>JACZCV010036234.1_pt1 | contig 22594 bp, 18 predicted proteins | sample 8641841 | NCBI WGS metagenome assembly JACZCV01 (sample SAMN15324606, study PRJNA640507) | soil metagenome | isolation source: monocropping sugarcane control | place: China: Luxin town, Laibin City, Guangxi Province | collected 2019-07-25 | depth 10cm m
GCGAGCACAAGAGCGTGTTCCTCGCCAACATGAGCCACGAGCTGCGCACGCCGCTGAACGCGATCATCGGCTTCTCCGAGCTGATGATCGACGCCAAGGAGTCGCAGTTCGACGTCGCGACGCAGAAGCGATTCCTCGGCCAGATCCACGCGAGCGGCAAGCACTTGCTCGGGTTGATCAACGACATCCTCGACCTCGCCAAGGTCGAAGCCGGACAGATGGAGCTGCGCCTGCAGCAGGTGACGATTGAGCCCGTCGTTGCCCAGGCCATCGCGCTGGTCGAGCCGCTCGCCGGGCAGAAGAAGATCACGATCCGCTCGGACGTGGCGCCGGGCGGAGAGGTGCTCGTCGACGCGGGCAAGCTCAAGCAGATGCTGCTGAACCTCCTTTCCAACGCGATCAAGTTCACGTCGGAAGGCGGCAAGGTCGACATCAGCGCCAAGCGGCTGCCCAACGCGGTGGAGATCGCCGTCGCCGACACCGGCATCGGCATCTCGGAAGCCGACCAGGCCAAGATCTTCATGGAGTTCCACCAGGTCGACCCCGGGCCCGGCCGCCGCCAGCAGGGAACCGGGCTCGGGCTCGCGCTCACCCGGCGCTTCGCGCTCCTGCACGGCGGCGACGTTCGCGTTTCCAGCAAGCCCGGGGAGGGCAGCGTGTTCACGCTGCGGCTGCCGATCCAGGCGCCGGTACCGGTGGCGCCCGTGAAGTCGGACGGCGTCGGGGCCGACGATCCTTCGCGGCCGCTGGTGCTGGTGGTGGAAGACGACGTGGCCGCGGCCGAACTCCTGACGCGCCAGCTCGGCGCGGCCGGCTTCCGCACCCACGTCGCGCTCACCGGCAATGAGGCAATCACGCTCGCACGCCGTCTGCGGCCGGCCGCGATCACGCTCGACATCCTCCTGCCGGAGCTCGACGGCTGGGAGGTCATCACCCGCTTGAAGCGCGACGACGAGACGAGCGCGATCCCGGTCGTCGTCGTCAGCGTCGTCGACAACCCCGAGCTCGGCAAGGCCCTGGGCGCGCTCGACTACTTCGTCAAGCCGGTGGACGGCAAGGTGCTGGTCGAGCGCTTGAAGCGCTTCAAGCGCCGGGCGCCAGGCAATGGTGGACCTGTGCGCGTGCTGGTGGTCGACGACGAGGCGGTCAACCGGCAGTGGTTGACGAGAATCCTCGAGCCGGCGGGCTTCGACGTCATCCTCGCCTCGGGTGGCCAGGAGGCGATCGACATCGCCAAAGCGAGACCGCCTGACCTTGTGCTTCTCGACCTGATGATGCCCGACGTCACCGGCTTCGACGTCGTGGAAGCGCTGCGCGCGGATTCGTCCACGCGCGAGACACCGATCATGATCCTCACCGCACGCCACCTCACCGAGGCGGACAAGCGGCACCTCAACGGCCACGTGTCGACGATCCTGAGCCGCGGCTCCGTCGGCGCGTCCGACCTCCTCGGCCTGCTGGACCAGGTGGTCGAGAAGAGGAACGGCGAGAAGTGAGCCCTCTGATCCTCCTGGTCGAGGACAACGAGACCAACCAGGTGCTCACGGTCGCGGTGCTCGAGCGCGACGGCTGTCGGGTGGCGGTGGCGGGCAACGCCGATGAGGCGCGCCGGAGCATCGAAGAGGAACTGCCCGACCTGATCCTGATGGACATCCAGCTGCCCGGTGAGGACGGGCTTTCCCTCACCCGTGATCTCAAACAGAACCCCGCCACGAGCTTGATCCCGGTCATCGCCATGACGGCGCATGCCATGCAAGGGGATGCCGAGCTCGCGCTGGGCGCCGGCTGCAGCGCTTATATCGCCAAGCCGATCGACACGCGTTCGCTGGCCGTGCAGGTACGCAAGCACCTGACGGCCGTTGCCCAGTGACGAGCCGGGTCCTGATCGTCGACGACGAACCGGCGAACGTGCTGCTCCTCGAGTCCATGCTCGCGGACCAGTCGGAGCTCGAGGTCAAGGCCGTCACCGACTCAGGCCTGGCCGAGCGCGAGTTCATGGAGTTCGAGCCTGACATCGTGCTGCTCGACCTCCACATGCCCCGGCCGGATGGCATCGAGATCCTCACGCGGCTGCGCGGGCCACGCTCCAGCCTGGGCTACCTGCCGGTGATCGTGCTGACGGCCGACACCACCCGCGTCGCGCGTAACAGCGCCCTCCTGCTCGGCGCCGACGACTTCCTCACCAAGCCCCTTGACCGGGAGGAGGTCCTGCTCCGCGTCCGCAACCTGCTGCGCACCCGCGGCCTGTACAAAGAGCTGGCCAGCGCCAAGGAGACGCTGGAGCGCCGCGATGCGGGTCCCCTACGCGATTCCAGAGAGGACCGTTAATCGGGTTGGACGCGTAAACCCGGCGGTTAATATGCGGGGGCTGCGAGGTCGTTGGATCCCGTCATGAGCAATCCGCCGTTGATCTTGATCGTGGAAGACAACGTCGGCAGCCTGATGCTGGCGACCGTGATGTTGGAGACCGAGGGCTACCAGGTGGCAGGCGCGGAGTCTGCGGAAGAGGCACGCACAGTGCTCGCCAGCCGGACGCCGGACCTGATCCTGATAGACATCCAGCTGCCGGGCATCGATGGGCTCGAATTCACGAAACAGCTGAAGGCCGACCCGGACACCGCCGCCATCCCGGTCTTCGCGCTCACTGGACATTCGATGCCCCTGCACGAGCGCGCGGCGCGGGCCGCAGGCTGCGTTGGCTTCATCGCCAAGCCGTGGACGCCGGAAGGCTTGAGTCGCGAGATCCACGCATTCCTGGATGCGGTGCCCGCGAAGAACGAATGACTACCGCTCATCGCGACCCCCACACACATCACGAGGTGACCGCCACCGAGCTGGCGGAGCGTCTCGAGCTGCTGCGGGGGATCTCGGTCTTCTTCACGCTGTCCGATCACGACGTGCGCCGGCTGGCTCACAAGCTTCGACCCAGGCACGCCGCCCGCGGCGCCCTGATCGTCAAACAGGACGAGATCGAAGACCGCATGCACATCATCGTCAGCGGCAAGTGCGAGGTCCAGGCGTCGTGGCCGCCGCATCACAGCGTCACCGTCGCGGTGCTCGGACCTGGCGACTTCTTCGGCTTGAGCGCGATGAAGGGCGACACGCCGCAGCCGGCGTCCGTGACCGCCACCGAGCCGACCGACCTGCTGGAGCTGCTGACGGCGGACCTGGAGGACGTGCTGGAGGCCGGAACCGAGGCCCGGACCGAGCTCGACCGGCTGGTCGACCAGCGGCGGGCGACGATCGACCAGCTCATCGGACGTGCCCATCACGTGGCCGATTCGCCCGACGGCCGGGTCATCGCCGTCTATTCGGTCAAAGGCGGCGCCGGCAAGACCACGATCGCCGTCAACCTGGCGGCGGCGATGGGTCAGAAGAACCGCGGCGAGTGCCTATTGCTCGACCTCGGCCTCCCCTACAACCACGCCGCCCTGACCGCCAACCTCGTGCCGACCGGCAGCCTGGCGGCGCACGAAGGGGTCTCCGACCGCGAGCTGGAGGAGACGCTGCTCAGCGCCTGCATCCACCACTCGTCCGGAATGATGGTGCTGCCCGGCACGCTGAAGGTCGAGCAGTCGGAGCTGATCACCCCGCAGCTCGTGCAGCGCTCGATCACTGCGCTCCTCCGGACGTTTCCCTACCTGATCGTCGACCTCGGAGTGGCCATGTCCGAGTCGGCTTTGAGTGTTCTGGAACGCGCGCAAAGGATCATCCTCATCGTCACGCCCGAGCTGACGGCATTGAAAGACACCAAGGAGCTGATCGAGCTGTTCCGGAACGTGCTGAACATTCCCGAAGGGAGCGTCACGGTGTTGCTCAACCGGCCACGGGCCACATCGCTGCTGGACCGCGGACACGTCGAGAGCAGCCTGGGGCGCGCCGTCGACATCGAGCTCGACCATGACGGCATCCGCGTCGATCGCGCGGCGGTGACCGGCGAGCTCCTGGTGTCAGCGTTCCCCGGCAGCCCGGTGGCGAAGAAGCTGAAGACGCTGGCCCAGAACCTGATCGCCGAGCACCAGGTGCGGCCCACGGCAGCGGCCAGGGAGACGGTGGCGCCGTGAGCAGCATCTCGGCCGCCCTACTCGGCGCAGACATGGCCCCGTCGCGCCCGCGCTCGCGCTTTCAAACGCCGAGCGGCCGGCGCTTTGCCGCGGCCGCGGCGGTCGCCGCGCTGCTCAGCGTCGCGTTCACGGCCTGGATCGGATTCAAGGTCGGCGGCGACCGCTCCGTCACCGTGGTCGACGACATCGGTGAAGCTGTGGCGGCATTGATCGCCGCGGCGAGCTGCGGCTATGCCTCGTGGCGCGCGACGTCGCGGATGCGCATCGCATGGGGCCTCCTGGCCGCGTCGGCGCTTAGCTGGGGTATCGGCGAGGTGATCTGGGCGATCATCGAGATCGGTCTCAAGCAGCCGGTGCCGTTCCCATCACCGGCGGACGCGGGCTACCTGTCGGCGGTGCCACTGGCCGTCGCAGCGGTGCTCACATTCCCCTCCTCGCCGAGCCGCATCACGACGAAAGCGCAAGCCATCCTGGACGGCACGATCGTGGCCCTCTGCCTGATCCGCATCAGCTGGACGCTGGGCCTGGCCAGCGTTTATCAGAGCTCCGCCTCAGACCCGATGGCCAAGCTCATTGGCGTCGCCTATCCCGTGGGCGACATCATCGTCATCGCCGTCCTGCTCCTGGCGATGCGCCGTGCCACGCCCGCGCAGAGAGGGACGATGGCCCTGCTGGTAGGAGGCCTGGCTGCCGCCGCGGTCGCCGACAGCTCGTTCTCATACCTCACGGCTTCCGGCACCTACTCAGCGACCGGCAATGTCAGCGATTCGGGCTGGGTGGCCGGCTATCTGATGATCGCCCTGGCCCCGTTCTGGCCGGCGCCGTTCAGCGAGAAGGTGTCGCGACACGAGGGGCCGACGGACCTGTGGCAGATGTCCGTCCCCTGGCTGGCCTTGCTTGCGGTCGGAGTGGTGACACTGGCACGAATCGCGCAAGGACATGACATGGATCGGTTCGACGCGGCAATCGGCGGCGGTTTGGGCATCCTGCTGGTCGCCAGCATGGTGCTCCTGCACCGCGACTCACTGTCCTTGCTCGCGGTTCGCGACCAGGCGGAGCAGCAGCTCGAACAGCGCACGAGCCTGCTCAACGAGGTCATCACGCATGCGCCTCTCGGCGTCGTGCGCGTCAGTCCCGAGTATCGCGTGCTCGAAGCCAACCCGAGGATGGGTACGCTGCTGCACGCGCCCTCCCAGATCATGCTCGGTTCGCTGGTGTCGGACTTCCTGTCGCCCGACGAGGCGGCCCGGGTGCTGACCCTCTTCAAGCCGCTCGACAGCGGCGAAGTCGACACGATCGAGAACGACAGCCCTGTCAGGCGCGCGGACGGCAGTGAGGTGTGGTTGCACTGGAGCGTGACCGCAGTCCGCAACCGCAAGGGTCAGCTCGAGTACTACCTCGCGATGTTCGAGGACATCACCTCGAAGCACGAGGCCGAGGAGGCAGCCTCCGCAAACCTCGCGGGACTCGAGCGTCTCAACCAGCTCAAGAGCGAGTTCGTGTCGATGGTCAGCCACGAGTTCCGCACCGCCCTGGTCGGCATCCAGGGCTTCAGCGAGCTGCTGATGGACGAAACGACCGGTAAGGACGAGGTCAAGACGCTGGCTACCGACATCAACAGCGATGCCCTGCGCCTCAACCGGATGATCAGCGAGATGCTCGACCTCGACCGGATGGAGGCGGGCAAGGTGCGTTTGAGCCCGAAGCCCGTCGATCTGAACATTCTCGTGCGCGATGCGGTCGGCAGGGCGCGCGCTTCCAGCGACGGCCATCACAGCATCACCACGGAGCTGGACGAGGCGCTGCCCATCATCAGCGCCGACCCGGACCGCCTGATCCAGGTCATCAGCAACCTGGTCAGCAACGCGGTCAAGTACTCGCCAGACGGCGGCGACATCCACATCAGCACGGCGGTTCAGGACGGCAGCGTGCGCGTCGCGGTCGCCGACCATGGCCTGGGCATCGCCCCCGAGAACATCGGCCGCGTCTTCGGACGCTACGAGCGATTCGAAAGCAACAAGACGAGCAAGGTCGTCGGCACGGGCCTGGGACTCGCCATCAGCCGTCAGATCATCGAGCTGCACGGGGGCACGATCTGGGTCGAGAGCAAGGTCGGCATGGGATCGACCTTCCGGTTCACGCTGCCCACCAGGACCCCGGCGCTCAGCGACGTGACTCTGGAGGCCGCTCGCTGAGGCTTCCAGGCGAGAACTCAACCAAAAAGCCCATCAGGGTCCTGGTCGCGCACAACGAGCGGCCGATGTTCGAAGGACTGGTGGCGATCCTCGGTCATTACGAGGACCTCGACGTGCTCGGCGTCGCGAGCAGCGCCGCCGACGCCAAGGAGAAGGCGAAGGTCCTGGCTCCCGATGTCCTGCTCATGGACATGCGCCTGGAAAATGCCGACGGACCCGACACGTGCGCTCAGGTGCTGGCCGAGGCGCCGGCCACGGCCGTCCTTTTCCTGTCGGCGGACGATGGCGCCGCTTCGATGGATCGCGCGCTCAAAGCGGGCGCGGCCGGTTTCCTGTCGACTGCGGTGCCGACGCATGAGCTCGTGGCCACGATCCACAGGCTTGCCGGCCATCAGGTGAAGGCGTCGTCATGATCGGCGACCAGCATTTTTGGTACGGGTTGGACCGCCGCGCGCCGGTCTGGCTGAAGCTCATCGTCCCGGTGATCGCGGTCACGGTCCTGGGGACGGCGCTGTTCGGCTATCTGCTCGTCGATTTCATGCGTAGCAACGCCGAATCGACGTCCGCCGCCGACGCCGCCTCGACCGCGCGCGCGGCTGCCACTTTCGATAAAGCTGCCATCAGCTCCAGCCAGCTCAACGCGCAGCTCTCCGACCTGGTGGCCGACGAGCCCAGCACCGTCAGCGTCTGGATCGTGGATCTGTCATCGGCCGGCGCGCCGATAGTCGCCAGCAGCATGCCCACCGGGTCGCCGGTGCGCGTGCTCTCGCCTTCCGACATCTCAGCGCTGCAGTCGGGAGCGTCAATCGGCCGGACGCAGTCACTCGCCGGCGTTCCGGTCCAGGTGACTGCGAACCCAATTGCCGGCAATGACCACGCAGTCGTGGTGGTCATGTCACTTCAGGGCGAGTCCAGCGCGGTGTACCAGACGTTGCTGTGGATCGGCGCGGCGGGACTGGCGGTGTGCATCCTCGAAGTCGCCCTGCTGCTGGCGATCATGGAAATCGGCGTCTTTCGGCGCGTGCGCCGCATGCATGGTGCGGTCAACAGCTTCGGGACCAGCGAGCGCCGCCGGCCTCTGCGCGAAGGCGCTGAGCCGCTTGGGCGCGACATCCTGTTCAATCTCGCGCGCGAGATCGAGCAAAAGCTCTCGGAGCTTCAAGAGCGCGAGCGCGCCGGTCAAGTCGTCGCCGAGCTCGGCATGCATACGCTGGACGGGGTCGATTCCTCCGACCTCACCGCGCATGCGTTGCAGCTGCTGCGAGACGCTGCCTCGCTCGAGCGGTCGATGCTGATCGACAAGGAGAAAGGGGGCGCGCTCCTGAGCGTGAGAGGCGGCAAGCCCGAGCAGGTCGAAGAGGCCGACCTGCCGGTGTGGCTGAGCGCCCTGTCGCAGACCGCCGCGGATACGGGCAAGCCGGTGCTGGCGGGCCGGCTGGGCCGCGACCCGCTCTACTGGGACGGGCTGTCCGAACCGCGCGCAATCGCAGCGGCCTTCGTGCCCATGCCCGGCAAGACGGGCGCGACCGGTGTCATGGTCGGCCTGGCGCAGCACGGCGGCGAGGTCAGCGGCAGCACGATCAGCCTGATGGAGGGAATTGCCACCGCCCTCAGCCAGTCGCTCGAGCGGCAGGCAGCAATTGAGGCCCGCAAGGAGAGCGAAGAAAAATCGAAGGCGCTCGCGACGGTCAGTCACGAGATGCGAAACCCGCTGAACGCGATGCTCGGCTTCAATGACCTTCTGCTCAGCGGCGCCGCGGGTCAGCTCAACGACAAGCAGCGGCAGTATCTGAAGCATGTCGACGACGCCTCGCGCCACCTTCTCGACCTGGTCAACGACTACCTCGACCTGGCCCGAGTCAGCGCCGGTTCGCTGCCGATGGACATCGAAGCCATCCAGGTGGCGCCGGAGGTCAAGTCGGTGGTGGAGCTGCTGCAGCCGACTGCTGACGCGCGCAAGGTCGTGCTCCGCGCTGAGGTTGCCCCTGGAACCTTCGCGCATGCCGACCGGCTGCGCCTGCGCCAGGTCCTGATCAACCTCGTCGTCGAGGGCATCCGCTCCACGCCGCCGCGCGGGCACGTGCGAGTGCAGGTGGCCGGCGGATCGAACGGGGTGCGGCTCTCCGTCATCGACACCGGCTCCGGCATCCCGTCCGATCGGCAGCATCTCGTCTTCTCGGAGTTCGCGGAGCTCCGGCCGGGCGAACCCGGCGACGGCACCGGACTGGGGCTCGCGCTGTCGAAGAAATTCGTCGAGGCGATGGGCGGATTCATCCGTTTCACGAGCTCCGAAGGCTCGGGCACGATCTTCGACGTCTGGCTCCCGGGCGAGAACAGCCCGCACGCCGACGGCGTCGAGGCGCCGGCCGAGCAGCCGCTGTTCAGGTCGTAGCTTCGGCGACGAGCTCCAGGCAGCGAATCCCCGACAGGTCGATCCAGTAGCGGCCGCGTCCACGCACGATGCGCATCAGCACGTGGCCGCAGTCAGGGCAGCGCACGACCGTGCCCGGCGCGTTGACGTAGACGTCGACCCTCCCGACGGCGTTGACCGAGCCACAACCGCCGCAGGTCCCCTCGGCCGAGGTCATCTCCAGGTTGAAGATCTCCGCCAGCAACCCGCCGATGGCGTTGCCGTCCAGCTTCATGTCCGCCTGCTCAACAGTCATCGCCGTCAACCTCCTGTGGCGCCGAAGCGCTCGGTCTTGATCCATCGCGGCTCATAGCCGTGCTCGAGGAGCAGGCTTGCCGCCGCCTCCACGAACGCCGTCGGTCCACAGATGAAAACCGCGGGCGCCGGCTGAGCGGGCCAGGCGACGTCGTCGATCATCTGCCGGTCGAGGCGCCGCGTGTAGCCGCGCCAGCCGTCGGGATGTGATCGCGTCAACGCGTGCCGGACGTCGAGCGATCCGTCGCTCGCGCTGAGCTGTTCGAGCTCTTCGCGGTAGATCACGTCCTCGAAAGTACGCGACGAGTAGAGCAAACGAACGGGTGTCTTGTCGCCGGCCGCGGCGCGGTGGCGGATCATCGCCATCAGCGGCACCACGCCTGACCCGCCGGCGATGAGCAGCAAAGGACGGTCTCCGGGCGCGCGCCAGACGAAGTAGCCGCCAATCGGTCCGCGCAACTCGATCTTGTCTTGCGCGCGAAGCTCGCCGACCAGGTAAGGCGAAACCTCGCCGTCGTCGAGCCTTTCCACGGTGATGGTGACGCGCTTCTGCTCCGGCGCGGTCGCGATGGAGTAGCTGCGCTCGGCCTGGTAGCCGTCAGGAGCGGTCAGCCGCACGTCGACATGCTGGCCCGCAAGATGCCCCGGCCAGTCGGGCACGTCGATGGCGATGCTCGAAACCCGCTGCGTCTCCGGCGTGATCTCGGCGACCTCGCCGATCCGCCAGCTAATCACGAGTCTTGCCGGCATAAGCGCCGCGTGAGACGGCGCGCGGCGCGGTTTTGCCGGCAAAAGTGCGGGGGGCTAGTCACCCCAGTAGCGTTCTTCGCGCCAGGGATCGCCGTGGTTGTTGTAGCCGTTGGTCTCCCAGAAACCCGGCTCGTCATCGGTCTTCAGCGTGAGACCGCGCACCCACTTGGCGCTCTTCCATAGATAAAGGTGTGGCACGAGCAACCGCACGGGCCCGCCGTGCTCGGGATGCAGCGGCGCGCCACCGTACTCGTACACGACCCAGGCTTTACGGTTGGTGATCTCATCCAGCGGCATGTTGGTGGTGTAGCCGCCGTCGCTGAACGCGACCGCGTACTCGGCAGCAGTCTCAACGCCTTCCACCAGCGTGTCCACCGAAACACCCGTCCAGGCGGTGTCGAGCTTCGTCCACTTGGTGACGCAGTGGATGTCGACGGTGATGTTCTCGGCAGGCAGCGCCTTGAACTGCTCCCACGTCCACGTCTTCGGCTCGTCGATCTCGCCATTGATCGTGAATGTCCACTTCGCGAGGTCGACGCGCGGTGTCGGCCCCGCGGACAGAACCGGGAAGTCGTTGACCACGTGCTGGCCGGGCGGCACGCGCGAGCCGCTGTCGCCTTCGCGACGGCGACCCTTGAACCCGCGCGAAATGAACGCCATCGCCGGAAGCCTATCGAATCGCGCGAATCCGGCTCACGAAGATGGTGCCGAGCACGAACCAGACCGCGGCGCCCGCGAACACGAGCCGGTAGCCGAGGTGCCCGCCCGTCTGGTTGAAGTGGTGAAGGATCGGGCCGAACACTGCCGGCGCCAGGGCCGGGGGCAGCGTGAACGCGACGTGCCAGAGTCCCATGTCCCTTCCCGCCGACTTCTCGCGGTCGGGCAGGACGTCGCTGGCGATGGCCCAGTCGACCGCGACGTAGAGCCCGTAGCCGACGCCGAAAACGATGCCCATCAGGAAGATGACCGGGATCGATGTCACGAGGCCGAAGAGGAGCACGGCGGCCACCGCCGCCTGGAGCCCACCGGCCGCGTAGACGAACACCTTCCGCCGGCCCCACCGGTCGGACAGCTGCCCGCCGACGAGCGCAGGGACGATGCCCGCGATCAACACCGCCAGGCCCCAGTAGCCGGCCATCGTGTTCGGGTGGTGGACGTGAACGACACTGCGCAGGTACAGCGCGAAGAACGGATAGATCGTGTAGACGCCCATCATCACCAGCGCGCGTGTGGCGAACGTCCAGAAGAAATCGCGGCTGCCAAATGCGGCGAAGAATCCGCGCACCGTTGGCACCTGCCAGGCCGTGAACCCGGCAATAAGGGCAGCGAAGAAAGTGACCAGACCGGCGCCCAATCTCACCGGTGAGGCGGGCATGAAAAGGAACGCGATCCAGCACGCGATGGCGATCACCCCCGCGATCGCGGCAACGGCGGCGATCGGGTGGAGCGACATTCGCTCATGGCGCACGACCGGATTCGCAGGTTCTTCGACCGCGATCAGGGTGACGACGGTCGTGATGGCCAGGATGATCGCGATCGCCGCGAACGCGATCATGACCCCGATCCGGCTCTCACCGAAGACCGACGTCGTGGCAGTAACCGCGATCAGTCCCGCCACGGATCCCAGCGCGTTCATCATGCCGAGCATCCCCGAGGCGCGGCCTCGGTCGGGTGCCGGCACCGACTCGGGGATCACCGCCGCGTAGGCCCCGCCCGCGAGGTTGAAGCTGAGCTGCACCAGGATGTACGCGAACGCGAACGGGAGCGTCGCGCGGGAGACCGCGAGCAGCCCCAGGCCGGCCAGGTTGACGGCCGTGCCGGCCAGAATCCAGGGCCGTCGCCGGCCCCACCGGGTGCTGGTCCGGTCGCTCAGCCAGCCGGCCAGGATCGGCGCGATGAGCGCGAACAGGTTGCCGGCGGCGCTGACCTTGCTGACAAAGAGGTCGGCCGAGCCCTGAGCGACGAGGACCGCGATCAGCGGTAACAGGACGAAGTTGATCGGCGGCCAGTGCGCCCCCTGGCCGAACCACATCGAGTTGATGGCGAGCAGCCGGCCGGTGCTCATGCGCCCGGTCTGGGCGGCTGATTCGGGCTTGGCGATCGCGGCGCTGACGCTCATCTGCATCTAAGTTTCGCGCAGCCGATCCTGGGCGCGATCCCGCATCGGGCGCAGTCTCAGCCGGGTGTCAATTCCTTCTCATGAACCGGCCCGAATCCGATCTATGGTTTGGCGGGGCACAGCAGGGCAGTGAAGACCGCGCGCGGCCTGATCGACAACCCCCGCGTCTTCGACACGGTGGTGGTGGTGCTGACCTTCGCCCTGCTGTTCGGCGCCTACCTGACGGCTTACGCCTACGTGATCCGCCAGAACACGGTCGTCCAGCCGGCCGGCCAGATCGGGACCGGCGTCGTGATCGCCGCCTGGCTGGCCGTCACCGGCGTCCTGTTCGCGGCCTTTGCGCTCGGGGTGCGAGCCGGCAAGCCTTGGAGCGGCGCGTTGCCCGACGGCTACGTCGGCTCGCTGGCCGCGTCGCTGATCTTCGGCGGGGCCTGGATCGTCGACACCGCCTACTGGACGCCGGTGCTCGCACCCCACGCCGTCGGGCTGGACGCGTTGTTCACGCCCCCGCACCTGGTGCTGATCGCGGCCACGGCGGTGATGGTCAGCGGCCCGCTGCGCGCCGCCGCCCGCAGAGGCGAGACCACCGCGAGCGTGGACGCATTGGTGTCAGCCGCGCTGCTGCTGTCGGTCATCACGTTCGCCACCCAGTTCATCCACCCGCTCATCGACCCGTGGCCGCTCACGGGTTACCAGTTCGTGCCGGCTGACAGCCTGAGCTGGCTCGGCGAGAACATGGGGGTGGCCGCGATCCTGGCCCAGGCGCTGATCCTCGCCGGGACGGCCCTGCTCCTCAACAGCGGATTCAACCTGCGGCCGGGTTCGATGACGCTGGTGTTCACGGTCAACGGGCTCTTCGTGACGACCAGCAAGCTGCACTACGCGTACCTGCCAGTGATGATTGCGACTGGCATCGCGGCTGATGCATGGATCGCGTGGAGCTCCCGGCGCCCCGGCCGGCCTTCGGCGTCACTGTGCGCCGTCGCCGGCACCACTTTCGCGATCGCCTACATGGTCACCATGTACGTCTCGAACACATCCTGGAACGGATCTCTCTGGGCGGGGACGATCGTTGCCGTCGCCATGATGTGCTGGATGATGGGCCGCCTGTTGCGGGCGGGCCTGCCCTCGGTGTTCGTGACGCAACTGATGGAACCGGCGACCGTGGCCACGCCGGCTGAAGTTCAGCAGGAAGTCCGCTGGACGCGAGATCCAGCGAGCACCGTCCGCCCGCAGCTGGTGCGCGCTGCGCTTGACGACCTCGGAACTCCGGAGGCGCTTGGGCGCAGCCCGCTCGGCCGTCTGCCCGGGATCGCGCACGGCGAATCGACAGCGGCCGACCTCCGCGCCGCACTCATCGACGTGATCAGCGAACTGGCGTCATCTCCGCAGCCGCGAGATGCTGAGGCCGGGCGGCTGCTTCTCGACTACTACGTCAAGAAAGTCGGCAGCCACGAGGTGATCATGGAAAGGCTGCACCTCTCCCGCCCGACCTTCTATCGCCGCCTGCAGCGTGGATTCGCGCTGGTGGCCGAGCGCATGGACGAGATGAGCGAGTTCGCGGGCAAGCTGCCAGTAACTCGGTAGGCTCCGCGACCATGTTCTCCGTCGAGCACATGGTCACGGTCGTCGTCACCGTCACCGCGCTCGTGAATCTCGCAAGGGGGACAGGTCCCCCTTGCGGAGAACCCCATCGCCCTGCGACGTTTGGAGCCCACACAGAATGTGGAGTCATGGCTCGGCGAAGCCGAGCCAACCCTCCCACGCACGAACGCTGAGTTTGTAGAGGTCGCGAGGTAGCCTCTGCGCATGTTTTCGGTCGAGCACATCGTCACCGTGCTCGTCACCGTCACCGCGATCGTGAATCTCGCAAGGGGGACAGATCCCCCTTGCGGAGAACCCCATCGCCCTGCGACGTTTGGAGCCCATACAGAATGTGGAGTCATGGCTCGGCGGAGCCGAGCCAACCCTGCCACTCACGAACGCTGAGCTTGTAGAGGTCGCGAGGTAGCCTCTGCGCATGTTTTCGGTCGAGCACATGTTCACCGTGCTCGTCACCGTCACCGCGATCGTCACGCTCACCCTGGCGGCCCGATGGCGGCCCGGGCCCTGGACACGAGTCGCGGCCGGCGCGCTGGCCGGGCTGATTGTCGGCAACGAGCTGGGCTGGCTCATCTGGGCGTGGCGGGGCCATACGTTCGACATCCAGACGGGCCTGCCCATCTTCCTGTGCGACGTCGCGGCGTTCGTCGCGGGCGCCGCGCTCATCACGCGCCGGCAGCTGCTCGTCGAGATCACTTACTTCTGGGGCATCGCCGGGACAGCGAACGGCATCATCTCGCCGGACATCCCCGACCACTTCCCCTCGTACCAGTTCATCCAGTATTTCGTGCAGCACGGCGCAATCCCGGCGGCATCGCTTTTGCTCGTGGTGGGGCTGCGGATCTACCCCCGTCCGTGGGCGTCGGTTCGGGTGCTCGGACTCACCTTGCTGCTCGTCGTTTTCGACGCCTTCGTGAACCTGCTCACCGGCGGCAACTACATGTTCCTGCGCAGCGTGCCGCCCGGTTACAACCTGCTCGACCTGCTTGGACCGTGGCCCTGGTACATCTTCGGCGGCGTGGTCCTCGCCGCCGTTTTCGTGGCGATCCTCGACGCGCCCTTTAGAATCGCCGCCCTCGTACGCGGTCGATCGAAAAGCGCGCCGTATCCGCGACCAGCATCACGGCCATCACCCCTGCCTCCACCGGGTCGCTGACCACCAGGTCTGCAGCCTCCGGCACGGAGCCGGCCATGTTGGTGCAGAGAACGATGATGCCGGCCTCGCGGATCTCCCGCACGGCAGTCGAGATGTCGCCGCCCATCAGCGCGCCCGCCAGGACGAGCACGCGCGCCCGGTGCAGGCGCGCGACCGCACGCACGGCGTCGGCGAGCTGTTCCTCGCCGACGAGCGGAATGGTGTCGACCGAGATGCGCTCGCCCCGGATGTTGTGGCGGTCGGCCTCGGACACCGCGCCCTGGGCCACCATGCCCACCTGCGCGCCGCCGCCGATGACGATCACGCGCTTGCCGTAGATGCGCTGGAAGGTCGGTACCGCGGTCACCGACTTCACGCCGTCGACGGCCTGGAGGTCGCTGACCAGCTTCTCCTCATCCGACGCGCCCGAGACCTCGATCTGTAGCTCGGCGAGGTCCTCGCGGCGGGCGCCGCCGGCGATGTATTCGATGTTGGCGCCGAGCCGGAAGATCACCTCGGACACCCGGTACAGCACGCCCGGCTCGTCGAGGGAGACCACCAGCAGGCCGATGATCCGGAAGTCGGGGACTGGCACGGCCCCACCATAGCCTGTAAACCGAGCACTACAGCACCCCTAACGATTTGGGCTCGGCCACCATGACGCGGCCCGCATCGGGCGGGTAACCTGCACCGCCACATGGTCACTCGGCGACCCAAGCGGATCGAGATTGCAATCACCCCGGGAGGTCCGGCGACCTAGCGCGCAAAACGCAAGTCGCAGGACCTCCTGGCCAGAGCGGCCAGGAGGTTTTTTTATGGCGAGAAGAGAGAAGGCGAGGCGGATAGCCGTGTACGACACGACCCTGCGCGACGGGGCGCAGGGGTCGTTCGTGAACTTCTCCGTGGCCGACAAGCTCCTGATCGCCCGAGCCCTGGACCGGATCGGCGTCGACTACGTCGAAGGCGGCTTTCCCGGCTCGAACCCCAAAGACGAGGAATTCTTCGCCGGCCTCGCCGAGTCACCGTTGAAGCGCTCGCGGCTGGCAGCGTTTGGCGCCACCAGGCGCGCGGGCGGAACGTGCGAGGACGACGCCAACCTGGCGGCGCTGGCGCGAAGCGGCGCGCCGACGTGGACGCTGGTCGGCAAGAGCGACACCTGGCAGGTCCGCAAGGTGCTGCAGACCTCCCTGGAGGAGAACCTGGCGATGATCCGCGAGTCGGTCGCGTTCGGCGTGGCCGCCGGGCGCGAAGTGATCTTCGACGCGGAGCACTTCTTCGACGGTTTCGCGCGGGACTGCGACTACGCGCTCGAGGTGTGCGCGACCGCGGCGCGGGCGGGCGCGTCGTGGATCGTACTGTGCGACACCAACGGCGGCAGCATGCCGGCGAAGATCCGGTCGGGCGTCGAGGCCGTCGTCGCGCGGCTCGCCTCGGCGGGCTCCGCCGCCGGCACCGGCATCCACACCCACAACGACTGCGAGCTCGCGGTGGCGAACTCGATCGAAGGCATCGCGGCCGGCGCGGACATGGTGCAGGGGACCATCAACGGCTATGGCGAGCGGTGCGGCAATGCCAACCTGGTCTCGGTGGTGGCGAACGTAGTGCTCAAGCTGGGCCTCGATGCGTTGCCCGCCGGCGCGGTGAGCCGGTTCACCGATCTGTCGCGCACGGTGGCGGAGATCGCCAACCTCGCGCTGCCCGCGCAGCAGCCATTCGTCGGCCAGGGCGCATTCGCCCACAAGGGCGGCCAGCACGTTGCAGCGGTGCTCAAGGACGCGGACGCCTACCAGCACATCGATCCCGCGCTCGTCGGCAACCAGCAGCGAGTTCTGGTCTCCGACCTCTCGGGTCGTGGCAGCGTGCTGTCCAAAGCGAAGGAATTCGGCATCGAGATCGACCGCGACGACCCCGAGACGCGCGGCATCGTCCAGCATCTGAAGGAGCTCGAGCACCGCGGCTATGCATACGAGGCTGCGGACGCATCCTTCGAGCTGCTGCTGCGCCGGCTCAAGCCCGAGTACCAGGCGCCGTGGAAGATGGTCGACTTCACGACGACGGTCCGCCGGCACGGTGCGGCGGTCCAGGCGGAGGCAACAGTAAAGGTAGAGGTGGGTTCGGACGTGTATCACACGGCGGCGTCGGGTAACGGACCGGTCAACGCCCTCGATGCGGCGCTGCGCAAGGCGCTCATGCCGCGCTTCCCCGCGCTCAAGGGCGTGCGCCTTCTCGACTACAAGGTGCGCATCCTCGACGGCGGCGCCGGCACGGCGGCGACGACGCGGGTGCTGGTCGAGTCGGGCAAGGGCTCGAAGCGGTGGTCGACAGTCGGATGCTCGGCCAACATCATCGAAGCATCGTTGGAAGCACTTCTCGACTCACTCGAGTTCGCGGCGAGGTGAAGCCCACCCGCGCCGCTGCGCGGGCGGCCGTGCCCGAGCCGCTGCGGCGCGACGTCAAGCTGCTCGGCGGTTTGCTCGGCCAGGTCATCGCCGAGCAGGGCGGCAAGCACCTGTTGCGCGACGTCGAAGAGCTGCGTCGCCTCGTGATCTCGGCGCGGAATTCGCCCACGGACGAGCGGATGACCGAGCGGCTGGTCGCGTCGTGGTCGATCCAGCGTGCCGAGCAGGTGGCGCGGGCGTTCACGTGCTACTTCCACCTGGCCAACCTGGCCGAGGAGCACCACCGCGCGCGCGTGCTCAAGGAACGCGAGCGATCGTCCGAGGCTCTGCCGGAATCGCTGGCCGCCACCGCGCTGCACCTGAAACAACAGCTCGGCGCGCGGAGGTTCCGGCAGCTGCTGGGCGAGCTGGAAGTGCACCCGGTCTTCACGGCGCATCCGACCGAGGCACGGCGCCGCGCTGTGGTGACCGCGATTCGCCGGGTCGGCGATCAGCTCGAACGTCTCGACGAGACCTCGGGCGCGCCGGCGCGTGCGGAAGCGCGGCGCCGGCTGCTGGAGGAGATCGATGTCCTCTGGCGGACCGGACAGCTCCGCACCGCTCAGCTGCAGCCGCTGGACGAGGTCCGCGCGGTGATGGCCGTGTTCGACGAGACGCTCTTCAGGATGGTGCCGGAGATCTACCGCGCGCTGGATGCGGCGCTCGACCCGAAGGCGGCCGGCACCCGGCCGTCGCTGGCACCGGCCTTTCTGCGTTTCGGCAGCTGGGTCGGGGGTGACCGCGACGGCAACCCGAATGTGACCGCGCAGGTCACCGCCGAGGCCATGGACATTCAGGCCGAGCACGCGCTGCTGGCGCTCGAGAACGCGGCCACACGCATCGGCCGCGCGCTGACCGCGGATGCCGCGACCACTCCCGCCAGCACGGAGCTGCGGCGGCGGCTCGCTTCTGCACGAGACACGGATCCGGCGCGCGTGAGCGAGATCGAAAAGCGATCTCCTTCGGAGCTGCACCGGCAATTCCTGCTCAACGTCGCCGAGCGCTTGCGCGCCACTCGGCTGGAAGCCACCGGCCGTTACACGTGCGCGAGCGAACTTGTCGACGACCTGACTGTGCTCCAACGGTCGCTCGATAGCGCGGGGGCGCAGCGACTGGCGTACGGCGAGGTGCAGCACCTGCTGTGGCAGGCGCAGACGTTCGGGCTGCAGTTGGCGGAGCTGGAGGTGAGGCAGCACAGCGGCCAGCTCGCGAAGTCAGCGGAGATCGACGACCTCTTTCGCACCATCGCGGCGATCCAGCGGCGTTATGGGTCGGACGCGTGCCGGCGGTTCGTGGTGAGCTTCACGAGAAGCGCCGCCGACGTGGCTCGGGTCTACGAGCTCTGTCACGAAGCTACCCGCGGTGCACCCGCGATGCTCGACGTGGTCCCGCTCTTCGAGACTTCGGCTGATCTGCAGCGCATCACGAAAGTGCTCGACGAGGTCATAGAGCTCGAGCCTGTCGCGAGGCGGCTGGCCGCGACCGGACGTAGGTTCGAGGTGATGCTCGGCTACTCCGACTCGGCGAAGGAGGTTGGCCCCACCTCAGCCACACTCGCGCTGTACGGAGCGCAGGCCGAGCTTGCGCGCTGGGCGGCCAAGCGTCGCATCAAGTTGACGATCTTTCACGGTCGCGGCGGAGCCCTCGGGCGCGGCGGGGGCCCGGCCAACCGCGCGATCCTCGCCCAGGCTCCCGGGTCGGTGGCGTGCCGGTTCAAAGTCACCGAGCAGGGCGAGGTGATCTTCGCCCGCTACAGCAGCGCCGCGATCGCGCGCCGTCACATCGAGCAGGTGAGCTCCGCGGTGCTCGAAGCATCGACGCGCGGTGTGCAGCGGCGTGCGGAAAGCGCGGCCCGCCGGTTCCGGCAGGTCGCCCGCGATGTCGACGCCGCCGCGCGCACCGCCTACCGCCAGCTGGTCGAAGCGCGAGCGTTCGAAGAATGGTTTGCGAAAGTCAGCCCCGTCGAGGAGCTGGGCCGCATGCGGATGGCATCGCGGCCGGCGCGCCGGGCTGCCGGCAAGCGCCTCGAGGACCTACGCGCGATCCCATGGGTCTTCGCGTGGTCGCAGACGAGGCTCAACCTCGCGGGCTGGTACGGGCTCGGCAGCGGGCTCGCGGTCGCGCCGCCCGCGGTGCTGCGCGACGCATATCGCTCGTGGCCACTTTTCAAGGTGATGCTCGACAACGCCGAGATGAGCCTGGCCAAGACCGATCGCCAGATCGCGCTGCGCTATCTCGAACTGGGCGGCCGCCCAGACCTGACGGCAATGGTCCTCGACGAGTACGACCGCACGCTGGCCGCGGTGCTCGCCGTCACCGCTCACAAACGGCTGCTCGAAGACCGGCACGTGCTGTCGTGGGCGATCGAGCTGCGCAATCCGTACGTCGACGCGCTGTCGCACCTGCAGCTGCGCGCCCTCCGTGAGCTACGGGCTCGAAAAGCAGCAACAGCAGCCGAGAGGCTGCTGCTGCTTACAGTCAACGGCGTCGCCGCCGGGCTTCAGAACACCGGCTAGCTTTCTGTCATGCCCGCTTGACAACATTGCTGTTGCCAAAGTTGAGCCCGATATGGTATATAATTGAGGTTGAACGACGAGCTCGTCGCCCGCGTCAAGGTCGGGGCCCGCTGGCTGTGGTCCCAGGGCGACTACACGAAGGTCGCGCTCGTGCTCGAACCCGAAGCGAAGGCATTGGCGCGCCGCTGCGTCCGCCCGGGCATGAAGGTCCTTGACGTCGCCGCGGGCAATGGCAACTTCTCCATCGCAGCCGCCCGCCTCGGCGCGGAGGTCACGGCCACAGACATGTCCCCGCACATGGTCGAGTTGGGCAGCGCACGCAGCCAGGTCGAGGGGCTGGCGATCACGTGGATGGAGGCTGACGCGGAGTCGCTGCCGTTCCCGGACGCCTCGTTCCACCTGGTGGCTTCTGTCTTCGGCGCGATGTTCGCGCCGCGACCCGAAATCGTGGCGCGTGAGCTCACGCGCGCGGTCCGGCCAGGCGGAACTGTGGCGATGGCCAACTACGGCCCTGGCGGATACCTGGCCCGGCTCGCCGCGGTGCTCGCCACTTACTCGACCACGCCGGCCCCGACCTTCCCGTCGCCGTTCCTCTGGGGCGATCCGGAAGAGGTACGGCGCAGGTTTGCCGGCGCGGCTTCTATCGAGCTCGAGCCGCGAACGCTGACCCTGCGCCACGAGTCGTTCGACGACTGGCTCGTGAGGTTTGCGGAGGTCAACCCGCCCATCAAGGCGATGCAGCAGATCCTCTCGCCCGAGGCTTACGCGACGCTGATCGAGCGGTGCCGTGATTTGGTCGTGGAGCTGAACACCGCCACCGACGGCGGCGTCACGCTCGAGTCCGACATCCTGTCGGTGGTGGCTACCAGCCCTCTCTGATGACGGCCGCGCCGTAAGGCCCGAGCCGGAAGAGGCCGGCATGCACCTGGCTGCCGTCGACGAGGTTGGTCCCGGCCTGGGCGAGCGGCACGTCGACGGCGCGGTCTCGATGATTCAGCAGGAACAGGATCGAGCGATGGCCCACCGACCGGCGCATGACCTCGACGCCTGACGGCGCCTCGAGCTCGGGCGAAACCCCGGCGTCCGTCCACACCGAATGAAGGAAGCGCGCCATCGAAGCGCGGTCGAGGCGCGTGCCCACGTAGTACGCGGCTCCGGAGCCGAACTCGTGCTTTGTCACCGCCGCGCGCTTGTCTAGGTGACCACCCGCGAACGATGCGAGCGACCTGGCGCCTGACGTCTCGATGATCTCGCTCCACAGGTCTCCATGGCCTTTGGCGCCGTCGGCGAAAGCGACGTCGACATGCTCGCCGTCCGCGAGCGGAAGCCAGTCCGCCACTCGCAGGCCGAGGATGTCCGCAAAAGGCGCGGGGTGGCCACCCAGGTGGATGTGCTCGAACTGGTCGACCACCCCGCTGAAGAACGACATCACGAGGGTGCCACCGTTCCGAACGTATGACGTGAGCCCGGCCGCGCCCTCGTCGTCGACCAGGTAGAGGTTCGGCACGAGCACGAGCCTGTAGCCAGAGAGGTCGTCGGTGGGACGCGCGAAGTCGGCGACGACGTTGGCCGCGAACAGCGGGCGGTAATACTCCTCGAGCTGCGCCTCTTGCCGGATCCGGATCGATGGCTTGGAGGGCAGCTCGAGGGCCCACCACGACTCCCAGTCGAAAACGATCGCTACATCCGCCTTGACGCGGCTGCCGCAAACCGCATCCAGGCCGCGGAGCTCCTGGCCGAGTTGCTTCACCTCTTTCCATACGGGCGATGAAGAGACCGGGCCGTGCGGAACCATCGCGCTGTGGAATTTCTCCGCGCCGGCGCGCGACTGGCGCCACTGGAAGAACATCACGCCGTCGGCCCCGCGGGCGACGGCCTGGAACGACCACAGCCTCATCTGCCCAGGCGCCTTGGCCACGTTCACCTCGCGCCAGTTGACGCGACTGGATGTCTGCTCCATCAGCACCCACGGCCGGCCGCGTCCCAGCGAGCGCATCAGGTCGCCGGCCATCGCCGAGCGCATTCCGGCCTCGGGATCCGATGGGTCCTGGTAGACGTCGTCCGTGACGATGTCCTCGCGCTCCGCCCACTTCCAGTAATCGAGCGGCTTGAAAAAGCGCATGAAGTTGGTCGTCACGGGAACGCCGGGGCTGTGCTCCTTCAGAACGTCGTGCTCGATCTCATAGCACGCGAGGAGCTCGTCGGATGAGAACCGCATGAAGTCCAGCTGCTGCGAAGGATTCGGCCACGTCGGCGTCCTGCGCGGCGGCAGGACCTCGTCCCATTTCGAATAGCGCTGGGACCAGAAGTCGGTCCCCCACGCGCGGTTCAGGTCCTCGATGGCGCCGTAGCGTTCCTGCAGCCATTTGCGAAACGCATTCGCGGATACGTCGCAGTAGCACGCGGGGACGTGGCAGCCGAACTCGTTGCCCACGTGCCACATCGCGAGCGCTGGATGCGACGCGTAACGCGTGGCCATCTGCTCCACGAGATGCCTGGCGGCGTCGCGGTAGACCGGGCTGCTCGGGCAGTAATGCTGCCGGGCGCCGTGCCATAAACGGACGCCATCGATGGTGATGGGCAGCATCTCGGGATGGCGGTGCGAGAGCCAGGGCGGCGGCGAGGCGGTCGCTGTCGCCAGGTCGACGGCGATGCCGCCTGAGTGCAGCAGGTCCATGATCCGGTCGAGCCACGCGAAGTCGTATGTGGCCGCTGCCGGCTCGATGCGCGACCACGAGAAGATCGCGAGCGAGACCAGGTTGACCCCGGCCTCCTGCATCAGCCGGATGTCCTCTTCCCACACGCGCTCGGGCCACTGGTCGGGGTTGTAGTCGCCGCCGTACAGGACGTGCGGCAGGCGCTGCCCGAGGAGCGGACCGGACGGCTTCTCGCTCAGCCTTTTGTCGACCCGAGCGTGAGGCCGGAGATGAACTGCTTCTGCAGCACGATGTAAATGAGGATCGGCGGGATACACACCAGCAGCGCGCCCGAGGCGATGAGGTTGTTGTTGGTGAAGAACTCGCCCTGGAGGTTGTTGAGCGCGGTGGTGATGGGCCGCTTGGCGCCGGTCTCGATCAGGAAAAGGGCCCAGAAGAAGTCGTTGTAGATGA
>JACZCV010030138.1_pt1 | contig 22442 bp, 24 predicted proteins | sample 8641841 | NCBI WGS metagenome assembly JACZCV01 (sample SAMN15324606, study PRJNA640507) | soil metagenome | isolation source: monocropping sugarcane control | place: China: Luxin town, Laibin City, Guangxi Province | collected 2019-07-25 | depth 10cm m
GACACGCAGGGCGTGATCGGCATCAAGCTCGGCAAGGGCGACACGGTCGCCGGCATGGGCACAGCAGTCAAGGACGGCGACGTGCTGGTTGTGACCGAGCGCGGTTACGGCAAGCGGACGCCGGTCGGCGAGTACCCGATGCACCACCGCGCGGGCCAGGGCGTGTTCACGCTGAAGGTCACGGACAGGGTTGGCAGGCTGGCCTCGATGCGAGTCGTCAGCGATCCAGAGGAAGAGGTCTTGATCATCAGCGCGAGCGGCATGGTGCTGCGCACGAAGGTCGGCGCGATCTCGCGCATCGGCCGGCAGACGCAGGGCGTGATCGTGATGCGACTCGCTGCTGATGACGCGGGCGTGGTGGCCATTGCACCGGTGGGCAGCATCGAGGAGGGCGACGGCAAGGAGTGAGCTCGGTCGCTTTGAGCACGATCGGCCTCTGGCTGCTGGCGATCGGCGGCGTGGCGATCGTGATCGAGGCGGTCGTGTTCGCCGCGTGGAGCTACCGGCTGGCTCGAGGCGGTCAGACGGTCGCGGTGCTCATCGACACCCAGCGCAGCCTGGTGCAGGCCGACGTGGCAAGGCTTCAGGAAACAATCGAAGAGACGCGGCGACTCTGGGCTCCATATCGCCGCGCTCTGCGCTGGCTGCGTCACCCTCTGGTGGCGGCGTTGATGGCGTCGTTCTGGAGGCGCTGGTCAGGCAGGGGACGTTAGGTCAGACTACTAGGCGGTATGCAAGAGGCGGAGGTAGAGGAAGATCCGGCCGTAGCCGCCCAGCAAGCAGCGGAGTCGGCGATCTTGCGCGAGCGAGCGAGGATCGCGCGCGAATTGCACGACGGCATCGCCACCGAGCTCGCCGGGGCGGTCTCGCTGTTCAAGGTGTACCTGGAGGCTCATCGCGGCCAGGCAACTGACAAGACCCTGGCCAACGTCTTCGAGATCGTCGAGCGGGCGCTAAAGCAGACGCGCGAAACGCTTGCCGAGCTGAATCCACGGCCGGTCGGACCAGAGGGCCTGGTGCGCGATTTGCGACACCAGGCCGAAGAGTTCGCGAGGCTCTACTCGATACGCGTAGAAATTGCGACGATCGGCACAGAGGACATGTTGCCGCCCGCACAGCGCGAGGTTGTCAACTTGGTGGTCCGCGAGGCGCTGACGAACGTGCGTAAGCATTCGCATTCGTCCATTTGCCGCGTGCGCATGCACTTTGCGGCGCACCCGTTCCTCGTCGAGGTGTCTGACGAGGGCCGCGGCTTCGCATCGTCACGAGCCGGCGGCTTCGGCCTCACCGGTATGCGCGAACGCGCCAGCGGCATCGGCGGTCGGCTCGAGGTGGTGAGCACCGAAGGCCGCGGCACGACGGTCTTTCTTTTCGGCCCGCGCTAGAAGAAAAGGCGAGTCGCTCACCAGACGCACACCGGGATTCGGTGCGGCCCGCGCTGGCTGAGCTTGCGTCTGACCGAGCTCATGAGTGCGTCGGCTTCGACGGGACCCGCCTTGATGGCCTTGGCGATTTCCTCGCGTGACATGCGGCAGCTCATCAGTTGAAGCACCTCCGATTCGGCCTCGGTCATTCGGCCGAGCGGGCCGCGCAGCGATGAGACCATCGGCGCCAGCGCCGCACCGAGGCTGATCGCGTACTGGACGTCGTCGTCGGAATACCAGTAGTCGCGCCGGCAGCCAAGTACCAGCAGGCCGATGGGTCGCTGACCCGACTCGCCGATGGGCGCGTACATGAGCGCGGGCCAATCGAGCTCCCAGTCGAAACCGCTCGCCGGCGCGGTGAACGGAAAGACCGAGTTGACGACGATCGGCCGCTGCTCGAACAGCGCCTTTCGCGACAGCGGGTGCAGCGGGCGAGCCTGCAGCAGGCGGCCGGAGATCTCGGAGGCGGCGATCGGCTGGAGGGCGCCGCCGCGCAGGAATCCGAGCACCCAGCGGTCGTGGCAGAGGACTTCGAGGGCCAGCCCCAGTCGGCGCCTGGTTTCGGCTAATTCGTGGAGCTGGCCCATGGGTGCAGGCTAGGTATGGCCGGCCGGTGTTACCTCAGCCCAGCCTCATCTTTTCCTCAGCGTTGGCTGAGGTTTCTGATAGGTTCGCCACGGGATGGGCGCGCCCGCCAGGTTGCTCGTCGTCGACGATGAACCGCGCACGGCCGAGCTAACGGCGGAAGTGCTGCGGCGCGCCGGCTATGCGGTCGACGTAGCACTGAGCGGCACGGAGGCGCTGTCGCGGGTCCGGTCGGCAACGCCGGACCTGATGTTGCTCGACTACGAGATGCCTGACATGGATGCGCCCGAGGTCCTGGACGAGCTGCGGTCAGGAGCCGAGCGACTGACGTTTCCGGTGATCATTCTCACCGGAGCACGGCCAGCTCCGGGCGACCAGGTGCTGAGCATCGAGCGCGGCGCTGCGGACTACATCACCAAAGGCACCGATCGCCAGGTGTTGCTGGCACGAGTGCGGGGAGCATTGCGGGACCGCACGGCTTCTTTGCGCGTGCTTGTGCGCGGACGCCTGCGCGTGGACCTCGGGCGGATGACCGCGACCCTCGATGGCCGCGAGCTGAAGCTGGAAGGTCGACCGCTGATAACTTTGCGCATCCTGGCCGAGCGGCCGGGTGAGGTGGTGTCGCGGAACGAACTGCTCGAGCGCGCCTGGGGCACGAGTTACTCCGGATTCGAGCACAGCGTGGAACAGGCGGTGCACGAGATTCGCCGCGCGCTCGGCGAGGCGGGTTGGATCGAGACGGTTCGTGGGATCGGCTACAGGTTCGTCACGCAGGCCTGAGCGGTCGGCGGCGCTGCACCGCTTGCGCTCGACGCTGGCGCGACTGAAGGCGGAGCTCGAGCTGGCCGAGGCCGATGGTGCGGCGCCACCCACGGGCCTTTTGCTCGCGGATGTCGACGAGGCGCTCGCCCATCTGAGCTCGGCGGAAGAATCGGACAAGCCCTCTGTCCGTGTTCTGGTCTTGGACGACGACGCCCGCCTCGGGGAGATCACCGCGCGAGGTCTACGGCGTCTTGGTTTCGATGCGGATTCAGGTGCGGTCTTGCCTGCGTCGTTCGATGACGCGGTGCCGGTGGTCGATCTGGGCCTGCTGGACGGTGCGGACGCGTCTGCTCTCGCGCGGCTGCGTGCGGCGCGGCCCATCGTCGTGACGGGGGCGACTGATCGCGCGTCACGAGATCGCGCTTCTGACGCAGGCGCCACCGACTACCTGGTCAAGCCTGTTGACCTGGAGGAGTTGGCCTCGGCCCTGCGTCGCCGCCTTGACTAATGGTCAGACCGGAAGGGCGGAAGCGTCACGGTGAAGACCGCGCCGCGGCGATTGCCTTCGTACGTCAGCTGGCCTTGATGCTCGCGCACGATGCCGTACGACATGAAGAGGCCAAGGCCGGTGCCATTTTCTTTCGTGGTGAAGTGCGGCTCGAAGAGGTGATGGCGCTGATCGTCTGACACGCCGGGCCCGTTGTCGCTGACGCTGACGTAAGGCCATCCGCTACCCCGTCTGCCGGTCGAGACCTCGACCCGACCACCTGACTTCACCGCTTCAATGGCGTTGTTGAGAAGGTTTGTCATGACCTCTCGCATGAGCAGCGGATCTGCCTTCACATTCACTTCTGCGCGAGATTCCTCGACGACGAACTGAACCTCTTTGGCGCGCGCCCGAGGACGAGCCATGCCAACCGCGCGCGTCACTAATTCGTTGAGGTCGACGGGATTCGGGGCGTAACTGACCTTCGGGGTAGCGCCTTGCGCGAGGTCACGCAGCACCGCGACGGCATCGTTTGCAGCATCAGTCGCGGTTTCGAGGCTCTCCCGATCGGGTCCTTCGAGCTTGCCGGGATCAACCTCCTTCAGGTACGCGAGGGCGGTCGCCATGTGATTGCGGAGGTTGTGCACAACACCCTCTACGGCCCGGCTATGGAAGAGGTGGCGGTCGGCGTCGGAGAGCTCGGACTCGAGAACACTGCGCACACGCCTGCCGGAGATGGTGTCAGTCAGTGCCAGCGCTAGCACGCAGACGATGGTCGCAAGGAAGTAGCCGAGCAACGTCCCATCAAGCACGTAGCTGATGAGAACCGATGAAAGCGCGAAGTACGCGAGGGCGAGAAAGAAGTATGGGGTCGCATTGCGTCGGAGCACACCGACGTGGGACTCGCCGGTAAGGATGCTGAAGCCTGTTGCGACCAACGTCACTGTGACGACGGTTAGCACCACTTGAGCGGCGAGCCTTATCAGTAGACCAACATCCCCGTCGTGACGAAAGCCGATCGTAAAAATGGATGCGGCGCAGTCGGATACTGCGCAGATCGCAGCATTTCCTGCCATCGGCCAAGTTCCGCGCCGAGCAAACGGAATTGCTGTGGCCAGGCCGACGAGTGTCGCGTCCAGTGGGTTGAGGAGCACAGCCGCCGCTCCGCTGATGGCGCCGTTGAGGGTCAGGGTGCCCCTATCCATCCGAACCTCGGGGAGGCTCATGAAGGAGGTAAGGACGATGAGGAACAAGACAGTCGTGACGTGGTCTGGGTGTTTCGAGGTGTAGTCGTACGCTTCGAGGTTGAGGCCAACTAGGACGACCACAAGCAGTCCTACATATGCGTAGGCCGCGACTTTTCTACTCATTTCCTACTTGGTAAGCTGCCCACATCCCATGGCTGCGGAGACCGCGCGGAACCTGCGCGTCCTAGTAGTCGACGACAGCATAGTTCCGCGTGCAGCCGCGCGGACGTTGCTCGGAGCCGCAAAAGGCCTTCGCTACTGTGGCGAGGCTACTAGCGGCGAGGATGCGATTCAGAGAGTGCCGACTCTGAGGCCAGACTTGGTCCTCATGGACGTGCACATGCCCGGCATGGATGGTCCTTCAACCACAAGGGCGCTACTCGAGCTGGATCCTTCGATCCGAGTCGTCGCTTGGACGGTTTCAGAGGCGAGCGATGACCTACTGAGAATGATGCAGGCGGGGTGTTCCGGCTACGTACTAAAGGACGCCGGGCCGGCGGAACTAGAGAAGGCGCTTCAGGCCGCGGCACGCAGTGAGACGCCCGTTCCGCGCAAGATGATCCCGGAGGTCTTACGTCGTATTGGCGAGAACACTCCATTGTCCCAATCACCCAGGATCTCGCTCACTTCTCGCGAAATGCAGATATTGCGCGGAGTTGCTAAGGGACACACGAGTAAACGCCTCGCCGTCGATACCAGTCTGCGCTTGCCCTCCGTGGAGTCCCACTTACGGAATATCTTTCGAAAGCTTGGCGCAAGCAATCGCGGAGAGGCCGTCAGTACGGCTCTCAAGTTGGGGCTGATTACCTTAGCTGACCTATAGGCGCCCGACTAGCCTCATCAATTTCCATGAGGGCGTGGCATGGAAATTGAGGATTCTCACCCCCAAGGCACTCTCGGACACTGGCTGTGCAAGCTGTGACCTGGAATAAGCCGGAACCTGAGTTCGTCACCTAAAAACGGGGAGGAGAGTTAGATATGGCGCGCATGTGGCGTAGGCTGTTGCGAAGCGCGAGCAGGCCACGCGTCGTCGGTGGCTGGTTGCTGTAAAGCGGTCTCGTAGCGGGGGTTAGTAGGTACGGGAGAGCGCCGCAGAGGCCGAGTACTACTCCGGCGCTCTAGAGTGACTTGAGCCGTGTAATCGACGGCTAGAATGCCTGGCGTTGCCGCGGTTTAGATCGCTCCCGTGGCGAGCGAAGTTCTTCGTGGCTGCCGCCATCACCGCGAGTATCGCCGCGGTAGTTGTTGGCTGGGCGCTTAGGCCGGTCAGAGCAGACCAAATCATCCTGCTCGTATACCTGGCAGTCGGGACGCAAGTAGCAGCGTTGCTGCCGATTCGGTGGCGAAACGGTGTTCAGACGGTTGTAGACCCGCTTCTCATCGCAACTGGCTTGATCGCGCCGGGTGGGGGCGTCGGACTGGTAGCTTGGCTGGCCACCTTTGACGGACGCGTTCCAGGAAGAGGGACCTCATGGTGGACGCTCCTCTTCAATCGGGCGATGTTGGGAGTCGCCCATGTGCTGCCTTCGCTAGCCGTAGCAATGATCGCGCCAGGCGAGTGGTGGAATCTCCCTGTCAAGACTGGCGCATATGTGCTTGCCTGGGTCCTGATCAACTATCTGATGGCTGCGCGGGCGCTGTCCTATGCAAACCGAGCGCCCTTCTGGTCGACACTGGCTCAAAACGTTGCCGGGGTGTCGACGCTGACTTCGACTGTCATTCTCGGTTTCTCCGGCGGCATCATCTACTTGGTCTTATCCGAGCGCCCTGTCGGGTACCTAATGGCTCCCGCGCTGTTCGGATTCATCCTTGCGGTTCGCGGAAACGTTGCTGACGCACAGCGACAAACGGAGCTCAAAGACCAAACGCTGGAGCTGGCAGCCCAGGCGCTCGACGCCCGCGACCGGTACACCGAGTCCCACTCAATACGCGTTGCAGAATTGGCGGGCCGGCTCGGAGAGCGTCTCGAGCTAGGCGACCGTGAGTGCGACCTCCTGCGTACGGCAGGCTCTTTGCATGACCTCGGAAAGATCGGCGTCAGGGACGACATTCTTAACAAGGCGGGGCCGCTCACCGACGAGGAATGGGAGGTGATGCGCAAGCACCCCGATATCGGGGCCGACATGATCGCGCAGCATTCGGCGTTGGCCGAGGTGGCCCCCCTTGTGCGCCACCATCACGAGCGCTGGGACGGCAGTGGCTATCCGAAAGGTCTGAAAGGTGACGTCATTCCGTTCGGAGCACGCATCCTTGCAGTAGCCGATTCATTCGACACCATCACCGGTACGCGTCTCTATCGCCGGTCGCTTATGACGCCGCTCGAAGGGGTGGAGGACATCAGCCGGCGAGCGGGCCACTGGTATGACCCGAACGTCGTCGACGCCCTGCGTGCACTCCACGGAGTTGAGCCGCTCGATCTCGCTGATCGTCCCGCCGTGCCGCGCCGAGTAACAGCGTGGACTGTCCTTCGAACCAACCCTGGATTCGCTCGGCTACTGTCGGCAGTCAGCATCTCCGCCCTTGGCGATCCGCTCACACAGGTCGCGGCGCTCGTATCGATTTACGCTGCGACCGGGGGTGACACACGCGCCGTTGCCGTCGCATTCATTGCCCAAGGCGCCGCGACCATCCTGATGAGTGGCTGGCTGGGAGGCATCGCTGACCGCTTCAACAGAAAGGAATTGGTCATTTACCTCGAGCTGACTCGAGCGGTCGTCCTAATCGCCACACCCTTCCTCGTAGCAGCCTCGATTTGGATGGTTGTTCCAGTCCTGTTTCTGCTTGCAGCAGTCAACTCGGTCGTCTCACCTGCCAAGCAAGCCGCTGTAGCTGGGCTCGTAGGGCAAGGCCAAGTCGGAAGAGCAAACGCCATGGTCACCGCGACCATGACTGCGTGTGGAGCACTGGGCTTTGGACTGGCTGGCGCCGCTCTGACTCTGGTGCAGCAACTTTCGATCCCACGACCCACCACGGTCCTCTTCTTCGGCGACGCGCTGACGTTTGTGATCGCCGCAATGCTGGTGGCGGGCATCAAGAGCCTCGGAGGTGGAACGACCACTACGCGTGTCACAGGCGCCTTGCGACGCGCATGGTCCATCGATGCGGCCCGTTCCCACCTCGTCGTGGCCACTGTCGCCGGTTTCTTGCTGGCAATGAGCTTCCCTGCTCTGCTGGCATTGGCCTACAAGATCGAACCGCATGCAGGAGGCCCCACCTATTCGGTTCTCGAACTGGTTCTCTCGGCTGGAGTGTTCATCGGATCGGTGTTGGTCGGCCGCTCGCAGTCAATTGGCTCCATGAGAACCGCCGGGGCCGGTCTGCTCATGACCGGACTCTTCACTCTGGCGATGACGCTGACCACGCAGGTTTACGTCGTGGCGGCTGCGTTGTTCGTCGCATCTTTAGGAAATCCGATCTATTGGGTTGCAAATCAGACGGCTCTCGTGGAAGCAGCCGACTCGTCCAATAGAGGAAGCGTCATGGCGACCCGCTTCAGCTTTGTGCAGACAGCGAGCATTGTTGGCTCCGCCGTGGGTGGCTTTCTGATCCATTCATATGGGCCCAATGGGCCGTACGTCGCTTACGGCGTACTTGCGGTTGGTTTGATTCTCCTCGGCATGTTTGCTCTTGCCGCCGGGCGGCGAACAAGCAGCCCGCTCACCGGATCGGAGTACGAGGCTGCCTTGGCAGCCGCCGAACCAGCAGCGAGCCCGTCAAACGGAGCTGCAGACGGGCATGCAGCAGAACCTGCGAGCGGTGGCGTAGCGGGCGCTGCGCGGACAGCGGAGGTGCCGGCGCCCACTCGCTAATCGGGGCCTCCGCCGAGACCCCTCATTCATACTCGTGCGTACCTTGAGCCACCCCCGCCCTGCCGACAATCCGCAGGAGAGCGAACCCAAGGATCCCGAGCATCTCCCGGCCCCCGTGGCCGTCGCCTGGTCGATGGACCCGCACCGCCGCCGCCTCTACCTCCAGATCGCATTCGGCCTGGCGTCGGCGCTCGTCGCGATCCTCGTCCTGTATCTCATCCGCGACTTCCTTGGCGCCTTCGTCCTGGGCGCCGCGATCGCCTTCCTCATCCAACCGGCGATCCACCGCCTCACCGAGCTGGGGCTGCCGCGCATCGTGGCGATCGGCGTGATCTTCATCGCCATCGTCGCCGCGCTCGCGGGCATCATCCTGCTCGTCGTCCCGCTCGGCATCAGCGAGGTCAGCCAGCTTCAGTCACAGGCGCCCGGACTCGCGGCACAGGCCCAGCACCGAATCAGCAGCCTCCAGGGTTCCCCGATCAGCATCTTCGGCATCGACATCAACCTCGCGAGCTCGACCGAGGCCGTGAGCGCCCACCTGCGCGACTACCTCCTGGGCCAGTTCGGGAATGCCGTCAGCATCGGCCTCACCGCGCTGACAACGGTGCTGCAGATCCTGTTGATGTTCATCGTTGCTTTCCTGCTGGCGCTCGACGCGCAGTCGGTGCGGCGCGTCCTGCGCCGGCTGGTGCCGAACGACTACCGCACGGACTTCGACCAGATCTGGCGCCGCGTCCGCCGGATGCTTTACGCGTACGTCAGGGGCCAGATCATCGTCGCCGGCATGATCGGCATCCTCAGCGGCGTCGCGTGCCTGCTGCTCGGTTTGCCGGACGCGGTGGCGCTCGGCCTCATCGCCGGCATCACAGCGATCATCCCCTATCTGGGTCCATTCCTCGGCGCGATTCCCGCGGTGCTCGTCGGCCTCGCCGGCGGCCCGCTCAAGGCGCTCTTGGTTGCCCTCGCGTACTTCGTGATCTCCAACGTCATCCTCAACTTCGTTTATCCGAAGGTGATGGGCGACGCGGTCCGACTGCCGCCGCTGCTCGTGATCGTGGCGCTGATCGCCGGCTTCAGCTGGGCGGGAATCCTGGGCATGTTCGTCGCTGTCCCGCTGGCCGCGACCCTGCGCATACTGTTCGACCACATCTATCCGCGCCTCTACGAGAAGCGCGCATGAAGATCGCGGTCTTCTCGGACATTCACGCCAACTGGCAGGGTCTCGAGGCCGTCATGGAGGACTGCCCGCCGGTCGATGAGACCCTGTGCCTCGGCGACGTCGTCGGTTACGGCGGCGATCCGAAACGTTGTGTGGACGAGGTGATGGCGAACGGTTGGCTCACGCTCGTCGGCAACCACGACCGGGCCTGCACCGACCCGGAGATCCTGGAGTGGTTCAATGAAGATGCCGCTTCAGTCGTGCGGTGGACCGTCGACATCATCGGTAAGGAACGGTTGGATTGGCTGCGGGACCTACCGGACCAACACACCAAGGAGAACGTGCTGCTCGTGCACGCCAGTCCACGCGACCACATCTACGAGTACGTGCTGGACAGCGCGGTGGCTCACGCGAATCTCGAGTTGCTGCATGGTCGCCTCTGCCTTCACGGCCACACGCACGTGCCTGGCATCTTTGGGCTCTCGGAAGGGCAGGTCACGCACGACTACCGCGTCGACACGTTTCGGCTTGCCGGTCCCGCCCTGGTGAATCCCGGGAGCATCGGCCAGCCGCGCGACGGCATACCGATGGCGAGCTATGGCATCTGGGACGTCGACCGGGGAACTTTTGAGTTCCGCAGAGTTCGCTACGACATCGGAGGTGCGCAACAGGCGATACGCAACGTCGGTTTACCCGAGCGTTTTGCGCTTCGCCTAGAAACAGGTCGATGAAGCGCTGGGCAATGCGGGGCTGGCGGCGCCTGGCATTCGCCGGAGCCGCCGGAGCCGGCATCGGTTGCTTCCTAGCATGGGCGGCCAACTGGTTCGTCTTCATCAGCGGCAACCTGCAGGGTCCTGACTTCTTCTCCTTCTATGCCGCCGCGGAGATTTTCGTCAAGCAAGGGCCGGCGCACGTGTACGACATCCTCACCCAGAAGCAGTTCGAGATCGCGGTCTCGCACCAATCGCCGGATCGCTTCATCGTGCTGCCGTATTACCACCCGCCGTTCTACACGTTGTTGATCTCACCGCTCGCGTTTCTCAGCTATCGCTCCGCGTACTACGTAATGACAGCGTTCAACGTCCTGCTGGCGATCGCGCTGATCGTGATCCTTGTCCGGGGCAGCCTTCGCATCCACGGCCGTGCGGTGATCGTGGCGGCCTCACTGATCGCCGGCTTCCTTCCCCTATTCGTGACAGTCCTGCAAGGTCAATCGGACCTCGTGGTCCTGGTGCCGCTTGCCGGTGCGTACACGGCGTGGTCGCGAGGACGGGCCGGATGGGCAGGGATCCTCAGCGCCCTGGCGTTCTCCAAGCCACAGCTGCTGCTGCTGATTCCCGTGCTGTTCATCGCGAGGCGTTCATGGCGTGCGATCGCAGGATTCGCCGCGATGGTGCTCGCGCTTGCGGCGGTGTCGGTGGCCACCTTCGGAGTCGGGCCTGTGCTGGATTACGTCAACGCGGTCGGTGGCTGGGGCATCGGCGGGTCGCTGCCGACACACGGTCAGGCGGTCTACACGGACACGGCCGTCTACTCGCTGCGTCACGTCCTGGAAATCCTGCCCGGCGGCGGCAAGGTAGCCGCCTTCATGATCCTGATCGCGCTGCTCGCGCTGGTCGCCATCGCCCTGAGCTGGCGCCCAGACGTGCCGCGGCTCGACTTTGCGCTGGCGGTGGCCGCGTCGCTGGTGCTGAGTCCCCACCAGAACGTGCACGATTTGGCGCTCATGGTTATTCCAGGGTTTGCCGTTGCAGACCTCGCATATGCGGGAAAATTGCGGTGGCCGGGCATGGCCGCGCTCGTGCTGGCGTTGTCCTATGCGGCCATCAACCTCAGCCTGGCGACCAGCCTCTGGGCTGCGGCCGCGGGGGCGGTGGCGGTGGCGGCTTTCCTCACCCTGGAGCGGATGGCCGTCCGCCTCGAGCCTCTGGTCCTGGCGGATCAAGCCTGGGAGGGGCCGCGCCCACGCCGCGTCATCGTGCTGCCCGCGTATCGGGCGGCGAAGACCCTGGTCGAGGTGGTGGGCGACATCCCTGCCGGCCACGCCGACCGGATCTTGCTGGTCGACGACGCGAGCGCAGACGCGACCGTAAGCGTGGCGACCGCGTTGCATCTGGACGTCATCCGCCACCGGCGCAACCTCGGATACGGAGGCAACCAGAAGACCTGTTACCGAAGGGCCCTGCAGATGGGCGCCGATGTCGTCGTGATGTTGCATCCCGACGGTCAATACGACCCGGCCATCATCCCCATCCTCTGTCGTGTGATCGAGGCCGGTGAGGCGGACATCGTCCTCGGTTCACGCTGGCTCGGGCTGGATCCCGCGAAGGCCGGAATGCCGTGGTGGAAGCGACTCGGCAACCGGTTCCTGACGTCGACAGAGAATCGGATTCTCGGCCTCGAGCTGTCGGAGTATCACACCGGATACCGCGCTTATTCGCGCCGGTTCCTGGAGACGATTCCGTTTCTAGAGAACAGCGACGACTTCGTGTTCGACACGCAGGTCTTGATCCAGGCGGCGACCTTCGGATTCAAGATCGGCGAGGTCCCCGCTATCGGCAAGTACCACGAAGACGCCAGCTCGGTGAGTTTCAGGACGTCGACGGTCTACGGCTTGAAGACGCTGGCGGCCCTTTTGACCTACGTCGCGCATCGCTCGGGCTTCCCGAGCCGGTGGCTCACGCCGCGGTCAAATACCCACGAACAGTCGCTTGCGGTAGCTCAGATAGCCCACCACAGCCAGGTTCAGTAACAGCGCGCCGGCGCGAAACAGCGTGACGCGGTGCACGACCTCGTATGCCTCAAAGGGGATGAGGGCGCCGGTGGCGACGACGGTGAGGTACTCGGCCCAGCGCTTGCGCATCGCGAGGCCGACGCCTTCAGTGCCTTCGAGCAGCGCATAGGAGAAAGCGCCGATAGCCAGCAGCGTGGTGTGCGGGAGGTTGCCGACCAGCAGCAACAACCGGAAAAAGAGCTGCTCGATGATCGTCTCATCGCTGTCCAGGTTGAGCTGCTCTTGAGCCAGCCGGGCCCAGTGCGTCAGCCAGCCTTCGCGGCCGGCGACAAGTAGCCCGATGCCCAGCGCGATCAGGACGGCGGACTTGCTGACGCGCTCGACGATGATGACCTTGATGAAGGCGTCGTGCTCGCCGCCCATCCGGTTGAGCTCGGCGACGAATCGCTTGAAGTAGCTGGGTCGCGGCGCGGTCGGTTTGGTCGGGACGGTCTCGTCGGCAGCCACGGCGTGACCTTAACAACCTGGGTTGGCAGCGGGTTTTGAATTTTCTAACGTGAGCCGCGGTGTGCAGGCTGGGGGCGGGAGCCGCACTGGGGTGGGGGGCGGGCCCGATGGCCGGAGTGACCGGCGGGGGTGGCGGCGGTTAGGCCGGGTGCTCCCGGTGCTCGCGGAAGAGCAGTACGCGGCAGTTGGCGTTCTTCAGGACATAAGGGACCGTCTTGCCGAGGTTGAACTCCCCGAACCGACGCTTGTAAGGCAGTCCCATCACGATCAGGTCAGCGCCCCACTCCACCGCCTCGTCGACGAGGGCCGGCCCGGTGTCGCGCGCCTGTACCAGCTCGGTCTCGACGTTGACCTGGGCTTCGGTCGCCAGCTGCTCGACCTCGTCCAGGATCTTCTCGCCACGCTCGACCACCTCGTCCAGCACCGCCCCCAGTGGGAGCGAGCGGTTGACCTCGATGATGTGGACCCCATACAGCTTGCCGCCGTGCGTGTCGGTCATGCTGCACGCGAGGCGCACCACCTCCGGGTCGATGCCCTGGCCGCCGACGGCGACCATGACCTTCTTGGCGATCGGGCCGTGGGAGTGGTCGGGTGCGGGCATCGCTAAATCTGAAGAACCCGGCTAGTGGTCTGGGCCACGCCGCAGCCGGCGCACCAGCACGTAAACGCCAAAGCCGAGAGCCACCAGTGCGGTTCCATACGAAATCCCAACGGACACCGGGTCCATGCCGGGGTGAGCGATCAGATACAGCGGCACGAGCACGCCGATGACGATCGCCATCAGGCCGAGCAAAGTAAACGGAAAGCGCACCGGCAAAAATGCTAGTGCACCCGCCGCGGCCCCGGAAGTTGCCTCCCAGAGCCTCCCTATAATCAACCCCCTTGAAGATCGTGATCGTCGGCTGCGGCCGAGTCGGTTCCCAGATCGCCGCCGAGATGGATCGCAACGGCCACGACGTGACCATCATCGACCGAGACCCCAACCAGTTCTCGCGCGCGGCTCAGCGGGGCGTCCTGACCAACGACTTCAAGGGCAACCAGATCGTCGGTAACGGCACCGACGCCGAAGTGCTGCGCCGAGCCGGCGTCGAGGACGCCGACGGATTCGTCGCCGTCACCGAAGGCGACAACCGCAACATCATGGCGTCGCAGATCGCCAAGCACGTCTTCAAGGTGCCCCGGGTGGTGGCTCGCATCTACGACCCCGAGCGCGCAGAGGCTTACGAAAAGCTTGGCCTCCACACCATCTGCCCGACCATCGAAGGCGCCAAGCGCATCGAGCGTACGCTGCTGGAGGGCTGAGTCAGAGCATGTACGTGATCGTCGTCGGCGGTGGCACTGTCGGCTATTACCTTTCGCGTGACCTTCTCGACCGCGGCCACGAAGTCACGCTCATCGAAAAGGACAGCAGACGCGCGGACTGGCTCGAGACTCAGCTCGGCAGCATCGTCATGCGCGGCGATGGATGCGAGGTGAAATTTCTATCCCAAACCGGTGTCGAGCGCGCGGACGCCATCGTCGCCGTGACCGCGGACGATGAGGACAACCTCATCGCCCTGCAGATGGCCAAGCGTCACTTCAAGGTCAAGAAGACCATCGCGCGCGTGAACAATCCGTCGAACGTCGAGATCTTCAAAACGCTTGGCGTCGACGACGCTGTGTCAGCGACCGAGATCTTGCTCGGCGCCCTGGAACCCCCGATAACCACCTGACGAGCTGATAAGAGGAAAAGGACCGCCGGCCCGGCGGTCCCTCATCCCCCCTTGCCTATGCGGTCGCCTTGCCGATCTTGTAGATCTTCGTTCCGCAGACGGGACAGGTGCCGACGGTAGCCGGCTTGCCGTTCTTCATCGTGATCGGCTGCGGGTCCACCATCTCCACCTTTTTCTTGTCTTTCAGGCAGTAGCCTTCCACTAGTTCACCATCCTTAGTAAAGAATCTGTGCCCGGGCGACTCGGCCCATTCTAGGGGCCACCCAACTCGAATTCAACCCGAGTTCAGGAAGCACCAAAAATTTGGTGGCCTCAGCCAGTCCCAAAAGCCGCGCGAAACGGTGGCTCAAAAGCCCGCAAAGCGGCGTCGTCGTAGAGGACAAATCGGACCTCCGAAGGCTCCCATCCCGCATGCAACGCGCGACTCAGGCACGTGGCCATGATGCGTGCGCACTCATCCAGCGGAAATCCCGCGATGCCGGTGCCAACCGCCGGTATCGCGATGGTGTCGATGTCACTGCCTTGAGCGATTTCGAAAGTCGCGGTCATCGACGCGCTCAGCGATGTCGCAGTCGTGCGGCCGCCCAGCGCCATGCTCGCGGCATGAATCACCTTGCGCGCCTTCAACTGACCGCCTCCCGTGATGGCCGCCCCACCGACCTTGACCGGTCCATGCGCGTCGCACTCGTCCTGGATGGAGGGACCGCCCCGCCGGCGGATTGCACCGGCGACGCCGCCTCCGAGCACCAGGTCGTTGTTGGCCGCGTTGACGATGGCGTCGACGTCCTGCTCGGTCAGGTCGCCGGCGATGATCACGACTCGCGTTGCAGGCGTTGGTTCACCTCCTCAACGCGCGCCGCCAGCTCAGCCGGAGTGGCGCGCGCGATGCTGCGCAGCCCGACGTCTTCGATTGTGATGGACGCGCACGCGACGCCCCAGACCAGCGACTCGTGCAGAAGTGAAGGATCGCCACCACTCTTCAGCCAGTGCGCCAGCATGCCCGCGGCCGCTGCGTCGCCCGCGCCGGTCGTGTCAACGACGGGGCGAGACGTCAGGGCAGGCACGTGCATCGATCCCTGGTCCGTGTAGGCCGTCAATCCGCCTGGACCCGCCTTCACGACAAGGCCTTCCAGTGACCAGCGGCGCCTGAAGTCCTCCGGGTCCTCGCCGCCGAGCGCGGCGAACTCCTCGTGATTGCAGAAGTACCAGCTGGACTGGCGCAGCACCTCCCGCGCATCAGCCGGCTGCGCGCGGACGTACGACAGCATGGCGTCGGCGGCGAGCAGCGCCGAATCATGCAACCCGGCGACGATCCGCGCCTGCAAGTCCGGCCGCGTGGACCCCGCAAACGCCCAACCGCGGAAGTCGGCGGGCAATCGGGGCTCCCAGTGGTCGTAGATGCCGTCGCTGCTGCCGACGTCGATGTTGCGGCCTTGCTCCTGTCGCGCCTGCCAGCGGTACGTCGGGGTGTCGAGCACGTCCAGCAATTGCAGGTCGACCGGCCGCGACCCGATGACGGCCTCAACGCGATCCGCGTCGTCGCGACCCACCGGCGCCACCACCCGCACCGGCACGATCAGGCTGGCCGCGAGCGCGAAATAGAGCGCGGATCCGCCCAGCTCGTCATCCACCGTGCCAAACGGTCCTTCAAGGTGGTCGAGGGCGATGGAGCCCGCGACCAGCAGCTCACCGCTCACACCCGGCGGGTGGTGCCGCTCTCGGCCGTCACGACGTGCCTGGCGCGCGCGAGCTTCTCGAGAAAGTCGCCCGCGCCGTCGAAGTCATCCATCTCCATCCAGCTGCGACCGATCTCTTCGAGGCCATGTGAATCAGATCCGGTGGCCGCAACCTTGCCGAGATCCGCGGCCAGCTGGGCCGCTGCACGATTCGCCGCCGGATCGCACCAGGGGTTGTACGTCTCGATGATGTCGATGCGCGGCGCGAGCTCGACTATGCGCTCGGCCCGATAATGCGAGCGAAACCGGTCGAGAGGATGTGGCAGATAAGTGAGGCCGCCCATCGAGTGGATGAGGTCCATCGCCTCTTCGGGTCGCAGCCACGGCGGCACTGTCGCCTTGATGAAGAGACCGATCAGCTCACCTTCGCGAGTCTTCGCCTCCTCACCGACGATTGCCAGCTCCGGCGCGATGCGGGCGAGCTCGAGCGCACCCTCAGCGGTGTTGTGATCGGTGAGCGCGATACGTTCGAGCTCACATTCGTGACAGCGAGCGATCAGCGCGTCGAGCGACGTCGAGCTGTCGTGCGAATAACGCGAGTGCAGATGCAGGTCAACCCGCATCCACTAACCCTAGGAGGCTGAGACAGCCTCGCTCATGCGCCGTCCGCGCCCGCGGCCGAACAGCGGAATCACCTGCGCGGGACCGCGACTCTTGCATGACTGATCCATCAGCGCGGCCTGCGCGTCGTAGATGATCTCCAGCACACGCGTCGGCCGGCGCTCGCGACCGAGTCGCGCGGGCAACTCCGGATGCGCATCGCGCAGCACGACCATCAAGCGAGCGACGAGCCAGCCGGGCACGATGCGCAGCTCTTGCACCATGCATTCCTCGACCCAGTAGAGCAGCTCATCGGATTCGCGCAACAAGCGACGGGGTGTCATCGATTGCGCGCGCCGCCGATGCCATCGCATGCGCTGGCTCTGCTCGTTGATCGTCTGCTGGAGCATGGAAAACCCACTATATCAGCGGCTCCCAGCGGCACTTTTCATCTGCGCGGGATAGAAAAGTGTTCGCCATCCGCCGGCTGCCGGAATGAGATGAACCTGCCGGTCCAGCGTCCAATCCTTCCACTGTTCGCGGACGCGATATCGCAACACCATCTGGGCGACGTTGCTGTAAGTGCGGTCATGGCGCCGGTCGGTCCAGCTCTCGAGAACCTTCACGTTGAGCACCTGGATGTCCAGCAGTTCGGTGTCATCGCCCAATCGCGGGACATCTCGCACGAACATCTCGCGCCCGCCCCACGCGCGCTGCGCATCCTCGGCGATCATCTCCCACATCTCGTCGAAGCGGCCCTCGGCGTGCAGCTTCATGAACCTCATCTCGAAAGTCGCCGGGGCGATTGAAATGGGCGCGGGCGGCCGAAACGGCTGGCCCATCGGCGGCAGCACCGGGTCGGCGGCGACCAGGCCGAGGCCGACCGGGGCCCGGACGAACCGGCCGAAATCGTCGACCGGCCAGGTCGTGAAACGGCCTATCAACCGCGTCAGCGCGGCTTCCAGCCAGGGCCAGCGTCGCAGCGGTCGCATAAGGGTATTGACCATTGGGGCCAGATGTAGTGTGATTTCCCCAGACTGTATACAGAATGTGGGTAACTGGCAACTACAAGCGCCACGCGACCTGCCACCAGCGCATGGCCCCCATTCGAAAGTCCGAGCCCCTGGCTCGCCGCTGCGGGCGACCGGCCCCACTCCGCACCTGGAAGCTCGCCATCCGGTTGAGGCCGCGCTGAACCGGTGCTGAGGATCGGCGTTGCGGCCTGGCGGGTCGGCCCGAGGCCTCAGCCCGCGGCCAGCCGGCGCACCATCCTTCCGACTTCCTCGAGCGGCACTCCGACCGGACAGGCCGCGGCGGCGGCCTCCCAATCCGGCTCCTCACCTTCGACGTCGCCCCCCGCGTCTCCCAATCGCGTGTAGAGGCGCATGTAGGACGACGCCAGGTCGGGCAAGCGTGTCCGGCCAAGCCGGCCCGCCGCGAAAGCACACAGTCCGCAGTTGATGCATCCGATCAGGGCCGGATGTCGTCCCTGCTCTTCCGATGTGAGCGGTACGAGGCCGTCTTCTTTGTAAGCGCCGAGCAGATCGTTCAGCTGCGACCGCGCCGGTGTGAGCCGGCGGCGCGTGAGATGCATGCCGTAAGCCAGCGCGAGCTTCGCCAACGAATCGGTGCGCCCCATTACAGGAAGAGTCCGCGCGTCGCGCCCTGCACCAGCTCCTCTTGCGCCCACCCGGAGTGAGGGAGCACCGTGGCGCGACCCAGCCACGACGACTGGACGAACTCGCGCACCGCATCGAATCGCTGCGATGCGCTCCAGCCCAGCTCGCGACCGATAACGTCGCCTGCGCGCATCACGCACATCGCGCCCGCACACGGGCCGCCCGCCATGCTGACGCGCCGGAACGCATCCGCGAGCGTGCGCACCTGCTCGCGGCGCGCCGCATACGCGAGCTCGGCCTCGGTCAAAGGCTCGCATCTGCAGAGAATTCGGCCCGCCGTCGCGCCGTCGAGAACGTCGCCGGCGCGCGATCCGTGCCGGCTCTGGAGACGAATCGCGGCCAGCGCGGAGATGCCGAAGCGTCGGGCGAGCTCCTCCGCCGGTTCCATGTCGGATTCGCTGCCGGGCAACGGCCGCGTCGCCGTCGTGCAGGGTGCCTGGTGGCCGAGCTTGCGGCAAACAGCGTCGGAAGTCTCTTCGGCCATCAGCCGGTACATCGACAGCTTGCCGCCGGCGATGGTGACGAAACCGTCGACGCCATCACGTGCGTGATCGAATATCTCGTAGCGGCGCGAAAGCTCGTCTTCGTAACGCCGCCACTTGAAGAGCGTCGGCCGCACGCCGCTCGTGGTGCGCACCGGCCTGAATTTTCGAATCGCCGGAAAGACGCGCTCGAATGCCTGCAGCAGGTACTCGACCTCGTCACTGAGGACGTCGGGCGAGTCGAGATCGCCGTAGAAATCGTCATCCGTCGTGCCGAGCAGCGTGAAGCCGGCGTGCGAAACCATCAACAGGTCGCGGCCGTCGATCGATTCCGCGCTGATCGCGAAACGCGAGATCCGATGCGGATACACGATGTGGATCCCTTTGGCCGGCCGCAGCTGCACTTGAACGCCGGCCATGTTGCCTATCTCGGGCACCCACGGCCCTGCCGCATTGACGACGACCTTCGCGCGGGCCTCGCTGTACGCGCCATCTGCCGCGCGATAACGCACGCCGATGACCGCGCCGCCGTCGCGAAGCAGCTCGACCACGCGCGTGTGGTTCAGCGCGCGAGCGCCGTTGGCGACCGCGTCCTGCACGTTCGCGAACACGAGCCGGTGCGGATCGACGCCCCATTCCTCCATCGTCACCGCGCCGACCATGTCCGGAGTCAGGCCGGGCTCGACCTGCAGCGCCTCATCCCGCGTGAGGCGGCGGTGGGGGTGCGACTTCTTCAGCGGCTGGAAGCGGTCGTACACCTCCATCGCCGTCTCCATGCGCTCGATGTTGTTCTTGTCGTGCGCCAGTACCGGGATCAGAAAGAGGACGCGGTAGACGATGTTCCGCGCGATGGTGACGATGAAGCCGGCGTCCCTGGTCGAGAGCCGCGTGGTGTCCCAGTCGAACTCGAGATAGCGGGGACCGCCGTGGATCATCCAGCTCGACGCGCCGCTGGTGCCGGCGCCCCAGTCGCCCTTCTCCAGCAGCAGCACCGAAAGCCCGCGCAGCGACAGGTCGCGCGCGACGCCCGCGCCGGTGACGCCGCCGCCGATGACGATCACGTCGTGAGCTGAAGGCTGGCTCACGGCCGTGATGCTAATCGAGGCCAAGGCACCCTCTCCCTTCAGGGCGAGGGGTCAGGGGTGAGGGGGCCGTTTACGAGGCGGCCTCGTGCTGCTTCTGGAACTCTTCGATGATGCCCTTGGCCAGGTGTGCGGGCATCTCGTCGTAGTGAGAGAACTTCTTGCTGAAGGTGCCGCGACCCTGCGTGATCGACCGCAGATCGAGCGCGAAACGCAGCATCTCGGATTCCGGCACCGTCGCGCGGACCTTCTGATAGCCGTCGTCAGGCTCCGTGCCCATGATCTTGCCCCGGCGGCCGTTGATGTCAGACATGATGTCGCCGAGGTTCTTCTCCGGAACCCGAATCTCCGCCTCGACCACCGGTTCCAGCAGGACCGGCCCCGCGTCCAGCGCCGCGTGGCGGATGGCAAGCGAGCCCGCGATCTGAAACGCCATGTCGTTGGAGTCGACGGTGTGGTACTTGCCGTCGACCAGCCTGACCTTCACGTCCACCATCGGGTAGCCGGCCACGACGCCCTTCGCCATCGAGTCGACGATCCCCTTCTGCACCGAAGGCCGGAAGTTCTGCGGGATGGAGCCGCCGAAGATCTTGTCTTCCCAGACGAAACCCTCGCCCCTGGCGGTGGGCTCGACCTCGATGACGCAGATGCCGTACTGGCCGTGGCCGCCTGACTGCTTGACGTGCCGGCCCTCCGCGCGAGCGTGGCCGCGCACAGTCTCGCGATAAGCCACGCGCGGCGTCGCGGTCGTGGCCTCGACGCCGTATTTCCTCTTCAGCTTTTCGAGAGTGACGTCGAGGTGGACGTCGCCGAGGCCGGAGATGATCAGCTGGTGCGTCTCCTCAGGGCGATCGACGTGAAGGGTCGGGTCTTCCTCTGACAGCCGCGCCAGGCCGCTCGAGATCTTCTCCTCGTCGCCGCGGGCCTTGGGCGTGATGGCCACGCTGAACGCGGCGCCGGGGAGGTCGAGCTCCGGCAGCAGGCCGCCGTCCTTGGCGCCGAGGGTGTCGCCGGTCAGCGTGTGCGTGAGCTTGGTCGCCGCGCCGATGTCGCCGGCGTGGATCTCGGTCGCGGCCACGTGCTCTTTGCCGCGCGGGAAGAAGATCTGCGCCAGCCGCTCGTCCGCGCCGCGGTTGAGGTTGGTGAGGTGCTGGTCGGCCTTGACCGAGCCCGCGACCACCTTGAAGTAGCTGACCCGCCCGAACTGGTCGCCGCCAGTGCTGAAAACGAACGCACGCGTCGGCTGCTCCGTCTCGCCTTCGGCGGGAGGAAAAAGCTCGCAGAGCGTGGACATCAGCGTGCGCACGCCCAGCAGCTTCGTCGCCGAGCAGCAGAGCACCGGCGCGACCTTGCCCGCGAGGATGCCTTCGCGCAAGCCGCGCTGGATCTCCTCCTCGTCGAGGGTGCCCGCGTCGAGGTACTTCTCGAGCAGGGAGTCGTCGCTCTCCGCCGCGGCCTCGATCAGCTGGCCGCGATACTCCTCGACCGCATTCTTCATGTCGTCGGGGATGGGAACCTCGCTGCCCTTGCCGTCCTCGGCGGTGACGAATGCCTTCAGGTGCAGGAGATCGACGATGCCTTTGAAATCCGCCTCCGAGCCGATCGGCAAGTGCAGCGGGAACGGCCGGGGCGTCAGGCTGTCGCGCATCGCCTTGACCGCGCCGTAGAAGTCCGCGTGCTCCTTGTCGAGCTTGTTGACGACGACGATGCGCGGCTTGCTGCGCGCGTTGCACTGCTCCCACGCGAGCTCTGTGCCCACCGCCAGGTGATCGTTCGGTCCGACGACCACCAGCGCTCCTTCGGCAGCGCGGAGGCCGCTGATGGCCTGGCCGGCGAAGTCGAAGAATCCCGGCGCGTCGAGGATGTTGATCTTGAAGCCGTTGTGCTCGGCGAACGCGACGCCGAGGTTGATCGAGATCTTGCGCTTGTGTTCCTCAGGCTCGGTGTCGAGCGCGGCGCTGCCCTGGTCGGTGGAACCCATCCGGGCGATCCCGCCAGAAGCGAAAAGCATCGCTTCGGCGAGGGTGGTCTTGCCGTCGTGCGAGTGGCCGAGCAGGACCACGTTCCGGATCTTTTCAGGAGAGTAATCAGCAGCCATTCCCACCCCAGTTAAGTGCGACGGGCCGGATACAACGATTTAGTTTAAGGAGGTTCGCCCGAGGGACCCCCGCCGGATCTTCGGCGCCCATGCGGCTCATCTGCGGGCTCAGCTCCTGCGCTGCTCGCTCACGCAGCTCCAATGCGCTCGCTCCGCTGCTCATCGCTTCGCCCGCATCTGAGCCACCTGGATCGCCGAATCTCTCGGCGTGAGCCCTCGGCCGAACCTTCGGTAGAATTCGCCTCCCATGGTCAAGCGGACGGCAACCATCGAAGAAGTGCTCGCGGCGATCGAGGCCGCGCGCGACAAGGTGATGGCCGACGAGGTGAAGTCCCTCACCAAGCTCGGCATCCCGAAGGCGATGGCCTACCAGATGATCGCCAGCCGCTTCCACCAGAA
>JACZCV010019013.1_pt1 | contig 21966 bp, 14 predicted proteins | sample 8641841 | NCBI WGS metagenome assembly JACZCV01 (sample SAMN15324606, study PRJNA640507) | soil metagenome | isolation source: monocropping sugarcane control | place: China: Luxin town, Laibin City, Guangxi Province | collected 2019-07-25 | depth 10cm m
AGGCGCGGCGTCCGTGACGACAAAACGCCAATCGGGTTGGAAAGAAAACTTGAGAAGATGGCCCTTTTTTACAACGAGAGAAACCCGACGGACGCGATCACCATTTCAGACGGAGTCGATTAGCGCGTGCGAGAACACGTTTTGTGATCTCCTCACCACGTTTTGTGATCGACCTGCAATTTAGGGACCTCGTCATGCGAGAGATATCGGGCATCTATACGCTTGCATCGATGCGCGCCGTCAGATCGCCAGTTCCCCGACTCGCGCGCCGCGTCCTTCGCTCGAGATCCGAGACAGGAGCCCGATCGCCAGCCAGCACGCCAGCATGAACGAGCCGCCGTACGAGAAGAACGGCAGCGGGATGCCGGTGATCGGCATCAGGTTCAGCGTCATGCCGACGTTGACGATGATGTGCACCAGCCAGCTCGACGCGAGCCCCATCGCCACAAGGCTGCTGAACGAGTCGTTGGCGCGCTCGGCCACCCGCACCGCGCGGAGCAACAGGAACAGGAACAGCATCAGCGCCACCGTCACGCCGATGAAGCCCAGCTCTTCGCCCAGCACGGCGAAGATGAAGTCGGTGTGCTGCTCGGGCAGAAACGCAAGGCGCTTCTGCGTGCCCATCAAGAAGCCCTTGCCTAACCAGCCGCCCGAGCCGATGGCCACCTGCGACTGGATCACGTGCCAGCCGGAGCGGCGCGGGTCGATCGAGGGGTCGAGGAAGACCAGGAGGCGGTGTCGTTGATACGGCGCCATTCGCTCCCACAACACCGGCGCTACTACACCCATCACCACGTTGGCCAACATCAGGCCGACGCCCTCGAGCATGAAGGGCTTGTACCAGAGCACGAGTGCCAGGAGCAGCAGGAACCACGCGCCCCAGAGACTCGTGTTGAATGCGAGGATGAGGCTCACCGCGGGCGACGCGACCAGCACGAGCAGCGGAAACGGCACGCCGGACCAGTAGAGCATCGCGAAGAAGATCCCGATGAACACGAGGCCCGTGCCCAGGTCCGGCTGCATCATGATCAACGCCCAGGGCAGGAACGCGACTAACGCAGGCTGCCAGAGGTCGAGCAGCGACTTGGGCGGCTCTCGCCGCGCGGCGAGCACGCGCGCGAGCATGAGCACCACCGTCACTTTGGCCAACTCCGACGGTTGGCCTAACCGAACGCCGCCGATGGCGATCCAGCTCTTGTGACTGGCCGCGGTCCCGGCGCCCTTCCCGATGACGAGCAGCAGCGCCAACAGCGCGAGCGACATGAGGTACGTCGGCAGCGCCGCCCACTCGAAGAAGCGCACGGATGCACGGCTCACGGCGTACGCCGCCACGATGCCGAAGATGAGCCAGCGGATCTGCGATGCCCACGCATGCGTCGCCGACGTCGGCACATCGGTCTGACCCGCCGAATACACCATGGAGATGCCGTACGCCGACAACAGCAGCGCCGTAATGACGAGCGGGACATCCACGACCACGCGGCGCGACGACATCATCCCTCGGTGTTGATGTGCTGCGTTGGCGCGACCTTCAGATACGACTGAATGATCTCCGACGCGATGCGCGCGGCACGCGCGCCGTGTCCGCCGAATTCGATCAGGACGGCCACCACGATCTTCGGGTCATCCGCCGGCGCGAAGCCGACGAACCATGCATGGTCGCGCGTGCGATCCTGCGAGTTCTGCGCGCTGCCCGTTTTCCCGGCCAGCACCGTGCCCTGGATCTGCGCGCTGCGCGCCGTACCCGATGCGACCACGCCGGCGAGCGCCGCACGCAACCCGGCGAGCTGGTCCTCGCTCAGCGTGAAGACGCGCGTGCGGTCGGGCTTGTGCCGAGCGATCTCGGGACGAGACTCGGTGCCGTCGGTGGCGAGCGCGGTGTAGAAGCGCGCCATGTTCGCCACCGTTTGGGCATTCTCGCCCTGCCCGATGGCCAGGTTGAGCAGCACCGCCTGGCTCCATCCACGCTTGCCGTACTTGCGGTCGTAGTACTCTTGCGCGTCGGCGTACGGAAAGAGCGGGCGCGACTCGTCGGGCAGGTCGATGCCGGAACGGTCGCGTCCGCCGAAGCGGATGCCGCCGGCCACCAGCCGCGTTAGGCCGACCTTGAGGCCTAACTGATAGAAGTAGACATCGCACGACTGCTCGATGGCCTGCGCGAGCGTGAGGTCGCCGTGGCCCTTGTGGTTCCAGCACTTGAAGTACCGGTTGCCGAACTGGAAACCGCCGGTGCACGGCTCGGGCATCCGGTCGTCGAGGGTCGCGATGCCGCTCTCGAGCGCGATGGCCGCGGTGGCCAGCTTCCACGTCGAGCCGGGCGGGTACCGACCCTGGATCACCTTGTTGTACAGCGGGTGGTGCGGGTCGTCGTTGAGCGCTTTCCAGAGGTCCTGCGGGATGCCGCCAATGAACTTGTTGGGGTCGAAGGACGGCGCGCTATAGAGCGCGAGCACGCCGCCAGTATGCGGGTCGAGCGCGATCGCGCCGCCCTGCAACGAGTCGGCGAACAACGATGCGACGTACTTCTGCAGCTCGAGGTCAATGTTCGTTTGCAGCGGCGGCCCGGGCTTCGGCAGGAGATCCTGCCGCGCCCCGGCTTCGCGCACCACGCGTCCGCGCGCATCCACTTCCACGAAACGGACACCTTCGGTGCCGCGCAGCGAATCCTCGTATTCTTTCTCGAGCCCGCCCTTCCCCACCTGTTGGCCGGTCTTGTATCCGCGATACTGCGGCGTCGCGAGCTCCGACTCCGTGATCTCGCCCACGTACCCCATGAACGACGCCACCGCGGGCCCGTCCGGATAGTAGCGCTTGGGCGCCGACTGGATGATCAGTCCGGGGAACTCGATGCGCCGCTCCTCGAGCACCGACACGACGTCGAACGAGGCGTCGGCCAGCACGACCGTCGGGCGATAGGGCGCGCGGCGGTAGCGCCTAACGGAAAGGTCGATGGCGTCGGCGCTGAGCGGGATGATCGCCGCCAGCCGCTGGAGCGAGGCGCGCAGCGAATCCGCGCTCGGACTCAACAGCGACACCGAGTAGCCCGGCACGTTCTCGGCCAGCACCTCGTTGTGCCGGTCGTAGATGATGCCGCGCGGCGCGGGGAGCGGCACCTCACGCAGGCGGTTCTCCTCGGACTGCAGCGCATACCGCGAGTTCTCGACGATCTGCGTGCGGAAGAACGCGCCCAACAAGAGCACGAACAACACGGCCAGCGCGGCCGACACGAACCGTCCGCGGCGCGCGACTTCGTTGGGATGGAAGCTCACGTCGCGGACGCGCGCAGAATCGGGCGCAGAATGAGCAGCGTCAACAAGCCGAAGAGCGCGGTGACCACGCCCTTGAGCGGGGACCACACCAGGAGCTCGACCAAGAGCGCGCCGCCCGTCATCTGGTGCGCCGCCAACAAGACGATGACGTCGAACGCCCACTTCCCGCAGAAGAAGAACAGCGCGTTGAGCACCACGTCATCGGCGAAGAACACCGCCTTGAGCCACGAGGCGCCGAAGCCGACGAGGCACATGCCTAACGCACCGGCGCCGAACGCGTGCGGCTCGAGCGAGTCGGCTACCAGGCCCATGACGAGGCCCACGAGCGCGGCGTTGCCCGGCCGGACGCGGATTGCCACGAGCAGCAGCGCGATGAGCAAGAAGTCCGGACTGGCGTGCCAGCCGAGCATCGGGCGCAGCGTGTAGTGCAGGAGGACCAGCACCACGAACGCCAGGATCGTCCGTGCGAGATCCGTCGGCCTCATGGCTCGTGTCTCGTGGCGCTGTCGCGCGGCGTTGCCGTCGGCGGTTGCGGCGCTACCGGCGCGCGATGCGTGGTATCCGGCACCGTGCGAGCCGAGTCCGCGCGGGGGGCGGGACGCGCCGCATCGGGCAACGTGTGCGGCAGCGTGTCGCGCCTGACGCGATGAACCGTGTCGCGCCGTGCGGGCGCGGACACGAGCGACCGGGTCGTGGTGTCGGCGCGCGACGTGTCGCCGCGGGCGAGCCGCGCCGCGCGCTCGAGGGAGTCCCCCGCCGCGGCGGTCGCCTTGGCCGCGGCATCGGCTCCATGGCCGCTCTGCCCCACGCCGTCCACGCCGGCGGCCGGCCGCTGCGGCAGCAGGATCATCACCGTCGACATGTCCTGCGGCATCACCGCCGGACGCAGGAGATACGTGCGGGCCCACAGCTCGGACGTCTTGAGCTCGCCTAACACAGTGCCCACCGGGATGCCGCGCGGAAACGTGCTGCCTAACCCGGAGCTCACGATGAGCGTCCCCGGTTTGAGCGTGCTGTGCACGGGCACGCCGCGCATCTCGAGCAGATACCGCTCGGGATCGCTGCCCTCGTGCGCGGCCACGATGCCGAACGCGCTGCCGTCCTCCGCCATCGCGCTCACGCGAAAATCGGGATGCGCCCACACGATCGCGATGCTCATGGTCGGGTCGACCGTCTTCACCATGCCGGCCAATCCCTCGGGCGCCACCACCGGGCTGAACACGCGCACGCCGGCGTTCGAGCCGGCCGAGAGCGTGACCGTGTATTCCTCGCCAATGTCGCGGCCCTGGAGCGCTTCCGCCGGCACGAATCCCCACTTGAGTCGCGAGCCCAGCTCCAGCGTCTTGCGCAGCCGGTCGTTCTCGGCGTTGAGCGCGTCGAGGGTCATCGACTGCAGCTCGACGCTGTCGCGCGCCGTGATGCGCGCCTCGCGCGTGAGCCATGCCTGGCGAGTCAGCTCGGCGTCGTGCTGTAGAGCAACGAGCGGCGCCAGCACAGTGTGCCGGAGCGCCGCTGTAAATGGATCGCGAAAATGTTCGGGGAGAAACTGTGCGACAAACGCGAGCACGACACAGACTACGAACAGAATGCTGTCCCGACGACCATAGGTGCGGGAGACGTTGGTCACGGCGATTTCACGACTGGAGTACGGACCAGTATTTGTCCTCGTCGTCCAGGATCCGGCCGGTGCCGCGCACCACGCAGGTGAGCGGATCTTCGTCCACGTGGATCGGCAAGTTCGTTTCCTGACTGAGGAGCAAGTCGAGGCCGCGGATGAGCGCCCCGCCGCCAGTCATCACGATTCCCCGGTCCACAATGTCACTCGCCAACTCGGGCGGCGTGATCTCGAGCGCGCGCCGCACGGCGTCGACGATCTGCTGGATGGGCTCCTGGATCGCCTCGCGAATTTCGCTCGAGTGCACGCGCACGGTTTTCGGGATGCCGGACACGAGGTCGCGGCCCTTCACTTCCATCTCGCGCTCCTCGCCCACGGGCGCCGCCGATCCGATCTGGATCTTGATCTGCTCGGCCGTCGGCTCGCCGATGAGGAGGTTGTAGTTCTTGCGCATGAACTGCACGATCGCGATGTCCAGCTCGTCGCCGCCCGTGCGAATCGACGTGTCGCTCACGATGCCGGAGAGCGCGATGACCGCGATCTCGGTGGTGCCGCCGCCGATGTCGATCACCATGTTGCCCGTGGGCGTTTCCACCGGCAGACCGACGCCGATAGCCGCCGCCATCGGCTCGGCCACCATGAACACTTCTTTCGCGCCCGCGCCTAACGCTGAGTCGCGCACCGCGCGCTTTTCCACCTCGGTGATGCCGCTCGGGACGCAGACGATGACGCGCGGCTTCACCTTGAAGACGTGGTTGTCGATGATGAGCGTGAGGAAATAGCGCAGCATCTTTTCCGTCACGTCGAAGTCGGCGATCACACCGTCCTTCATCGGACGCACAGCCTGGACGCCGTCGGGCGTCCTGCCTAACATGCGCTTGGCTTCGAGCCCGACGCCTTTGATCTTGCCCGAGGCGCGGTCGATGGCGACGACGGAGGGCTCGTTGAGCACGATCCCCTCGCCCTTCACGTAGATGAGGGTGTTCGCCGTACCGAGGTCGACGGCGATCGCGTTTGCGGGAAAGAGCGATCCCGCTTTGAAGAGGGGCCAGCGCATCAGAAAACCAGTCTAGCGTTCCTGGCGGAACGCGGTGAGCAGCGGGTGGGAGAGAGCACGATCGCCGTTAAACTAGTCGCGCAGACGAATTGCAGCAAGGTGTTGGCTTGACAGTACCTAGCGTGTGTCGATAAGCTCGCGCACATGAGCGGCGCCCCTCCGGATCGTGCCCCATCATCGTCCTCTGTTCCCCACCGCGCCGCCGACGTCGCGATCGTCGACCCATCGGTCTGCGATGCGTGCGGACTTTGTCTACCGCTCTGCCCGCCGGCTGCGATCATCCTCCGCCGGGAAGGGCTCCATATTGACGATTCAATTTGCACCGGGTGTCGCAAGTGCATCGCGCCGTGTCCGGTGGGTGCGCTCGCGATGGTGGCGCGCGATCCGAACGTGAGCGCGAGCGTCGCACGTCTATGAGCCATCGGCGTTGCGATGTGCTCATTGTCGGAGCGGGACCTGCGGGACTAATCGCCGCGCGCGAGCTCGCGGCTGCCGCTCCGGACCTGGATGTGATGGTCCTCGAGCGCGACCGCGCTGTTGGCTCGCCGGTGCGCTGTGGGGAAGGCGTGGGCCATGGCGGCATCGCCGAGTTCATGGACCCCAAGGCCGCGCCGTGGATTTCGCGCCGCATCACGCGGGTGGTATTCGTCGCGCCGGGCGGAACTCACGTGCGCGTCGCCGAGGGCGACGTGGGTTACGTGCTCGATCGTTCGCGTCTCGAGCCAGCGATCGCCGAGCAAGCTGGCCGGCAGGGCGCCGAGATCGTGATTGCCACCGAGGCAACGGGTGTCGCTCGCACCGAGAGGGGCTGGCGCGTGGCAACCCGCGGCCCATCGGGCACTGGCAGCGTGGACGCTCGACTCGTGATCGCGGCCGATGGGGTGGAGAGCATGGTAGGCCGCTGGGCCGGTCTCGACACTCGCGTCCCCGCCCGCGACATGGAGAGCTGCGCGCAGTACGTCGTGGGCGGCATAGCGTTCGATCCCGACGCGATCTACCTGCACTTCGGCCGCGAGATCGCGCCGGGCGGCTACGCCTGGGTGTTTCCCAAAGGCGTCGGGGTGGCCAACGTTGGACTCGGGATTGTCGCGTTGCGCGCCGAGCGCGGACGGAGTGCGCGGGCGTATCTGGACCGATACGTCGAGTCCTACTTCCCAACCGGCGTGCGAACCGGCTACACCGTGGGCGGTGTGATCGTGTCGCCGACGCTCGCGCGCACGGTGACGGATGGCATGATCCTCTGCGGCGACGCGGCACACATGATCAACCCGTTGTCGGGCGGCGGCATCGTGAATGCGATGAAGGCCGGGCGGCTGGCGGCACAGGTTGCCAACGCCGCCCTCCACGCCGGCGACACGAGCGCCGCGCGACTCGAGCAGTATCACGCGGACTGGATGCGTGTGTTAGGCGACGACCACGTGCGCTTCTACCGCATCAAGGAAGCGCTGGCGCGGTTCGACGACGCGTTCTTCGACCAGCTCGCGCGGTCGGTGAATCGGATTCCGGAAGGGCGCCGCACGTTGGGCAAGGTCTTCGCCCATGCGCTCGTTAGGCACCCGGCGCTGTTTCCGGTAGTCGTCAAGTACTTTCGCTAGGCAGTGACGCGAAGGTCTACCGTGACAACGGTCCGCTCGCTTGTTCAGCAGTACCTCTCGCCTGGCGTAGGGGACTCGGAACGTAGGAGAAGCGACGAACGGCGGCCTTCGCCTGCCGCTGTAGCGCGCTCCCGACTCAAGTGAGGCGATGAACGGCTCTCTCGTCGCGTTCTCGGTGATCGTTGAACAACGTCGCGACCTCAAAAAGCGCAACGGGGATCGCCGAGCAGGCAAACGACCCCTAACGCTTTCCGGCATCGCTTGCATCGCGGTTCCGGGCCGACACTGCGCGCAAGAAAATGCGACTGGAGTTCGCTGCGACGGTACGCGGGAGCCCTCATGCTGCTGCTCGCCTGGTTAAGCGTGTCAAGCTGCCACAATACTTGTGTGCCTAACGCTTCGGTCGGACGTGCTAACTGCTGCGTGCTATCTAACGGTAGAGATCGCTGGCGAACCGCCTTAGTGTTTCCTCGAAGCCGCCCTCCGCGAGCAGGGCACCAGGGCGTGGGACGGTAAAGTGGTTAAGAAGATTGTATAGGGCCGAGATCGACGGGAAGCTGAGTTCGTTGACGACTTGTTTGGGCTTTCGACCGAGCCGGTCAAAGAGCCAAGTCGCATGAAGGGCGCGACACCAACCTAAGACGCGATGTGGAGGCGGGAGCTGCGCACGTTTCAGTTGCCCCTCTAGCGTTCGCACCGCCAATCCAAGCGTTCGCGCCGCATCAAGTGTGGTTATTGGCCGAGAAGCACCGACCGCAGCGACGGCGAAAAACGGGCGCACTTCGGGCGATATTGCCGGCCAGATGGTTTGAAGGAGCGAAGCGGCTGCCCCTAGATCGGCGCGTTCGCGGATTGCACGCACGACTGCGCGTGCAAGATCATCGACGTCCCGCAGTATCCAAGTCGCCTCGAGTCCTGCCGTGATCGCGCGCACTAGCGATCTCATGTCTTCAGCTACGAGAGAGACAGACACGAGCAGAGGCAGGCTTTCATGGCGTTGTTTCAGCGCAAGGAGCGCTGGCAACGTGCTGTTGCCCAGGGCGTCGTACAACTCAGCCACGACGAGAGCCACATCGCTTGACGCGACGCTGGCCGCAATACTTGCCCGCCCACATCGTCGTAAATCGACACCGGCCCTAGATGCTGCAAGCGCGTTAGCAAGCTGGGCCTGAAACTGTGAGCCGCCGAGAGCGGCAACTGCAATCGGCACCATCTAGCCGGGACCGTGGGCTAAAGCGTGGTATTCAAGCCGCGTTATCGCGGTCAGGTGAACAGACGGGGAGTGCCGTGCGCAAACAATCTTGTGCAACTCGCCACGCGCGTGCGCGTCCACTCGTCAAAGGCACGAGAGAATGCTCCACTGTTCAGAACGGCGTTACTAACCGACGGATGGATGGCAAAGTTGAACGGACCGATCGCCTAACCGTGCGCTTCGAAACGCTCATAGCCCTTATAGCAGTCCTCAACCTGGTTCGCAATAGGGTGTGCAAATCGACAGAATCGCGTTCGCTCACTCTGACGCCCAACACTCTTTGTCGAAAGCTGGCGAGTCAGGCCCCGCTAAGTAGACGTAGCGCGAGCGTTAGGCCAGTTGAGCGGCAGCCCGACTCGGCTAGCGGATCCGATGAATTATCGGCGGGTTCGGTGAAAAGCCGGCGCATCTCAAAAATTGCGAGCAGCGGACTCGCGTTCACTTTACTGAGCACTTGCGGCTTCTCGCGAACCGCGCGAGATGCGCACAACTTCACGCTGGGCGCCTCGGTGTGGCTACGGAAGCGCAAAGGCCCGTCGCAAGATCAGCAAGGCAGTCAGCCTTGCACGAGCGTGTTACCATCTTCGCCGATCGTACGCGCCTAGTTGCGGGTTCCCTAGGACCTCGCGAGCGAGCAGCTGCGCAAGCGAGACCTACACTACTACCGTGGAGTCTCTCATGATCTCGGGCCATCCACGGCCTAACGCGAAAGCGCAGCTACGATTGCTGGCCGAGCGATTGGAGCGCTTCCGGGACGAGCAGGAGCCGCTGATCTCGGAGGTGTCATGGCAGGTCGCGAGGATGTTGAAGACTATTCATCACGGACTCTTTGACCCCGAGTTGAGTGCCGCTGCGGTTAAGTGTCGCAGCGGCCTCCACGATCACAACGAGTCATGTCGATTCAAGTATGAAGTCGGACGCTCCATAGGACAGTACATTCACTCGCTCCGGTTACAGGCTGTGATCATCCTGGTTGCGGAGCATCGATGCAGCATCTCTGATGCCGCGCAGCACGTGGGGTATCGTCACCTGCAGACGTTCTACCGTGCTTTCGAGCGCTGTGCCGGGATGTCGCCTGGGCGATACATGCACAACATGCGCGACCACATCCGCGAGGGCGCAGAGTCGCAGGCTGTCCTTGCTCGACCAAACTTCTCAGCACACTCGGGCGCACCCGTTAGCTCCGAATCGATCACAGATCCCTGAATCATTGGCATCCGAAAGCGCCTCCAACCTAGGTCGAAGCCAAGGACACTTCGCATCAGACAGAGGATGAAGACGTAGCGCGCTTGCAAAGAGGTACTTGTCGATAAAGTTAGGCTGGCGCGACATGGCGGTCGCATCCTCGGTGTGCTGCGCGGACCACAAGACGATTCGAAGCGCTTGGCTCGTCATGGGAGCGTTAGGCGTCTAGGTACGTGAGCCATGCACCGAAGTCCTGGGGCCATGTTAGTCCGCGCCAATTCACCTTTCATTGGAGGCGTACCATGGACAGCATTCTGGCGCTTCAACGGCTCGGCGGTTCGGCACTAGGCGGAGAGGAAGACTCGAGCACGTGCAGCGTTTGCTGTCACGACAGCACCACGAGCACAAGCTCATCGACCGTGTCCCAATCGAGCACGCAGTGATCAGCAGGCTGGCGGGCGGCGACGGCGATTTCCACCGTCGCTACCCGCCGGTTCGCGAAGCGAGAAACATGGAAATTCCATTCACTTGGTGCTCGTGATCCTGACGAGAGCAGCCCACGCCCATCGCTTAAGCAGAGTGCGGCAATGTCAGACGATCTACTTTTTGTACACGCGCATGCAGAGTACTACGAAACGATAGATCGCTATGATGCAGGCCGCGAATACCTTGAGTGCTTACAGAACATAGTGCCGCCAGCGTGGCGGCTGCAGCGAGAATCGGTATGGCTCTACGCATCCCATCCTGGCGTTCACCTGCCAGACCAGGGTTTCAAGATCCACGTTTCCAGCATCCCCGGTCAAGCCTGCGCTCTCCTCTCGCTGATTGCCGGGGCCTGCGTAGAGCGCGGCACAATATTTAAGTGTGCTGCCGGTCCAGGAATTTTTCGCCTTTTGAATTCGAAGGCATACGATCGGGGCGCGTCTGGAAAGTTCATGACTATCTACCCGACTGGTCGGCGGGATTTCGAAGATCACATCGAACAATTGTATCAATTGACTTCGGGAGGTGATTGGTCTGGCCCGTACATCTTGTCGGATCGCCGGTACAAGGACAGCCGCGTTATCTACTATCGCTACGGTGGACTCACACCGCAGCGAGAGCTAGCGGTCGATGGAGTGCACTACCCTGTAATTGAAGACCCCGGGGGATTGAAGGTTCGAGACTATCGCTACCCATACTTTAGCATGCCGTCTTGGGTCAGTGATCCGTTTGGCGGCTTGCAGGAGGTGCCGCTTCGGCCGTCACGATTGGTCGGCGATCGGTTCGAAGTGGATACCATGCGTGGCATATCCAACAAGGGCGGCGTCTATGAAGCGACTGACACTATCTCCGGCAGTCGAGTGATCCTCAAAGAGGCGCGGCCGCACGTCAATACAGTCATCATCAACGACTACGTGATTGACTCCACAGCCCTCTTGAACCGCGAGTACGCCGTCCTCGACCGATTGAAGGCCGTTGGATGCTGCCCGAAGCCAATTGCGGTCTTTAGCGACTGGGAGCATCGGTTTCTTGCAGAAGAGAGGCTCGAAGCGATCCCACTACGAGAATTTATTGCAACAGATACGAACCTCGTGCTGCCATACATAGACGGCGCTGGCGCTCTGGATTCGTTCATCCCGTCGTTTGCACAAATTGCTCGTCGACTCCTCGACATTGTCGAAGAGGTGCATGACCGCGGGATCATTATAGGTGATCTGTCGCAGGGGAATGTGCTTGTTGATCCTGTTGGGATGGACGTCCGACTGATCGACTTGGAAGGCGCGACGACGGCCGACGATGATCCGGCATGGCGCCGTTTTTCGTCTGGCTGGTACACTCCCGGTTACCGACGGCCGGGGCGGGCGACAATGGATGTCGAGATCGAACCTATCGACGATCTATATGCGTTGGCTGTTGTCTTACTGGCCATGTTCTTTGGAGGACCAGCTCACCTTTCAATAGAGTCGGAGGCACTCCCGTTCCTCGTGGCTCAACTGCTTTCGCTGGGCGTACCGACAGGGGTGGCTGATGCGATACTCGCCCTCTCTGAAGGACGCGCGAGTGATGCACGCCGTGCGTTAGCAACCTTGTAGCTACTACAATTGCGCCGGTGTTTTGCCCGATGACATCTCAGGAAGGAATCACAACTGCACTTAAGATACTTCGACAGAAGCGGGCGTCGGTATCACTTGTGCTAACGGTTAGCATAGTTACCGCCATACTGTCGGGCGCGGGCCAACCATTGGTCCAGAAGGTCCTGTTTGATAGCTTGATCGCCCGCGACATGCGTCTGTTCGCAATCGCGGCCGCACTGATGATTGTTGTCGGCACCGCCATGCGAGCACTCGGGTACGTTGCCACGCTTACGCGTCAACGTGTGAAGAACGAATTGGCGATAGAGGCAACCGAAAGAGCGGTCGAGACTTTTTACAGTCTCCGGCATGGGGAAATTCTAAAGCGCGATCGAACGTACTTCGTGGCAAGGGTGTTTGATGAACCGCAACGGATGACCGAGCAGCTCGTAGATACCGCGAATCGTGTTGTGAGTGCACTGATTACTGTCGTAGGAGCCGTTACGGTTGCCATTTGGCTCACTTGGCAAGTCACGTTGATTGTAGCTGTTGTGCTGCCACCAGTGATTTGGCTCGCGCGGCGCTCACACCGCAGAATCGTAGGTGAGTCGACGAGGGCGACAGAGTTGGAAGCGACAGTCAAGGATGACATAGGTCGCGCGATCGAAGCCTATTCCACAGTAAAAATTTTCGATCTTCTCGCGACAGTAACGGCGAGACTGCGCGACGGCTTGGGCCGGCATCGGACTGCGCTATATGACAGGACGCGTTCTACAGCGCGGTATCAGAATGCGAACGCGGCTTTGCTGATGTATGCGGAGGCGGCTGTACTCCTAGGTGCCGGTCTAGCTGTGTTGACTCGAGTGCTCACGATCGGCGGACTGTTGGCGTTTCTTAGCGCCTATTGGCGTGTTGTCGATGCAGTCACAGGATTGGCACGCGAGATTCCGAACATTGGTCAGCTTGAGTCGCTGATGGAACGTGCAAAAGACCTCGAAAAGATGCGGGGAGATGACATAGCTCGGGCTGTGGGGGGCCACGTCGAGCTGCATGGCGTGTGTGTGGGATACGGCGGGATACCTGTACTAGATCGATTCAGTTTAGGTATCCACGACGGGCAGCGGATTCTAGTTACGGGCTCCAATGGTAGCGGGAAATCGACCTTGGTGCGCACGCTTCTAGGGCTGCTTCCAGTCACCAGTGGCCAAGCCATTGTGCCAAGCATTCACGAGATGAGTGCGGTCTTACATCCAGCCGCGTTTATTCCAGGAACCCTCAAGGACAATGTACAGTTGACGACGATGTCGCCGGATAGGAGGCATCAGTTCACACTGCTAACGGAACAGTTTGGCCTCTCACACTTGACTGATCGAGACCCACGCTCCCTGTCGCAAGGCGAACAGCGTAAGGCTCAAGTTCTCATGGCGCTGATGAAGGACGCTCGGTACTACATACTCGATGAACCGCTGGCGAACGTCGACATAGGCAGCAGGGACGCGGTGCTTGAGGCGATCTTCCGCGTCACCGAAGGGCGAACGCTCATCGTGATTATGCACGAAGAGCGGGATTGGTCGGATCACTTCGATTATGAGTTGAGGCTAGGTACGCCGAGCTGTCCATTTGGAGACACGAAGGACGTGTCCGCCATTGCGGGCACCGGTTGGACGCGCTCGGCAAGTATTGGGGTTTAGCCCAGCGGAGAGTCAGGTGAGAACCTGCACTTTGCGAAAGTTCGCGATTCAAGCGATGCTGCACTGGTCGCCAAACTTCGCCGCGAGAGACGGCCGCACTTAGTTGAATTCGACCTAACGACGTTATACGCATTTACGCCGAACGCGGCCCACTTCCTATGCAACGCCTAACGGAAGGAAGGCCAGCCGGCAAGCGAGACTTTGTGTGCGGGACGGTAGTTGAGATGCTTCGCCTCCGCCGAGGTGACTGTCTATGAGTGAAGGACTTAGGCCGTGCAGTTCGGACAGGCTCACGGCAGCTATTGAAGGCATCGCGCGACACATTCTGAGTACAACAGATGCGACGCGGAGCGATCGGCTATGGCCGGCGCATTATCGAGTATTTGCGACAAATCCCCTAAGCATCGCGTACGGCGCTTGCGGCGTCGCAGAATTCGTGCAGAGCGCGCTCGGCGAAATCCCCAAGGAAGTCTATAAGTGGCTTGAAACGCGGTTGATTGGTATTGATGGGTACCCACCTGGACTCTTGTTAGGAACCGCAGGCGTGGCCTATCAATTTCATCGGCTTGGCATGGGTGAACGGGCTCGCGAGATTCTTGAGCTATCATATGCGTCGCGGTTGCGCTTTGCCGATCCGACGATGTTCTTTGGCGCCGCCGGCTGGGGACTGGTGAGCTTGTATTTTTACCAGGCCACAGGAGATCCCTACTATTTGGCAAAGGTAGGTGAAGCATGTGAATATCTGATCAGCACGGCTCGTTCAGAGGGCGGGATGCTGTGCTGGGCGCACTCGATGGATGGCGAGATCCACCTGGGCTATGGCTATGGAGCGAGCGGGATCGCCCTGTTCTTGCTTCGAGCTGGCCTGGCGCTCGGGAAACCGGACGTTGTCGAATGCGCATCACGCGCGTTGTCATTCGACCTGCAGAACCGGATGGAAACTCCACGTGGTTGGGCATGGCCTCACCAAGTGGGCGGAAAGGTTCGTCTACCTTACTGGGCTCACGGGGCGGCCGGTGTCGGTGTGTCAGCGATCAGGATTTCTTGCGCCACGGGGCAACAATATTTCCGCACCGCTGCGGAGTCCATCGCCGAGAGTGTGAATGTGAGATGGACGGTTCTGCCAAGTCAGCTTGACGGAATCGCCGGCATTGGGGAGTTCATGTTGGACATGTTTCTACTAACCGGTCGTCAAGACTATTGGCAACGGGCCGCTACGATGGCAGAGACAGCTCTTTGGTACGCCGTGGAACGGGATGGTGGTTTGGCATTCCCAGGCCGTTGGCACTCGAGACTAACTACAGACTACGCGACAGGGTCCGCGGGAATAGGACTGTTTTTTCTTCGGTTACGAGCACCAGGACCGCGATTCTTGGTGGATTTAGCTGACGCGGACGTTGGGCGCCAAGCTGATATCGATGTGTCCAGACCGCCTTGCTCAGAGCTCGCAATGAGTAACCAGAAAGATGATGCGCTTGGCTATCGACCTATATCTAACGCCAGCTTATCAGCGTAGCCGGTGACGATACGGTCAAGGCCATAGCTAATGTGCGCACTGCTTTCGTGCGGCATTTCGTACACAACTAGATCAGTCGATTGCTTCGCGTAGCTGCAGCGGTCCCGCGAAAATGCCCGTCGCCGTCGTCGCGTACGCCAGTGGCAACGAACAAGGACATTGAACGCGCCGCTTCCTACGGACCACGGAGCGCCGAGATAGGGTCGATGGCGGTCGCGCGGCGCGTAGGTACAAGGCTAGCGACCAGCGAGCTGATGGCGAGGATAAGTGCAGAACCGACGAGCACTGTCGCGTCAGTCGGGCTGATCTCGAACAGGACGGCTCGCATGACGCCCGTGACGGCGACCGAGGCGATTACGCCGATCGTAATGCCGGCAAGCGCTAGACGGATCGACTGTCCAACAACAAGCATAGCGACCCGCCGCGAGCCAGCACCCAATGCCATCCGCATCCCTATTTCCGCGCGGCGCTGCGCGACCGTGTAGGAGATGACGCCGTAGATCCCGACGGCACTGAGGAGGAGCGCCATCGCGCCCGCAATCGTTAGAAGCACTGCGACAAATGATGTGCGCGCCATCGAGCGCGCGACTACCGTTGTCATCAATTGCGGGTTGGCAATCGCTATGTTCGGACTCATGTCGACGATCGTGCGTCGCAGCGTCGGCATGAAGGCGAGCGGATCTCCGCTCTTTACCTTAATGACGAGATTCTCGTACCATTCGGGTTCCGGAATCATGACGGCTTCGCTCGGCGACTGATCGAGTCCATGGGCGCGAATCTCCGGAATCACACCAATCACACGATAGTACCCGCGTGATCGATTACCGACGAATATTCCCTTCCCAACGGCGTCTTCACCCGGCCACAAGCGACTCGCGAGTGCGGCGGTCACGACGGCGACCGTAGCGTGACGCCGGAACGGATCGACATCGTCCCACGTCGGAGTGCGGCCCCGGACCTGAATGCCTAACGCTTCAAAGAATCCGGGCGTCACCGAGGGAGTGGAAACGCACGGAGGTTCCTCACCCGTGTCCCTGACGTACTGGGGTTCAGGGCCCACGCCCGTGCAGCCACTTCCATAATCGCGAAACGGGAGCATCGTAGAAGCTCCGACGCGCTCGACGCCGGGGACGGCGGATAGCCGAGTCTGGAGTTCCTGGTTGAAGGCGGCGGCCTGCTCCGCGTTGGTTAACTCCCAGTTCGGGAGGACGATCTCAAAGGTGAGGACGCTACGAGGATCGAGCCCTGGACGCACGGCGCGAAGATTCACGACGCTCCGCAAGATGAGCCCCGACGCGGTTAGCAGCACGAACGCCAGCGCGATCTGTCCAACGAGTAGCGCCTTCTGCGCCATCCGTTCTTGTTTCGACGCCGAAACCGTTCGTTCGCCGCCGCGAATCGCGCCTTCATCACCGCGTCGACCACGGATTGAAATGGCACCAAACGCGAGTCCGAGCATTATCGAGAGGAGTGCGCTGAACGCGCCCGATGTCGCACTGAGTCGAACCGAGGAGAGCCGCGGGATGTCCGTCGGCGCGAGTCTAAGGACGATGGGCAACGCCAGTGCAGCTACAACAAGGCCGAGAATGCCACCGATCAGCGTGAGGACGAGGCTCTCCGACAAGGCGTGGATCACCATACGTCCCTGACTCGCACCCAGCGCGCGGCGGATTGCAGCTTCTCGGCGCTTGGCGACCCACCGCACAAGGAAGAGATTCGTGACATTGACGCCAGCGATAACAAGAACGACGAGCACAGCACCAAAGGTGAGCCACAGAATTCGCGTTAGCTTTGGGCCGACGACAGCATCGCGAAGGCGAACAGCTGCGATCCGCAGATCGTACTCCTGTAGAAAACGCGATGTGTACGCATCAGGTAATCGGGCCGGCATCTGCGTCACCAGTGCCGAGAGGTCGCTCTGCGCCGCAGCAACCGAGACGCCGGGCCTGAGCCGTGCCAGCCCCGCGTACGCGTGGGAATTGTCTTGCTTGTCGGTGGGATCGAGTTGCAGTGGCAACCAAATGTCCACGCCAAACGAGGCGAGATCCGTCGTCGATGCAAACGCGCCCGGTCGGGGGAGAGTGAAGCCGGGTGCCGTCACACCGATGATTGTGGCGATGACGTTGCCAATGCGCAGCGAATGCCCTAGCACCGCCGGATTCGCTCCAAAGTGGCGTCGCCAGTACTCGTAGCTAAGCACTACCTCGAGCGGCGCCCCAGGGCGATCATCGGCAGAGCCGATCAGGCGACCGAGCACCGAGTGCGCGCCCAAAATACTGAAAACCGGGGCGCTGATCTGGGCGGTCCGTACTTCCTCTGCGCCCGATGCACTCGTCACGACAGCGGAGTTTGTGAGGTACACGCCTAAATCGTCGAGCGTGTGATTGGCTGAGCGGAAGTAGAAGTACCCGGCCACCGACAGTCCCCACGTCGCCTCTCCGGTCCCTGGCGCACGAACACGATGCATTACCGACAATAGCCGATCGGCTCGTGGGTACGGCAACGGGTGGAGGGCGACGGCATCGAGAACAGTGTAGATCGCGGTGGCAGATCCAATACCCAGGATCAGCGTGAGGAGAGCAACCAGTGAGAAGGCCGGCGATCTGCCCAGTGATCGCGCCGCAACGCGTGTTTCGCGGCTGATATCTGCCAGGAAGTCTGTGACGCGCATTGTCCCCCTCCAGTTTGCGCCTAACACTCTAGCAGTTCATAAGTCAGTTGTCTGCCACTTAGACAATAGCGATGCGGGAAAGGTTGTGGCCAGGGCGTCCTCTAACGTGAGCCTCTGCGAGCGATTCGAGAGACTGACGCACGCCTGCTCAAGCAACAGCGCACGACGTCGAAAGGGCCAGGTACTCTGCTTCCCAGCCTTCCATTTCGCAACGTGTCGCGAGCGCGTCGGCTGCAGGCCCGCGGGCAATGCTCTGGCCAATGGCGTCGAGGATGACCGTTAGGCCCGCCGGGGGGCTTGTCACGCGCGACAGATATCCAACGCTGAGCTGTCACGAGCACTTCGCCGCCGTGCGGCGCACGTGCACAGTCACGCTGCATACCGGCAGGCTACTGTGCGCATATGGTCGGGCATCCTGTCGGCGAGGAGCCGCCGGGGCCGGCGACGCTAGTCGACAACCGGCTCCGACCACCGAGCGGTAGCCTGCTGGCATGAATGGACCCCGGCACGACGTTGAATGATCGACGTGCCGACGGCGCACCGGTTAGCGATCATTCCGACGAAGGCGTCTGCGGTCGCCAGATATCCAACCCCGGGTATTGGCGGCGACCACATGTAGACCGGGTGTCGTGGAACGGCGAAGAGATCGCCGGCCCACCTCCCTGCTCCGCCGATCGTGAACCCAAGGTCGTAACCTTCGCCTTGGGCGATGTCCTGTTCGCGTGGCGAATGTGCGCCGAATGGCCAGCTCAGCGCCCGCGAGTCGACATCGAGCGCCGCGCGCAGATTGACTCGTGATTGCGCGAGCTCCCGCCCCACCTCGTGCTCGGCCAGCCACGTGAGGCGCGGGTGGGTGGCCGTGTGCGACGCGAACTCGACGCCGCGCGATTGCCAGCGGCGCATGTCGCGCCACGCCAGATGCGCGAACCGGCGGCCTCCGTAGGCGACGTCCCACCGGTTGAGCTTCCCCGCGTAGTCGGTGACCACGAAGCAGATGGCAGTGAAGCCGTGCGCGGCGAGCACCGGGAACGCGTGGTCGCGCAGCGCCCGGTAGCCATCGTCGAACGTGATCGCGATTTCGTGCGGAGCGGATGGGCACGCGCCCGTTAGGCGGGCGCGCAGCTGGTCCAGGGAGAGGGTAACGCATCCGCGACGCGCGAGCCGCTCGATCTGCTTCGCGAACCGCCGGGGCGACAGGCGCGTAACGCCTAACTCAGCGCGCCTGTCGACCTTGTGGTAGCACAGGATGCACGGCGGCGTCACGCCAACGCGTGTTCCACCGGCGTGTAGTCCAGACCGAACGCCTCGGCGACGGCGGGATAGACCACCTTGCCGTCCACGACGTTCAGGCCCTTGGCCAGCGACGCGTTCTCGCACAGCGCGCGCTTCCATCCCTTGTTCGCCAGCTGCAGCGCGTACGGGAAGGTTGCGTTAGTCAGCGCCAGCGTCGACGTGCGCGGCACGCCGCCCGGCATGTTCGCCACGCCGTAGTGGATCACGCCGTCCACCTCGTACACCGGATTCTCGTGCGTCGTCGCGTGAATCGTCTCGACCGAGCCACCTTGGTCGATCGCGACATCCACGATCACCGAGCCGGGCTGCATGATCTTCAAATCTTCGCGACGGACGAGCCGCGGCGCCTTGGCGCCGGTGACGAGCACCGCGCCCACCACGAGATCGGCCGTCGCAATCTGCTCGAGAATCGTGTGCCGGTTGGAGTACACGAGCGTCACGTTGGCCGGCATCACGTCGGAGAGGTACCGCAGCCGCTCGAGCGAGATGTCGAGAATCGTGACCTTGGCGCCTAACCCGGCCGCCATCTTCGCCGCGTTCGTGCCAACGACGCCGCCGCCCAGGATCACCACCTTGCCGGGCGGCACGCCGGGCACGCCGCCCAACAACACGCCGCGTCCGCCGTGCAGCTTCTCGAGGTACCGCGCGCCCTCCTGCACCGCCATGCGGCCCGCGACCTCGGACATGGGCGTCAAGAGCGGCAGCTCTCCGTTAGGCAGCTGCACCGTCTCGTACGCGATGCACGTCGCGCCGCTCGCCATGTGCGCGCGCGTCAGCCGCTCGTCCGCCGCGAAATGGAAGTACGTGAAGATCGTCTGCCCCTTCCGCATCCGCTTCCACTCCACCTCGATCGGCTCCTTCACCTTCATGATCATGTCGGCCTGCTTCCAGACCGAGTCGGCGTCCGGCGCGATCGACGCGCCCGCCTTCGCGTACAGGTCGTCCGCAAAGCCGCTGCCTTCACCCGCCGATTTCTCGACGAGCACCTTGTGACCGTGGGCGACCAGGGACTCCGCGCCCGCCGGCACCAGCGCGACGCGGTTTTCATTCGTTTTGATCTCTTTCGGAACGCCGATGAGCATGGGTCGAGATTCGTGGTGGACGGTTTGTCGAAAAAGAGCTGGGAGCAGGCCTAATGGCTCGCTGTGCGCCTTACCGGACAACTGCCTGGTGAGTCAAAACGGCAACGGCGTAGAAGGATAACAAAAGGGAAACTGACGGATAACGAAAGTGATCGTTCTGCGGCGGCCGGAAAAAGCCTCGCCTAACGGCAGAGATAGTCGTTCTCTTTGCCAAAAGTAAAAAAGGCATTCTTGCCATCGCGCCACGCGCTCCCCGTCGCTGCAGAACGATCACTTTCGGTATCCTCAGTTTCACTTCTGTTATCCTTCTACGCCGTTGCCGTTTTTTTGACGTCGATGCCTGCACGGCCGAGGCAGATGCTACCAGTCGCCGCCGCCCAACGCCAGAACGGTCTGCCTGTCCGGATCGAAGTACATCGCGGATACCTCCGCGACCGATTCCGGTGTGATGTCGTCGATCAGCGCCAGCACCTGGTCGAGCGAGCGGAACGGCTCGTCGTAGAGCGCGACGCCGGCAGCACGATACATCCGCGACGACGGGCTTTCCAGCGACAGCGTGACCTGTCCTTTGAGCTGGCTCTTCCCTTCCGCGATTTCTTCCGGCGTCAGACCGGCGGCCGCGAGTCGCGCCAGCTCTTCGCGGATCGCGGCACGCGCCTGCACAGCGGTCTCGGGCGCGGTGCCCACGTAGACGCCGTGCGAACCGGTCTCCGGATGGAAGTTCTGGAAGGAATAGACCGAGTACGCGAGACCCAGCTCTTCCCGTACACGCTGGAAGAGACGCGAGCTCATGCCGCCACCCAGAACGGTGTCGACCAGGACGACCGCGTAGCGACGCGGATCGCTGTGCGCCACCGTTGGCGAGCCGAACACGATGTGCGTTTGCGCACCGTCGCGCTCCACATGACGCTCCGACGGCGGCGCGGGTGTGAGAGCGGGCGTCTCGAGCGGCGCGGCGGCGCCGTGGTCGACCGCCGCCCAACCCTTCTGCTCGAGAATCTCCAGCAACCGATCGTGATCCACGTTCCCGGCGGCAGCAACGACCACTTGCGGCGGGTGATACGCCCGCGAGTGCAGTTCGCGCAGCTCGCGGACGCCGAGTGCGCTCACCGTTTCTCGCGTGCCGAGAATCGAATAGCCGTAGGGATGCGCGCCCCACATCGCTTCGTTGTGGAGCTCGAACACGAGGTCGTCGGGGGTGTCCTCCACCATCCCGATCTCCTCGAGCACTACCTTCCGCTCGAGCTTCAGATCCTCGGCGCGCAACAAAGGTTGAAACACAAGATCGCCGATCACATCCGCGGCTTCCGGCAGATGTTCGTCGAGCACGCGCGCCTGATATGACGTGTGCTCGCGCGCGGTGTACGCGTCGAGGGACCCGCCTAACACCTCGAGCGACAGCGCGATCTCGCGCGCCGAGCGCGAGCGCGTGCCCTTGAACACCATGTGCTCGAGGAGATGCGAGACGCCCATGCGGTCGCGCGGCTCGTGCACCGATGCGGCGCGCACCCACGCCCCGAAACTGACCGACCGCACTCCCGGCATGTACTCCGAGAGCACGGTCAGTCCGTTGGGCAAGGTCGTGCGGCGCAGTCCCGTGTCGGGCTTTCGCCTAACCGGGCTCACCGCCGCGAGCGACCTCCGCGCCGGGAGCGCGGGCGGCCGTGCGACTCGGAGCCATCGCCG
>JACZCV010023567.1_pt1 | contig 21809 bp, 24 predicted proteins | sample 8641841 | NCBI WGS metagenome assembly JACZCV01 (sample SAMN15324606, study PRJNA640507) | soil metagenome | isolation source: monocropping sugarcane control | place: China: Luxin town, Laibin City, Guangxi Province | collected 2019-07-25 | depth 10cm m
CGTTAACCTATCTCAGTTCTAGCGTAGGAGGGAGGGTGGATCTGACCCCGGTTTTCATCGGCATCTCGGGCTTGCTCGTCGTAGCCCTTGTTGCCGTTTCCGTCGCCTACCTGCGCGAGAGAAGCCACATGCGGGAGCTCCACCAGGTGCTCGATCGCGAGAGCGGCTCGAAGGAGCGCGCCGACATGCTGCTCGCGGTGGCGTCCGCCGTCAACTCGTCGCTCGCGCTCAGTGAGGTTCTCCACGTCGCCCTGACCCAGACCGGCCGCCTCATGGGCGCCGTCGCGGGCGCGCTGTACATGGTCACCCCGGGCAAAGCCGAGATGCGCCGGCAGGCTGATTACAACCTCACTCACAACGCACGTGGGGCCGGCCGCAAGCTCGACGAGGAGCCGCTGCGATCGGTGATCGCCGCCCAACGCCCGCTGGTGGTGCCGCTGGACGCCGACCACGCACCTGGGCTCGAAGGCGGCGGCCATCCGCAGCACGTGCTCGTGGTTCCGGTGCAGCGCGCCACCCAGCTGATGGGCGCGCTCGAGCTCTACCTGCCGAACAACCGCGAGCTCCGCGAGGATCAGATCGAGCTCCTGCAGGGCGTGGCCGCCGAGACCGCGATGGCCATCAGCCACGCGCAGCTTTACCAGGCGCAGGAGGAGAACGCCCTCACCGACGAGCTGACCAAGCTTCCGAACCGGCGCTACATGGCGCAGCGCTTCCTGCAGGAGATGCAGCGGGCGCGCCGCCACCACAAGGCCCTTTCATTCCTGATGATCGACATCGACCACTTCAAGCAGATCAACGACACGTACGGCCACCTCCACGGCGACGCGGTGCTCGCGGAGCTGGCCAAGATCCTCAACTCGGCCAAGCGCGAATCCGATGTGGCCGCGCGCTACGGCGGTGAGGAGTTCGGCCTCATCCTGGTCGAGTCCGGGGAGACCGGCGCCGCGAGCCTCGGCGAGCGCATCCGCGAAAAGGTGGAGGCGGCGACGTTTCCGGGCGGGCTGAAGCTGACGATCAGCGTCGGCGTGGCGACCACCGACGACGAGGCGTTGTTCACGTCACTGATCGAAAAGGCCGACCAGGCTCTGTACGCGGCCAAGCAGGCCGGCCGGAACACCGTGCGCGTCGCGGACATGCGCGGAGTGGGCGCCCACCGCGAATAACCGGTGCGAGTGCCGGCACTCGCACATCGGATCGTTGGGATTCCGCCTCGAGTGCCGGCACTGGCATGACTCGTTCCGCTTAGGCTTGGTCTCGGTGGCTCATTACTGCGTCAACTGCGGCGCGGTGCTGGTGCCGCGCGAGATCGAAGGCAAGACGTACGAAGCCTGCCCCAACGACGATTTCGTCCTGTGGCGCGACCCGAAGGTGGTGACCTCGGTGGTCGTGGTCCACGACGGAGGGATCGTGCTTGGCCGTCGCGACATCGAACCCGGCCGCGGCCTGTGGTGTCTTCCCGGCGGTTTCGTCAATCACGACGAGGACCCAGTAGACGCCGCCAGGCGCGAGTGTCGTGAAGAGATCGGGGCGGAGGTCGAAATCACGCGCCTGCTCGGCGTGTATCACATCGCCAAGACGACGGCGCCGAGCATGGTCGGCGTCGCGTACGAGGCTCGGCTCGCGAATGGCGAGCGACTCGAGCCGGGAGTCGAGATGTCCGCGGTTGATGTCTACGCGGCGGACGGCCTGCCCGAGCTGGCCTTCCCGAGCCACCGCTGGATCCTCGAGCAGTACTTCAAGTACCGGGAGTCGCAGGAGGTAGCGGTACTTCCGCACGGCGCCGCAGCGGCTCGGCGTGCATCGCGGCCATGACCAGCGCGAGAACGATCGAGATCGAGGCAATCACGGTGAAGCCCGCGGCGTAGCCGTCCGTCTGGATGATCGGGCCGACGATCAGCGGCCCCGCCGCCAGCGCCAGGAAGAGCACGGTTCCGTAGACGCCCATCGTCACGCCGCGCGTTGACGTCCCCGACAGGTTGCCGAATACAACGCCGGTAGTAACGAAGGCGATGGCGAGGAACGGTGTGCCCGCAACCAGCACGATCGCCGGCAGCACGAATCCCTGCAAATGGCCCAGGACGATGCTGGCGAGCGCAAATACCACCGTGCCGATGAAGACGATCGGCCAGCGATGCGGGGCCCAATCGACGATGCGCCCGCCGGGAATGCGCGACACCCCGTTCGCTACCGCCTGCAAGGCGAGCAGGAACCCGACCTGCGAGCTTGGCAGCCCCAGGGCTTCCCTTCCGAAGATCGGCAGGTACGCACCGGTGGTGCCCCACACCAACGTCGCCGCCACCAGGCCGATCGTCACGGGTACGAACGCTTTTTGCGCGAAGAGCGCGCGCAGCGGTGTCATCAGCTCAAAGCGTCCCTCCGCTTGGCGGGTGGCCGGGGACGCGATGGCGCCCGGCACGGCGAAGACCAGAACCATGGTCGTGATCGCGATTACCGTTCGCGATTGCGGCAGCACCGCGATCAACAGGCCCCCGATCGTGGGTCCGAGAAAGAATCCCGCCTGCATCGAAAAGGTCAGCCAGCCCATCGACCGGCCCAGGCGATTCGCAGGTACCGACTCGGTCACAGAGCTGAAGAGCGAGGCCTGCTGGGCGCCGGCCGCCAGTCCGCCGGTCACCTGCCAGAGGAACAGTACGGCCACTGAGGTCGTGGCCGCGGTCGCGAGCTGCGACAGCGCCGACACGATGATCGACGTCCAGAGGAGCTTGCTGGCGCCGAATCGGTCGATCAGCAGGCCCGACGGCAGTGACAGAAGGGCACCCGCAAGCGTGCCGACGGAGAAAAGGGCCCCGACCTCGAAGCGGCTGGCGCCGATGTCGTGCGCGTACAGCGGGACGAGCAGGCCGCGCGCCGAGAGCGCAGCAAACGCGGCCCCGGCCGCCACGTAGATGAAGAGCGCCCGCCTGGATTGGAAGACGCCCACCGCGGCTAGGATACCGGCGCAATGGTCCGCGAGCAGGTTGGCGACTGGCGCTCCGCATGGCGCTCAGCACTCGCTGGATTGTTTGCTGGCCTGCTGGTCATCGCGGTACTTCAAACCGGTCTGCTGGACGCGCCATTCTTCGCGGCGCAAGACCGGCTGTTCCCTGGGCCGCCGCCGGACAACGGCATAACACTCGTCGCGATCGACTCCGCCTCGAAGCCCAGGATCGCGGCGTTTCCCTGGAGCAACGAGTACCACGCCCGGGTCATCAACTACCTGGCGAGCCTTCACCCGAAGGTGATTCTGTTCGACGTCATCCTCGACCACAGCGAGTTCGACCCTGAAAACCCGACAGCCGACCAGGACCTCGTCAACGCGATCAAGGCTGCCGGCAACGTCGTCCTTGTGTGCACGGCCAGCGCTCGCCCGCTTGACATCCTGCAGGTCGGCGAACCGATTGGTGATCTCGGTTTTGGCGCGCCAGATCCAGCCAATGCGATCAGGTCGATGTCGATCACGACCAAGAAAAGTTGCTTGCAGAACGAGTCTGGCGAAAGCGCATTCATCGAGGCACTCCGCGTGGCGGATCACAATCAGGATCCCCTCTCGATCAACGGCGATGTGGCGCAGTTTGGCAAGCACAGAATTCCGCTCGTGAACGGCCAGATGCTGGTGAACTACTCGCTCGGTGGGAGCAATACGTGCAGTTATGTCGACGCGATGAACGCAGCGTGCCCGAACCCCAAGCTAATCACTGACCACATCGTCGTGGTCGGCACAAAGCTGATCGATACGGGTGACGTGTATTCCCAGCCGGTTTCTTTCAAACACGATGGGAGCTTCTGTCCCCCAGAGCGACAGCAGTGCATGCTCGACAACCAGAACTACGGCTACCGGATCATGGCCGACGCCATTTCGACAGTGCTGCAGGACCACTACGTGCGGGTCGAGCCGCGGCCCGCGATGATCGGCGTGGCCCTGCTCCTCGCGATCATCGTCGGCCTGGCGGTCTACGGCCTGAGCTTCCGGACAGCAATCTTTGTCAGCATCGCGCTGCTCGGGCTGTACTTCGCGGCCGCGTTTCTTTTGTCGCGGGCCAACTATCTGATCGATCCCCTGTTCGCGCCGATCGCGATTGTGCTCGCAGCCACGTTCTCACTTGGCATGCGTTACCTGCTGGTCGATCGGGAGCGACGAAAAGTCGAGAGGATCTTCGGCCAGTACGTCGACCCTCGCATCTCGCGTCAGCTCGCCGATTCGCGCTCGATCCATGAGGTGACGTCGAGAGGTGAGCGGCGAGATCTCACGCTGCTGTTCGTCGACATCCGCGGCTTCACGACCATGTCCGAGAGGATGTCCGCCGAAGACGTGCTGGCGGTGATCCAGGAATACCTCAACGAGATGAGCGCGCTCATCCTGAAATGGGACGGGACCATCGACAAGTACGTCGGCGATGAGATCGTCGCCATCTGGAACGCGCCCACCCACCAGCCGGATCACGCGCTGCTGGCGGTGCGATGTGCGTATGACCTGATCAACCAGGCGTCGGTGGTCCAGGCGCACCTCGCGGCCAAAGGTCTGCCCCCGATCAGCTGGGGCATCGGCGTCAACACCGGCCCTGCCGTCGTCGGCAACATGGGCAGCAAGGACCGCTTGCAGTACACCGCGCTCGGCGACACTGTCAACACTGCCGCGCGTTTCTGCAGTGTGGCACCCGCGTTCACGCTGCTCATCGGCGAGAGCACGTACGAGGCATGCAAGAACTTCATCGCGGTCGAGCAGGTGCCCGGCCTGCAGCTGAAGGGCAAGTCGGCCGAGACCTTCCGCGTGTACCAGGTGGTGTCGATCCGCGAGAACCAGCAATCGCCGTGGGTGCCGTTCCCGACCGAGGCCGCTGTCGAGGGTTACACGGCCATCAGGCGCCAGTACGGAGCGGAGCTGGTCTTTGCCGCGTCGACTCCTGGGGATATCGAAAACTGAGGCAATGAGCATCTCTCGCGCGGCCGAGCTCGTCGCCCGCGCCAGGCGCGGCGTCGCGCTCACGGGCGCCGGCATCTCGGCCGAGAGCGGCATCCCGACCTTCCGCGGTGAGGGTGGGCTGTGGCGGCAGTACGACCCGGTGAAGGTCGCCACCCTCGATCGGTTCATGCAGGACCCGGGCGAGTACTGGCGGGTGGCGCGCGAACGAGGTCCCGCGGTGCAGGCCGCCCGGCCCAATGGCGGCCATCAGGCGCTATCCGGGCTGGAAGCCGCGAGTCGCCTCCGCGCCGTCATCACCCAGAACACGGACGGGCTGCACCAGGACGCGGGCAGCCGCCACCTGATCGAGCTGCATGGCAACGGGCGGACGGTGAAGTGTCTCGACTGCGGCACTGTCGAGTCGCGGGTAAGCGTGCAGGCGCGGCTCGCGCAAGAGGTGCCGCCACGCTGCCGCATGTGCGGCGGTTCGTTTCTGAAGCCGACCGTCGTGATGTTCGGTGAAGCGATGCCGGCTGAGGCGGTCAGCGAGGCCTACGAGCTGGCGCGCGCTGCCGACCTCATGCTCGTGGTCGGCTCCTCGCTCGTCGTATATCCCGCGGCTGACATTCCCCTCGCCGCGGTGCGAGCGGGCGCACCGATGGTCATCGTCAACGCCGAGCCGACGCCTTTCGACGATGTGGCCGATGTGGTCATCCACGGCCGTGCGGGCGAGGTGCTGCCCGAGCTCGCGCACCTCGCGCTCGTGGCCTCAGGTGGATGACGTCGCCCGCGCTGACAGCGACGCCGTCCACGACCAGCGAGCCGTCATCGTTGATGGCCTCGGCGACGCCGTCGATGGTCCGTCCTGGCAGTTCGACCCGGACGTGTCTGCCGATCGTGTCCGAAAGCTGACGCCAGCGCTCGACAACCTCGCCTGGCGAGGCCGCGGCCCAGCGGGCGAGTCGCTCGCGTAATTCCTCGAGGACTTCGTCCCTCGGCCGGCGCAGCGTCGCAGCGCCGGCGGGCGCTGACGTGAGGTTGATGCCGATGCCGATGATGGCCCGACCGCCCGTCATCTCGACCAGGATGCCCCCGAGCTTGCGGCCGCCCAGCAGCAGGTCGTTCGGCCACTTGAGGCGCACGTCCGGACCGCAGGCCTCGGCGGCCGCGACCCCGGCGGCGAGGCTCAGCAGTGGATGGGCCGTCAACACGAACGAAGCGAGCAGCGCCGTTCCAGGGGGTGCCTCCCAGCGGCGGTCGAGCCGCCCGCGGCCCCCAGACTGGTGGTCGGCGACCACGACCGAGCCCAGCGGCAGCTCGCGCGCGACCTCCTGGGTCGACGCCACAGAAGCCAGTCGCACGATTCGAGGCTCTTCCATGGGCGAAGCTAAGCTTGGATCAGTGCAGATTCACCGCGCCATCGTGCTGATCGCGATGATGCTGCTGGGGGTGGGTGCGCTGGTGCTGCTGCTGAGCAGCGCGGGCGGCCAGAGCCTGTTGGCGCTGGCGGTGGTGGTGGTGCTCGCGGCTGCCGGAGGTATCGGCTTCAGCTGGAATCGCTACTTCCGCCGCTAGGTTTGGGAAAGTAGCCAATGCTGCGACTGGGGTACAAGGCGTCCGCGGAGCAGTTCGGCCCGCGCAAGCTCTGCGATTTCGCGGGCGAAGCTGAGCAGGCCGGGTTCGACAGCGTCTTCATCAGCGATCACTTTCAGCCCTGGCGTCACTCGGACGGCCACGCGCCATTCGCTTTCGCGGTGCTCGGTGCCATGGGCGAGCACACCGAGCGCGTCCTGCTCGGCACGAGTGTCACCACTCCGTCGTTTCGCTTCCACCCGGCCATCGTCGCGCAGGCGTTCGGCACGCTCGGGTCGCTGCATCCAGGACGTTTCATCCTCGGGGTCGGCACTGGCGAGCACCTGAACGAGGGCGCATTGGGATTCGAATGGCCAGACAATAAAGAGCGGTTCGCGCGTCTGCGTGAGGCGGTGAAGCTCATCCGCATTCTCTGGACTGAACAGTCGGTGACCTTCAACGGCGAGTACTTCAAGACGTTGAATGCCACGATCTACGATCGCCCCAAGCAGGAGATCCCCATCTACATCGGTGCGGGTGGCCCGCAGGTCGCGAAATATGCGGGCCGCGCGGGCGACGGGCTCATCTGCACTTCAGGCAAAGGCATCGAGCTATATCGCGACCAGCTGCTGCCTTCGTTCGCGGACGGCGCCAAAGACTCGGGCCGCGATGCGGCATCGCTCGACAAGATGATCGAGGTCAAGGTCTCCTACGACACGGACCGCGACCGCGCGATGGAGGACACCAAGATCTGGGCGGCGCTAGCGCTGCCGGCCGAAAACAAAGCCAACGTCAACGATCCGCGCGACATGGAGAAGCTGGCGAAAGAGGCTGAGCCTTACGCCCACCGCCGATGGCTCGTGTCGAGCGATCCTGACGAGCACATCGAACAGCTGCGCCCTTACCTCGAGCTGGGATTCACCCACCTGGTTTTTCACCACCCTGGCGAAGACCAGTCGCGCTTCATCGAGCTGTATTCGAAGCAGATCCTGCCGCGACTTCGCAAAGAGTTCGACTGACGTGGCCAACGACTGGGTCATCGTCCTGGTCAAGGATTTCGCCGCGGCCAAGCAGCGACTCGGCCCCGCGTTGAGTCCGCGCGAGCGCAATTCGCTGGCTCGCCGCAACGCGCGGCGCGCGATCGGCGCCGCGGCCGCTGGATCGCACCGCCTGGTGGTGGCGGGCAGCGACGAGGCCGGCGCGCTCGCTGCCAGGCTCGGCGCCGAGTACGTGATCGAGCCGCGCCAGGAAGGACAGAACACCGCCGCCATGCGCGGCATCGCGTATGCGATGGAGCACGGTGCTGAATCGGTGGTCGTGCTGTCCAGCGACCTGCCGTTCGTGACCACGAAGGCCGTGCGTAAGTTGCTCGACGCCGGCGCGGCTGAAGACGCGCCGGTGGCGGTGGCGGTTCCGGCCGTCGGTCGCGGCGGAACGAATGCGCTGTATCTGCGGCCGCCGACAGCGATCAACCTGCACTTCGGCGGCGATTCGCTCGCGCTGTTCCAGCACGACGCCGAGACGCGCGACGTGCGGTTTCTCATCCACCATTCGGCCGAGATGGCGCTCGACCTCGACGAGCCCGACGACCTGGTTCGCCTGCGGCGCGCCGTGTGAGGCGCCTGGAGGTCCTCGCGGTCGAGGGCCTGCCCGAGGTCCATCCGGGCGACGACCTGGCGCAGTTGATCGCATCGCACGCATCCCTCGAATCGGGTGACGTGGTCGTCGTCGCGCAGAAGGTGGTGTCGAAAGCCGAGGGCCGGATGCGCAGCTTGTCCGACGTGGTCGCGAGCGATGAAGCAAAGCGCATCGCGCCGGAGCTGATCGCCGAGCCCGACCCTCGCTTCGTGCAGGTCGTGCTGGACGAGAGCGTTCGGGTCGTGCGCTCAACGCGCGTGCTGATCACCGAGACGCGACACGGGTTCATTTCCGCGAACGGCGGCATCGACCACTCGAACGTCCCCGGCGATGACGTGATCACGCTGCTGCCTGAAGATCCAGACGCGAGCGCGCGTCGATTGCGCGATCGTCTGTGCGAGCTCACACGCGCGGACATCGGCGTGGTGATCTCCGACACCTTCGGCCGGCCGTGGCGGCTAGGAATCGTCAACGTCGCCCTCGGACTGGCCGGCGTGCCGGCGCTTCGCGACCTGCGCGGCACGGTTGACGATGTGGGCAAGGATTTGCGCGCGACGGTGCTGGCGGTCGCGGACGATTTGGCCGCGACAGCCGGACTCGTCATGGCCAAGACGAACCGGACGCCGGTGGTCGTGATTCGCGGCTTCGACGGCGTCGGCGAGGAAGGCGCGGGCAGGGACATCGTCAGGCCCGCGGGCGAGGACCTCTTCCGCTGAAAGTCGTCGTTCTCGCCGGCGGCACCGGCGGGGCCAGGCTCGCGGCCGGTTTCGACGCCTTGCTGCCCCCGGGCGACCTGACGGTGATCGCCAACACCGGCGACGACGACGAGTTCTGGGGACTGCTGGTGTGCCCGGACATCGACGCCGTCATCTACCGGCTGGCCGGCGTGTTCGACGAATCGGTTGGTTACGGACAAAAGAACGAGACCTTTCACGCGCTCGATGCGCTCGGGCGGATGGGCGAGCAGACTTGGTTTCGCATCGGCGACGGCGATCTCGCCACGCACGTGCTGCGTGCGGAGATGCTGCGTCGCGGCTCCACGCTGACGGAAGCGACGCTCGAGCTGTGCCGGCGTTTCAATCTCAAGTCCCGCGTGATGCCGGTGTCCGACGATCCCGTGCGAACGAGGTTCGTCACCGACCGCGGCGAACTGTCGTTTCAGGAGTACTTCGTGCGCGAGCACCTGAAGCCGGCGCTGCGCAGCATCGACTTCGACGGCCTCGATACCGCGCGGCTGTCGCGGGCTGCGGCTTCAGCGCTGGAACACGCAGAGCTGGTCGTGATCGGCCCATCGAATCCGCTGATATCGATCGACCCGGTTCTCGCCGTCATCGGCGCTGCGCTCCGGCGTTCGGTCGCGGTCGCCGTCAGTCCCATCGTTGGGGGACACGCGCTGAAGGGGCCGACCGTGGAAATGATGCGTTCGCTCGGGCTGGAGGCATCGCCGATTGAGGTCGCCCGTCGATACACGGATCGCTGCTCGGGTTTCGTACTCGATTCGCAAGACGAAGCCCTGGCGCAAGAGATCGAGGGACTTGGCTACGCGGTGCTCGTGTGCGACACGGTCATGAGCGAGGACAGCGGCGCGGCCCTGGCGCGAGAGATCCTCGCTTGGACTAGGTGACCTTCGAGTTCGCCACCATCACGAGCACGCCGATCAGCACCATGACGAGGCCGACGACCAGCACCGCGTACTGAGCGATCGCCATCGCCGGGTTGGGCGCTTTGACCATGTCGCCATCGTCATCCAGGCCGGGCTCGATGGCGGCCTCTCCAGACGCTAGCGACCATGCTGCGTTGCCGCTCGCAGCCGCGGCCGCCTTCTCCTTGCGCTTGTCCTTGTCCTTGCCTTTGTCCTTGCCTTTCGCGGCCGGCTGCTCGAGCTGCTCCGGCGAGACATCGCCCACGATCTCCCAGGAAGCGCCGCCTCCGGCGGGGGTGCTGGCCGGCTGGGGAGCTCTGGTCGTCTCGGCGGGTGCCGGTGCTGCGCTGGATCCCGCGGTCGGATTCCACGCCGGCTCAGCAGGTCCCGGTGTCCATGACGGTTCCTCGGCAGGCGCGGCGGCTGGGGCGGGCTCGAACGTCGGCATGGGCGCGGGGATGGGCTCCACCGGGGCAGCCGGAGGCGTGTAGGCGGGTGGCATGTACGCCGGTGCTTCGGCCGGTGGTGCGGCATACGCCGCGGGCGCGGCCGGCATCTCCCAGGCCTGCTTCGGTGCGAACGTCGGCTGCGGTGGCGCGACCTGGGTCGCGATCTCTGTTGGCGTCGGTGCTTTGGCGCCCCGGCCGTGCGGCGCCAGGGTGCGGGAGCGTGCGGCCTGCACCTTGCGCTGGATCTGCGACCGGCGCGACGAATACATCGACCGCTCGTCTTTCGCTTTGCCCCGCATGACAAAAAACACCGCCACGATTCCGATCAGGACAACTGCCGGCCCGACCAGCAGTACAGGGGGCATAGGCACCCGATTATGGGCGATCGGTCCATTTGCGACAATCGGCTAAGTGTCGCTTTATGAGCGTCTCGAAGCCGAAACCGTCGACGCGCGCCGGAAGCGAGACGAGAACGCGCTGAGTACCCTTTCGCTCCTGAAAAGCGAGGTGGTGCGGGCGAGCAAGGAGCCGGGGTCGTCAGGATCGCTCGACGACGAGCTGGTCGTGAAGGTGGCGCGCCGTGAGGTCAAGAAGCGCCAGGAAGCAATCGACATCTACCGCAAGGCTGGTCGAGCCGATTCGGCTTCGCGCGAGGAGCACGAGATGGCGATCCTGCGCACGTACCTCCCGGCCGGCCTGAGCGAACAGCAGGTCGAGGCCGAGGTGCGCACGATCATCGAGGAGCTCAAGCCGGAGCCCGGTCCCAAGGCGTTCGGCGTGGTGATGAAGGAGGCGACCGCCCGGCTTGCCGGTCGCGCGGAAGGCGCGCAGATAGCGGCGGCGGCGCGCAAGCTCCTTGCCTCCTAAAGCCGCGCCGAAGAAGACGAAGCCTCGCAAGAAGCGGGTCAACGCGCTCCTGGTTCCGCGCCCGCCCCGCGGCGCGCAGCAACGCGCGACGCTTGTGGTCGAGCGGTTGCGCGATCTCTATCCCGCGGCCACCGAGCTGGCGCACCAGAACCCCTTCCAGCTGCTGATCGCGACCATCCTGTCGGCGCAGACCACCGACAAGTCGGTGAACCAGATCACGCCGATCCTGTTCGGGCGCTACCCGACGGCTCTCGACCTCGCCGGCGCGGATCCGGCGGAGGTCGAGCAGATCATCGTGCCGACTGGATTCTTCCGGTTGAAAACGAAGCGGATTATCGCGGCGAGCCGGGTGCTTGTCGATAAGTTCGGTGGCGAGGTGCCACGGCGAATGGAAGACCTCGTCCAGGTACCGGGGATCGGGCGCAAGACCGCCAATGTGATCCTGGGCGCGGGCTTCGACATTCCCGGGTTCGCGGTCGACACGCACGTGACGCGCCTGACGAACCTGCTGGGCCTGGTGAAGACGCGTGTGCCCGAGAAGATCGAGGCGCAGGTGACGCGGATGGTGCCGCCGGTCGAGTGGACCGGGCTGTCGCTGCGGCTGATCCTGCACGGCCGGCGGGTGTGCGTCGCCCGGCGGCCGCGGTGCGAGGAGTGCGTGATGAACGACTTCTGCCCGTCGTCGTGCACCCGGCCGAAGAAAGGTCGCCGCGCCCCGGCGTAGCGAAGTCCTAGCCACGAACATTTGTTCTAACATCGAGAGGTGGCGGCTGCGGAGCTGGATCCCCGCCGAGTGGAGATCAACTACGAGCTGATCGAGGCCAAGTCGGCGCTCAACCCCGTCAAGGGGATGGGCTTCAACTGGTCGCTCAACCCCTACGTGGGTTGTGAGCATCGCTGCGCCTTCTGCTACGTCCGCGCGTACGAGCTTCGTGCCGACCGGCCGTTCGACGACCGGTACGGCCGCACCATCCGCGTCAAGACGAACGTCGCCGCGGTCCTGCGCAGCGAGCTCTCAAAGAAGTCCTGGAAGAAGGAAACGGTCGTCATCGGCGCCGCGACCGATCCCTACCAGCCGGCCGAGGGCCGTTTCAAGCTGACCCGCCAGTGTCTGCAAACGCTGAGGGAGTTCAGCAACCCGACCGGCATGATCACGCGCGGCCCGATGATCGTCCGCGACATCGATGTCCTCACCGACCTGGCCAAGCGCGCCGACCTGGACATCACCTTCAGCATTCCGACGCTCGACCTGAACGTCTGGCGCAAGACCGAACCCGGCACCGCGCCGCCCCAGCAACGGCTCAAAGCCATCGAGAAGCTGGTGGCCGCAGGCATCAAGGCCAGTGTCGGGATGGCGCCCATCCTGCCCGGCATCTCCGACCGCCCCGACCAGATCGAGGAGGTCGTCAAAGCCGCCCGCGCGGCCGGGGCGACGGGCCTGTGGGGCGGCGTGCTGCACCTGCGCGATGGCACGCGCGAGCACTTCATGACGGTGCTGGCGCGCCACTGGCCGGAGCTGGTCCCGCGCTACGAGCGCGCGTATCGCGGCGGCGCCTACCTGCCGCACGCCCTGGCCGAGCCGTCGCTGCAGCAGATTTCGAGGCTGCGCGACATGCACGGCATCATGGACCGCCGGCGAGTCCGGCTGAAACCGCCACCAGAACCCAAACAGCTTTCGCTGCTGACTTAGCATTTCAGTTCACAAGTGCGTAGTCCAATCGACGTCTTCAGAGGGCGAGTCGGCGGCTTCGCCACGATGGAAATCGCCCGCCGCACGGTGCCTTGCTACAAGAAGGTGATCGAGAAGGACGGCGAGGCGCTCGCGTTGTGCGTGCTGGTTGATTCGGGCAAGCTCTACCGCTTCCCCTACGAGAAGTCGAAAGGGATCAAAAGCCTGGAGCTGAAGGCAAGGTTCCTGCGCGGGGAGATGGAACACCTGCGGCTGCGCGAGTTTCAGCCGGGCCTGTGCAGGTATGTCGAAAGAGCCGGCTGAACCTTCCGAGTCTCTGGTCCAGCAGCTGCTGACCGAACGCCGCGAGTTGAAGGTTGCCCTGGAGCGGGCTCGCCTCGAGGTGGCCGAGGCGAAAGGCAACGCCGGAGACCAGGATCCGCGAATCCCACAGCTGCAGGCCGATCTGTCGCGGCTGCGCACGCAGCTCGACGAGACCAGAGCCGAGGTCAATCTGCTCCGCACCGAGCGCGATGAGCTGCGCGACGGCATCGTGCAGGCGATTGCACATCTCAAAGAGGCCTAGACAAAAAGAAGAAGGCCCCGCCACGATGGCGAGGCCTTGTTGTTTGAAAGCTAGCGGATTACTTGACGGCGCCCGCGATCTGCTCGACGAACGGGGCGATCGCGCTGCCAATCACTGGAGCCGGGATGCGCTCCCCGTTGCCCTGCAGCGACTGGATGAGGAACACGACCCAAAAGATGAACCCGATCAGCCACAGCAGCAAACCGATCAGGCCTACGAACGGAATGAAGCTGAGGATGAGGATGACGATGGAAAGCCCGCCGAAGATGAGGAGGGATTGAGCGGCGTTCCACTTCACGTCCGGGTCGTCCTTGCCTACGAAGAGAAAGATCAGTCCGCCGATCCAGCCGAGGACGTAGGCCAGGATCGTGTAGGTCTTCTTGTTGCTGGCCGCGGCCCCAGCTGCAGAGCCGCCTTGCGGCACTGGCTGTCCGGGGGGCGGGGGCGGCATTTGAGACATATATCTCCTCCTCTGAATCGCGAGCGATTGGCGCGCCGAATTATGGGTTCAATGCCGCCAAAACGCCATACCCGTAGGCAAGTTCGCGACCGCGTCTCCGGTTCACAGGGACTCTGATAGGCTCGGTCATCGATGACCGAGGGGGAGGGGCAAGTGCAACCGCCGACGCCTGGCGAGCAGCCTGCGGCGCCCGTGCAATCGCCCCCGCAGTCGCCGCCACCCCAGCCCGGCGTCAGCAGCTTTCCGACCGCCGACGCGGCGACCATGCGGATGATCCCGATCGCGCCGAACCTCGGCGTCACCCCACCCCACGGCATGGCCGAGCGGCGGATCGGCAAGTACGTGGTCAAGCGAGAGCTCGGCCGGGGCGGGATGGGCGCCGTCTACCTCGCCGAGCAGACCGGCCTGGGTCGCGAGGTCGCGGTCAAGGAGCTGGTACCCTCCGCCGCCGCCGACCCGGTCGCCCTCAAGCGCTTCCTCCAGGAAGCCCAGGTCATGGCGCGGACGAGCCATCCGAACCTGGTCCAGGTCTACGACCTCGAGCAGATCGAGGGCGCCAACTACATCGTCCTGGAGTTCGTTCGCGGCCGCTCGCTGCGCGACTGGCTGAACCGCGGCCCGATCCCGCTGCCTCAGGTGTTCGCGGTGATGCACGGCGTCCTGCAGGCTCTCGACTACGCCCATCGCCACTCGATCGTCCACCGCGACATGAAGCCCGAAAACGTGCTCATCTCGGACGAGGGCGACGTCAAGGTGGCTGACTTCGGTATTGCCCGGCTCACCGACGACACGGCCGGGCCCGGATCGACGGCCACCAAGACAGGCACCACGGTCGGAACGCCGCAGTACATGTCGCCGGAGCAGGTCGCGTCCAGCAAGGTCGACGGCCGCAGCGACCTGTACTCGACCGGGATCATGTTCTACGAGCTGATCGTCGGCCAGCCGCCCTTCACCGCCACCGAAGCCGACGGACCGTTCACGCTGATGGCGAAGCACGTTCAGGCGCCGCCCAAACCGCCGTCCGTGCTCAAGCCGGGGCTGGACCCGGCGCTCGAAGAGGTGGTCCTCAAGTCGCTGTCCAAGCGGCCGGAGGATCGCTATCAGAACGGCCAGGAGTTTGACGCCGCCGTCTCCGCGGTCGCCGACCGCCTCTGTCCCGGCTGGCAGCGAAGCCTCGACCCGGGCGCCGACCTGACGAAGATGGTCCCGCGGCCGGGCTCAACCCTGCCGCCGGGGACGATCACCGCCGCGCCGGCGCAGTACGCATCGCCGCCGCCGATTCAGGCGGTCTACAACCCGACGCCGCCCGTGAAGGCGGCGCCGAAGAGGAGCTCGGCGGTCGGCTGCATGAGCATCCTGGTGCTCACGTTCGGTCCCTTGCTCGCGGGAATTGCGGTGCTGGGCGCCACAGCGCGCTGAGCTGAGGCCCCGCCGCCTAGTTCGGCGGTGTCGGCATCACCCTGGTGGTCTCGTCGCCGTCTGGGCCGGCGGTCGCCGCTGCGGCAGCAGGTTCGGCGGCCAGCGCCTGCTCGGCAGCGGTGCCGACCAGGATGTCGCGCGAGGCGAGCATCGAGGCCGCCAGGATCGTCTTCTGCGTGTACTGCTGCGTGAACTGGCGGTGCGCCTCTGAGGCCATGTCCGTCGGAAACTGCACCCACGGCGACGCGGGAGCTTCGCGGATCGCGGTCACCTGGTAGATGCGAAACGTCTCGGCCGACTTGCCCTTCAGCTGCACGCCTGGCACCAGGTCGACCGCGACGTAGTCCTTGCACATGTCGTAGGTCGGCTGACCGATCAGCAGGTGATACGCGGGAGCGTTGGCGCAGAAACGGGCGGCGGTGTTGACCGTATCGCCGAGCGCCGTGTACTGCAGGCGGGTGCGCGAACCCATGTTGCCGACGACGGCCGGTCCGCTGTTGACGCCGATGCCGTAGCGAATCGGCGGCAGTCCTCTCGCGACGAGCTCCTGCTGCAGCTTGGGCGCGCTGTTGATCATGTCGTAGGCGCAGCGCACCGCCAGCAGTGCGTGATCGGGCTGGTCGCGCGGGGCGTTCCAGATGGCCATGATCTCGTCGCCGACGTACTTGTCGATGGTTCCGTCCCAGGTGAAGATGATGTCGCTCATGTGATCCAGGTAAAGCTGGATCAGTTCGGTCACCTGCTCGGCCGGCATCGACTCGGACATCGACGTGAAGCCGCGGACGTCGATGAACAGCAGCGTGATGTCGCGGCGCTCGCCGCCACGCATGATCTCGTCGACGCCACCGCGGGTCTTGGCCAGCTGCTCGACGATCTCCGGTTTCAAGTACGCGCCGAACAGCGACGTCACCTTGCGGCGCTCGCGATCCTCATAGAGCACGCGATACGCGGTCACGCCGGTGTACGTGAGAGCGAGCGCCATCCACGAATGGAAAAGGTCGGGGACGATGTTGGCGAAGATCTGCAGACCGCTGATGGCGACGGTCGAGATGAGCAGCGCGACTACGGTCGCGATCAAGCCCCAGGCCACCGACAGCCGCGCCGCGACCAGCGCCATGAAGAAGCCGAGGACGAAGATGATGATCAGCACCAGCGCCGGCGGCTCGGCCGAGATGAAGGACTTCGGCGCGTTGAGGAACATCTGCACGACGTTGGCCTGGATCTCGAGGCCGGACATGCCCGCACCGACGCGGTTCGACTGCGTGATGGCGACCGTGGTCGGGGTCAGGTGCGCGTCCTGAAAGCCGGTCAGGTAGTAGCCGCCGATCAGCACGATCTTGCCCGCCAGCGCCTCGGGCGGCACGCGGCCCTGTACCAGGTCGGAGAAGTGATAGAACTCCTGCCGGAACTCGTAGGCGCCGGGGCCGCCGCTGTAGTTGATCAGCGTCTCGCCGTGCTCGTTGACCGTCAGCGGTTTGTCCCAAGTCGTTCCGAAGATCGCGCCGTTGGGTCCGGAGCTCAGGTCCGGGCCCTGCACGCCCTGCAGCGAGAAGGCTCGATAAGCGGCGAAACCGAAGGCGTCGATGGTCGGCGTCGAGCAGTTGACGGGGTTGCAGCTCGGCTGGACGAAGAGCGGCATCTTGCGGACGACGCCGTCGGCATCCGGGCGCAGGTCGGTCGAGGCGAGGATCACGTTCGTATAAGGCGACGTGCAGGATCCCGTGTCAGAACCGATGTGGTCGACGCAGCGGAACATGCGCAGTGGAATCTGGTCGGTTCCGCTCATCGCGACCTTGCCATCGCCGAGCTGCAGGTCTCCGCTGGACCCATAGGCAAGAACCACCGGAACTTTGCTGGTAGCCAGGGCGAGGCCGAATGACTTGTCGCCGTCCGATGTTCGGCCGTTGTCGGAGAAGCCGATGTCGAAGGCGACCACCCCCGCCTGGTCTTGATTCAGCGTATTCAGCGCTTTCGCGTACTCGACTCGATCCAACGGAAACTTCGCGCCGAGCGCGCTGATGCTTTGGTCGTCGATGCCGATGACCACGAGGTTAGGGTCCTTGGACTCGGAGAACAGCCGGTCTTCGGGGTGCAGGGACAGCCTGACGACGCAGGACGAGAAATCGCTGTTGTCGCAGGCGACCTGCTGGGTGTAGAGCCAGTACATCGAGCCGCTCACCACCAACCCGATCAGCACCGCGACGACCGTCCGGTACGTGTACCAGTAGCGGATGAAACGGCCCAATTCGCGGCGGATCATAGTCCGCCTATGGCGGTTCGGTGTGGAATTGCAGGCTGGATCGACCGCTCGCTGATCGATTCCAAGCTTTTCTACCCGATGGCCGTGACGTCCTCCGAGGAGCGGCTGGGCTTCTACGCCTCCCAGTTCCCCGTGGTCGAGGCGGACACGTCTTACTACGGCATCCCCAAGCCCGAGGTCTCAGAGCGCTGGGCGGCGGGCACGCCGCCGGGCTTTCTGTTCGACGTCAAATCCTTCTCCCTGTTCACCAACCACCCGACGCGGCCGGCGAACTTTCCGCCCAACCTGCGGGCCGAACTACCTGACAAGCTGCGGGAGAAGGCCACCGTTTACGTCGAGCAGCTGCCGGCCGAGCTGGTGGACGAGGCCTGGGAGCAGTTTCGCGCCGCGCTCGAGCCTCTGCGCGCGGCGGGCCGGCTGGGCGCCGTCTTCTTCCAGTTTCCGCGGTGGTTTCTACCCTCGTCGCGCTCGCTCTCGTATGTCGAGCAGGTGCAGGAGCGGATGTACGGATTCCAGATCGCAGTCGAGTTTCGAAAGATCGAGTGGCTCGACGCCCGCCACCGCGACGGCACGCTGGCGTTCCTCCGCACGCGCGACATTCCGTACGTCGACGTCGACACACCGCAGGGTCACGACACGAGCATGCCCGCGCTTCACGAGGTGACGTCCAGCCAGCTCGCGGTGATCCGGTTCCACGGCCGCAACCATCAGAACTGGGACATTCGCGGCGCGCCGCCCAACGTGCGCTTTCGGTACGACTACCCGGACGCCGAGCTCCAGGAATGGGTGCCGCGCATCAAGGAGATGGAGCGCTCCGCCAAGGAAGTCCACGCGATCATGAACAACAACTACTCGAACTACTCGGTCAAGAACGCGCGGCGCCTGGAGGAGCTGCTGGAGGCGTGGCAGAAGTAGCTCCGGGCGCGAGATGGGGCGACTTCATCCGCCTCGCCTCGCCCATCGCGTGGTCGAGCAGTCCGCCAAACACCGGCTCCGCGATGTGCGCGAGCCGGTAGGGCAGCACCATCACGTCGCGGCGAGGGAATCGCGCCGTGCGCACGATGGCGTTGGCGACCCACCAGACGGGGAACTGCGGCCCCACCGGCGCCTCGGTCTCGGCGAAGAACTCGGTCTCGGTGCTGGCCGGGTAAACGACACACACCTTCACGCCTGTGCCCGAGAGCTCGCCTCGCAGCGCGTGCGAGAAGCCGACGATCGCGTGCTTGGTCGCGGAGTAGACCGCCGAGTACGGCGCCGCCCGAAAACCGAGCACCGACGAGACGTTGATGATCACGCCGCGCCGGTGCTCGATCATCGCCGGCAGCGCCGCCTGCGTGGTGGCGATGACGCCTTTCAGGTTGGTGGCGAGCAGCTCTTCCACCTTTTCATCCGGCATGTCAGCCAGGCGGCCCATCCAGCCGAGCCCGGCATTGTTCACGAGCACGTCGATGCGCTCGTGGTCTCGCAGCGCGGCGGCGACGAACGCGCGGGCTTCGGCTCGCTGGCCGACGTCGAGGCGGCGAACCGTCACCTCCGGCGCGCCGGCCTCGCGGCACTTCTGCGCCACTGCGTTGAGCCGGTCGACACGCCGTGCTCCCAGAACCAGGTTCGACCGCTTGCGCGCGAACGCGAGCGCAGCCGCCTCGCCGATGCCGCTGGACGCGCCGGTGATGACGACGACGGCGCCTTTGAGCCGCACGTGGCTAGCTTAGATTCGAGCCAGGGTTCGGCCGAACCCTAGAATCGCGGTCATGAAGACTGCCGTGTATCGCGCCGAGAAGAAGGTCGAGGTCGCGGACATTCCGAAACCGAGCGTCCAGAAGCCCACCGACGCGCTGGTCAAGGTGACGCTCGCGGGCGTATGCGGCTCCGACCTGCACATCTACGAGGGCCGCATTCCCGGTTGTGAGGGCTGGGGTATGGGTCATGAATTCGTCGGCGTGGTCGAGGACATCGGCAGCGAGGTCCGCCGCTTCAAGAAGGGAGACCGCGTCGTCTCGTCCTTCTTCGTCGCGTGCGGGCATTGCCATTACTGCGTGCGAGGCTGGTTCAACCAGTGCGTCGAGCGCGGCGCGTTCGGCTACGGCGAGTACTTCGGCGCTCTCGGTGGTGCGCAATCGGAATACGTCACCGTGCCGCTTGCCGACCATACGCTCGAGCTCATCCCCGACGGCATGCACGACGAGCAAGCGATCTTCGTCGGCGACATCCTCGCCACCGGGTTCTTCGCCGCGGAGCGCGCGGAAATCAAGCCCGGCGACACGGTGGCGGTGATCGGCGCGGGCCCAGTGGGCCTCATGGCCATCATGTCGGCGCAGCTCTTCGGCCCGTCGCGGGTCTTCGTCGTCGACTTCGTCGACAGCCGGCTCGAGTTCGCGCAGGGGATGGGCGCCATCCCGATCAACGGCAAGGAGGTCCACGCGGTCGAAGCCATCAAGAACGCGACCGGAGGCTTCGGCGTCGACCGCAGCATCGAGTGCGTCGGCGTTCTGGAAGCCATCGAGACGGCGATCCAGTGCGTCAAGGGCGGCGGCACGATCTCCGTGGTCGGCATCCCAAACCATTCCGTCGGGGATTTCCCGTACGTGGACGTGTGGCAGCGCGCCCTCACCTTCCGCGCCGGGTGGTGCAACGTGCAGGCCTACATGCGGCCGCTGCTCGACCTCGTCGCCGCGGGCAGGCTCAAGCCGGAGTCGATCATCAGCCACCGCATGAAGCTCGACGAGGCGGAGGAGGCTTACCGCATCTTCGACGCGCGCCAGGCAACCAAGATCGTCCTTACGCCGTAGTCGCCAAGGGGTTCTGGTCGAGCGCCATCAGGTAGCCCTTGGCGCGCTCGGTGAGCGGATATCGGTTCTCCAGCTCGTGGAACGCCGGGCCGTGGTCGCTGTGCTCCAGGTGAGCCAGCTCGTGGACCACCAGGTAGTCGAGCACCCACTCCGGCAGCCGCGCGGCCCGAGCCGCGATGCGGATGGCGCCGTCAGTGAACGAGCAGCTGCCCCAACGGGCGCTCATCTCGGCAAAGCCGATCGACGTCCAGCGCAGACGGCCGCCGAAATGTCGGTCGTTGAGCACGCGGGCGCGGCGCTCGAGGCGCTCGTCCGACGGCACCGACCTGCGGATCCGCCGCTCCATGCGCAGGCGCATCGCCTCCGCCCACTGTTCGCGGTCGGCGATCGGCATCCAGGAGGGGACCAGCAGCTCGAGGACGCCTGAGCGCAGGCGCGCCGAGACGGTGCGGCGGCGACGCCGCGTGGCGACGATGCGGACGGGGGGCCGGAATGGCTCTGGATCGCTGTTCAAGACGTTGGCTCCGTTGATTGCTGAGGCGGGTCACTGGCGATTCTAGGGGTGGTCGTCCGCATGCACAGCCCCGCCTGTTAAGACCAAGCGAACGCCGCGGCAGATCACTACGATTCAGCGCGAAATGCCCAGGAGCATCGTGATCGGCAACGGCAACGTGCTGGTGGGTTTCGACGCGACCTACACCGTTCGCGACCTCTACTTCCCGCGGGTCGGCGACGCCAACCAGACGATGGGCAACGAATGCCGCACCGGGTTCTTCGTCGACGGCAAGTTCGCATGGCTCGACGATCCGGCCTGGCAGCGCGACCTGCAGTACGCCGAGGACTCGCTCGTTACCGACGTCACCCTCAAGCATCCCGGCCTCGGCATCGCCGTGAAGTTCGAGGACCTCGTCGACATGGCGCGCAACTGGTTCGTGCGCAACCTCCAGATCGTGAGCCCGTCCGGCTTCGATGTCTGTCGCGTCTTCTTTCATTACGACTGGTTCATCGAAGGCTCCGACATCGGCAATACGGTTGCGTATGAGCCCCGGCATCGCGGCGTCCTCGCCTACAAGGCCAACCGCTACTTCCTCATCGGCGGAATCACCGGCACCGAGTTCGGCATCGACACCTGGGCCAACGGCAAGAAAGGCAACGGCTCCGCCGGCACCTGGGTCGACGCCGAGGACGGAGTGCTAGGCCGCAACCCGATCGAGCAGGGATCAGTCGACTGCACGGTCGGCTTCGAGGTCGGAGCCGCGGTGCCAGGCGAGCCGAAGCACCTGACCCACTGGGTTTGCATGGGCACCCGGCTGAGCGAGGTCACGACCTTCGGCCAGGACCTCATCGTCGGCAAGGGCGCCGACACCTATCGCGGACGGACCATCACCTACTGGCGAGTGTGGTCGGAAAAGGACCACCGGCACATCGACGATGAGCTCGGCCACGACGTCACCGACCTCTACCGGCGCAGCATCCTGACCGCGCGCAGCCACGTCGACAATCACGGCGCGATCATCGCCGCCACCGACTTCGACATCACCAAGTTCGCGCGCGA
>JACZCV010099965.1_pt1 | contig 21217 bp, 27 predicted proteins | sample 8641841 | NCBI WGS metagenome assembly JACZCV01 (sample SAMN15324606, study PRJNA640507) | soil metagenome | isolation source: monocropping sugarcane control | place: China: Luxin town, Laibin City, Guangxi Province | collected 2019-07-25 | depth 10cm m
ATCGGCCTGCCGGTCTCGCCCGGCAACGGACAAGGCGGCGCCGGCGAGGCGGCGTTGAACACGATGCTGCAGTCGTGCTCCACCGGGCTGCTGGTCGTGAACATCGACAATGGCATCGGCGCCGGGGCGGCGGCGGTGCTCATCGCTCAGCGCCGCCTGCGCGGAAAGAACACCGCCAGCACGACTGCTGCCGCGATGCCGGCCAGCAGCAGGGCGAAGAAGAAGACAGCGACGACGCGCGAGTAGTCGGCGCCGTTCGGCAGCGCGAAGATCAGCGCGAAGACCAGCATCGCCAGCAGCACTCCGATGAGCAAGAACGGCACACCACGCCGCTGGCGGCCGTAGAAGAAAAGCCACAGGCGCCCCGGTCGCTTTTTCGGCTGGCTCAAAGGATCCCTGGCAGTTCCGTCAGCGTGTCGATCGTCGGTACTCCCTCGGGCGGCGGCGCGGCCGCGTGCGCCAGACAGATCACGGCCCGCATGCCGACAGAGATGGGTCCGGTGTAGTCCTCGCGAGCGCGGTCGCCGACGAACAGCGCTCGCGTCGGGTCGACGCCGATCTTGTCCAGCGTGGCCCGGTACACGCGGGGCGCCGGCTTGCGCAGGCCCAGTTCGCTCGAGAACACCACCGCGTCGACCCGCGCCGCGATGCCGTTCTTTTCCACCTGCCGCCGCATCATCTCCGGCGGGAACGGCGCGTTCGAACAGATGGCCAGCTTGAGGCCATGGTCGTGCAACCAGCTCAGGACCTCGATCGCATCCGGATCGACCACCGCCACGTCGTCCCATACCTGCTGCTCGGCGTCGAGGATCTCGTAGAGCAGGGTCTCCGGCAGCCGAATGCCTGCCGCCGTCCATGCGTCCGCGTAGATGTCGAGATAGCTGACCTCGGTTTCGTCGGGGTTCTCGATGACGGATTCGAGCGGCAGCAGCACGGCGTTCATCACCTCTTCGGCGGCGGGCGCGGCAGCGCCGGTGGCCGCCTCGATCGCCGGCCGAAACCGTTCGATCACCGCGAGCAGCTCCTCACGCGGATAAGTGAAAGTGACCAGCGTCCGGCCGTAGTCGAACAGGACCGCGTCGACCTCAGGCATGCGCATATCCTGAGCGCGTGCCGAAGCCGAAGTCAGCGACGCCACAGCGCCTGACCCATCTCGACGCGCAAGGCGCGGCGCGGATGGTGGACGTCGCGGAGAAGCCGACGACCGTGCGCGAAGCGCTGGCCGAATGCGTGGTGCGCATGGCGCCGGCGACCATCGAAGCGGTGCGCAAAGGCACCGCCAAAGGCGATGCGCTCGCCGTCGCGCGCGTCGCCGGCATCATGGCCGCGAAGCGGACTCCAGAGCTCGTACCCCTGACGCATCCGCTGCCCATCACCAGCGCCGCCATCGATTTCGACCTGGGCGCGCGCGGCATCACGGTCAAGGCGCGCGTCCGCGTCACTGGCCAGACCGGCGTCGAGATGGAGGCGCTCACCGCGGCCGCGGTCGCGGGCCTGACTTTGATCGATATGACCAAGGGCATCGAGCGCGGCGTGTACATCGAGAACGTCCGCCTGCTCGAGAAATCGGGAGGGCGCTCGGGCACCTGGAAGCGGTCCGCGAAACGGTGAGCAAATCCGCGCACGCGGACGTGAACAAGTCGGCGCACGTCATCACCGTCAGCGACGGCGCGTACCACGGCAAGCGCGAGGACACGGGCGGTCCGGCGCTGGTCGGCATCCTCAACGCCAACAAGTTCGACGTCACCGGCCCCCAGGTGGTGGAGGACGAGCGCGACCAGATCTCCGCCGCCATCACCAGGGCGGCCGATGGCGGCACCAACCTCATCATCACCACCGGCGGCACCGGTCTCGGCCCACGCGACGTGACGCCGCAGGCCACTCAATCGGTGATCGATTACGACGTGCCGGGTATCACCGAGCTGATGCGCCGCGCCGGACTGCAGAGCACGCCGATGGCGGCGCTGACCCGCGGGGTCGCAGGCGTGCGCGGCCACACGCTCGTGATCAACGTGCCCGGCAGTCCCAAAGGGGCGATCGAATCGCTCGAGGCGGTGATGCCGGTCCTCGACCACGCGCTCGCGTTGCTGCGCGGCGAGACCGCCCACCGATGAACCTCAACTCCGACCTGGGCGAGGGCAGCGCCGCCGAAGAGACGGTCCTCAAGCTCGTGGACAGTGCCAACGTCGCGTGCGGCGCGCACGCCGGCTCGATGTCCATGTCCATTGCCACCGCGTGGCGGTGCCGCGAGCTCGGCGTCGAGATCGGCGCTCACCCCGGCTATGAGGATCGCGCGGAGTTCGGCCGCGTCGAAAGGCAGCTTTCGGCCAAGGCGATCGAGGCGCTCGTCGCCTTCCAGGTCGCGGGACTGGCCGCCATCACGCCGATCGCGTATCTGAAGCCGCACGGCGCCCTTTATCACCGCTGCCAGCGCGACCCGGAGGCGGCCGACGCGGTGGCCCGAGTGGCGGCGACTCACGGAGTTGGCCTGATGTGCCAGCCCGGCTTCGCCATGGTCCCGGCCGCGGAACGCGCCGGGATCCCGGTGTATCGGGAAGGCTTCGCCGACCGGCTGCTGCTGCCGGACGGAAGCCTGGCACCGCGCACGCGGACTGACGCCATGCTGCCGCCGCACGAGGCAGCCCGGCAGGCGGTGGCGCTGGCGAAGTCAGGCAGCATCGACAGCATCTGCGTGCACGGCGACACGCACAACGCGGCGGACGTCGCGACCGCGGTGCGGCAGGCGCTGCGCGAAGCGGGAATCGAAACCGGTCCGTTGCTGCACCGCTAGCGCCGCGTGGGCATCCTCATCCTCAAGCTGACGCTGACACCGATCCTGATCGGAGCGGCAAGTCTCGCCGGTCGCCGCTGGGGCGCCGAGGTCGGTGGTTGGCTGGTCGGCATCCCGTTCACGTCCGGACCGATAGCGTTCTTTCTCGCGGTCGGTCCGGGCCTGCATTTCGCCGCCGGCGCGGCGATCGGCATCCTGGCCGGCGCGATCTCGCAGGCCGCGTTCGCTCTCGCGTATGCGTGGCTCGCGCTGCGTTACGGCTGGCTGGCTTGCGTGGCTGCCGGCATCGTCGCGTTCGCCGTCGCCACAGCGGTCCTCGACCTGCTGCCAGGCGGCGCGATCGTGACGCTGGTGCTTGCAGTGCTCGCGCTCGTGGTCGGACTGATGGTGATGCCGCGACGCGCATCGAGACCCGCAGCGCGCGCGGAACTTCCGTGGTGGGACATCCCAGCCCGCATGGTGGTGGCCACAGCGTTCGTGCTGGCACTCACAGCGGCGGCGCCCGCGCTCGGATCGCGGCTCTCCGGCTTGCTGTCGCCGTTTCCCGTCTACGCCGCGGTGCTCACCGTGTTCGCGCACCGGCTGCAGGGCACCGGCGCGGCGATTGCGGTCATGCGCGGCCTGCTTCTCGGCCTGTTCAGCTTCGCCGCGTTCTTCGCGACGCTGGCACTACTGCTCGAACCGGGAGGCATCGCCGTCGCTTTCGGGATCGCCATCGCCCTGGCCCTCATCCTGCAGGGGGCGTCATTGGTGGCGGGCCGCCGGCTGGGCATCGCGTGACGGTGACCGCAACCATCACCGAGCTGACATCGCTGGACGAGCTGCGGGAGCTGGCGGCTCTGCTGGCGGTGATCTGGGAGCGGCCGGGCGAGCCGCCACTCGACATCGGCACTTTGCGGGCGCTCAGCCACTCCGGCAACTACGTGGCCGGCGCGCACGCCGACGGCCGGCTCATCGGGGGCGTGGTCGGCTGGCTCGGCGGTGATCCTCGCGATCACCTCCACATGCACTCGCACATCCTCGGCGTGCTGCCTGACACCGAAGCGCGCGGCATCGGGTTCAGCCTGAAACAACATCAGCGGACGTGGTGCATCGAGCGGGGGGTGATGTCGATGGAGTGGACCTTCGATCCACTTGTCCGGCGCAACGCGCACTTCAACCTGAACAAGCTCGGCGCTGACGCGGTGGAGTACCTCGTCAACTTTTACGGCACGATGGACGACGGCCTCAACGCGGGTGAGGAATCGGACCGGCTGTTGATCCGCTGGACGCTGGAGTCGCCGAAAGCGATTGCTGCGGCGACCGGCCGCCCGATCGAGTCGCAGGTCACCGACGACCATCTCATCGTGGCCGTGCCGGAGGACATCGTCGCGATCCGCCGCCATGACCCCGAGCTCGCACGGCGCTGGCGGCATCGCGTTCGCGAATCGCTCGGCGGCGCGATGTCACGCGGTTATCGCGTCGCCGGCCTGTCTCGCAATTTCGAGTACGTCCTGAAACCCCACTAGACTTTTTTCCGTGCTGCAGGTGGGGGACAAGGCGCCCGATTTCAAGCTGCCGACGACCGGCGGGCAGGAGCTGACGCTCGCCGACGCGCTCGAGAAGCACAAGGCGCTCGTCTTCCTTTTCTATGTGCTCGATTTCACTGGTGGTTGAAGAACCGAGCTGACCGAGTTCCGGTCAAGGCACGAGGACGCCGACGCGGCGGGGGTCGGCATCTACGGCATCAGCGTCGATTCGGTGTTTTCGCACCAGGCGTTCGCGACCGAGCTCGGCGGTCTGCCCTTCGACCTGATCGGAGATTTCGAACGCAAGATGGTCACCGCATATGGCGTGCGGCGCGACGACGTCGAAGGCTACTCGGGGATGGCGAAGCGCTCGGTTCTCATCATCGATCGCAAAGGCGTTGTCCGCTGGACGTGGGAGCGTTCGAAGGAAGAGCCTCTGCCCGACTACGACCAGGTCATCGCCGAAGCGAAAAAGGTCGCAAGCGAAGCGTGACCGCGGACGAAGTACGCGCCAGGGTCCAGGAAAAGCATCAAGAGCTGGTCGACCTGATCGCCCCGATCCCGCCTGCTGACCTCGAGCAGCCAGGTCCTGATGGTGGCTGGACGATCAAGGACCACCTCGTGCACATCGGTGCGTGGGAGCACTGGCTGCGGGCGCTGTTCGAGCGGCAGAACCTGCTCGACGCCATGGGCGCCGGCGGCGCGGGCCGGAGCGTCGACGAGATCAACGCCGTGGTTTATGAGAAGCATCGCGACGAGCCGGTGAAGAGCTCCCTGGCGTACTTCGGCGACTCGCACCAGCAGCTGATGCGCGTGCTCGACCGGCAGACGACCGAGGATTTCGAACAGCCGTACAACGTTTTCTTCCCGCCGGCCCAGGGCGAAGCTGCTTCACAACCTGTGCTCGAGGCGGTGGCCGCCAACACCTACGACCACTACGCCGAGCACATCGCCTGGATCACGGAGATGCGAGCGAACTCAGCGCCGCGTTGAGCTCGAGGCGCATCTGCCGCGCCTTCGCCTCGTTCACCTCGCGAAACTGAAACTCATCGCCCGGCAGGAGCTGCGCCGCGAGCGGGAGCGCCGCCGAAACCACCGTCGCCGGGACCGCATAGCCGCCGGCCGTCTGGTGGTCGGCCATCAGCAGGATCGCCTGGCCGGAATTGACGACTTGTATCGCGCCTGCCGCCAGGCCGAACGAAAGCAGCTCGTCGCCCTGCTGCGACAGCGCCGGGCCTTCAAGGCGGTAGCCCATGCGGTCCGCCTGGTTGCTCAGCTTGAAGGTCGCGTTGAAGAGCGCCTTTCGCGAATCAGGATCGAGTCGCTTGAGGTGCGGTCCGCCGATGGCGGAGAGCGAACGCTCGGCGTAGTCCGGTCGCAGCGCCGGCGAGAGCTGTTTGCCCGCCACGTCTGGGGTCGTTCGCGCCACGGCCGATTGAAGTACATCGCCGGCCTGTAGAGGCCGGCCCTGCATGCCGCCCTTCCCGACCAGCAGATAGGTCGACCGGGAGCCGAGCCAGCGGTCGCCGTCGATCCCTCCGGCCAGCGCGACGTACGCGCGTGCACCCGACCGTCGCCCCGCGAAATCCAGCCTGTCGCCCGCCGCCAGGAAAAGGCCCGTCCACATCGGCGCCTCGTGACCGTTCACGCGCAACCCCAGGTCGCCGCCCGCCACCGCCACCACGCATGCGCGCTCGGCCACGAGCTGTGGCCCGCGGATCGTGCATTCGACGGTGGCCTCGCCGCGATCGTTGCCCACGAGCAGGTTGGCCGCGACGTGAGCGAAGCGATCCATCGCGCCGCCGGGCGGCACTCCGCTGGCGATCGCGCCGGGACGCCCGAGGTCCTGGATGGTCGACAGCAGGCCTGGTTCGACGACGCGAAGGGCGGCGCTCACGCGGTCGAGCGGGCGGCGAAGAACTTCACGCGATCGCCGGAGCGAAACAGGCAGGGCGGGTCGGAGTTCGGCAGGAACAGCTTCACCGACGAGTGGCCGAGGAGGTGCCACCCGCCGGGCGTGGGCAGCGGGTAGATGCCGGTCTGGCGCGCGGCGATCGCCACCGACCCGGCCGGCACCTGCATGCGCGGGGTCTGGCGGCGCGGCAGGTAGAGCTCTTCCGGCAGCGGCCCGAGATAGGCCCAGCCCGGCACGAATCCGACGAGGAAGACGCGATAGATCGGGCGGGTGTGCGTGGCGATCAGCTGCTCGCGAGTGATGCCGAGCGTGCGGATCACTTCCTCGAAGTCCTCGCCGTCGTAAACGACCGGGATGCGGTGCAGCCGGCCCGGAACTTCCACCTTCGGTCGCTTGGCGGCAAGTCGTTTGATGGCCGCGCCCAACGATTCGACCGTCGCCTGATCGGGGTCGAAGTGAACCGTCACGCCGGTGTAACCGGCGACCACCTGCCGCACGTCGCGGCGTTTGCGCAGCGCGGCGGCAAGCGCGATGGCGCGCGTGTTCAGCGCGGTGTCGAGTCGAGACCCAAGCTCGGCGAGGAGCGCCGTGTCACCGAGCGGGTTGATCCTTACTCTCTGGGTGAAGCGCGGCGGTGGCATGTGCGCTCACAAGAATGGCGTAGAACATGCCAGGCACGACGCCGACGCAGAGCAGCGCCGAGCACGCGAGGCCGACCGCCCACGCGGTGACGATGGCCGCGACCGCGACGTTCCAAGCGGCGAAGTCATGGCGGACGCTGCGCAGGGAGGAAGCGAAGTTGAAGAGGTCGACTTCGCGACCCGTGGCCGCGTAGCGCGCGGTCGCGTGCGGCATGAGCAGCAGGACGACGATCCCCCACGGCAGCGCCAGCGCGAGTATCGCCGACGACCACGCCTCGACCCGCAGCAGCGTGCCGCTTGATCGCCACAGGTCGGGATTGGCCAGCAGGGGCGCGACGGCGAAGGCGATCACCCCAAAAGGAAGCGTGAGAATCGCGATCGCTACCGCCACCAAAGCCCCATCGAGGAGAAGGCGGCCGGGCCGTCGCCACGCCGGCGGGCCATCGTCATCCGCCGACCTGACGGCGGCCACCGCGTAGCCGAGCAGGGGAATGAAGCCGAGTGGCAGCAGGATCGCCAGCAGCCCGATCGCCCACCGCCCCGGCCAGTGGCCTCGAAACGGCCACGCGAACGAATCGGCGATCCGGTTCAAGGCGGACCGCAGCGTAACCGGCTTCAGCGCTTCAGGCGGACTTCGACCCCGTCGCCCTTCGATCTGACCTCGACGTCGCCGGCGCGGACACGCATCCCCGCGCCGTCACGAGTTACCAGCACCGAGCCCTCGAACACGAGCTCCGCGAACTGCTCGCGGTCCTGGCCGCCCATCCGCACGATCACCCCACCCGGGCTGGTCCACACACCCTGGCCCTTGGATTTGAAACCGTCGGTCACCAGCTCGCCGACGCGATCCGGAACCGCCGGCGGTGGTGGCGGCGCAGGCGGCACGACTCGCAGATTCGGCTTGCGCTCGGCCGCCGGCGCTGCGCCCGGCTTGGCGGCGGGCTTGCGCGCCCGTGCCTGCTCGAGCGAGAGGCGGAGCAGTTCCGACCCTTCCTCCTGCTCGAAGAAGGCCGACGAGATGCGGCTCTGGTCGCGCGAGCGGCGGATGCAGTTGGCGCAATCGGGCGGCATGTCCGACGCGTCGTACGCGCCTTCGCCGAGCACCTGGTTGCACAGGGTCGTGACCGGACCGCTACGCGGCACCCGCGGCGTGAGATGCACGCGCCCGCCCGACTTCCGCCGCACCGACTCCAGGCGCACCATCGCCACCCGAGTATGCGATTCCGGCCAGCCCGGCAGCGATGTCGTCGGTGAGCAGCCCGCGCATCGACAGCGTCGTGCGGCGTCGCGCGATGTCCTCCGCGGTCGTGGCCCACTCGGCATCCACCGCGTAAACGGCTTGCGCCCACACGTCAGGTCCGTCGGGATGCATGCGCACCAGGCCGTCCGGCATCGTCGCCGCGATGTCGAGCACACGACCGGCCTCGTCGCCATACAGCCGCTCGATGTGATCGGCCACCACGGGGTCGAGCCCGGCGCCGGGGATGCGCGGGCTCCAGCCTGTTCCCGGCAGCTTGCCGGCATGGGGCACGAGCACTTTCAGGCGGTCGTCCTGCACCCGGCTCAGCGCATGCAGGGCGATGAGGCGATGAGTCGTGAGCTTGCCGCCGGCAACCGAGATCAAGCCCCGCCGGCTCACCTCGACCAGGTGCTCGCGACGCGCGTCGGCGACGTCGCCGTCACCGATTGGCAGCGCGCGCAAGCCCGCGACCTCGAACCGCACGCGCGACTCGTTGAGCAGCTCGGCGGGCAGGAAACCCGAAGCCTCCGCGAGCACCTGGCGCCGGTCGGCGTCAGTGACAGACACGTTCGAAGGGTCGTCGGTGAAGAGCGTGTCGGTGGTGCCCAGCATCAGCATCCCCTGCCAGGGAATGCCGAGAGCAACGCGTCCATCCGGCAGCGGCATCGCCACTCCGGCGTGCCATGCGTCCGCGACCGGCAGCAGCAGGTGCACGCCCTTGCTCAGGCGAACCAACGGCGCGCATCCGGGGTCGTCGAGGCGGCGCACGTGATCGGTCCACGGGCCGGCGGCGTTGATGACGCTGCTACACAAGACCTCAACTGATCCATCACGGCCGGCGTCGACCGTGACGATGCCGCCGCCTCGGGGGCTGAGCTCGACTCCCACCGCCCGCGCGTGGTTGAGCACGATCGCTCCCGCCCCAGACGCGGCTTTCACCGTTGCCAGCACCAGGCGAGCATCGATGGTCTCCGCCTCTTCGAACACGCCGCACATGTGCAGGCCGTCCGTCCGCAGCTGCGGCACCAATCGCGAGGCGGTCGACGGCCGGACGAGTCCCACGTGGCCGCCGCGACCCGCGAGCGATCGGTAGAGAAGGATGCCCGCCGCGACCGTGCCAGGTCCTTTGCCCGAGCCGCGATACGACGGCAGCAGGAACGGCAGCGGCCGGACCAGGTTCGGCGCGATGGACTCGAGCAGCACGGCGCGCTCGCGCTGCGACTGCCGCACCAGCGCGATGTCGCCCATCGGCAGGTAGCGAAATCCGCCGTGGATCAGTTTCGACGACGCGCTCGAGGTCCCGCCGCCGAAGTCACCCGCATCGATCATGGCGACGCCCAGTCCGCGCAGCGCGGCTTCGAAGGCGATGCGCGATCCGATGATGCCCGCACCGATGACGACCAGGTCGAACCTCTCGCGTTGGAAGCGCTCGAGCGCGTCAGGCCGCGACGATCGCATCGCGCACCTCGCTCATGACCGCTTTCGCAATCTGGGCGAGCGATCCGGGCGGCAGCTCCGGGTACGCGGGCAGGAAGACGAGGCGCGACATCACATCGCGCGCTCGCACGGGATCGAGCTCCGGCCGGTCCGCCGGTGCTGCAACCACGCTGACGCTGCTCGCCTTCAGAGAGGCGTCGAAACCGCTTGCGCGCACGACTTCAACGAGGCGCTGCGGATCCGGCGCGTTCACCGGGAACAGCCAGTGCGTGCGCTCGAGAGCCCGGCCGCCGGGGTGAAGATCCGCGGGGAGCATCGCGGAGAGCTCCTCCCCATTGGCGGCGCGGGCCTCGAGTCGAGAGATGTCGGAGGTGACGAGCCGGTGGTGCAGCAGCTTCAGCAGCGGCGCGGACGGCTGCTGTTCCAGGCAGCGCACGAGCTCGCCGGTGCTGCCCGCCGGAAACGCGCGCACAGCGGAGTTGACCGTGCGGTCGAAGTCTTCACCGGTGGCGCGAGCCAGCAGCGCGTATGGCGCCGGCCTCGTCGCGGCGACAAATGCCGCGGTCTGCAGCAGCCGTTTCAGATGCGCGCGCCGCGGCTGCACCGGCCATTGCCGTTGCAGGGCGCGCATCCGAGCCAGCAGGGAGTCCTGCCTGACGGTGAAAAGCGCGCCGCCCGCGGCGGTCGCCGTCTTCAGGATGCCGAAGCTGAACATCGACACGTCGGCCAGCGGGCTGCCCGTGTACGACGGGCCGCGGAAGGCCTGCGCGCAGTCTTCGACGAGCAGCAGTCCGTGGCGGTCGCACAGGTCCGCCGCGAAATCGAGGTCGACCAGGCCGCCAAACAGGTGGGCGACCACAACCATGCGCGTGCGCGGCGTGACGGCCCGCCAGAGTGCGTCGGCTCGCGGAGCGAGCGTTGCCCGATCCAGGTCGATCGGCACCGGGATGAGTCCGTGGTGGGCGGCCAGTCGCGGCATGTCGGGATGCGTCACCGCCGAGAACATCACCTCGCTGCCAGGCGGCAGGGCGAGAGCGTCCAGCAGGAGGTGGAAGCCGCTGCGCACCGAGTAGGCCGCCAGGCCGCGGCCTTCAGGCGACCAGGCGTGCTCCAGCCGGGCGGCCGCTTGCGCCGAATCGGTGGCGGTGGTCATGGCCAGGCCGGCCGCGATGTGAGACGGCTCGATGTCCAGCCGGTGCCGTGCGTAAAGGCGCTTCATGGGCGCCAGCCTCCGCCGAGTCCGGTATCAGAGTCAGTCCCGTTTCCGTCTCAATCTCGGTCTCAGGCTTGGGGGCGCCACGATCAGAGCGTCGCTATGAACTCCTCGATCGCCTTGTTCACCGCCTCAGGGTGCGTCATGTTGCTGGAGTGGCTGCCGCCTTCGATGCGGACCACGCCCTTGCAGCCGCTGAGCCCCGCGCACAGCTGGTCAGCCAGCGCCATGTCGATGGCCACGTCCTCGGTGCCATGGATCACGAGCGCCGGCGCGTGAATCTCACCCAGGCGTGACGTGATGTCGTCGCGATCCATCAGCGTGCGATAGATCTGCGTCAGGCTCTGCGGATCGCGCGCCTTCCATTTGGCCATCCAGGCGGCCGATTCGGGCCGGTTGTTGCCGACGATGATGGCCGCGACCATCGCGGTGAGCTGGTCGGTCGGGCCCGTGCTCACCCACACGTCGTGCATGAGGTCGTACTGCTGCGCCTTATCGGGATCTTCGGTGCCCGCTTGCGTGTCGATGAGGACCAGGCCCGCGGTGACGTCGGGATAACGCAGCGCGAATCGCAGCGAGATGAAACCGCCCTGGCTCATGCCGCCGACAACTGCGCGATTGATGCCGAGGTGATCGAGCAGTGCCGCGAGGTCGTCGGCCGAGTCCCAGTAAGAGAAAGGCTCGTTCGTGGCCACCGTCTCGCCGTGGCCGCGCTGGTCCCAGGTGATCACGCGGTGACGAGGCCGCAGCTGGCGCAGCTGGGCATCGAACATGGTGGAGTCGTAGAGGAAGCCGTGGCTCAGAACGAGCGAGAGCCCGGCGCCGCCTGTGTCCTCGTAGTGAATCCGCTGCCCCCGCAGCGTGGCGAACGGCACTTCGGGCAGCCTACTCGCTTTAGCCTTAGTCGCAATGAACACGAAGCTGAGCAAAGCCAAGTTGCAGCAGGCCGCCGGACTCATGGAGAAGCACGGCCTGGACTGCTGGATCGTGCAATTCGCGCGCGAGACGGGCAACCGCGCGGAGCCTCTCGGCTACCTCGTCGGATCCACCATCACGTGGCCGAGCGCGTTCCTGCTGCATCGCGACGGGCGTGCAGCCGCGATCGTCGGCACCGGCGACGTCGGCCAGGTGCAGGGCGCGGGCATATGGACCGACGTGCGTGGATACGTGGCTTCGCCGCGCGAGGAGCTGGTCAAGCTGCTCGACGAATGGCAGCCGCAGCGTATCGGCGTCACGTGGAGCGAGGACGAAGACACGTCGGACGGCATCACGCACGGCATGTACCTGATGCTGCAATCGATGCTCGAGGGCACCGCTCACGCGGACCGGCTCGCGCCCGCGGGCGCGCTGGCGAGCGAGGTGCGCAGCCGCAAGCTCCCCGATGAGGTCGAGGCGATCCACTCGGCGATCGCGTTCACCGAGGATCTCTTCCGGCGCATCGAGGAGTATCTGAAGCCGGGCGTCACCGAGAAGCAGCTCCAGCAGCAGGTGCAGCGGTGGGTGCACGAAGCGGGCCTGCGGTTCTCGTGGGAAGAGGACATGAACCCGATCGTCGACTTCGGGCCGCTGCGCGCGCCGATGGGGCACTCGTATCCGGGCGACACGCCGCTCGCGCCGGGCCACCTCGTCCACGTCGACATGGGCATCCAGCGCGACGGCTACGCCTCCGACCTGCAGCGCACGTGGTACTGGCTTCGCGACGGCGAGACCGAAGCGCCTGAGGAAGTGCGCAAGGCTTTCGAGGCCACGCGGGGCGCGCTGGACGCCGGCATGGCCGCGCTGCGTCCCGGCAACGCCGGCCATCAGGTCGACGCGGCGTCGCGCTCGACGGTGGCCAAGCACGGTTTTCCCGAGCCGCAATTCGCTTTCGGCCATCCGGTCGGCCAGATCGCGCATGACGGCGGCGGCGTGCTCGGTCCCCGCTGGGAGCGATACGGCAAGAGCCCGGACGTGTTGATCCAGCCCGACACGGTTTACGCCGTGGAGATGGACCTGGAGGTGCCGGGCTATGGCCTGGTGGGCCTGGAGGAGGAGGCGCTGGTCAACGAGGACGGCGCGACCTACCTCTCGAACGCGCAGCGGGAGCTGTGGCTGCTGCCGAAGCGGCGCTGAGCTAAAAATCCGGGGCGCCGCGGAGGCGCCAAACATTGACGGGGATGGCAGCGGCGACGGCGCCGATGGCTGCCACGAGCCCGAAGGGCGTCAGCGGCAGGTAGGTGGCGGCCATGAGGAGTCCCACCTGAAAGGCGCCGGCGTGCAGAACGAGGATCGCCGTGATCGGCATCGCGAACGCGGTGACCTGGCTGCCCGCCGCGCTGATGGTCGCCGCGGCCCACAGCCGCATGAAGTCGGCGTTGCGGCGCAGCGGAGTTGTTGCCTGAGCGGTTGCGCTCATCCGGTTGCCTTCTCGAGCGCGTCGAGCACACGGCCGAAGGCCGCCAGGTCGGAGGCGCCGACGCCGGCCGCCACCGCCGCCTCGACATGAGACAGCAGGGACGAGATCTCGGCGATCCGTCGCCGTCCCAGGGCGGTGGGAACCACCAGCGTCGAGCGACGATCATCGGGGTTGGGCGCGCGGCTGATGAGCTTTCGCCGCTCGAGCCGGTCGAGCACCGCGCTGAGCGTGGTCGGCGGCAGCCCGAACGCTGACTTCAGATCGCGCACGGCGGGCTTCATTCCCGGCGGCAGATGGTCGAGGTGAAACAGCACCTGGGCCTCGATGTCGGTCAGGCCGGCGCCGGCCAGCTGCTGCGTCAGGTGACGAGAGACGAGCTGGTTGGCGCGCTCCACCGCCCGCAGTACCGGAAAGCGACTCATGTTGAATTAATACGAGATCGCATAATGCGAAATCGCATAAAAGCGGCGCTGCGCCGCAGGGCACGCGAAAGTTGTAACAATCGGAAGCACCCATGAAGTTCGCTGACGTCGGCGTCTACCTCGACCGGCTCGAGGCCACGCGCAGCCGCAAGGAGCTGGTCCAGACCCTCTCCGACCTGTATGCAAAAGCGTCCGCGGACGAGATCCGGCCGCTGACCTATCTCATCCAGGGCCGCCTGGCGCCGTTCTTCGAACCGATCGAGACAGGCATGGGCGAAAAGTTGGTGATGGCGGCGATCGCGCAGGCCGCCGACCGGCCGGTGGCGGAGGTCACGAAGCTTTACGACCGGCTTGGCGACCTCGGGCTGGTGGCCGCCGAGGTCTCCAAAGGATCGCGCGCCAAGGCGCCTTCGATCACGGACGTGCATTCCCAGCTGATGCAGGTCGCGGCCGCCTCCGGAGCCGGCTCGGTGGAGAAGAAACGCGCGACGTTCGCGTCGCTGCTGCAGTCGCTGGACGCGGCCTCGGCCAAGCACCTGGTGCGCATGTCTCTCGGCCGGCTGCGCCTTGGGATCGGCGATCCGACGGTGCTCGAGGCGCTTTCGTTCGCCAAGAGAGGCGACAAGTCGCTGCGGCCGCTGCTGGAAGCGGCCTACAACCGAACGTCAGACCTCGGCCTGATCGCCAGGACGTTCTGGACCGAAGGCGAGAAGGGCGTCGAAGCCCTGAAGATCACGGTCGGGCGACCGATCCGGCCGCAGCTGGCCGAGCGGCTGCCGAATCCCGAGGCAGTGATCAACAAGCTCGGCCCCGTGGTGGTCCAGCCGAAGTACGACGGCGTTCGCGTGCAGATCCACAAGAACGGAACGCAGGTGCGTGTCTTCTCCAGGAACCTCGAGGACTACACCGCGATGTTCATCGAGCTGGTCGAGGCGGCCAGGAAGCTGAAGGACCGCACCCTGATCCTTGACGGGGAGGCGATCGGGTTCAATCCCCAGTCCGAGGAATACCTGGCCTTCGAGCAGACCGCGTCGCGCCGCCGCCAGCACGGAATCGCCGAAGCCGCGGAGAGCACTCCGCTGGTGGCGTTCGTGTTCGATGTGCTGTTTCGCAACGGCAAGGACCTGACGCCTCTTCCTTATTCGGAGAGGTACAGCCTTCTCAGCGCCATCGTCGATGACTCGAAGGTCCTGCTGCCCACGCCGCTGACTCCAACCGAGTCCACCGAAGAGCTGACGAAGACGCTGCTCGACAACATCAGCAAGGGCCTCGAGGGGGTCGTCGTCAAACGCATGGACTCGCCGTACCAGGCAGGCGCGCGCAACTTCAACTGGGTGAAGCTCAAGCGCACGACCAGCGGCCAGCTCAACGACACGGTCGACCTGGTGCTGCTCGGCTACTACTTCGGCAAAGGCAAGCGGACAGAGTTCGGACTCGGCGCGCTGCTCGCCGGCGTGTATGACGCCGAGCACGACCGCTTCGAAACGATCACCAAAATCGGAACCGGCCTGTCAGACGAAGGCTGGCGCGAGATCCACGAGCGGGCCGACAAGCTCCAGGTGGCGGAGAAACCCGCGCGGGTCCGCTCGCTGCTGGTGCCTGACGTGTGGCTGAAGCCGGAGGTGGTGGTCGAGGTGCTCGCCGACGAGATCACGCCGGGCACGAATCACACCGCGGGGAAGGTTGGCGACGCACCCGGTTTCGCCCTTCGCTTCCCGCGCATCGTCTCGTTCCGCTCCGGCGACAAGCGGCCCGAGGACGCAACGAGCGTGAAGGAGATCGGCGAGATGTTCCGCCAGCAGAGGACGCGTCCAGTGCCGGCCTAGCGCCCCTTGACACGTAATTCATCACGTGTAGAATTCACCGCGTGTTGAATTCGGCACAGAGGAGGCGCTAGATGGAATCTCGATCGCATTGGGCAGAAGCGATTGCCGGCCCGCTCATGGCCGGCCTGGTGGTCCTGGTCACCCTGATCGGTCTCATCGGCACGGCCATACGAGACCCGCGCCCGCACGACATCCCGGTCGGCGTGGTCGGTCCGGCCGGGGCGGTGCAGCCGCTGACCGACGCCCTGGCGTCGAAATCGCCTGGCACCTTCGACTTCACGACCTACAGCTCCGAAGCGGACGCGCGCTCGGCGCTTGACGCAGAGAGCGTCAACGGAGTGCTCATCCTGGGCAGCGGGCCGCCCCATCTGATCGTTGCCGGCGCGGCGGGCGAGGCCCAGGCGGGCGTGATCACCGCCGTGTTCACCGCAGCCTTCGCCGCCCAGGGCGCTCCGCTGTCAGTGGAGGTCGTTCACGCCTACAGCTCTGGCGATCCGCATGGCCTGGTCCTTTTCTTCCTGGTGCTGGCGACGATCATCTCGACGTTCGTGGCGCAGGTCGTCCTGCTCGTGCGTGGAGGATCGGCCGGCCTGGCCGCGCGGCTCGTCGTCACGGCCGCCTGGGCGGTGCTGGCCGGCGTCGCCGGAGTCGGCATGGCGGCCTGGCTCGTCGGCGGCTACGACATGACCACGGCCGCGGCGATGGCAGGGCTGCTGGCGCTCACGTCGTTCGGGATCGGCAGTGTCACCGCTGGACTCGCGATGCTGCTCGGCGCACCTGGCATCGGTCTCTCCGGACTCGCGGTCGTTCTTCTCGACCTGATCTCATCGGGCGGACCGGCGGGCCCACAGTTCCTGCCCGACGCCTATCGCGCCGTGTCGGCATGGATGCCGGCCGGCCAGGTCGCCCAGGCGCTGCGCAGCGTCCTGTATTTCGACAGCAGCGCCGCTGCGATGCCGGTCGTGGTGATGGGCGGGTGGCTGGTGGCCGGCCTCGTCCTCATGGTCGTCGGCTCGATGGTTCGGCGCGGGCGCGAGTCGCGCACACCGCGACTAGCGGTCAGCGGGTAGCAGGGTGGCGCGCACCGGCAGACGGCCCGGCACTGGCGATACGCGGGCGCGAATCCTGGCCGCGGCGCGCTCGCATTTCGCGGAGGAGGGCTTTGACGGGGCGACGATGCGTGGCATCGCCGCCGTTGCGGGCGTGGACCCCGCACTGATCCCGCACTACTTCGGATCAAAGGAGGGCATCTTCCGAGCCGCGGTCGAGTTCCCTATCGATCCCGCCGACTTCATACCGCGCCTGCTCGCGCCGGGCATCGATGGCCTCGGTGAGCGCCTGGTCGTCTTTTTCGTGGAAACCTGGGACTCGCCGGCGGGCGCATCGCTGCTGGGTCTGATCCGCTCGGTCGTCAGCAGCGAGCTGGCGGCCGACCTCCTACGCCAGTACTTGACGCGCGAAGTTCTCGGCCGGCTCGCCGCGGCGATCAAGATCGATCACCCTCAACTGCGCGCGAGCCTGGTGGCGACGCAAATGATCGGGCTGGCGATTCTCCGTTACGTCATCAAAGTCGAGGCGATCAAGGGGGCAGCGCCCGCGGAGCTCGCGCGTTGGATCGGCCCGAACATCCAGCGCTACCTGACCGAACCGGTGGTCATGCCCTAAGCGCTTACGGCTTCTTCATGTGCTTTTCGGCTTCCGCCACAAGGTCCGGGTCCAGGTGCGCCTTGACCTCGTCCCAGGAGGCGCCGGGCTTGAGGTCCCCAAGCGTGCTGTCGGCGCCGAACTCCCAGTAGCAGGGAACCCCGAGGTACCTCGCAAGACCTTCGACGTCTTGCCTGGAAAAGCCCAATTGGGTCCGGAACAGCCTCTTGCCGTTGTTGCTTTTGAACTCCAACACCGGTCCGGCGCGCCCGCCGCCCGACCTGGTGATCCTGGACAGCGACGCCCTGGGAAACGACTTCGTTCGGCCGATGGGCGGATGGAGGGTGACGGTCGACTCGTCCGCCCTGAGATATGAAGGCAGGACGCCGGCCAGGGATATTCCCAGCCCCATGGCGATGAAGACGGCTAAGGGGATGTAGGTGATCAGGCCCGCGCGGCCGGCATTGCCGGCGATCGCGAGGCCGCTCCACAGGGCAGCAAAGGCGAGCCCGCCGATAAAGAGGAAGATGCGGTAACCGCGCGTGGGTCTGATTGCCACCGGTGGGAGCTTAGCGAGACGTTCACAAAATGAGACCGGCTGCGTCCCGATCGCGGTCAGCGCGTCGAGCTTCCGCACGCTGTTGACGTTGCGGATGGCGATCTTCTGTAGAAGGGCTTGCCGACGAGCTTGTTCATGTTGCTCTTGCCGATGTTCTCGCGATCGACCCGCCAGATGAAGATGACGTTGCCGGAGTTGATGTACGCCGCACGTCCGATAGCCCCAGGGCGACGAGGACTTCTTTGATCGCGGCCATCGAGACGATGCTGTTGCCCCTGACGTTCACGCCTCTCAGAAACGTCAGGCCGGCGCTGCCGCGACCTCGGACCTGCCGCCCAGTTTCCGGAGCGCAGGGCCGATCGCAGTGACCATTGCTGAGAACGCCGCGATCAGCTCCGGGTCGTCGGCCATGCGCTCGGCGGCGCCATGACCTGGATTCAGGCGGCATGACTGGTTCCAGCTCAGCAGCTCCGCGTCTCTCGCCCGCGCGACCTCACTGAGCAGGCCGGCATGCACCACCTCGAGCATCTGGGCGGCCTCACCGCTCATGGGCACCGGCTTGGTGAGCCGGTTCTTCGTGGCGTCGTCCGCGCCCGAAGCCTCGACAGTGCCGACGATCGCGGCGCTCCAGGTCGCCTGCCCGACCGTCACGTAGCGCAGGGCGATCCGACCCGGCGCGAATATCGGCGTGGTCGGCACCGGCGGCACCCCCGCCGCGGTGCAGTCGACGTAGACCTCACCTGGGCCGGAGGGCACCTGGTCGCCCCCTGCGAACGTGATCCCGGTTTCGGAGATGCCGGCGACGCGTCCCTGCCTGATCACGTTCTCGATGGTCTGGAGCGCAGCCACTTCGGCTCGGCTGATGGTTGCCCCGCGCCAGATCTTCGGCTCAATCGCGGGGTCGATGCGCACGTAGGCGCCGCGCTCCTCGAGGTCGTGCCCGAAAGCCGAGGCGTCGGCTGCGGCCAGTGCCGCCTCCACCCAGTCGGCCTGCAGGCGCATGTATGAAGCCACCCGCTCGAGAGGCTGGAAGACTGCCCGGTCGAACAGCCACGATTCCCGGGTTCGGATCCAGCGGATGCGATCGGGATCGACTCCGATCTCTAGCAGCCAGCAGCAGGTGTCCATCGCCGTCTTGCCGGCCCCGATGACGGTGAACGAGCCGCCGACGTCATCAAGCTCGCCGAGCCCGTTGGGAGGTATGACGGTGACGCGTCCCTCGACGGCGAACGGGAGCGCATGCCGCGCGGGGATCTCAGACTGCAGGCAGGAGGCGTCGACAAAGCGCGTGCGGACCTTAACGACCGTCTCCGTGCCGGTGAAACGCGACACTAGGTGATGACCGTCCGCGTCCTCACCGCGGTACTCGGTCAGCGGGAGAAAGGTGACTCTGCCAGTGGGCAGCAGGGTCTGCTCCATGACCTGCGCGAAGTAGTCGCGAATCTCATCGCCGCTGGCCCGCTCATAAAACCCGGCGTTGGTTCCGTGCTCATCTATCCGGTCCGTTCCGAGGACGCGGGAAGTCACGCCATAGCAAGCAGACGGCTGGTGGAGGCGAACGAACGGATAGGAATCGACCCAGTGCCCACCGGGAGCGGGCCGCTTGTCGACCATGACCACGTCTGCCGGCGCGTGCGAGAGCAGCGCGTCTGTGAACGACATGCCCGCGGCACCGGCCCCGACCACGAGGTAATCCGTCTCGATGGAACGCACGGGCGACATTATGGCTAGGCCAGGTGGCCCATCTCTCGGCATCGCCGTGCTCGCGTAGGCTCCGACTCATGAAGCCTGCCGATCAGCGAGAGCTCGTCCGCCGCGGCTACGACGCCATCTCGCGGCCGTATCGAGATGACGCAGGCAATTCCAATCCATCAAGTTCGGAAGATGTCTCCCACTACTCGGTCTGGGTCGATGAGCTGGCCAGTCTGCTGAAGCCGTTCGCTCGGGTGCTTGACCTCGGTTGCGGCGCTGGAGTGCCGGCAACCAAGCTACTGGCGGAGAGGGGGTTCGAGGTCGTTGGCCTCGACTTCTCTCACGTCCAGATAGAACGCGCCCGGAAGCTCGTGCCCGGCGCAACCTTCATCGAGGCGGACATTGCCTCATGGGACAGCGAGCCGGGCTCGTTCGACGCAGTGGTCACGTTCTACGCACTGATCCACGTGCCGCTGAGTGATCAGCAGGATTTGTTTCCGCGGATCCGGCGATGGCTCCGGCCCGGAGGTCTCTTACTCGCAATCGTCGGCGACCGCAAATGGACCGGCGTCGAAGACTATCTCGGTGCCCCGATGTTCTGGGAGCACGCGGACGCGGCCACATATCTTGATTGGCTCGAAAGAGCCGGCTTGCGGCCGGTCTGGCATCGGTTCGTGCCCGAGGGCGAGAGCGGGCACGTCCTCGTCCTTGCACGACGCGCCGACCGATGAGTCTGGGTCCGAGCGGGAGTCTTACCAACGACGATCACTACTCAGGAGCAGAAGACATGAAGCTGGTTGCCTCGATGATGGTGAGCCTCGACGGTGTTCACCAGGGTCCTGGAGGTGCCGCGGAGGACCGGCGCGGCGGGTTCGAGCGCGGCGGATGGACCGCGGCCCATGGCGATGAAGAGAGTTGGCATTTCCTGGTCTCGCTCCTCGAGCGCGCGGATGCTCTGCTCCTGGGCCGCAGGACATGGGACATCTTTGTTGGTTACTGGCCACACCACGACCAGGGCGATCCGGTGTCTCACGGCATCAACGTGTTGCCCAAGTACGTGCCGTCGACGACGCTGAAGAACCCGGAGTGGCAGAACACTCACGTCATCACGGGTGACGTCGAGCACGCGGTGCGTGAGCTCAAGGCGAAGCCAGGGCGCGAGCTCCAGCTCCACGGCAGCGGCGAGCTCTTTCGTTGGCTGCTCGAACGCGACCTGATCGACGAGCTCAACCTGCGCATCGTCCCTGTCGTGGTTGGCAGCGGGATCCGGCTCTTCCCTGAGAGGGGTCAGTCGCACGACCTGACGCTGGTCGATTCGCAGACGACGCCGGCGGGCTTAACGATCCAGACGTATCGAATGGCCGGCCGCGCCAAGTTCAGGGACGCCGGCTAGGAGGTCAGGGCGGGCGCTTCTCGTTCGTTGCGGGCTTCAGGTCGCCCTTGAGCGCGTCCTCGTAGGCGGCCCAGAGCACCCCGTACGCGGCCACCTGGCCCGCGGGTCTGGGCTGCTGGCTGAGCGCTTCATCAAAACGCCTGGTGTACGCGTGGTCGGCACCCAGCTCTTCGCGCAGCAGAGTCTGCGCCTGCGCCTCCCATTTCGATGCTGACGCGAGGTCCTTGCGCTTCTCGATGATCAGCCGGCCGCGGTTCATCATCTCCTCCAGGCGCGCGACGAAATCGTGCCGGTCCCATCCAGCCGGCGTGCGCGGCGGGCCCTCGCGGAAAACCGTCTTCCACTGGACCGGTCGGTTGTAGGTAGGGGCGGTCACTGAAGGGCGCCAGCCGGCGGCCGCTCGCTGCCGGTCGTATGCAGCGCGCTTGGTGCTGTTGGTCAGAACGTCGTGGGCGAGGTTGATCAACTTCGCGTGCTCGAGCGCGTCCGGGTGGTTGCCGCGGTCGGGGTGCCAGTACTTGAGCTGGCGCCGCCAGGCAGC
>JACZCV010070804.1_pt1 | contig 20955 bp, 24 predicted proteins | sample 8641841 | NCBI WGS metagenome assembly JACZCV01 (sample SAMN15324606, study PRJNA640507) | soil metagenome | isolation source: monocropping sugarcane control | place: China: Luxin town, Laibin City, Guangxi Province | collected 2019-07-25 | depth 10cm m
GTGGCGGCCAAACTGACCACCGTGGGGCCGTGTCAAACCCTGGCCTGTTGCTCTAAATGAACCAGTCCCAGGCCCCGCATCACCTTGGTGGCGAAATAGCCTTCCTCGGAGCTGAATGCGGCGCCTCCCGCGAAGGCGATGCCTTCGGTGCGGTTGACTGTGTTGCCGTTGCCATCGACCGCGACGAACGTCGCGTCACGTGACGCCTTGATGTTCTGGGCGATCTTGTCGAGCATGAAGTCCCAGCTGACCTGCTTCCAGGCGGAGGCGCCAGGCGCCCGGTAGAGCGGAGACTCGACGCGTCGTGGCGAGACCGCGAGCTGCATGGCCGTCGCGCCCTTGGGACAGAGCCTGCCTTCGTTGACCGGGCTGTCGGGGTCGCCTTCGATCTGGAGTAATTGAGTCGTTCCGTCGCTGTTCTTGCGGGTGTAGGCGAGCAGCGCGCATCCGACAGCGCAGTAGGGGCAGACGCTGTGAGACTCGGTCGCGCCCGCGATGCGGAGGCTCTGCTTGACCTTGGTCGACTCGGCGAGGGCAACGTCGAAGCCGAGGCCAGAGGCCACGACGCCGGCCGTGCCGGCAACGCCGATCTTCAGAATTTGCCGCCGCGTGACAGCGGTCATCTCTTACCCACAACCGACCGAATGGTCGGCAAGCTGACGCTAGCCAGCGCCAGAGCGAATGTCAAGCTCCCGCTACCGCCTGGGGCTATTCGGCCGAGTTCACCCCGTGGACATCGCCAGGTCGCTGCGGTCGTCGTCGCCGTCGGGATTGCGGAGCAGATCGATGAGTCGGGGATCCCACGGCACGATGACGCCGACGACGCCAGCCTCCTCCTGCGCGGCCAGCGCCTCCTTCCACGCCATGCGATTGCCGGCGACTCCGATGCGGCCCCACTCGTCGGAGCTGATCGCGATCGTTCTGCCGTGGCTGATCCGCTCAAGCGTGTCGCGAGCGTCGGCGGGCAGCAGGTCGTCCGCCACCAGGCCAACCTTGACCACATGAGTCTGCGCGGCGATGGCCCCGAGGACGACGCAAGCGCCCGGGCTCGAGCCCTCGACGCAAACGGCGTATGCACCCGCCGCCTCGAGTGCCGCGACGTCGGCGAGAAATTCGCCACCACTGCTCTCGAACTCGACCGGAAGCAGGACGGCGATTCTGATCACTGAGGCCAATCTACGGGTAAAAAAGGCAGCGCGGGCGTGGCACGATGGAGCCGGCAATGGGAATCCAGAGCAAAGGCGAACCGGTTCGGGCGGAACCCACCACCCACAGCTCTGAGCCCTGGATCGATCGCTGGATCCGCGGCCAGGGCTGGATGGACGGATATGCCGAAACCCTTCAGAACTGGGTCGGCGCCTTCTACACGGCGCTGAAAGCTCCAGGCCACACGCTCAAGAACATCCTTCACGGCACCGACGTTCTCGGGCACCCACTGCACCCCGCCGTCACCGACGTGCCGCTCGGAGCATGGACCGTCATGGTCCTGGCCGACTGGTTTGGCGTCATCACGGGCAGGATCCCAGCGGTCGCCGGTGACTTCGCGCTGGTGATCGGCGTCCTGGCCGCTCTCCTGGCATTCGCGAGTGGCTGGACCGACTTTCACGAGACCTACGGACACGAACGCCGGCTGGCGGTGACGCACGGCTCGCTGATGACTCTCGTCATCGTCGCGATGATCGTCTCCTTCGGCATGCGGCTCGGCGGATCTGCGATTCACTTACCGGCCATTGCGCTGTCGACCATCGCCTACCTGGTGGCGCTCGCCACCGCCTATGTCGGCGGCCACATCACCTTCGGCCTGGGCACGATGGTGAACCACAACGCGTTCGCCGAAGGGCCCACCGATTTCGTGAATGTCGGCAAGTCCGCGGACTTCCCCGAGGCCAAGATGGTGCGCGTCGACGCGGGCGGTCTCCCGACGTTGGTGGTGAGGATCGACGGCAAGCTCAACGCGATCGGCGCCGTGTGCTCCCACGCCGGCGGACCGCTGGACGAAGGCAAGCTCGAAAACTGCATAGTGACCTGCCCCTGGCACGCGTCACGCTTCGACGTCCGCGACGGGCACGTGAAGGGCGGGCCGGCGACCTTCAGCCAGCCTCAGCTGGTGGTGCGGGAGAACGACGGCGCCGTCGAGGTGAAGCTGGAGCACCCCCTCCACTAGGTAGCGCTTTAGCGGCGGCCGATGAAACCCATGAACTCGGCGCGCAGCTGCGGATCGGTTCGATAGGCGCCCAGCACGCACGTCGTCAGGGTTTCGCTTGCCGCCTTCTCCACGCCCCGCATCTCCACGCAGAGATGTCGCGCCTCCATCACCACCGCCACCCCTTTCGCCGAGGTCAGGTCTTCGATCGCTTCGGCGATCTCGCGAGTCATGCGCTCCTGCAGCTGCAGCCGGTGCGCGAACACATCGACCACACGCGGCAGTTTGCTCAGCCCGATGACGCGGCCAGACGGCACGTAGCCGATGTGGCAGCGGCCGAACATGGGCAGCAGGTGGTGCTCACACAGGCTGTAGAAGGGAATGTCCCGCACGGTCACCGGATCCTCGCCCTGGTGCGCGTACAGCGCGCCACGGACCAGGGCCTGGATGTCAGCGTCGTAGCCCTCGGTCAGGTCCAACAGAGCGCGCGCCACGCGACGCGGCGTGCCCTCGAGGCCTTCGCGTTCGGGGTCCTCCCCCAGCGCGATGAGCATCTTTCGCGCCACGTCCTCCAGCTCCTTAAAGCTGGGCTTCGGCGCCGGGCTCGCGCTCATTCGGCGCTCACCTCGGCCGCGTTGTTCTCCGTCTCGACAACGCGCACCTTCAAGAGGCGCGCCGGTTTCATGTGCGGCTCGAGCTGGCGAAAAGCCGCGATGGCGATGTTCTCCGCGGTCGGAATGATGTCGCGGAGAAACTCGACGTCTCGGTTCAGGTGCCGGTGATCGACGGCGTCGATGAAGTGGCGGCGAAGGGCGGCGTCCACATGCTTGAGGTTGATCACCATCCCGGTCTGCGGGTCGACCTCGCCCCCGACCGTGACCTCGACCACGTAGTTGTGGCCGTGGTCGGTGGCGCATGCCCCGAAAACCTCGCGATTCCGCTCCTGGGACCATTCCGGGCGGCACAGGATGTGCGCCGCCGCGAAGGTGGCCCGCCGCTGGATCCGAACTTGCTCTGTCAAATCACACCCTGCTCACAAGAACGCGTACTTGGGAGGGTAACTTCCCTCCTCAATACGGATCGAACCTGAGGTTGGCGCCCGACAGGGGCTCGGAGTCGGGCGAAGCCAGCCAGGCGATCACCCTGGCCACCTCGTCCGGCTTCAGCTTCGGGCCCTCCACGCCGGCGACCCGGAGCATGTCCGTGTCCACGGCGCCGGGGCTGACGGCGTTGACCCGGATGCGTTCCGGCCTGCCTTCCACCGCCAGCGCCTCGGTCAGACCCGCCAGTCCGGACTTGGCGGCGACGTAGGCCGACATACCGGGGAACTTTTCCGCACCGGCCACGCCGGAAAGGCTCGAGACCATGACGATCGAGCCTCCCCGACCGCGCATCAGCCGGAAAGCCTCGCGCGCACAGAGAAAAGCCCCACGCAGGCCCGCGCCGACCTGATCGTCCCATTCACGCGCCGCCATCTCGGCGAAAGGTTTCTTGATCAGGACGGCGGCGCAGTTGACCAGCGCGTCCAGCGCGTCGAATCGCGCGAACGCCAGCTTCACCTGGGCCTCGTCGGACACATCCGTGCCCTCGCGACGGCTGAGCGACGTCACCTCCCAGCCGCGTTCGCGCAGCAGTTCCACGACCGCCGAACCGATGCCACCCGATCCCCCGGTGACCACCGCCCGCCGAGTCATGACCGAATCTCCGCCAACGCCTTCTCGTAGCCGTCGATCGAGGCCGCCAGGCCGAGCCTGCGGCGCGCGCTGGCGCGCACTTTTTTGCGGTCGAGCGCCAGGCACTTCTCGATGCTCCGAGCCAGGTCTTGCGTGTCATCAGGCGTGGCGATGAATCCGCTGACGCCGTCTTCGATCACCTCTGCCATCGCGCCGCGCCCGTACGCCGCCACCGGGCAGCCCGCCATCTGCGCTTCCGCCGCGACGAGCCCGAACGGCTCCTCCCACCGCACCGCGCAGATGGTGACCGCGCTGCGCGCCATCAGCCGGCGCAACTCGATGCGCGTGAGCTCGCCGAGCATCTCGGCCCCGTTCAGATCGACCTCATAGCCCGGATCGTAGTGCGCGCCGGCAACGCGAACCGGCAGGCCGATCGCACGCGCCGCGACCAGGGCGTGGTCGATGCCTTTCTCCGGCGAGATCCTGCCCGCGACCAGGGCGGCGCGTTCCACGGTCTCGGTCGGGACGTAGACGTCTTCGACGCCGTTGCGCAGCACGCGGACGACATCGACGCCGGCGGCTTGCCACGCATGCAGGCTGCTTGCCGAGACCGCTGCCAGCCGCGCGCGCGGAGTGGCCTTCGCCGCCTGCACGACAGCCGGCACCAGCGGCGGCAAGTGCAACGTGTGCAGCACCGGCAGGTCGCGCGATGCCTCGAACGCGGGCGCGTCGAAAGCGTGCTGGCTGATGGCATCCGGCCGGTCCGCGCGGATGACTGCAAACATCGCCTCGATGGCGGCGGTCACGCCTGGCGCCGGCGGCGCCGGGCGGCCCTGAGGCATGACGAGCGCGTCGGCCGCATCCGGCGGGGTGGGCACCGTGACGAGCTGTACGCCAGGGACCTCCGAGCCTTCGACGCAGTAGAGCTTCACGTCGTGTCCACGGCCCGTGAGTCCGAGCGCAAGGTCGCTCACGAGTGCCTGCGCGCCGCCAGGCTGCGCTGGGCGCAGTAGGGTCACCGGCGAGGACACCACAGCGATCTTCATCGCGGATTTAGTGTGAAGACAAATGGATTACGCAGCGGCAGCAGCGTCGGCCCCGCCTGGGTGGCGTCACTTCAAGCGCGACGACTTCGACCGCCTGCCGGCCGCGATCAAGCTGCACGAGCTGACCAGGGTCCCGCCCTCTGAGCTACGGCTGTTGCAAGCGGGCGATGCCGCCGCCGAAGAGCGCTTCGTTCGTGCCGAGTTCTGGACGCTCGTCTACCACCTCGAGCCCGAGCGCTGGGACGCCCTGTCGCGCGTCGAACCGATCACGCCAGAGCTGATCAAGTTGCTGCCGCGGGTTGAGCATGCGCTCGACGTTGGCGCAGGCTCGGGTCGACTGACAATGCACCTGGCACTTCGTTCAGATGTCGTGGCGGCCATCGAGCCCGCGCATGGGCTGGCCCGCATGCTGCGCGACCGCATGCCAGGGCACGTGCATGCAGTCGAGGGCTGGGCGGAGTCGCTGCCTGTGCACGACGGCTGGTCGCAGCTGACCACGGCGTGCGGCGCGTTCGGTCCGGATGCGGCAGTGCTCTCCGAGCTCGAGAGAGTGACCTGCGCCCGCGGCACGATCGCGCTCATCAACCCCGAGGATGCGGAGTGGTTTGAGACGCATGGTTGGCTGCGCCGCGACGTGCGACCGGCCGCGGTGAAGGCGCATGACGCGTGGATCGACGAATTCTTCGGACCGCCCGATCCACCCCACGTGCTGGTGACGAGGGAGGTCTAGATTGATGCGATGACGATCGAGAAGATCTCGTTCGGGCGCACCGGGCATCAGAGCACACGAACTCTTTTTGGCGCGGCGGCGCTCTCTCATGTCGACCAGTCCACCGCGGACCGCGCGCTCGAAGTGCTGTTGCGATACGACGTCAATCACATCGACGTGGCCGCGAGCTACGGCGACGCCGAGCTGCGCGTCGCTCCGTGGCTGAAGCGCGAGCCGGGTCGGTTCTTCGTCGCCACCAAGACGGGCGCGCGGCGCGCCAAGGAGGCACGCGAGGAGCTTCACCGCTCGCTCGATCGTCTTGGTGTGGATCACGTCGACCTCTGGCAGCTGCACAACCTCGCCGATCCGATCGAATGGGACACGGCGCTCAGTCCAGGTGGCGTGATCGAGGCTGCAGTCGAAGCCCGTGACGCGGGGCTCGTGCGGTTCATCGGCGTCACCGGGCACGGCGCGCAGATCGCGGCCAACCATCGCCGCAGCCTGGAGCGATTCGACTTCGACTCGGTGCTGCTGCCGTGCAACTACTTGACGATGCAGCTGCCGTACTACGCCGAAAACTTCGACGCGCTGGTGGCGACGTGCCGCGAGCGCAACGTCGCCGTGCAGACCATCAAGTCGATCGCCCTGCGCCCCTGGCGCGGGCGGCCACGCTCCCACGCGACCTGGTACGAGCCTCTCGACGAGCAGGCCGACATCGACCTCGCCGTGTGGTGGGTGCTGGCCCGGCCAGGCGTGTTTCTCGACACCGTCGGCGACGTCGATTTGCTGCCGAAGATGCTCGACGCCGCGAGCCGCTTCGAACGCCGCCCCGACGACGCGCAGATGGCCGAGCTGGTGCGGCGCTCCGCGCAGGAACCGATCTTCGTCTGAGCTCGGCGTCAGCCCGGTGCATGCACTCGCGTGATGTTCGCGCTCGGATGCGCCGCGAGTGAATGAACTCGCGGACTTGCTATTCGCGGATCGAGGTTTCCACTTCGACGCGACGTAGCGCGTCGGGATCTCCATGGACCGCGCCACGGAGATGAAGAGATGCGCGAAGTCCTGGCAGACGGTGAACGTGATCCCATGACCGCGAAAGCTGCGCTGGGCCAGGTTCGGGAGGGCAGCCAGCCGCTTGTACAGGCGGGCGTACTCGGCGCGCGGCTGCCGGCCGGCGGCCATCATCTCGTCATAGACGCGCGTCAGCGGGTAGTCGGCGAGAAGGCGGCCGGCCACGATCGAAGCGAAATCATGTGGCCGCCAAGCCGAGTGGGCGGCCCGCGCCGCCCACCCGCCGGCGACTGATGTCTAGCGTCCGGACGTGGCAGACACCGGCGCCGCCATTTCGACGGCTGCGCCTTCGAAGATCTCCACTTCGACGTGTCCCGACGCTCCGCCAGCCTTCGCTGCCTCCTGACGTAAGCCCGAAACGGCCTTCTCGCTCGCGTGCAGGTCGTCCAGCGTGTTCCAGGTCGTGCTGACGACGGTCCGGCCGGTCTGGCGATCGACGCCCATGAGCACTGCGCGAAAGCCCTTCTGCGCCTTCAGCACCGGCAGCACCTGATTGCGCATGAACACCGTGAGCGCGTCAACCTTGTCCGGATCGGCGTTGAGTGTGTTCGCGCGCACGAACGTGCCCGCCTTGGCCGGCTCGGTCCGGTCCATGATCACAAGCTCGAGTCTTTCGACGTTGACGATCTGAGTCCCGGCCTCAGCCGCGGATCGAGTCCGGGTCTGGATGCCCATCTGCTCGCTGGCCGCGACGGCCTTGGCGGACTCCCAGTAGGTGATGCCCACTCCGGCGCCGGTCTTCCTGTCGACCAGGAGCGCCGCGCCGACATTGCCAGGAGTTGCTAGCGCCGCCGGCGCGACCTTCTCTTTGAAGTGGGCGATCGCCGCCTCGAGCTTGTCCGGTGGCGCCTGTACGCGTGTGCCGCGGATGAACATGGCTCATCCTCCTTTTGAACACGCGCGGCCCGGCCCTCCCGAGCCGTGCCTCCACCTTACTACGTGCATCGGATACGTCAATGGCGGGGATAAACTCGGCGCGTGAAGAACCTCCAGTCCTTCACGGGACTGCCCGCCGCCGACCCGAAGGACGCGATGCTGAGCCCGCTCGCGAAGAAGCTTCGGATGAAGGCGGCGCACCACGTCGCGGTGCTGAACGCGCCGCCCGCCTACCTGGCGGAGCTGGCACCGGCGCCATTGAATCTCCAGCTGGCGACCAAGCCGGACCAGTCGTGCGACGTCGTGCAGCTGTTCGTGAACAACGTCGACGAGCTTCGCGCCCTGGGCGCGAACGCGATCCGCGCGGTGAAGCCGGACGGAGTGCTCTGGGTCGCCTATCCGAAAAGCGGCAAGACTCGTGGCGCCAGCGACCTGCCCGCAACGCCGTGGTGGACCAAGCAGGACGTGCTCGGCGAGTACACGGGCGAGCTGGGCTACAAGCCGGTCGCGTTTCTGAAGATCGACGAGAACTGGACGGCGTTGCGGTTCAAGAAGAGCTAACGCCAATCCGTTCGACCGTTCGCGCCGTCGCGTCCAGCCCGTCGACCCTGCTCGCGGGACTCGCGGTTTGCATCTCGATCTCGTTCCAGGTCCTGCTGCCGGTGGTGCCGGTCATGGCCGAGCGGCAGGGGCCGCACGGGATCGCCGGCGCGGCGACGGCGGCCCTCTTCGTGGGCGCCGTGACCGGTGAGCTTTCAACCCCATGGTTGCTCGCGCGATTCAGGTCGAAGCTGCTGCTGATCGCCGGCCAGCTGCTGACCGCGCTGCCCAGCCTGGTGTTCGTGCTGCACCGGCCGCCGACCTGGGCGATGCTCGCCGGCGCTTACGGACGCGGCCTGGCGATGGGCGTCGCGATCGTCGTCTCGGTGACGCTGCTGTCGGAGCTCACGCCGCCCAACCGTCGCGGCGCCTCCATCGGCTACTACGGCTTCGCCCTCAGCGCGCCCGGCGTTTTCGTTCCCTCAGCGGGCGTTCTCCTGCTCGCCAGCGGCCGGCCCGACCTCGATGGCCTGATCGCGTTCGCCGTCGGCGTCATCGGCGCGGCGATCGCGCTTCGCATCCCGGAGCGGCCGGCACATGCCGCCCAGCAGCCGGCCAACATGCTGTCAACCCTCCGCCGGCCAGGGATGCTTGCCGTCTACGCCGGATTCGTGCTCGTCAGCTGCACGTTCGGCGGCGTCTTCACATATGCCCCGATCGCACTGCCGCTCCAGGGGCTCGGCTCCGCCGCCACGTTTCTGCTCGCGGTCGGCTCGACGCGCGCGCTGAGCCGGTGGCTGGCCGGCTTCATCGGCGACCGCGTGCCGGCTCGAGTCCTCCTGCTCGGCGCGCTGCCGATCGCGCTCGCATCATTAGCAGCGCTGGCCTTGACCAGCGCCGCCGTCTGGGTGCTGGCCGCCGGCCTGCTTTATGGAATCGGGTTCGGCGCGATCCACACCGCGTCATACCTGGCCATGAACGAGCGCGGCACGAGCACCGATTCGGGCGCCATCAGCGCGCTCTGGAACAGCGCCGTCGACATGGGCGGCTCGCTCGGCGGAACGATGATCGGCGTCGTCATCGCCCAGCACGGTTACGGCGCCGCCGCGTGGTCCATGCCGCTGGTGGCGGTGCTGGCTCTGCCGCTGTTCCTGCTGCCCGCACGCGAGGTTCCCCGGCCGGTCGGCGAAGCCGAGATCTTTGTGCGCTAATTTTTAGAAGTGGCGCTGACAGCGCGGGAACTGCTGGCTGAAATTGCGTCCGCCGGTGAAGACCTCGAGACGGTGGCGCGCCGCCTGCTGCCGAAGCTGGCCGAGCTGACCGGCCTGAGCTCCACCTACCTGGCCGAGACCAGGCTCGACTCAGACGAGCAGTACATCGTCTATTCGTTCAACTCGAGCGACCTGTTTCACATCCCGGAGGACATCTGCCTTCCATGGTCGGAGGGGGTGTGCCGGTTCGTCAGCGAGGGCGGCGCCAACTACACGACCGACGCGCAGAGGGCCTATCCGCGCAGCAGCGTGGCCCGCCTCCTCGACATCCGCACCTTCGTCTCGTACCCGGTCTTCACGTCAGAGGGCAAGTGGTTCGGCACCCTCTGCGGCGCCAGCAAGGAAACGGTGCACATCCAGGAGGAGGTGCTGGCGCTCATGCGCGACTGCGCGAAGCTGATCGGCCAGCGCATCCACGCGCCAAACGCCACGGACCCGGAGCTTTACCGCGGGGGCAGGTAGGCCATCGGGTCGACGACAGCGCCGTTGACTCGCACCTCGAAGTGCACGTGCGGTCCGGTGGCGAGCCCGCTGTCACCTTCGTGTCCGATGACCTGACCGCGGACCACGCGCTGGCCTTCCACCACGCTGGTATCGGCGAGGTGGCCGTACAGCGTGAGCAGCCCATCACCGTGGGCGATGATCACGTAGTTGCCGTAGCCGACGCTGGTGTGCTGGACCGAGACCACGAGCCCGTCCGCCGCAGCCATCACCGGCGTTCCGAACGGAGCCGCGATGTCGATGCCGGTGTGGAAGTGCGCGTACTGGCCGAGCGGAGGCTCGAGCGCGAGCGAGGTCGGACCGAATGGCTGGGTCAGCGCGCCTCCGAGCATCGGCCACGACAGGTCAAGCCCCTTCGGCCCAAACCCGGTAGGCAGCTCCATCAGGTCGGTCGCGAGACCGGCGCCGGCACCCGCGACTGCCCAAGCCGCCGCCTGCTCCTCGCCGCTGAGCGTGGTTTGCTGGGATTCGATCAGGCCGGCCAGCTCGGCGGTGACGTCGGGCGAAACGTTGGTCAGGCCGGCGGCTGCGGTCTGGATCCGGGCGGTCAAGGCCGACAGCTCCGAGGTCAGCTGATCCAGCTGCGACTGCACGTCGGCCAGGTCGGACACACCCGACTGCACCTGCGCGAGAGTCTCGTTTTCCTGATCGAGGTCTGACTGCCTCGCGTCGCGATCGGCCTGGACCGTGGCCAGGTCGGCCGTCAACTTTTCCTGCAACGCGTGGGCGCGCTGCCCGGCGACCACCATGTCCGCGGTCGCGGTCAGCGCGTCGGCAAGGTTGCCTGAGCTCGCGACGATGTCCAGAAACGAAGTCGGGCTGCGGTAGATCGCGCGCACCAGTGCCTTCGCCTGCGCGCGCTCGTTGTCGATGCGCGTCTGAAGGTCGGCGATCTGCTGGTCGAACGCCGCGATCTCGGACTGAAGCTCCGCGATCTTGGCCTCTTCCTGCATCAGCTCGTACGAGAGCAGCTGCGCCCTCGCCGAGGCTGCCGCAACCGTCTGGCTCAGGTCGTGCTGCGTTGTCAGCGCCGCCGCCAGGTCGCCGCTGAGTCGCTGGCGCAGCTGGTTGTACGCGTCGGTGCACATTCGGGCGGCAGTGGCGTTGGCGGATCCGGTCACCGGGCACACTGTCGCCGTGTCGGCGCGTGCTTCTCGCCCCTGGACGGCGCCGAACGACACGACCATGACCGCCGCGACTGCGACCGCGGCGATCCGGATCATGCGCGCACGCGCCTGAAGCTGAGAATCGAGGTCAGGACGCCGAGCACCATTCCGGCGACGACCACCCCCGCGACGACGTAGCGCGCAGCCGCCAAACCAACGCCCGGCAGGAGCTGCACGTAAGTGGCGTCGGCGAATTGAATCGACAGCAGGTAGGCGATGCCGACCAGCCCGCCGGCGATCACGCCCGCGAGCGCGCCGGTCATCAAGCCTTCGATGACGAATGGGTCGCGCATCATCCACCGGCGTGCGCCGAGCAGTCGCAACGTGGTGACCTCTTCCCTGCGCGCCGAGACGACCGCGCGCATGGAGTTGGCGGTCACCGCGTAACTGATGAATGCGAACAGCAGCAGCAGGACGCCACCCGCGACACCGACCGCGATGGCGATCGTCCGCAAGCGGTGATAGACGTCAGGGTCATAGGAGGTCGGATAGGACGCATCGACCGCAGGATCTCCCTTGGCGATCTGCGCGACAGCGCTGACTTCGGTTACGAGCTTCACTCTCACGTCGAGGCTCGCCGGGAATGGGTTGGTGTCGCTCAGCCCGGCGAGACTGCCCAGACCAGGGCGTCCGCTTGCCTCGCGCATGGCCTCGGCGGAGCTGACCTCGCGCACCGATGCGACTCGCGCGTCGCTCAGGAACTTCGCTTTCAGCGCCGACACCTGGTCGTCGGTCGCGTTCTCCGCGAGGTAGACGCGGACAGTCGACGCCTGGACCTCGGCGGTCGCCGCCGCGCGCCCGAGGGCGATGCCGACCAGCGCGAGCAGGCCGCTCATCACCAGCAGCATCGCCAGGGTCTGCATGGCCGGGGCGTTGAAGCGCAGGTCGCGCCGCCAGCTGCGCAGGCCGCCGAGCATGACCATTCGCCAGCTGTTGGCGGCCAGCGCGGCGAAGGTCCTCCAGCGAGCCGGCGCGGGCGCCCCGCCCACGATGCGCCGAGGCTGTCCCTTGCCATTGGCGGCCACGTGCCCGTTGCCGTTGACGTGCCCGTTGCCGTTGGCGGCCCCGTTGGAGACCGGCTCGAGGCCGATGAGCCGGCGCCAGCCGAGCCTGGCCGCGCGAGAGCCGTTGACCTTCGGTGGCTTGCGCACTCCTTCCGCGACCGCGCCTTCGGGCAGGCTCACCACGCGCGCGGCGCGGCCGCTCGGGTGATGAGTCGCGACCACGACGGCGGTCCCCTGCAGGGCGGCCTCTTCGAGCATTCGCGCGACGGCCTGGGCGTTGTCGCGGTCGATCGCCGTGAACGGCTCGTCAGCGAGCAAGACCTTGGGACGGCTCGCGAGGGCCCGGGCGACCGCGACTCGCTGCCTCTCGCCGGCCGAGAGCTGGTGGGGATACGCGTTCTGGCGATGCGCCACGCCGAGCGCCTCGAGCGCCGCCACCGAACGGCGGCGGATTTCCTTGTTGGGGATTGAGGGGTCGTTCACCGTCAGGCCAAGCTCGACGTTTTCGAGCGCAGTCAGACGGGCGAGCAGCCGCTGCTCCTGGAACAGGAAGGCGACGTCGCGGCGCACGCGCTCGAGGTCGCGGCGCCACCACTTGTGCAGCGCCTTGCCCTCGACCCACACTTCGCCGCCGCTAGGTCGGAGCTGGCCATGAAGCAGCCGCAGAAGCGTTGTCTTACCGGCGCCGCTCGGACCGGTGATCTCGACCAGCTCGCCGGGCTGGACCGTCAGGTCGATGTTGTCGATGACCGCGCGCTTGCCGAAAAGCTTCCTGGCGGCGCTCAACCGGATCAGCGGCGCGGGTGCGACCTTCGATTGCGCCGAGCGGCGGCGCGAAGCCTTCCCGGAGGCGCGTCTGGTTTCACCGGCTGGCGCTCGGGTCCCCACCCTTGTATCCCCAGATTAGAGCAGGCCCTGCACTGAAAGGGAGTCAAAAGGGGAGGTACATCCGTCCCACGGCTATCCTCGTGGCGTGCTGCTGGGGGCGATCGGCGATCTCGTTCTCGACATCACGATCGCGCCCGAACGAGATCTCACGCCTGACGACGACACCCCGGCCGCCATCCGTGTCGGCGGCGGCGGCCAGGCAGCGAACTTCTGCGCGTGGGTCGCGGCGCTCGGCGAGCAATCGCGCCTGGTCACGCGCGTGGGCGATGACGACGCCGGTCGCCGGCTGGTGGGCGAGCTCGAGGCGAGCGGCGTCGAGGTCCACGCCGTCCGCGCGGCAGAGCCGACGGGCGCGATCGCGGTCCTGCTCGGGCCTGCCGGTCATCGGACGATGGCGACCCAGCGCGGCGCCAGCGTCGGTCTGAAGCGCGAAGACCTGCGTCCGGAGTGGTTCGACGGGATAGACCTGCTTCACGTGCCGGCCTACTCCCTGTTTGCCGAGCCGTTGGCGGCCGCGACCCGTGCCGCGGTAGGGATGGCCCGGCTGGCCGGCGCCAGGTTGTCCGTCGATCTGTCCTCGGTCGCGGGCCTCCTCGACTACGGACCGGCGCGCATGATGTCGGAGCTGGCGCGACTCAAGCCCGACCTGCTTTTCGCCACCGCCGCCGAGGCCGACGTCATGCCGGTGCGCCCGGAAAGCCTGGCTCCGATAACAGCGATCAAGCTCGGCGCCGAGGGCGCTCTCATATGCGGTCGCCGGATCACCTCGCACGGCGCACGCGTCGTCGATCCGACTGGCGCCGGCGACGCTTTTGCCGCGGCCTTCTGCACGGCGTTCATCGGCGGCAAGGCTCCGGAGCTCGCGGGCGAGCACGCGGTGCGAGTCGCCGCCGCGGCGGTCACGACCGTCGGCGCGAGGCCGTCATGACGGCGTCATGGATGGTGATCTCCAACGAGGTCAATGACGCGCTCGTCGATGGTCTCCCGGTGGTCGCCCTCGAAACCTCGATCGTCGGCCAGGGCCTCCCCAAGCCGCACAACCTCGAGGCTGCGTTCGGTTGCGAGAAAGCCATTCGCGATGAAGGCGCCGTGCCCGCAACCATCGGTGTCCTGGACGGCAAGGTCCGCGTCGGGTTGAGCCAGGCGGAGATCGAGCGAATCGCCGCCGGCTCCGACAAGGTGTCTTCGCGAGACCTCGGCCCGGCGCTCGCTGCCAAGCGCGCCGGAGCCACCACCGTTGCGGCGACGATGCGCGCGGCGTTCCTGGCCGGAATCGGAATCATGGCCACGGGCGGCATCGGCGGCGTGCATCGAGGCCACGCCCACGATCAATCCGCGGACCTTGACGAGCTCGGTCGCACTGCGGTCGCGGTCTTCTGCGCGGGTCCGAAGATCATCCTCGACATCGGGCTTACGCTCGAGCGCCTCGAGAGCCTGGGAGTGCCGGTGCTCGGTTTCAGCTGCGACGAGGTGCCTGCCTTTTACCTCGCGCGGAGCGGCCACAAGGTTTCGGCTCGCGTCAATGACGCGGCAGAGGCCGCGCGCGTCCTGGCCGCGTCGTGGGCCACCGGATCTCGCGGCATCGTGGTCGCGGTCCCACCGCCCGCGGAGCTTGGCGGTGCCGAGGACTTCGTGTCGCGGGCGGTGTCACGCGCCGGCGACCTCGAGGGCGCGGGCCTCACTCCCCGCCTGCTGGCCGAGATCGCGGAGCTGTCCGGCGGTGAGTCGCTCGACCTCAACGTCGACGTGGTCGTCAACAACGCGCGGACGGCGGCGCGTGTCGCGCGCGTCTTTCGCGATGAGGCGAAGCCGTGGATAACGTGATCGACACGATGCCGTTCGCGCGGCATCTCGGCATCGAGGTCATCGCAGCGTCGCGGGATGAGGTTCGCGCGCGGCTCGCCTGGGCGGAGCATCTCTGCACGACCGGTGGCGTGCTGCACGGCGGCGTGCTGATGGCGTTCGCGGACACCGCAGGGGCGCTGTGCTCGTTTCTCAACCTGCCGGAAGGCGCCGGCACCAGCACCATCGAATCCAAGACCAACTTCTTTCGCGCGGTGCGGGATGGTCACGTCGACGCCACATCGAAGCCGCTGCATGTGGGGCGGTCGACCATCGTGGTTCAGACCGACCTCGTCGATGCCGCCGGCAAGCGCGTCGCGCAGGTGACGCAGACCCAGGCGGTGCTGACGCGCTAGAGCTCGATCAGCCGGTATGGGATCGGGTTGACGATCAGGGTCTCGCCCAGACGCAGGTCTTCCGCCTTGGGGCCGTACTTGCGAACGTGGCCATGCACGAGCAGCCGTGGTCTCAACCTTTCGACCAGCGGCACCAAAGCCTCGACGCCGAGATGGGCCGGATCGTCGGCGTCGCCGAATCCCACCGGCGGCGCGTGCGTGAGCAGGACGTCGATGCGCTTCCGCCTCAGGCGGACACGGGTGCGTAGCCGCCACGCCCGCCAGCGCATCTGGCGCTGCGTGTACTGGTTGACGCCTTCGTTGTAGCGCACGGATCCACCCAGGCCGGCGATCCACAGACCGGCTGCCTGCTCGATTCGTTCATCGACGTTGATGCAGCCCGGCGGCCCGACGCCGTCGAAGTTGGCGGACAGGCCCTGGAAGGTGGGATCGCCAGCCTTCAGGTTGGGGTCGTGGTTGCCCGGCACGTACAGCAGCGGCACGTCTGTGCGGCTGACCAGGTTCTCGAGGTAGTCGAAGGGCAGGTCGCCGGCGGAGAGGATCAGGTCCGGCCGCAGCTCTTTGAGCGTGTCGCCCCAGAGCGACTCCGCCACCTCGTCCGCGATGGCCAGCACCCGCATGCTGCTCACATATTGCGGAGATGCCGGTCAGCCGGAGCGCCGGGGGGAGGGCCGGGACCCGACCCTGCCCTCCATCCCAGCGGCACACCCCCGCCCGCACACGTGCGGAGCCGGCCTCGAACGTACCCCCCGGCACCAGCCAAGCTGGCTAACCCATCATCGGCGCGGCCGGGCGGCTGTGCCAGCCACCGGCGCGGTAGTTTCGACTACCTCATTTGAGGTAGATCAGCACGCGTAATCGTGGTCGTAGGTCGCCACGTACTGGACCAGCCAGACGGGAGCGCCCGTGAAGCTTTGCGCGGTGCAGGACGACCGGGCCCGCCTCAGCGACCGCTGTCCGGTCGCGATCCAGGTGCCGTCGACCGCCGGCTGGTAACCGCCGGTGATCTGCTGCCACTGGGCCGCGGTGGAGTAGATCCCTACCGGCGACGCACTCAGCGTGCGCAGCTCCGCGATCAGGCCCTGGAGCGTGTAGCGGTTGAGGCTCAAGTCGCTCGACGACCAGCTGTTGGCCGTCTCGACGTCGAGCCACCAGGCTTCCGGATTGGCGGTCGCGCCTTGGCTCGTCGCGTAGTTGACGTCCCGCTCTGCCTCGCTGCAGCCCACCGCCCACGCTGCCTGCTGGCCGGCGTTGCCGGGGACGCTCGACCCGGCCGTCGCACAGTCCTGCGTCGTGTGCCGGCCGTCGATGGTCGTGTACGACGGGTCGTAGCCCGTATTCACATACAGAGCCGCGCTGCCGGCCGGCGCGTCCGAGAACTCCGGGCCGAGGCAGGTGTTGTAGTACGTGAACGGGTAGCCGGCATTCACACCGACGACGCCGAAGCTCAACGACGGCGCCGGCTGGCCGCACTGGACGTATGAGTAGTCGTAGCCGGCCGTGCCGGATGCATATGGATCCACGGACGCGGCCACGCCGACTTGGGTGGCGACCATCAGGGCAGCCGCGACCGCAGAGCCGATGACCGCCTTGACCAACATCAACTCGAAGCTAGAGGAACGGTCAGGGCGCAGTCAAATCAATTTGCGTAAATCCCCGCACTAAAAGGACGCGTTGGTATGCAAACAGCTGTTATTCGGGGCCGTCAGTCATGCGTTTGTATACAAACGCAGGTAAGTAGATCCTTCGTCAACCGGCGTTCACCACTAGAGGGTGGGCACGTGGTCTCGTTTAAGTCTGATCTGGGTGGGCCTGCTGGGCGCTATCGAATCGACCGACGTCATCACGACGGCGATTGGTCGCGCTGACGGAGCCATCGAAGCGATGCCGATCAGCGCCGCGGTCATGAATGAAGGCGGCATGGCGCTGTTCGTCATCGTGAAGTTCGCGCTGGTCCTCGCCGGCGCCGTCGCGGTGTTCATCACGTTGCGCTGGGTCAAGTCTGATCGGCCGGGCGCGGTCGTGCTGTACATGTTCACGCTTGCCGCGATCCGCGGCAGCACCGTCGCCCTGGCGGTGGTGAGCCTGCACAACGCCGTCCTGCTCAAGTCTCTTTAGGAGCCTCGCCCGCTAGCCTGAGCAGGTGAGCTCGACTCCGGCGCGCCTCCCCTGGACGCCGGCCCTGGTGCGCGTGATGGCGGGCCTGATGCTCTCGCTATTCGTCGCGGCGATGGATTCGACGGTGGTTGGCACCGCGCTGCCGACCATCGCCCGCGAGCTGGGTCAATTCCAGCTCTACCCGTGGGTCTTCAGCGGCTACCTGATCACCGCGACGACGACGGTGCCGATCTGGGGCCGGCTCGCCGACCGCTATGGGCGCCGGGTCGTCCTGCTGGTCGGCGTCGCGATCTTCGTGGCCGCGTCGATGCTCTGCGCCGCCAGCCCGGGCATGGCCGCGCTCATCGCGTTTCGCACGCTGCAGGGCGTCGGCGCGGGCTGCATCCAGCCTGTCGTCTTCACACTGGTCGGCGACATCTTTCCGCTGCCGCAGCGCGCCCGGCTGCAGGGATTCTTCAGCAGCATGTGGGCGATCGCGGCCATCATCGGCCCGGCGCTCGGCGCGCTCTTCGTGTCCACGATCGGCTGGCGCTGGATCTTCCTGATCAACCTGCCGATCGGTCTCGTCGCCGGCGGCCTCGTGTTCAGCCACCGCGAGACGCGGCCCGCGACGTCAATGGACACCGGCATCGATTTCCGCACGGTCATCCTGCTCACCGCCGGCATCGGGCTCTTGCTCTGGGGTCTCGGCACCGGCAGCCAGAACGCGTCGCCGGTGTGGTGGGCGATCGCTGTCGCCGCCGCGATGCTGGCGGCTTTCGGACTTGTCGAGACCCGGAGCAGCCGCCCATTGCTCCCGCTGGACCTGCTGCGGCACCCTGTCATCGGCCCGGCGGTGCTCGTCGGCGCGATCGCCGGCACGGTCATGTTCGGCGTCACCGCTTACGTCCCGCTGTACGTGCAGCAGGTGCTCGGCGGATCGCCGTACGCGGCGGGCGTGGCGGTGGGCGCGATGTCCATCGGCTGGCCGCTCGCCTCGACGACCGCCGGGTTCATCCTGGTGCGGGTCGGCTACCAGCGGCTGGTGCTCGCAGGCGGACTCGCGCTGGTTGCGGGTGCGCTCGTGTTGGCGCTGGCGCCAACCGCGGGCGGTGTGCTCTGGATGAGCGCGGGCTCACTGGTCATCGGCATCGGCATGGGACTCTTCACCGCGCCGCTGCTGATCGTCATCCAGGCCAGCGTCAACTGGAACCGCCGCGGCGCCGCCACCGCTTTGAACCAGTTCTCGCGCACGATCGGCGGCGCGATCGGCGTGTCGCTGATGGGCGTGCTGCTGCAGGCGTTCATCGCATCGGCGCGCGATCCCCTCGCTGCGCGAAGCCAGCTTGCTGGCGGACTGCACGCCGACTTCACAGTCGTCACCGGGCTGGCGGCGTGCGTGCTGGCCGCCTCGGTCGTGATCCTCCGCACATCGCGCGACGCGCGAGTGCCTGAAAACGCGGAGCGTCAGGCCGCCTCCTAGGTCGGGGCTGCTCTTAGCGCCTTCTTGTATCGCTCGCCCGAGCGCGTGACCGCCTCCTTGGCGGCCGACTCGACGTTGCGCAGCCACCACGCGCCGTAGATCCGATCGAACTGATACGGCTCCACCGCAGCCACTATGCGATCGACCTCATCGGCCGGGAGCGGGATGTAGTTCGGGAAGCTGTACATGAAGCTGACCCAACGACGGTCCTGCACGACCTGGATGATGTCGCCGGCGAGGAGCGCGCCTCGCCCCTCCGCGCCGTCGGGGTAATGCAGCACGGTGCCGCCGGCGAAGTGGCCGCCGCCGCGAATCAGCGTCATTCCTGACCACAGCGGTTTGGTTTCGCTGTCCCAGAACTCGATGGCGGAATCGGGCCGCATCACCCACTGCCGGTCGGCGGCGTGCAAGTAGACCGCGGCGTCGAACGCGCGGCTCCACTCGACGACACATGAGTAGTAATGCGGATGCGAGATCGCGATGGCGCGAATGCCGCCGAGGCGGCGGATCGCGTCGATGGTCGCATCGTCGATCAATGTGATGCAGTCCCACAGCAGGTTGCCCTCGGGCGTCGGCACCAGCAGCGCGCGCTGGCCGATCGCGAACGAAGGCGTCGTGCCGATGCCGGTCAGGCCCAGGTCGTCACGGATCTCGTTGTGATGGTCGCGGCGAAGCTCCTCGAGCGTGGTCCAGCGCTGGCCTGACCAGCCCACGTACTGGCGCTCGTCGTCGCAGATCGCACACTGCTGCGGCGGCCGCCCAGATGGCGGGTACTGGGTGCCGCACGTAACGCAGATGTACGGCGTATCTGTCATTACGTGAAGAGAGGCGCCGCGCCGGCGGCGCCTCCTGTTCGATTGCGGATACGGCTATGAGCCCATGACCGCCTGGGTTGCCCCTGCCGGCGCCGCGCCCTCTTGCTCGTCGTACTCCTTCGTATGGTCGAAGGCTTGACGACTCCTGAGCGCAACCGTTGCGAGGAAGCCGATGACGCAGCACACAAGGATGTAGGTGCTGATGACCGCAGGCGTATGGATCGGGAACGGTGAGCTCCACTTCAGTCCTAGGAGCTCGAACTTCCCTGTCCACAGACCCAGAGCGATGATCGGCGCCGGACCGCCGGCGACGATCGATGCCAACTGATATCCGAGCGATGCGCCGCTGTAGCGCAGGCGCCCGGTGAAGCTCTCCGCGATCAGCGCGGCCTGCGGGCCGTACTGCATGTCGTGCGGAATTAGCGAGACGGCGATGACGACGAAGACGATCGCGGCCACGCCGGCCGCGAACAGGCCGAAGTAGACGTAGCCCCAGATCGCCATGGTGACGATGCCTATCAGGTACATCGTCTTGCGTCCGATCTTGTCGGACAGCCAGCCGAAGAGCGGGATCGTTATGAATGAGACGAGGCCCGCCACGCTGACCGCCCAGGTGAGAAATGGCTTGTCGAGCTTGGTCGCCAGGGCGCCGAACGTGAACACGAAGACCGTGAACACGTAGAAGGGTGCCTGCTCCGGCAGCCGCAGCAACGCGCTGAGGATGATCTCGCCCCAGTTGCGGCGGATCACCTCTCTGACGGGCGCCTTCTCGATGCGCCGCTCGTCCAGGAGCGCCTGGAAGACGGGTGTTTCCATGATTCCGAGCCGGATGTAGAGACCGACCGCCACGAGGATGATGCTGAGCAGGAACGGGATCCTCCATGCCCAACTTTCAAATGCCGCGCCTCCGGCCAGCGTCACCGTCCCGGCGGTGATGCCGTTCGAGAGCACGAGGCCGATCGGAACGCCGAATTGAGGCCAGCTGCCGAGCCAGCCTTTCCGCTTCTGGCTCCCCCACTCCATCGACATCAGGACCGAGCCGCCCCATTCGCCGCCAACTCCGATGCCCTGGAACGCGCGCAGGACCACCAGGATCACTGCCGCCCAGAGGCCAAGCGTCGAATACGTGGGCATGACGCCGATCAAGAACGTCGCGATTCCCATGAGGAGGAGCGTGGCTATCAGCGTCGCCTTGCGCCCGATGCGATCGCCGTAGGTTCCGAAGAGCCATGCACCGATGGGCCGCGCCAGGAAACCGACAAAGAAGATTGCGTAGGAGTTCAGCGCACCAGCCGTGGCATCGGATTTTGGAAAGAAGAGGTGCGGAAAGACAAGGCCGGCCATCGTGCCGAAGAGGAAGTAGTCGTACCACTCGATGGAAGTGCCCACGGTGCTGGCGACGACCGCCCGCACCATCTGTTTACGGCGTTCCTCTGGGGCCATGGCCGACAACACGCCAGGGACACTGGACATA
>JACZCV010084194.1_pt1 | contig 20690 bp, 19 predicted proteins | sample 8641841 | NCBI WGS metagenome assembly JACZCV01 (sample SAMN15324606, study PRJNA640507) | soil metagenome | isolation source: monocropping sugarcane control | place: China: Luxin town, Laibin City, Guangxi Province | collected 2019-07-25 | depth 10cm m
CGAGCGCTGGCCTGGACCGCCATCTGGGCGGTGGCGCTGCACTGCGCGCTGACGATGGCCTATCAGGGCATGTTGCCGATGTTCGTGAGCATGGACCTGCGCGGCACGAACGCCGACTACGGCGCGCTGCTGGCGTCGATCGGCCTGGGCGCGGTGGTGGGAAGCGTCAGCCTGGCGCGGTTCTCCGCTCCCGAATATCGGGCCGGGCTGTTCATCTTTTCGTTGATTGGCAGCGGGATCAGCCTGGCCGTCATGGGAGCATCGCAATCGATCGCCCTGGCGGTGGTGACCGGATTCTTCGTCGGCGGCACGCAGGCGATGTTCATGTCGATGGCGCTGGCATTGATCCAGGGCTCGGTCGAGGATGAGTTCCGCGGCCGCGCGACCGGCCTGTACCAGATGATCACCCTGGCGCCGATGGCGATTTTCGGCTGGGGCATGGGCGGCCTCGCCGACATCACCGAGCCCAGCCCGCTGATGGTCGCGAGCGGCCTCGGTTTCGTGGTCCTGATGGGCGCGCTGGCGCTTCTCTCTCCGTGGTTGCGAACGCTGTTCCGGGCCGGCGGCTGGACCTACGGGCCGCAGCCGGCGGTGGCATCAACCGCAGTGTCCTGAGGCGCCAGCAAATGCCACTGTTTGCATGCAAACGCACCATTCAAGGGTCCGTGATTTGACCGTTTGTATACAGACGAGGAGAGGGGAGGGACCTCAGCGGCCGCGGAATTCAGGCTTGCGCTTGTTGGTGAACCCGGCGTGGAACTCCTTGAAGTCTTCGGCCGTCATGAGCAGCGACTGCGTGAAGGCCTCCATCTCGATGCCTGTCGAGTAGTCGGATGAGGCGGCGCGGTTGAGCATCTGCTTGGTCATCGCGAGGCCCCACGGCGCGAGGTCCGTGAGCTTCGAGACGTACTCCGCGACTGCCGAATCGAGCTGATCATCGTCGACCACCTTCGAGGCGAGGCCCCAGGCAAGCGCTTGCTCGCTCGTGATCTTGCCGCCGAGCATCAGGGCTTCAGTCGCGCGGCCCCAGCCGACGATCCGCGGCAGCAGCCAACAGATGCCCATGTCGCCGCCGGAGAGCCCGACGCTGGTGAAGAGAAACCGAAAGCTGGCCGACGCGGCGAGGAGGCGGATGTCGGAGGCCGCCGCCAGGACCGCACCGGCGCCGGCGGCGATGCCGTTGACCGCGGCGATCACCGGCTGCGGCATCTCGCGAAGGTTGCGTACGCATTCGCCGGTCATGTGCGCGAACTCGTAAACGTCGCGAGTGCCGCGCTTGAGCAGCTTGCCGATGATCTCGTCCACGTCCCCACCGGAGCAGAAACCGCGACCCTGGCCGCGGATCACCAGCATGCGGATCTCGCTGCCCCGTGCCCGCAACTCCCGCGTCAGGTCGCGGATGTCGGCGTACACCTCGAATGTCAGCGAGTTGAGCCGCTCGGGTCGCGAGAAGGTCAGCGTCGCGACGCCGCCGTCCTCCGCGTAGTCGAAATGCTCCCAGCGCTTCAACTGCGACGCACCGCGACGGCCTCGACCTCGACCAGCGCCTCCGGGTCGAATAGCGAGCTGACCTCGACCAGGGTCGTCGCCGGGAAATGCTTGCCGAAAACCTCGCGATAGGCGGCGCCGATGGCGCCAAGGTTTTCGCGGTAGCCGGCCACGTCAGTTATGTAGTAGGTGAGCTTGACCGTGTCCTCCGGCGCGCAGCCCGCGGCCCGCAGGGCGATCTCGAGATTGTGGATGGCCCGTCCGAACTGCGCCGCGACGTCGCCGGGATCGACGATCTTGCCGGTCGCGTTGCTGCCGATCTGTCCTCCGGTCCACACCGTGTCGCCGGCGACTGTGGCGTGAGAAAACCCTCGCGCCGGACCGAGCTCCTCAGGGTTGACGTTGCGCGGCCGGCCGCCCTGCTGCATGCAGGTAGTATGTCGATGAATCAACCGGAGGGTAATTGACGCAGGCCGCACGCTCGGCGCATGTCGACACCTTCACCAGGGAGAACCTTCCTGCCCGTGAAGAGTGGCCGGAATTCCTGTTCACTCGTCCCGAGGTCAACTACCCGGCGGCCCTCAACTGCGCGACCGAGCTTGTCGACCGCCATGTCCTGGCCGGCGCAGGCGAAAGCCGCTCGATGATCACCGACACCGAGACCTGGTCATACGCCGACCTGCTCGCACGCTCCAACCAGGTCGCGCACATGTTGGTCGACGAGTTGGGTCTGGTACCGGGAAATCGCGTACTGCTCCGCGGCCCCAACAATCCGTGGCTGGTCGCCAGCTGGTTCGGGGTGATCAAGGCCGGCGGCGTCGCCGTGACCACCATGCCGCTGCTCCGCCGGCGCGAGCTCGAAACCATGATCGAGATCGCCGGCGTCCGGATGGCGATATGCGACCACCGGTTCGTCGAAGACCTGAATGCCGCAGCGCCGCGTGACTTCCAGACCGTGACCTATGGAGCAGACGGCATCGGTGCCACCAAAAGCGCGGAGTTCGATAACGTCGCGACCGCCGCTGACGACGTCTGCATGCTCGCGTTCACTTCCGGCACGACCGGTAGGCCGAAAGCGACGATGCACTTTCACCGCGACGTGCTGGCGATCGCCGACACGTTCTCGCGCCACTTGCTTCAGCCAACGGCGCACGACATTTTCGCGGCGAGCCCGCCGCTGGCATTCACATTCGGGCTGGGCCAGAACGTGATCTTTCCGTTCCGAGCCGGCGCAGCCGTCTATCTCCTGGAACAGCCTTCACCGAAAGCGCTGTTGGAAGCTATCGCGCGTCATCGCATCACCGTGCTGGCCACGGCGCCGACCGCCTATCGCGCGATGCTCGCCGACCTCGGCGCCGCCGACCTGAAGTCACTTCGAGCATGCGTTTCGGCAGGCGAGACGCTGCCCAAGGCGACGTGGGAGGCCGTTCATGACGCGTGCGGGCTCCAGATCATCGACGGCATCGGATCGACGGAGATGCTGCACATCTTCATCTCCGCTGCCGGCGACGAAATCCGGCCGGGAACCACGGGTCGCGCGGTGCCCGGCTACGTCGCGGAGATCCAGGATCCAGAAGGCCGGCCCGTACCGGACGGCGAGCTGGGCAGGTTGGCTGTGAAAGGACCGACCGGCTGCCGCTACCTGCGCGGCGATCGACAGACGACTTACGTCCAGAACGGATGGAACATCACCGGCGACGTCTACGTGCGCGATGCCGACGGCTACTTCCAGTACCAGGCGCGTGCCGACGACATGATCATCAGCTCCGGTTACAACATCGCGGGCCCCGAGGTCGAGGAAGCCCTGCTGCGGCATCCCGCCGTGGCCGAAGCGGCGGTCGTCGGGGTCCCTGACGAGCAGCGAGGAATGCTGGTCAAGGCGGTTGTCGTCCTCCAGAAAAATGCAGAGCTCGGAGCAGAGCCCGCGAAAATGCTGCAGGACTTCGTCAAGAGCCAAATCGCGCCGTACAAGTACCCGCGAGTGATCGACTTCGCCGATGCGCTGCCGCGGACGGCGACCGGCAAGCTGCAGCGGTTCCGGCTGCGAGAAAAAGACCGATAGCCCCGAATTCCGCGCTTGACATGGCCATCATCGGCGGCGGGCCGGCCGGCCTCTACCTGGCGACGCTGGCGAAGTCGCTCAACTCGAAGCACAAGATCGAGGTTTGGGAGCGCAACGCCGCTGACGACACTTTTGGATTTGGTGTCGTCTTCTCCGACGAGACGCTGAGCGGAATCGAGAACGCCGACGCGGCGTTCTATGGCGAGCTCACCAGGAGCTTTGCGGTCTGGGACGACATCGACGTGCACTTCAAAGGTGAGGTGCTCACCTCGGGCGGCCACGGATTCGCGGCCATCAGCCGGCAGCGGCTGCTGAAAATCCTGAGAGACCGGTGCGAAGGAGCGGGCGTGACCATCCACTATCGCGAGCCGGCGCCGCCCCTCGACGAGCTGCGCGCGTCGCACGATCTCGTCGTCGGCTCTGACGGAGTCAACAGCCTGACCCGTAACTCGCGGGCCGAAGTGTTCGAGCCACAGATCGACCTGCGCCATGCGCGCTACATATGGCTCGGCACGCCGCTGGTCTTCGACGCGTTCAAGTTCTTCATCGCCGAGACCGACATCGGAACCGTGCAAGCGCACGCGTATCCATACAGCCACTCGATGAGCACCTTCATCGTCGAGCTTGGTGAAGAGACCTGGAAGCGAAGCGGCCAGATCGACTCGGCGGAGCGGTCGTGGAAGCCCGGTGAGAGCGACCAGGCCGGAATCGAGTTCTGCGCCGAGGTTTTCGGCAACGACCTCCAAGGCGCTGAGCTGCTCGCCAACAACAGCCGCTGGATTCGCTTCGGCACCGTCCGCACGCGTTCCTGGCGCGACGGCAACGTGATTCTCATCGGCGACGCCGCGCACACAGCCCACTTCTCGATCGGTTCCGGCACGAAGCTGGCGATGGAGGATGCCCTGGCGCTCGCCGCCTGCCTGCACGAGAACCCAAGCGTGGAGACCGCACTTGCTGCTTACGAGAGCGAGCGGCGTCCTGTGGTCGAGAGCGCCCAGCGAGCGGCGCAGGCCAGCCTCGAGTGGTTCGAGGACATCGGCCAGTACACGCACCAGGAGCCGCTGCAGTTCGCCTTCAACCTGCTGACGCGCAGCCGTCGCATCACGTATTCGAACCTCAAGGTGCGCGACCCGGAGTTCGTGACCAGCGTCGAAGAGTGGTTCAACCCTGACGGCGCGCCGGTGCCGCCAATGTTCGTGCCGATCGGCCTGCGCGAGGTCGAGCTGCCGAACCGCGTGATCGTGTCCGCGATGGACATGTACTCCGCGGATGACGGCCTGATCAGCGACTTTCACCTCGTGCATCTCGGGAGCAAGGCGCTCGGCGGCGCCGCGCTCGTGATGACTGAGATGGTCTGCGTGTCGGCCCAGGGACGCATCTCGCCGAGGTGCGCGGGCATGTACGAACCGGCGCACGAAGCCGCCTTCAAGCGGTTGGTCGACTTCGTGCACGAGAACACTTCCGCCAGGATCGGAATCCAGCTCGGCCACTCGGGCCGCAAGGGCTCGACGCGGCTCATGTGGGAAGGCATGGATCAACCGCTGGAGTCGGGCAACTGGGAGCTGATGGCCCCTTCCCCGCTTCCTTATCTACCGGTCAGCCAGGTGCCGCGGGAAATGTCGCGCGCCGACATGCTGGCAGTGCGCGGCCAGTTCGTGACGGCGACCGCGATGGCGGCACGGGCCGGCTTCGACCTCCTGGAGCTCCACTGCGCGCACGGTTATCTGCTCGCGAGCTTCATCTCGCCGCTCACGAATCGTCGCAGCGACGAGTACGGCGGCACCCTCGAGAACCGCCTCCGCTTTCCGCTCGAGGTGTTCGACGCCATCAGGTCCGAGTGGCCGGCGGCCAAACCAATGACGGTTCGCCTCTCGGCGACCGACTGGTTCGAGGGCGGTCTGAGCGCTGAAGACTCAGTCCTGGCAGCGCGCGCCTTCGCCGCGCACGGCGTGGATGCCATCGACGTCTCGACCGGCCAGACCGTCGCCGACGAGAAGCCTGCTTTTGGGCGCAGCTACCAGACGCCGTTCTCCGACCGGATCCGCAACCAGGCCGATCTGAAGACCATCGCCGTCGGCGCGATCAGCAGCTACGACGACGTGAACACGATCATCCTGGCCGGACGCGCGGACCTCTGCGCCCTGGGCCGCGCCCACCTGTACGACCCCGCCTGGACGCTGCACGCCGCCGCGGAGCAGGACGTCCCGGTCGAGTGGCCCGTGCAGTTTCAACGTGGGAGCCGCAAGCCGCCGTCAGGTCGAACCGATGGCCCGCGCCCGCGGCTCGAGCTGATCCGGGCCGGAGCACCCAGCCGGCACCGGCGCTGGCAACCTAAGTAACCGCCGACCGAACGCTGTATCGCTCGTCACGCCAGGACTCGTCGCGCAGGACGTCCTCGAGCTTGGCCGCGGCGGCGGCGACGTCCTGGTATCGCAGGTAGAGCGGCGGGAAGCCCAGCCGGAGGATGTCCGGCTCGCGAAAATCGCCGACCACGCCCCGATCGATCAGCGCGCGGCAGACGCGGTACGCCTGGGGATGCCTCACAGCGACCTGGTTTCCCCGCTTCGCCGGCTCGCGCGGACTGGCGATCTCCATCTCGAACCTGTCGAGGAGGGGCGTAACCAGCTCGATGAACAGCTCCGTCAGCGCGATCGCCTTTTTACGCAGCGCTTCCTGATCGACCTCGAGCCACATGTCGATGCCGGACTCGAGGGCGTTCATCGCGATGATCGGCGGCGTGCCGGTGAGGAAGCGCCGGATGCCATCGGCGGGGACGTAGTCGGGCGACATCGCAAACGGCGCCGCGTGCCCCATCCAGCCGGGCAGCGGGTTCGTCAGCCGAGACTGGAGATCCTCGCGAACGAACAGATACGCCGGTGCGCCTGGACCGCCGTTGAGGTACTTGTAGGTGCAGCCGACCGCGAGGTCGGCGCCCGCGGCGCCAAGGTCGACCGGAACCGCGCCCGCGGAATGCGAGAGATCCCAGAGCACCAGCGCGCCGGCATCATGCGCCGCGGCGGTCATTACCTCCATGTCGAGCACCTCGCCGGTTCTGTAGTCGACCTGGGTCAGGTAAAGGATCGCGACGTCCGCGTCGAGCCGGCTGAGCAGCTCGTCCCTGGTGACCGCGACCACCCTGCGCTCGCCACCGAGGATCGCCGCCGCGCCGCCAGCGATGTAGAGATCCGTCGGGAAGTTGCCCTGCTGCGTGAGGATCACGTGACGGCCCTTCTGCATCTGCATCCCCGCCACCAGGAGCTTGTGGAGGTTGATCGACGTGCTGTCGCAGACGACCACCTCGCCCGGGCGAGCGCCGATGATCCGAGCGATCTTGTCGCCGATTCGCTCCGCCGCCGTGATCCAACCCGCGTCGTTCCAGCTACGAATCAGGCCGACTCCCCACTCGCGCTCGACCGTGTCTTTGACGCGCTCGATGGCGGCGGCCGGAAGCGGTCCGAGGGAGTTGCCGTCGAGGTAAACCAGGCCGGGCGGGATCTGGAAACGATCGCGGAAACCTTTCATTGGGTCCGCAGCATCGAGGGCGGCGACGTCTGTCACGTCAGGTCTGAACGCACGTCCCAGAGCTCCGGGTAGAAACGTTTGTCGAGGGTCGACCTCAGATACCGAGCACCGCTGCTGCCTCCGGTGCCGGGCTTCGAGCCGATCTGGCGCTCGACCATGAGAATGTGCCGCGAGCGCCACTCCGCAAACGTTTCGTCGTGATCGAGCAGCGCCTCGCAGAGGCTGAACAGGTCGCCATAGCGCTCGCGATCCTTGTAGATCTGCAGCAGCGACGGTGAACCGCGCCGCTCGATGATGGCCTTCAACGCGTCGGCAAGCGACGGTTCCGCCAGCCGCTTCTCGAGACGAGCCTTTTCCTCGGGCGTGACTTCGAGCCGCGCGAGGTAGCTCGCGTTCTTCGCACCCGAAAGGAACTCGATCTCCCGAAACTGCACGGACTGAAAGCCGCTCGCCGGCGAGAGCTTGTGGCGGAACGCGAGGAAGTCCTGCGGCGACATCGTCTCGAGGACGCTGATCTGCTCGACCAGCAAACGCTCGATCACCGACACCCGGCGCAAGCGATGAATGGCGGTGAAGAGGTCATCGCCGTCGATGCTCGAACGCACCGCTTCCAGCTCGTGCAGGAGCACTCGGAACCAAAGTTCGTAGACCTGGTGCGCGACGATGAACAGCAGCTCGTCGTGCTCGTCGCTGAGGATGTTCTGGAGGGAAAGGAGCTCGGGCACCTTCAGGTAAGAGCCGTAGGAGAGCGCGCGGCCCTCCTCTCCGAACCTGGTCCCCACGGCCAGACTCTATACGCCCGCGGGAGAGACAGGAGCCGGATGCCCGGCTCCTACCTCTTCAGCTGTTTGGCGATTTAGGCCCCGAACTTCTGCGGGAACTGGGCGATGATGCCGCTGCTCAGCATGTCCGCCATCGAGAGGATCTCGGCGTGGACTTTGTCGTAGTCGGCGACGCTGGCTGAATAGTTGCCCTGGAGCTCATCCACGGCTTCCTGGAGAGTCAGGTCGAGGTGCATCTTCATCATCGACTGCATGGTCGCGAGCGGCCAGTTCTTCGGGTTGGCCGAGTTCAGGAACGCTGCGATCTGGTTGGCGTTCGCGTACCAGGCGGCGCTGTCATTGGAGACTGCTGTCGAGTTGCCTGCCTTGGCGTCAGCGATCAGCTGGGCTGCAATGGCGATGTGGTCGTGGAGGAGCGAGGCCAGCTGGTTGCCGGCCGCGTCGCCGTAGAAAGGCTTGATCGCGTTGCCGATGTCAATCTGGTTCTGAAACAACCGGGTGGCGGTGGCGTTCTCGTCGGGGAGTCCGGCCTCCGCGCTGACGATGAACAGCCGGGTCCAGGTGATGTGGTCTTCCCACAGCTTGCGCATGTCCTGGTTGAAAGCGACGCGGTTCTGGAGGGCGCCTCCAGGCGCGGTGGTGGCGGTCACGTTCGCGCGCGCCCCGACGGCGACTGCCAGGAGCACGACCGCGACGACCGCCGCAATCGGGGCAACCAGCCTCGGACGAACAGAAGCGAGAGTCATACGAGTTTCTCCTTGTCTTGTTTCAGGTCATCAGCGCCGCTGCCAGCAAAGCGGCGCCATAGAAGGCCCAGGCGGCCACGAACGCCGCGGCCACGGTGATCGCGACCGGGCGGGCTTGGCGGTGGAGCATCGCGGCCACGCCCAGCACAGCGGCGAAGCCGGCCACCTCGAAGAGTTGCGTGCCGAGGTTGAGGGCGGTGACTTCCTCGGGTTGCCCCTCGAACGGAAGAGGCAGGAAACGCGAGATCGCGTAGAGAACCACGGTCATGACCGGCAGGAAAATGCCGGCATACATCAGGATCGGCCTTCGCTTTCGCACCCACGCCAGTGCCCAGGCGACGTCAACCGCCCCGACGGTCGCCAGGATCGTGCCGTGCTCCCAGGAGTGGTCCAGATGCATCGGCGCCTGATACAGGTGGAGAACCCCAGAGCAGACGAGGGCCAGGGCAGCCAGACCGGCGACCGCATCGATCGCGGTGAGTCTGGATCGGACCTGCGCCATCGCTTGCACCTCGTCTAAAACTACTTGCGGTGGTTACTAGAGCCGTCTAAGACTACTGCATATGGGTTTTAGACATTCCGTTGCGCGGCGACAAAATTGCCGCGTGGCCAGAGGCGCCCGCTGTCTAGTGCAGCGGCAGCGCCGGCAGGAACCGCGGTGGCCGGCGAGCCTGCACGAACTGCTCGAAGGCGTACGCCATGGCGAGCAGATCGGCTTCGCTCCCGGCCCGGCTGAAAAACACCAAGCCCAGCGGCAGCGCGTCGAACGCCATGCCCATGGGCACCGTGATGATGGGATAGCCGGCGATCGCCGACGGCTGCGTCGCGCCGCCGAGAATGCGGTCGCCATTGATGAGATCGATCACCCACGCAGGGCCGCGAGCGGGCGCGATCAGCGCGTCGAGCTGGTGCTTCTCCAGGGTCGCATCGATTCCCTCCGGCCCCGCCCAGCGATCGATCGTGGAGCGGGCCTTGACGTATTCGGCGTCGTCGAGCCCGCCGCGTTTGTCGGTCGCCTCGAAGGTCTCCTGGCGGAAGTACGGCATTTCCTCGGCCGCGTGCGCTTCGTTGAAGCGAATGAGTTCAGTCAGAGTTTTCGGCGCGCCTGGCCTCGTGGCCAGGTACGCGTTGAGGCCGGCCTTGAACTCGTACTGCATCGCCAGCGTTTCCAGCTCCCGGCCGGCGGTGCGCAGCTGCTTGGCGGTCACGATGACGGCGGGATCGATCAGCTCGGCCCCGAGGTCGCGGAAAGCGCCGAGCATCGAGTCGAACACCCTGTCGGTGTGCTCGCTGTAGCCGGTGAACGGCTCCCGGAGCACTCCGATCCGCCGGTCCTTGAGCGCATCCGTCCTGAGGCCGGACACGTAGTCACGCCCCTTGTCACTCATCACGCTCAGCAGCAGGGCGGCGTCTCGCACGCTCCGGGCGTGAGCACCGGCGCTGTCTTGGACGTGGGAGATGGGAACGATCCCGCGCCGGCTCACGACGCCGACTCCCGGCTTGATGCCGACGATCCCGTTCATGGCCGACGGGGCGATGATCGAACCGTCAGTCTCCGAGCCGACCGCCAGCGGGGCGTAGCCGGCGGCGACCGCGACCGCGGATCCGCTCGATGACCCGCCGGGCGAGCGATCGGTGACGTGGGCGTTGCGACACTGGCCGCCCCGCCCGCTCCAGCCGCTGGACGAGCGGGTCGAGCGGAAATTGGCCCACTCGCTCAGGTTGGTTTTGCCGAGCAACAGCGCGCCGGCTTCGCGGAGCCGGGCGACCAGAGGTGCGTCACGAGGCGCGGGCCCCGCGTCTTTCAGGGCCAGCGACCCGGCGGCCGTGTGCATGCGGTCGGCGGTGTCGATGTTGTCCTTGACGAACACTGGTATCCCGTGCAGCGGGCCTGGCGGAAGTCGCTCGCACAGCTCCTCCCAATCGGGGTTGAGCTCGATCACGGCGCGAAGCTTCGGGCCTTCTTGGTCAAGGTCGCTGACGCGCTCCAGGTGCATCGCTGCGAGTCCCCGAGACGTCAGTTCGCCCGAGTCATGGCGAGCGCGCAGCTCGGCCACGGTTGCGTCCATCAATTCCGGGTGGCGCGGCGCCGGCACTACGCCAATCTATTTGGTCTCGAGGTACGACACGAGCCGCTCGAGCAGCCTGATCGTGTCTTCTATTTGTGCGGCTTCCAGCTCCAGGCTGGACAGGGCTTGACGAATCCTCTCGACCTGAGCGTGGCGTCGTTGCAATACCGACACTATGCCTCCGCGCGTCGCCCGCACCAGCACGACGCGCCGGTCGGACTTGTCGCGCAGCTTCGATACCAATCCTCGCGCCTGCAGCAGTCCAACGGTCTTCGTCATCGCCGGCGCGCTTACGCCTTCGAGTTTCGCGAGCGCCCCGATCGCCATCGGGCCGCCGTAGACAAGAGACGCAAGTGCCGACCGCAGCTCGGCACTTAGCTCCTTCGTCCCGGCTCCCTGCTTGAGTGCCCGCCCCAGGTGGACCGTAGCCGAGTTCAGGCGTTCGGCGAGACTTTGCCCCCGGCCCGGCACGCCACCAGTGTAGGCCGCCTGCGCTTCACCCGGTTAAGGATGTGATATTGCTTCACCCGGTGAAGTAATATGGACCGGTGGTCGCCTTTTTGGTACTGCGCCACCGCGACTTCCGATCGATATGGCTGGGCAGCGTTGGCACAGTCATCTCATCGCAGATCCTGGCGATCGCCATCGCGTGGGACGTGTACACGTCAACCGGCTCGCCTCGCGCTAGGGCTGGTCGGTCTCGCGCGAGGCGTCCCGCTGATCGTCCTGCCGCTGGTCGGCGGTGCGGTCGCCGATCTGTACGACCGGCGACGGGTCGTCGTTCTCAGCCAGCTGCTGCTCCTCGTCGTCTGCATCGCACTGGCTCTGGACATCGCCTCTGGGCGCTTCTCACTACCACTCGTTTATGTGTGCGTAGCACTGGTGGCCACCTCCTCGTCATTTGAGACGCCTCCTCGAAACGCGGCGATACCTCGCCTGGTCCCGCCTGATGAGCTCGCCGGTGCGCTGACACTTGGCAGCCTTACCCGACAGGTGGGATTCGTCGTCGGACCTGGCATTGGAGGAGTGCTCCTTGGTGTCGCGCAGCCGGCGACGCCGTACTTCGTCGCGGCGGCATTCGCGCTCGGCGCCGTCATCGCCACCGGTTCCCTGCCTCCCCTGCCGCCGGCCGGGCAAACGAAAGCCGGTGGAGTCGCCGCGGTCGCGGCAGGCCTGCACTACATAAAGAGCGATCGGCTGGTCCTCGGTCTGATCGTCCTGGCCGTCGCGCCCAACACGGTTGGAGCGACGTCGGCCCTGCTTCCGATCTTCGCGCGAGACGTCCTCCATGTCGGGGCGGGCGGGCTTGGCCTGATGGCGGCAGCAGGATCTGCGGGGGCATTCGCCGGCGGACTGGCGCTGGCGTCGCGCAGGCGGATCCCACGCCCGATGACGGTGGTGGTGCTGGCGACGTATGCCATCGGAGTTTTCGTCCTCGGGTTTGCACTGTCCTCGGCGATGCTCGTGTCAGTGGCATTGCTGTTCGCTGCGGGCGTCGGCAGCGTGGTGACCGAGGTCACGCGTTCCACCGCGCTGCTGCTGCACGCACCGGATGAGCTGCGTGGACGGGTCACGTCAGTCCTGCAGATCGTGCTGGTCGGCGGCCCGCAGCTCGGCGCCTTCGAGCAGGCTTCGCTGGCAGGGGTCATTGGACCCGTCGGCGCCGGCGTGTTTGCCGGCATGGCCGTGGTGGCCGCAACACTCGCGGCATCGCAGCTGATTCGCGAGAAGCCGGCCCTGGTCACGCCATAGACTGGTCGGCGGGTGATCCTGCCGAAACAGCGCGATCCTCGTTTGGTGACGATTCGCCGAGGTGGGACCCTCACCGATGCCGATCACCATCTCCTCGCCTTGTGGGCGGCATCGTGCGCGGAGCACGTACTCCATCTCTTCGAGGCGGCTCGACCTGACGACCGGCGGCCGCGCCAGGCGATCGAGCTGGCTCGGGCCTGGACGCGAGGCGAGGTCACGATGACCGCGGCCCGAACCTCGGCGGGCCATGCCAACGGCGCCGCCAGAGACCTGAGCGGCGCGCCCCGGCTTGCCGCCTACGCCGCCGCCCAGGCCGCGGCCGTCGCCCACGTCGCTGCGCACGACCTTGGAGCCGCCGCGTATGCGATCAAGGCCGCTCGCGCCGCGGCGCCGCCGGCCGAGAGCGAGAGCGCAGGGCGGCTCGAGTGCCTGTGGCAGCGCGGCCAGCTCCCGGAGGAAATTCGCGAGCTCGTGCTCGACGACCAGCGGTTGCGAAACGACATCTGCTGGTTCGTTTTCGACTGCTGAACAGGCGAGCGATACTGAGACCGCGATGGATTACCGCATCCTCGGTCGAAGCGGTGTCCGGGTCTCGATCATCGGCCTGGGCTGTGGCGGCTTCGGCGGGATCGGGTCAGCAGCAAGCCTGTTCGGCCAGGGGGAGAACGAGCAGCAGGCATTCGCGCTGATGGATCGCGCTGTCGAGCTCGGCATCAACTATTTCGACACCGCCGACTCTTACGGCGGCGGCAGGTCTGAAGAGATGGTCGGGCGCTGGATGCGCGATCGTGGCGCCAGGGACGGCATCGTCCTGGCGACCAAGGTCTTCAACCCGATGGCCGGCGATCCGAACAGCGGTGGACTATCGCGGCGGCACATCATGCGCGCGATCGACGCCTCGCTCAAGCGACTTCAAACCGACCGCATCGACATCTACCTGGCGCATGAGGTCGATCCGATGGTCGACCTCGAAGAGACCATGCGTGCGTTTGACGACGTCGTCCGCTCGGGCAAGGTGAGCTATCTCGGGTTCTGCAACATCGAGACCTGGCGGGTCGTGAAGTCGCTATGGATGAGCGAGCGAATCGGCGGCGCCAGGCTCGCCTGCATCCAGAACGAGTACAACCTGCTGCATCGCGAGGCTGAGGCGGAGATGCTGCCAGTGCTGGCGAGCGAAGGCGTGTCGTTCGTTGCGTTCAGCCCGATGGCCGGTGGCTGGCTGTCGGGCAAGTACCGGCAGGGCGACGCTCCGCCTGCGGGTTCGCGGATGACCCTGCGCCCGGAGCCATATGGCAGCTTCCAGAACGAGGCCACGTATCGCGCGATCGATCGCTTCGGTTCGGTGGCTGCCGATTACGGCACATCGCCGGCCGCCCTCGCGCTGGCGTGGGCCGCCGCCCATCCGCTCGTGACGTCGATCCTGGCGGCGCCGCGGAACGCGGAACAGTTCAAGAGCGTTGAGGACGCCCTTCGCCTTCGGCTCGACGATGCTGATCGCATGCGAATCGCCGAGCGTGCGTTTGGCGAGATTCAAGACAGATCGATGAGCTCGGCGTGACGTGGTCGTAACCGCCCCCTCGCTGGATCGCATCCGTGAGGCTCGCGCCGCCATCAGCGACTCGGCCGTCATCCGCACGCCGCTCGTGCCCTTGAACGTTGGTGACGCGCCCGCGACCATCCACCTGAAGCTCGAGAACCTGCAGCCAATCGGTTCGTTCAAGATCCGGGCGGCAGCGTTCGCGATGTCCACCGCGCCGCCTTCAGATCTGGCGCTCGGGGTCTTGACCGCGAGCGCCGGCAACATGGGCCAGGCCGTGGCCTGGGAGGCGCGCCGGCGCGGAATCCCCTGCACGGTAGTGGTGCCGGACACCGCGCCGCAGCGAAAGCTGACCGCGATGCGCGACCTCGGCGCACGGATCATTTCCGTGTCGTTCGATGAATGGTGGGCCACCCTTGGCGCGCGCGCCTATGAAGGCGTCGATGGCTTGTTCATTCACCCGTTCGACGACGACCGCATCGTCGCCGGTGACGGAACCATCGGTCTCGAGATCATCGAGGACCTGCCCGACGTGGACACGATCCTGGTGCCGTGGGGCGGCGGCGGACTGTCGAGCGGGATCGCGGCGGCGGTCAGCCAGTTGAAACCGGATTGCCGCGTCTTCGCGGTCGAGGTCGAGGGAGCGGCGCCGCTGGCCGCTGCGCTCGCCGCCGGCGCGCCGGTCAACATCGACTACCGTCCGAGCTTCGTCGATGGCATCGGCAGCAAGACGGTCTTCCCCAACATGCTCGTGCTTGCGCAGCAGTTGCTGGCCGGTTCGTTGGTCGCGACTGTCGATGACACGGCGCGGGCGGTACGGCTCCTAATCGAACGCAACCGCGTGGTGGCGGAGGGAGCGGGCGCGGCTCCGGTCGCAGTCGCGATGTCGGGGGTAGACGGAGCACGAAAGGTCGCGTGCGTCATTTCGGGGGGAACCATCGACGCCCACAAGCTGGCGGTGATCCTGGAGGGCGGAGTGCCCTAGCTGGTCGGGCGGCGCCGCGGCATAAGGCTGCGTCGAAACCGGCCGCGCCGCGCGGCCCGCCTGAGCTCGACAGGATGGACTTCAGTCGTCACTCCGGATCGCACATTGGGCACGCTGGCGCTGGATCTTCGCTCTGTTCTGCGTCGATCCACCCCCGAACGCCGTGCCGATGACCTTTGTTCAGTCAAATGAGCGCTCGATTGAATAACGCCCGTCGAGCCGAAGATGCCCGCAGAGCGCACAGATGTGCGCCTGCCTCATATACACAAGTTAAGGACGTGTGGCCGGCGGTCAACCCCTCTTAGCTTAGTGTGGGAAGGGATGGACCTCGATCGAGCTCGGTCCGCAAGGATCCAGGCCATGATCGCGCGCGACGTCGCGAGTCTCGATCCGCTCCTCGACGAAGGCCTCGCCTACATTCATTCGACCGGCAAGGTCGACACCAAGTCGGCGTTCTTGCAGCGGATTCGCGAAGGCGACCTGAAATACCACGCCCTCGATTACACGGACGCCAACCTTGAGGTTGACGATCGCCTCGCTGTCGAGCGCGGCAAGATCCGAATCGATGTCGACATCTCCGGCAAGCACCGGATCGTGGAAACGCGGTATCTCGAGGCGTGGGTGAAGCGCGATGGTGACTGGCGTCTGATCGTTTACGTTTCGCTCGGTTTCAACTGAAGGACCACGTCGAACTCGACACGCCACGTTCCGTCGGGCTCCCGCTCGAAAGTCCTGAGCAGCGAATCCTTCACACCGAAGACAGCATCGCGAGTGACGCGAGCGTCCTGGGCTTCGAAGATGTGCGTCACCAGCGGCTGATGTTCCTCGGCGTTGACCAGCAGGTGGATGTGAGCACTGCGCAGCGCATCCCGCCCCGACGCTCGAAGCAGATCGCCCACCGGCCCGTCCGTCGGCACCGGGTAGTGAGTTGGCCGCACGCCCACGAACTCGTACCGGCCACCAGAGTCGGTCGTGAAGATGCCGCGGAGATTGTTTGGTGGCGCCGTCGGATCCTGCACGTCGTACAGGCCTTTGACGTTCGCCTGCCAGACATCGACTGTTGCACCGGCGAGCGGCCGGCCGTCGGAGCTGCGGACGACGCCATGGACGCGAGCGGGCTCGCCATCTTCCGGACGGCCGATCGCCGCGCCGAGAGGAAGGTGCGCCGCACCCGGTCGATAGAAAGGACCCAGGATCGTCGACTCGGTGACGTTGTCTTGCGATTCGTGGTTGAGAGACTCGACCAGCGATGACACGCCGAGAACGTCGGAAAGCAGGATGAATTCCTGCCGCTCAGGAGTGCAGGCCTGACCGACCGCGGTCAGGAATTCGATCGCGCGCATCCACTCGTCCTCTGTCGGCCTGGTTTCGCGCATCGCCTCGTGGAGATGCCTGACCACCGCCGCCATGAGCTCTCGAAAGCGCGGATCCTGCGCACCATCGAGCGTCGACAGCACCTCATCGGTGAGTTCTTTCGGGCGTCGAACGTCGTCGCTCATGGCTGCCTCTGATCGTAGTGACGCGACCCGGCCGGTGGCCCCCGGGCTACAGGATCAGGAGAGGGCTGACGTAGAGCTCCCGGCCGGAGGAGCCCACCCACGCGTGATACGCCATCCATGGCGCGCCGTGAACGTCGCGGAAGAACGAGCCACCGCCGGGACCGGCAAGGCCGCCGCCACTTCTCAGCAGCGGCACGTCACTCTTCGTGAACGGACCGGTCGGTGACGGCGCGACAGCGAAGCCCATCCCGTATTGCCCGCGCCAGGCGCCCCCCGAATAGAGCATCACGTAGCGCGATCCCCAGGCGAAGACCGACGGGCCCTCCACGGTCGCGAATCCGAGTCCCTCCCAGTCCTGGGTGACGTCGAGGAGCTCCACGCGCTGACCGGCGACCTTCAGCATGTCGGAGCTCAGCTGCACGACGGAGATGCTGTGGTGGTTCGGCCCGTCGACCGAGAAGTACAGATAAGGCGTGCCGCCGGCGATCAGAGGCCACGCGTCGATGTAGCCGATGGCGGCCGAGCCGTCCTGGCAGGCGATCGGACCGTGATCGGCATACGGCCCGGCCGGCGCGCTCGAGGTCGCGACAGCGAGGCAGTGCATCCCGGATGGCGCGCGACCCGAGTAGTAGAGGAAGTACTCGCCGCCGCGGGCGATCACGGCGGGCGCCCACCAATCGCCGACTCCCCATGCCGGCGCCGCCGAGAACGCGTCAGCCACGTAGCTCCAGTGCGTCAGGTCGGTCGATGTGAGGATCGGAAACACACGTCCCGGCGTCTCCCACGCCGTGTGCGTCCCGAACGCGAAGTATCGATCCCCGACCGTGATCACTGACGGATCCGGAAAGTCCCGAGCGAACACGAGCGCATGCGCAGCGCCGAACACGGTCAGCCTGATCGGCCGCGCCGGCGCGGGACTCGGGCCAGCCGTTGGTGCTGAAGTCGCCGCGGCGACAGGCCGCAGGGCGAGCGGCTGCGTCGATGGACTGCCACAGCTCACCAGGACCGCGAGGCATGCAAGCACGCCGAGAGGGACAAGGGAACCCCGCACCGGGCGGGAAAGCTAACGGCAACTCCCGCAGATTCTGCCCGCGGCGCGGTAGAGAGCTGTTAAGGAGCGACGACCAATGACAGGGTTTCTATGGTGGAGAAGCCATCGGTGCTGATGGGCGTGTAGGTGAGCAGGATCTTCTTGAGAGGCGAAGTGCCAGTACGAGTGAACAGCATCCACCCGCTCTTGCTCTCTCCCGCTGCCAGGCGCTCCGGAAATGGTGTCGAGTCGCTGTAGACGCCCCAGAGCACCGTATGACCCGTTGAGGCATACGGTATGGCCGGGAAGTCCGCCGGCTGCGGCGCGCGATTGGTAAGCGTCACGTGGACCCAGACCGCGCGGCCGCCGTCCGTGACCACGACGCGATCGGCGACGACATCAAAGCCCGCCACGTTGTTGTGAGCGCTCACGGCGACGCCCGCCTTGGGCTTCGGCAGCGCGTGATGGTGCGGGATCTCGAGGCCGAACTGGCTGGTCACCAGCAATGCGAGCGAGAGCAGCGCTGCAGCGCCGCCCGCGACGGTGGTGACACGAACCAGCAACAGCGGTAGCGCGTCGATGCCGGCGGCAACGAGGACCAACGCCGCGGCCGCGGCTGGATACAGGTAGCGGCCCGGCATCAGGCCGCCAATCCCGGACAGGTAGGGCGTTGCCAGCACCCACAAGAATTCAGCCGTGCCGCCGAGCAACAGCAGCCACTCGAGCCGAAGCCGTTTGCGGCTGATCCAGAGGCCGATCGCGGCCAGGAGAACGGTTCCTTCCGCCAACCAGACGAGTGGCCTGGTGATCGGGATGATGGCGAACGGTTCGCCGGCAACGAACTCGTCGAGCGCGTCGCGTGCCGATGCGCGCAGATATCCGGCGGTCGCCGTGGGCGGCGCGAACACCGCGCCGAGCAGGGCGCGCGTCGAATGCGACGGAACGGGCTGGCCATACGTGTGCACGTTGAAGAGCAGCCACGGCGCGACGATGACGGCGGCGATGGCCGCGGCCGCCGCGCCGTACGCCACGCGCCAGCGCAGCGGCTGAGGGTTCGGCCAAAGGAACGCGACCGCCACCAGCGGCACCAACCCGACGGTGGTGAGCTTGGTCAGCGCCGCAGCGCCGAGCACTACGCCGCAGGCCGCCGCGAGCGACCGGCTCCAGCCGTCACGCGCTCCTTTGACCGCGATCAAGGTGAGCGCCGCGCCCGCCACCGCTGCGAGCCCGTCGTTGGTGACCTGGGTGGCGTTGAGGACGTACCCCGGCAGCAACGCCGCGAGACCCGCGGCGATCAGCGCCATTCGTTCGGCGCCGGGGCGGATCGTCAGTGCAAGCAGGTAGACCAGCGGCGCGAGCAGAGCGGCGATGAGCGCGCTGAAGATCCGCGCCGCGTAGATCGCCCCCAGCGCGCCGAACCGAGCGCCGAGCATCCAGTCCGGCTCGGCGAGCATGTAGTACAGGGGCGGCTGCATCGCCTCGTAGGAGTAGCCCCACAGGTGTCGCTGGGTCCACGCCTGCTTTGCGGCCGCGCTTGCAGTCGCCGGCGGCGAGACGAACGACTGTGGATCCGTCTCGCCCGGCACCGGGCCAGTGCCCGGCGGATACCACCGATAGAAACCGGTCTCATCGTCGACGGCGACGATCTCGGGCCGCAGCATCGTGACGCCCTCGATTGGAAAGGTGCCGTGCGCGTACTGCGCGAGGACGTCGGCGTGCTGGGTCTCGTCGACGCGCGACCACACCGGCTGCAGCGCGGCCATCAGCAGCGCCGGCACGAGCGCCACGAGATAGACGAGAACCACGCGCGCCCGCAGGCTCGCGAGCACACGCGGAACCCTCAGGAGCTCAGTAGATCGGACCACCAATGACAAAAAGGACCGCCAGCGCGGCCTGAAGTGGGAATCCTGCAGCAATCAGCGCGAACTCGAGCCATGGCCGGCCCGCAACCCAACGCGCCGCCATCCAGAAGACCGGGAAAGCGGCCAGCAGATAGCGGCCGGCGGACTGGACGGCGTCCTTGTGGCCAGGCACCGGCGAGATGAGGACCGCGAGCAGGAGACCCGCGGTGAGAACGCCATATGCGGGCCGCATCCGGAGGAGGACGGCGACTGTGAGCGCGCCGAACAACAGGACGAGGCCGAAGTCCATGACGCTCATCACGCCGGGGTGGGCAAGACGCTCAACCTCGAGAGCGAGCGTTTGCCACGGCCACGCGAAGATGTGGCCGAAGTAATGGCTTTGCGTGTGCGCAAAAAGGAGTGGATCGCCAAAGCGCCACCACAGGAAGGCCGCGTAGAGCCCGGTCCCAATCAGCGGGCTCGCGATCGCCACCAGCCGGCCTTTGAGTGTCGCCTGGTCGACTCGACGCATCACGACCTCGAACCCCAGCTCGGCTAGAAGAGCTATGGCGAGCAGCGATCCCACGGGCCTGAGCAGGCCTGCTGCGACTCCGGCTCCCGCGGCGGCCCCCCAGCGGTGCGTTCGGACTCCCAGGAAGTACAGCAGCGCCGCTGCGAGGAACGGCCCATCGGTGTACGCCGCCGCGAGAAAAAACGCCAGGGGATACGCCGCGAGAAGCCGCACCGCGACACCGGCGGTGGCCGTGTTCGCGTCTTCGTGCTCGATGAGCGCCGCCAGGGCGCAGAACGCGACCAGCGTCGCGATGGCGCTGACCACGAGTCCGGCCGCGAGCAGATCGGTCGGCGTGGGCTGGCGACCGCCGGCGATGACCTTCCCGATCACCGCATCGAGGAGCGGCACGAGCGGGAAGAAGTTCGGGCTCGTAACCGTCGCGTAGCCGTGGCCGGCAATCGCGATGTACGACTTCGTGTCCCAGCGATCCAGGCTGATCGCGTGATGGGTGTAACCCTCGATCAAGCGTGAGCCGGCCAGGGCGCTGACGATCGCCAGTCGGGTGGCCAGCCAAGCGGCGACGCCCGTGCGCAGCCACATTGGTGTCGAGAAAGCCACGCGGCGCGGCCACGCGAGCGCCCGCGCCCGTCGCGCGGCGATCGACATCAGCTAGCCATTTCGTGGCGGCGCGGCACGAGCCGGCCGCTGCCGTCCTCCTCGCCGACCGTCGCCTGCTCGTGATACTCCGCGTCGGCATTGACCTTCCACGGATCCCGTTGGTCGATCCCGAGCAGATTTCTGGCCGTGATGAGGGCGGTCATCATCGAGTGGTCCTGGTTGTTGTACTTGTGCATGCCGTTGCG
>JACZCV010108162.1_pt1 | contig 20594 bp, 29 predicted proteins | sample 8641841 | NCBI WGS metagenome assembly JACZCV01 (sample SAMN15324606, study PRJNA640507) | soil metagenome | isolation source: monocropping sugarcane control | place: China: Luxin town, Laibin City, Guangxi Province | collected 2019-07-25 | depth 10cm m
AACGAAGGTTTTCCCGTGTCGCAGGTGATCGCGGACACGTGGGCCGAGTATCTGAAGACGCTTGAGGAGACACCGGACGCGACGAAGACGTATCTGATCGACGGCCACACGCCGCGCGAGGGAGAAATCTTCCGCAATCCCGACCTCGCGCGCACGCTCACGCGCATTGCGAAGCACGGCCGCGACGGGTTTTACAAGGGCCCAACGGCCAACGCCATCCTCGCCACCGAGCAGCAACTCGGCGGCACCATGACGCCTGAGGACCTCGCGGATTTCGAGCCGGAATGGGTGACGCCGCTGCACGTCGACTATCGCGGCTGGACGGTGTACGAGCTGCCGCCTAACAGCCAGGGCATCGGCGCCCTCATGATGCTGCAGATGATGTCGCACTACCCGATGGCGGCGTACGGATTTCACGCGACGCAGGCGCTGCACGTGACGATGGAGGCCAAACAGCTCGCCTACGCCGACGTCCTGCGCTACGTGGGCGATCCTCGGTTAGGCGACGTTCCGGTGGCGCAGATGCTCGATTCGGCGCACGCGGCCGCGCGTGCGGCGATGATCGACTCGACGCGCGCGATCTGCAGCGCGGCGCCATCCGAGTTCTCGTCGATCACCGACAAGAAGGGCGGCGACACGATCTATCTCACCGTCATCGATGCCGACGGCAACATCGTCTCGCTCATCCAGAGCAACTACGAGGAGTTCGGTTCGGGACTCGTGCCGGCGGGCACCGGATTCGTGCTGCAGGACCGCGGCGCGCTCTTCACGCTCGACACGGGCCGGACCAACACGCTGGCGCCGCACAAGCGGCCGCTGCACACCTTGATGCCGGGATTCATGCAGAAGGACAGCGTGCGCATCGGGTTCGGCATCATGGGCGGGTGGAACCAGGCGCAGGCGCACGCGCAGTTCGTGTCGAACGTCGCCGACTACGGTATGAGCATCCAGCAGGCGCTCGAGGCGGGGCGGTTCACAAAGCCCGGCTTCTCGGGGTGCAACTTCGACATCGAGTCACGCATCCCGCAGGCGGTGCGCGACTCGCTCTCGGCGATGGGCCATGATCTTACGCTCTATGGTCCGCGCACCGGACATTTTGGGTGGGGACAGGCGGTGATGGGGACAGCGGGCGGCGTGCACTACGGGGCCAGCGATCCACGGCACGACGGCGCCGCGATCCCGGAGCAGCTCCCGCTCAAGCGGTAGGGGGCGATCGGCGGACGCGCTTACTCAGGTCCCGAAGATCCGCGATCGCTCTCTATCCGGGACATCTAAGTTGACACCTTCTGAAATGGTGATAGCGTCGGTGGGGTATGCCACATCAAGAATAACGGCAACTGCTGCAAAGGATAACGAAAGTGAAATAAGGGATAACGAAAGTGATCGTTCTGCGCGGAGGAGTATGCGGTAGCGCCATGGGAAGATCGGCATTTTGCTGTTTAACAACACAACACGTTTCTCAGCCGTTAGGCAGCGCGCCCTCTTGCGCCCAGAACGATCACTTTCGTTATCTCTTGTTTCACTTTCGTTATCCTTTCGAGTAGTTGACGATTTTTTCTCGGCAATCCCTACCACTCGGACGCGTTCGGACTTCGGCGCACGAGTTTCCCCAGTACCGACTGGCCTCGATTGGTTGAGGGTTAGTTAGGAACAATCGGCGTGATCTCCAAGTGACGCACCACAGGCACGGCCCCGAGCCGATGCCTGTAGAGGCGCGGGCGCCTTACGCAGGAGCCGGAAAATGCCGAATGCTGATGCGCGAGTCACAATCCACATGGCGGCGAGCCTCGACGGCTTCATTGCACGAAGGGATGGGAGCGTCGATTGGTTGGAGACGTCCGACCGATTCGAAGGCGGCGAGGTGATGGCGCCGGAGTCTGTCGGAGAATTCCTCAAGACGATCGACTGCTACGTGATGGGCTCGCGAACGTACGAGACGGCACTGGCGTTCGCCGACACGGGCATGAGTTGGGCGTATGGGGAGACACCGACGTTCGTGCTAACGCGTAGGGCGCTTCGAAAGGTTCGGGAGACCATTGAATTCTATTCGGGCGATCTACAACGGCTTGTCGATGAGCGGCTGAAACCGAATTTTCGCAACATCTGGTTTGTCGGTGGAGGTGCAGTGTCGGGCGAGTGTCTGCGTCGCGGACTCGCCGACGAGATCCGGTATTCCATCTTGCCCATCTTGATCGGTGACGGCATCTCCTTCTTCGAGGGACTCGATCAGGACGTTGCGCTGCACTTGTGCGAGGCGAGGGCGTACCAGAGCGGCATGGTGGCGCTGCGTTACGACGTGCAGCGGGGCAGCGTTAGGCAATGACATCGGTGCCTTCCACTGCGCGATCATGACCGATCCCGCCTTTCTCGCACTCCTGCACCACGCCCGCGCCGAGCGGTGGTGCATGGATCCGTATTGCACCACGTGCGAGCCGGCCGAGTTCCGAGAGGCCCTCGCCACATTCGCGGGTGAGGATCGCAGTCGACTGGTAACTGCGCTCGCCACGATGGATCTCGCAGACTGGTTCGACGTGCATAACGCGGATGGCGCGATTCGCATGTCGCTCGGCGCCCTCGGCAGCCTCGAACTCGTCAACGTTGTGCTGGAGGCTTGGCTGCCGCGCCTGGGCGATCAAATCCGGATAGCGGACGTGGTTCTCAACCGAGTCGTGCGGCCGCGGCGCGAGGCCCTAGCCGTAGCGGAACGGTGGATCGACGCCGCGGCCGACCTCGCGGTTCGCGTCGAGGACCCGGTGCTGCTCGAGCACCTGATTTTCACGCTTCGCGAAGATTTCGTTCGGCGGCCGGATCTCGTGGCGACCGCACGTCGCCTGCGCAAGGGAGCGCCAGCTCTGCACAAAGCATTGCAACGACTCAAGTCCGTGCCGCCCAGCGCCTAACGACGGAGGCTCTACCGTTAGGCATGGTGTGGCACGGATGGCGCGAGATCGCGCTAGCGCTCTACGTCAGGCGCGCTAGGATTCGGGTCATGGACCCGAATGCTCGCCAGGCCCTGCTCGAGCGGAGGGAGACCGGATCGCTGACATGGCGCGGGCCGGTCATGATGCTGTTCGCGCGTGCAGCGTTTGCCGTGGCAGCGCAAGCCGTCGCCGCGGTCGCCCTCGTGCTGCGCGCGTCGCCGACGTCGTGGCACGACAGCGAAGCGTGGCTGCCGGTATATGGAACGTTGATCGATGGCGGGTGCCTTACGCTGCTGTGGCGCCTCACGCGCCGCGAAGGAATCGGCTTGTTCGACCTCGTCGAATTCGACCGGGCACGACTTTGTCCGCGATGGGCTACTCGGCTTCGTGCCCATTCCGGTGAGCCTCGTATTCATTTTCGCCGGGACGTTTGCGGCAGGCTGGATCGTATCTGCGACTGCGTCGGCTGATTCCTCTCGCATTGGCGCACGCCTTGATGGATGGTGCGACCGTGCTGATTCCGGTATTGAGCACATGACCGAGCAGTTGCTCGCCATCGCAATCCGACACCAGGAGGATTCGTGATTCAGCTGCGTGACAAGAGCTCCAACCAACTGTTAGGCACGATCGACGACGCCGACTTGCGGTTTCTCGTCGACGAGCTCGAGGAAGAGTCGCCGACCGACCAGGACTATTACTTCGACTCGGACACGATCGACATGCTCGAGGACGACGGTGCGCCGGCGACGCTCGTCTCGCTCTTGCGACAAGTGCTCGGCACGCAGGACGGAATGGAGATCCGCTGGGAGCGGCAGTGAGCCATGCTCCCGCGAGGGGCGAGAGGCGCGCCGACAAGAGAGGGACTCATGACGACGCGACGACGCGTAATCGTCCGCATCGCGACCAGCGCAGACGGTTTCATTGCGCGCCCCGACGGCGATCTCGCGTGGCTAACGTCATATCCGGCTCCGAAGGGCTTCTACGGCATGAACACCTTCATGCGCTCGGTCGATACGAAGCTGCTCGGCCGGAGAACCTACGAGGCGAGTCTCGCGCTCGGCGCGACGTTCGACGACAAGGACCGTTACGTCGTGTTTTCCCATCGACCGGCGCCACGCGACGCGCCGTTAGGCGTGGACTTCGTGCGTGGCCCGATCCGCGCGTTCATCGATAGCCTGAGAGAGCAACCCGGCAAGGACATCTGGTTGATGGGCGGTGGCGAGCTCATCACTTCGTTCCTCGACGAGGATGCGATCGATGAGTTCGTCATCACGGTGATGCCCGTATTCATCGGAGACGGCATTCCGCTGATCGCGCGGCGCCATCGACACGTGCCCTTGGAGCTGCAGTCCATCGAACGCTTCGAGAACGGTGCGGTGCAGCTGCACTACCGCATGCAAGGCCCTCGCGCTGTTGGAGACGTGTAATCTCGACTTCACCGGTCTGTAATCTGCTCATCAGCACTGCCTAACCCGCCGACCGTATCGTTGGGCACCTTCTACCGGAGAGGCCGCGATGCGCTCGCCGCTGCACGTCACGCCGAATGTGACGCCGATGATCGACGTCATGCTCGTGCTCTTGATCATCTTCATGGTCGTTACGCCGGCTCTGTCAGACGGCGCGCGCATCGAGCCGCCCCGCGCCAGCCACCTGCGTGCGCATCCTGAGGCGCAAGGAGACCTAACGCTGGGGATCGATGCCGCGGGCCATTACTACCTGAACAAGCAGCCCATTGATGCGGCCGCCCTCGCGCAGCGACTTCGCGCGCGGTACTCGCCCGATGCGTCCGATCACATCCTGTACGTCAAAGCGGATCGCAAACTCCACTACGGCAATCTCCTCGCCGCGGTTGACGTGGCTCGCTTGAACGGAGTGCGCGTCATCGCGATGGTGTCCGACCAAGCACGGCCTACGTCCGATCGACCGTGACGTCTCCGGGCGGCTCGCGGCGAGACGGCGCCCAACTTCGAGTTCGCCATGCTTCTTGCAGCGCCCTAGGTCATGCAAGACTTTCAGAGCGGCGAGATCGACGCGGGCGACGCCACTATTTTTGCGCGCTGGTCCGGGTCGGGTCCGCCGATTCTCTTGTTGCACGGGTTCCCTGAGACGCACGCCATGTGGCGCGACGTCGCGCCCACTCTCGCGCACGACTTCACCGTCGTGTGCGCCGATCTTCGGGGATATGGTCGGAGTAGTTGTCCGCCATCCGCGGCGGACCATTCGCCTTACGCGAAGCGCGCGCTGGCACACGACATGGTGATCGTCATGGAGCGACTCGGCCATTCACGCTTTGGCGTAGCCGGGCACGACCGCGGCGGCCGCGTGGCGTATCGTATGGCGCTCGATCATCCGCATCGCGTCATCCGCGTTGCCGTCCTCGACATTCTGCCGACGTCGATTGTCTGGGACCGCGCCGATGCGCGGCTTACGTTAGGCTACTGGCCCTGGTCGCTCCTCGCCCAACCCGAGCCCCTTCCGGAACGTTTCCTCGCGGTGGCATCGGACACCATTGTCGACAACGCGCTCACGGAATGGGGCTCGCGCGCCGATGCGTTCTCTCCGGAGGTGCGCGCGGCATACTCCGACAGCCTGCGCGATCCATCGCACGCCCACGCGATATGCGAAGAGTACCGGGCGGCAGCGACGCTCGATCGAGAACACGACGCGACCGATCATGAGCAGGGACGTCGCATTGTGTGCCCGCTCCTCGCGCTGTGGAGCGCTCACGGCGCGCTCGAGAACTGGTATGAGGATGCGGGAGGTCCGCTCGCGCTGTGGCGAACTTGGGCTAATGACGTGCACGGTTTCGCGTTGGAGGCAGGGCACTTCTTCCCCGAAGAGGCTCCGCATCAAACGGCCGAAGCGCTGAGCCGCTTCTTTGCGGACACATGACTCTGCAAGAATGGCTATCGCTCTTCGCCGGACAACGTACAAGCTCTTCGTAGGGAGCTCACGGGGTGCTCGACCTCATTCTCGTTCGTCACGGCGAGGCCCTTCGCGGATCGGGTGATGGCTCGGTGCCAGCGCCCGACTATGGCCTGACGCCAGTCGGTCGAGAGCAGGCGCGTGCGACGGCCCGGTATCTGGGCGCCGTCGGTCATCTGGAACGGTGTGGCACGCTCATCTCGAGCCCGGCACGCCGCGCATGCGAAACGGCCGACCTTCTCGCGGCGACCTACGCCGGGACGCGCGACATCGATGCGGCGTTCAGTGAGATTGGCGAGTTGCCCGATGGCACACCGGAGGACTTGACGGCCGCTCTCCGGCGTGCGAGCAGTGCACTCGAGCGACTGGCCCGCGAACACGATGGCGGCACGCTCATCGTCGTCACACATTCGGGATTCATCATGGCGTCGGTGCGCGCGCTCTTCGCGATTCCGACTCCGGGGACGGGCGCGCGCATCGAGCCGTCCTGCGCATCCTGCACCGAATGGCGTTATGATGCCGGGACGTGGCTGCTCGCGAGCTACAACGTCAGTCCCGCGCCGAGCGTGGCGGGCGTTAGGCAGTAGCTCACACATCGAGACGGAACAGTCCGGCGTCTCGTCGCACCCGAGAGAACGATCAGCACCCCAACGCGCAGAGGCTATCGTATGGCGAAAAAGCAAACGACAACGCGTGCGCAGAAGTCCGGCAAGACGGCGGCGCGGAACATCGACGCATCTGCGCGGTTCACGAAAGAGGAACGCGAAGCAATGCGCGATCACGTGAAGGAGCTGAAGGCGGCACGCAACCAGTCGAGCGCGGACGCGGAGAACGAGGTACTCGCGAAGCTCGCCGCGATGGCCGCGTCCGATCGCGCGATCGGTGAGCGCGTGCACGCGATCGTCAAAGCAAGCGCACCGGATCTCACGCCACGGCTCTGGTACGGCATGCCTGCCTACGCGAAGGATGGCAACGTCGTCTGCTTCTTCCAAAACGCGGCCAAGTTCAAGTCGCGCTACTGTACGCTCGGCTTCAGCGACAAGGCGGCGCTGGACGAGGGCCACATGTGGCCCACCAGCTTCGCGCTCACAGAGTTAGGCGCGGCGGACGAGGCGAAGATCGCCGCGCTCGTGAAGCGGGCGGTCCGCTGACATGCGGCAGATTCTGTTCGTTCAGGGAGGCGGCGCAGACGTCCACGACATATGGGACAACACGCTCGTGGACAGTCTTCGGCGCGAATTAGGCCCGGGATACGAGATCCGCTACCCTCGCATGCCCAACGAGAGCGATCCCTCGTTTCCGCCCTGGCGCGCCGCGCTCGAGCACGAGCTGAATGCGCTGCAGGACGGAGCCGTCGTCGTTGGGCACTCGATCGGCGGCACCATCCTGATCCACACGCTCGCCGAGTATGCGGCTAACGGAGCCCTCGGCGCGATCGTCTTGATCGCGACGCCGTTCGTCGGTGGCGGGGGATGGCCGAGCGAAGACTGATCTCCACGAGCTGCTTTTTTTCTCGGCTCCGTGTGGGCGGCGGCTGGCTCGTTCAAGCTCATCTTCGGCGTCCGCATCACGTTCCCGCTGCTCCCGCCGCTCGGCTTGGAGCGTGTCTCGCCCGTATCCGCCTGCCTGCTGGCACTCGGGTTCTTTACTTTGGCCGCATGGCTCGGACGAAGCTCCAACGAGCGTGCCAAGGGATCGGGTCGTGCCTCAGTCGACGCAGAAGGCATCGCGCTACCGCCGCAAGCGGGCCCGGCGCCAATGACCGGCGTGCCGACACAGCGCACGCCGACCTCGGTACGCCGCCCAGTCGCCTAACGATGACGGGTGTGGCGCCTGAGAACACGGCGGTTCGGGTGGCACTGTGGCGTGCGCTGCACCTCGAGGCCGACGCGCCGCCACACGTATTCGTCGATGACGTTGGGCTGAAGCTCGCGGCGCCGGAGGACGAGTGGCGCAGCCGTCCGGACATGAGTCCGTTCACGCGACCATTTCGCGCATCAATCGTGGCGCGCGCCCGGTTCATCGAAGATCTCGTGGTCGACCAGGCTCAAGGCGTCGGTCAGTATGTCATCCTAGGGGCGGGCCTGGACACGTTCGCCCAACGCCGACCGGAGCTCGCCGAGCGCCTAACGGTGTTCGAGATCGATCAGCCCGGCCCTCAGGCGTGGAAACGCCAACGCCTCATCGATCTTGGGCTCGGCGTCCCATCGTTCTTGCGATTCGTACCGGTCGACTTCGAGGCGGGCGATGCGTGGTGGGAACGACTCGTCGCGTCGGGTTTCGATGCCACGCGACGAGCGGTCGTCGCCTCCACCGGTGTCGGCATGTACCTCACGCGCGACGCGATCATGGCAACCTTGCGCCAGGTCGCGACCCTCGCGCCCGGATCGACGCTTGCGATGACGTTCATGTTGCCCATCGAGATGGCGGAGCCCGACGTGCGTTCGGCGATCCAGCGAGCGGCCGCGGGCGCGCGGGCTAACGGTACTCCATTTATCAGCTTCTTCGAACCGGGCGAGATGCCGGCACTGGCGCGGCAGGCCGGCTTTCGCGACGTTCAGCACGTGTCCGCTGCGGCGCTTGCCCAACGATACTTCACGGGCCGAACGGACGGGCTTCGTCCGCCGAACAATTCGGAAGAGCTGTTGGTGGCGCGTACCTAACGGGATGGTCGACGACTCGCAGTTGTGAATGCCGACGATCGAGCTGATCACCCACATCGCCGCGCCGCTCGATCGCTGCTTCGATCTCTCCCGAAGCATCGATCTCCACCAACGATCGCTGGCTGCGAGTGGCGAGCGCGCGGTCGCCGGTGTGACGGCCGGATTGATCGGGCTCGGCGAAACCGTGACGTGGGAGGCGAGGTACTTTGGTGTGCGGCAGCGGTTGACGACGCGAATCACGGCGTTCGATCGGCCACGCCACTTTCGTGATTCCATGGTCGCCGGTGCGTTTAGCCGCTTTGACCACGATCCTTGGTTCGATCCGGCCGATGGCGGTGGGACGATGGTGCGCGACGTCTTTGATTTCGCTGCGCCGCTCGGCGTGCTCTGCCGGATCGCTGAAAAGACGTTCCTAACGCGCTATATGCGGCGGCTCCTTGCGGAGCGGAATGTCACCATTAAGCGCGTGGCCGAGTCGGACGCGTGGCGGGAGTACCTGCCATCATGACCGGTGTCACGAGCGCCGAGCACAGTCGCAGCCTGCGTTCACCGGCGGGCCGCCTGGCGTAGTTAGGCATGGCCTTCGTGCCCATAAGATGTTCGTTGCGTCTTCGATCACTGCGGCAAGGCGCGCCCGCGCGTTTCCGGCAGCAGGAACGCGGCGAACCCCATGAGGCCGTATGCGATCGCCGCGAAGATCGCGATCGCCCGCGACAGCGGCATCGTCGCCGAGATGTAGCCGACTAACGCGGGAAACGTCGCGCCGATGCCGCGGCCGAAGTTGTACGCGAAGCCCATTGCCGACCCGCGCACGCGCGTCGGAAAGAGCTCGGCGAAGAACGCGCCGACTCCCGCGAAGTATCCCGATACGAGGAACCCGAGCGGGAACCCGAGGACCCACAACATTCCGTTAGTCAGCGGCGCGCGGGTATAGATGAGCGTCATGGCGATCGCGCCCGCGGAGAAAAGCAGAAAGAGCGGGCGCCGCCCAATACGATCGGCGAGCCAGGCGCCGGTGAGATAGCCGGTGAACGCGCCGCTGACCAGAAACGCGAGGTACCCGGTCGAGCCGACGATCGAGAGATGTCGTTCCGACTGCAGAAACACCGGCAGCCACGTGTTGATGGCGTAGTAGCCGCCTTGCGCGCCCGTCCCGAGCAGCGCGGCGAGCACCGTGGTCTTGAGCAGGTCCGGCTTGAAGATCTCCCACATCGAGCCCATCGCGACCGCGCGCGCCCGGGCCGCTACCGGCGGCTCCTCGACGTAGCGCCTAACGAATAGCACGTACAGCGCGGGCACGAAGCCGAGCGCGAACATCCACCGCCAGGCCTGGTGGTCTGGGACGAACGAATAGACGATGGCCTGCAGGATCACCGCGCTGCCCCATCCGACGGCCCAACCCGATTGCACGGATCCGACCGCACGCCCGCGATACTTCGACCGAATCGCTTCGCTCATCAACGCCGCGCCGGCGGTCCACTCGCCGCCGAATCCGAATCCGAGCAGTGCGCGACTGAGTGCGAGCTGGGTGAAACTCTGCGAGACGGCCGAGAGCAGGCTGAACAATGCAAACCAGAGTACCGTGATCTGGAGGGCGCGCACACGGCCGACATGGTCGGACACGTAGCCGGCGAGCCACCCACCGACCGCCGAGCACACCAGCGTCGCGCTGACGGTGAGGCCGGCGGGCCCGCGATCGACGTGCCAGTACGCGATCACGGTGCCTAACACAAGCGTGTAGATGGTAAAGTCGAGTCCATCGAGCGCGAAGCCGAGTGCACACGCCAGCATCGTATGACGCTCGGTGCGGGTCATGCCGCGGTAGAACGCGACCATCCCCGAGTCGTCTGTCTCGACGGCGCTCGGCGACGGGCCTCCGGACTCGGTGAGCTCGCTCATGGGCCGGAACGGGTGGTCGACGTCAGCCCTTCCTGCCAGCCGCACCAGCGCGCGTGCACGGCCGGCGCGTTGGTCGCCGCGACGATCCGATCCACGTTGAATGGACGGATGGTCCCCGCCGCGATGACCTCGATGCGCCCGGCCGCACGATCGGTCAGGCGGCGGAGCGCGTCTACCCCCATCAGCGCCGACGGCTGACCACCCGACGTGAGCACGCGCCTAACGCCGAGCTCGATGAGCAGATCGAGTCCGGCATCGAGATTGCCCAGGTGATCGAACGCGCGATGGACGGTGACCGGCAGTGCGCCGGCCGTGCGCACGAGTTGCTCGATCGCGGCGACATCGAGCCCGCCATCCCCGAGCAGCGCGCCCGTCGCAAATCCGGACACGCCGCGATCCGCGAGATCGAGCATGACGCCGCACATCGCATCGATCTCCGCGCGCGAGTACGTGAAGTTCCCGGGCCGCGGGCGCACCATCGCGATCACCGGAATGCCGACCGCGGAACACTCCGCGGCAAGCGGAAGCGGAGGCGTGCAACCGTCGTGCGCGAGGTCGATGCAGAGCTCGACCCGATCCGCACCGAACGAGGCTGCGTCGCGCGTTTGCGCCAATGAGTCGACGCATGCCTCGAAGAGTGTGCCGATGACTTGCAAGCGATGAGGTGTAGAGGAAAGATCATGCCTACGTGGTCTCATCACGGGCGCGCGGCACTTGCAATCGTGATGGGTCGGTCGGACACCTATGACGCTCGGCAAGGAGGGCGCCAAGATGGCGAAGCGTAAGCGTGGGCGCAAATGACAGGAGGTGCGGCGGTGCGCGGCAGCGGTCCGTTGGGCACGCACGTCGTGCTCGTGCATCCCGAGATTCACTGGAACACCGGCAACGCGGGTCGAACGTGTCTGGCGACCGGCAGTACGTTGCACCTCATCGAACCACTCGGATTCTCCCTCGAGGAGCGGGAGGTGAAGCGTGCCGGGCTCGACTATTGGGAGCACGTCGACCTGCGCGTCTGGCCCAATTGGGACGCGTTCGAACGCGAGCTGCCATCGATCGGTGAGCCGTATTTCTTCTCGACCAAGGCGACCCGCCTGTATTGGGACGCGCCGTTGGGCGAGGCGCAGAGTGTCGCACTCGTTTTCGGGCGTGAAACCGGCGGGTTGCCGGCCGAGTTGCACGAGCGGTATCGCGACCGGTTCGTGCGCATGCCGATTGCATCGCCGCTCGTGCGCTCGCTCAACCTGTCGACGAGCGTCGCGCTGGCGCTCTATGAAGTGCTGCGGCAGCGCGCGGACGTCGCACGTTAGGCAAACACCATGCACATCGTGGAGTGGGGCCATGCCTGGATCGATCAGGATCCCGCGAGCGGCACCGGCCCGCCTGTTCGCAGCGGCGGGGCATACCTCACGGTCTGGGATCGCGGAGCCGATGGGCACTGGCGGATCACCAGAAATCTCACATTCTAACGGAAATCGGACGCGAGAAGGCAAGCGTCCCAGAATCCCGGGAGCGTGCAGATGAAACACACGGCCAATGGGCGATTCGCAATCAAGAGCTGGGACGAGAAGCCGTACAGCGAGGGCGCAGGCTTGCCGAAGATGACGCGAGCGACGGTGACCAAGTCGTTCACCGGCGACATCACGGGAGAGAGCCAGGTCGAATACGTCATGATGTATCGGAGCGACGGCACGGCGGCGTTCGTCGCGCTCGAGCGCATCACCGGGCGCATCGGGAGCCGCACGGGCTCGTTCGTGCTGCAGCGCATGGGCGTCTTCGAAGGAGGCGAAGCGAAGGAGTCGTACACCGTGGTGCCGGGCTCCGCGACGGGCGAGCTCGAGGGCCTGGTCGGCGAAGGCACGTCTTCCGTTGGGCATGCCGCCGACTATCCGTTCGCGCTCGCGTACGATTTCGTCTCGCGCACGTAGTTCGGCCGCGTCGCACGATGATCGTACTCGTCCCGTATGATCCGCGGTGGCCCGATGCGTTCGCGCGCGAAGCGGCGCAGCTTGCCCACTCGTTAGGCGACGTGCCGCTCGAGCTCCATCACATCGGCAGCACGGCGGTTCCCGGCATTCTGGCCAAGCCGGTGATCGACATGCTGCTCATTGTGCCGCAGGTCGAGGCGCTGGATGCTCGCGGTGCCGCGTTCGCGTCGCTCGGATACGAGGCCATGGGCGAATTCGGCATCGTTGGGCGGCGATACTTTCGCAAGGACGACTATACGGGCCGACGTACCCACCAGGTTCACGCGTTTTCCGCGGGCTCCGTGGAAATTGTCCGTCATCTCGACTTTCGCGACTACTTGCATGCACATTCCGACGTGCGCGATGCGTACGCAGCGCTCAAACAGCGGCTTGCGGCCGAGTGTGTGGATGACATGCAGTGCTACAGCGAAGGCAAGACCAGCTTCATCCGCGACATCGAGCGGCGCGCCGCGATCTGGAAATCCGCCGGCCAGCGAGATGATATCGATCACGTGCACCGTCCGAACCGTCTAACGTAGCTCGCATGTCGACCATCGATGTTCGCCTGCTCGGTTCCAACGACCTCAGCGTCCTCGACCGCGTCGCCGAGGGTGTCTTTGACAATCCGATCGATCCGCGTTGGGCACGCATGTTCTTTGCCGACGCGCGGCACCATCTCGTCGTCGCCATCGACGATGGCGTCGTGGTGGGGATGGCGTCAGCCGTCGATTACGTCCATCCTGACAAGGCGCCGCAACTCTTTATCAACGAGGTGGCGGTCGCGTCCACGCACCGGCAGCGCGGCATCGCCGCGCGGATGCTCGGCGAGCTGCTGTCGCTCGGGCGCGCGTTAGAGTGCACTGAGGCGTGGGTCGGGACCCAGGCGGACAACATGCCGGCGCGTCGCCTGTACGAGCGCGGAGGAGGTCTGGCCGAGCCGTTCGTGCTGTACTTATTCAGTGTCAAGGCAAACGACTAGTCGACGGCGTCTGCCGCGGGATACCGTCCGTCATTCGTTGTTCGTTTCGTGCTTTCCTACCGTGGTCCGTCGTTCGGTGTTCGTCATCCGGCGCCGGCCGAGGCCGGCTTCTCGGGTCGCATCATGTTTCGCTCGACGCGCTGGTCACGAACAACGACGAACGGACCACGGGTAGGAGAGCACGAAACGAACAACGAATCGGACCGGGACGCGGTCGTGACCAACGCAGGCGAACAACTCGTTCCAGGGAGGAGCGGTGCCTCGCTACGTCGCATTCCTTCGCGGCGTCATGCCGACGAACGCCAAGATGCCCGTCCTGCGTACGGCATTCGAGTCGGCTCGCTTTACCGACGTCGCGACCGTGCTCGGAAGTGGCAACGTGGTGTTCACCGCGCGCGCCGCGTCCGAGTCTGGCCTCGAGCGGAAGGCCGAGGCCGCGATGGCGAAGACGATGGGCCGCGCGTTCTACACGATCGTGCGGCCGCTCGAGGTGCTCCAACAGTTGATCGACGCGGACCCGTACGCGGCGTTCCGTGTGTCGCCTAACGCGAAGCGTGTCGTGACGTTCTCGCGTACCGGCCACCGGGGGGTCCTGAAGTTGCCGATTGAAGTCGATGGGGCGCGCATTCTCGCCGTCGTTGGGCGCGAGGTGTTCACGGCGTACCTGCCGACCGCGCGCACGCCCGTGTTCATGACGCTGATCGCCAAGCATTTCGGGCCCAACGTGACCACGCGGACGTGGGAGACGGTTGGGCGCTGCGTCAAGGTTGCCGGCGGCAGCTGACTCTCGGAGCGCATCAATGGTTCCCCAATCGTACCTGCGCGGGCTCGACGCCAACGACTTCGACATCATGGGCGTCTACGGCATCCCGCATAGCCGAAAAGCGGGCAGCTGGCGCATCGTGTGTTCGTACGCCGACGGGAAGCGACACAAGGCGCGCCTGTTCGCCAATCTGCAGCGGGCCGGGCAGACCGAACCGCGCGGCGGATGGGAATGGCATCATATTGTCGAAGGCCAGCATTTCGCGGACGTCGACTTCGCCGGCCGTTTGCCGAAGATGTACGAGGACGAGCTGCCATGCGTGCTCATCGCCAAGGACGAGCACTTGGCCTACAACCGCCTTCTACACATCCATGAGACGGACGAATTGTACCGCGCCACCGGCTTGCCGGCTGACTTACGCAAACGCTCGTCCGATACGGCTGCGGCGGCGCGAAATCGGACAACGCACGGGGAGCTCCGTATGCGCGTGCGCAACCTGGAGCAACTCTACCGCAATGCCTACGCGGGCGATCGGGTGCTGACGACCATCGCGATCAACGTGTTGGAAGACTGTCTGCGACAGTTGGCCTGACTGAGAACCGTACCGGGGATATCATGAGTCTTGTCCAAGCCAGTCGCGCCCAGCTGCGCTCGCTCCTGCGCGCGCGAGGTTCGCGGCGACGGTGGTCGCCATCCTCACGTTAGGCATCGGGCTCTCGACCGCCGTGTTCACGGTCGCCGATGCACTCGTGCTCCGCAAGCTCCCGGTGCGCGATCAGAATCGCGTCGTCGTGCTCGCCGGAGAAGCGCGCGGCCGAACGGTCGATCAGTGGCCGCTGACGCTGGCTGACACGCGCGACTTCGCGCGGCGGACGCGCGCGTTACAGAGCGTTGGGTACGTGGCGTATGAGGGAGCGTGGCCGGTCGCGATTCGCAACGGCGACGCGGACTTTCGTCTGCGGCGCGCCCTGGTATCAGGTAACTACTTCAGCGTGCTCGGAACGATGCCCGCGTTGGGGCGGTCGCTGCAGCCGGAGGACGACGTTGTCGGTGCGGCGCCGGTCGCCGTGATCAGTTATGACACGTGGCAACGCCTGTTCGATAAAGATCCGGCCGCCATCGGCCGGTCCGATCACTGCGTTGCGGGCCGACGGTTAGGCCGGACACGTTATGTATAAATGAGTGGAACAGATGAATCATAGCCCGCAAAGCTAACGCGCCTAACGAGTTAGGCCTCAAAAACTCAATGCGAACCGGAGCGACACCGTAGCCATGCTGACACGCGCCTCGATCGTTGGACTTCTGTCGCTCCTGCTCGCACCCGCGGCGTTCGGCCAGAGCGGAGGCAGCTTCGACCTCATCATCCGCAACGGCCACATCATCGATGGAACGGGCTCTCCCTGGTACGCGGGCGACGTGGCCGTGCGCGATGGACACATCGCCGCCATTGGCGATCTGTCGCGCGACACCGCGAAACAGATCATCGATGCGCACGGAATGGTCGTGGCGCCCGGGTTCATCGACATGCTCGGCCAGTCCGAGTTGACCATCCTCGTGGATCCGCGCCTGCCAAGCAAGATCTATCAAGGCATCACGACCGAAATCACGGGCGAGGGCGAATCTGTTGCTCCGTTAGACAGCGCGATGCTGGCCGAGGATGCGCCGACCTACCGGCACTACGGGATCACCGCCGATTGGCGCACGCTCGAGCAATACTTCGCGCGGCTGGAGAAGCAGGGCGCCGGCATCAACATCGGCACGTACGTCGGTGCGACCTCCGTGCGCGAGATGGTCCTTGGGTACGACGACCGCGCGCCGACGCCCGACGAGCTGCGGCGAATGCAGGATCTCGTTGCGCGCGCCATGGAAGATGGTGCGTTAGGCGTGTCGACTGCCCTGGAGTATCCGCCGGCGCCATACGCCAAGACCGACGAGCTGATCGCACTCGCCGCCACCGCCGCGCGATACGGCGGGATCTACGCCACCCACATGCGCAGTGAAGGCGAAGCCGAGTCGGCTGCGCTCGACGAGACGTTCCGGATCGCGCGCGAGGCACACATCCCGGTCGAGATCTTTCATCTCAAGACCGCGGGGAAGTCTAACTGGGGACACATGGCGCGCGTCGTGGCGCGGATCGATTCCGCACGTCGCGCGGGGCTGGACGTGAGCGCCGACACGTACGCGTACACGGCGTGGGAGAACACGTTCTCCGCGTTCGTGCCGCCGTGGGCGCACGACGGTGGAAACGCCAAGTTGATCGAGCGGCTCGAGGACCGTGCGACGCGCGCGCGCATCCGCAAGGACATGCTCACGCCGACGACCGCGTGGGACAACGAATGGCAGGAGATTGCCCGCCCGCACGACGTGCTGATCACCGCGGTGAACAATCCCTCCCTGCTGCCGATCCAGGGCAAACGCCTGGATGAAATCGCAGCGATGTGGCACGAGGATGCGATCAACACGCTGTTCGACGTTCTAGTCAAGGACAGCGCGCAGACATCGGTCGCGGTGTTCGGCATGTCCGAGCCGGACGTTAGGCTCGCGCTCGAGCAGCCATGGGTGTCGATCGACAACGATGCCTCCGGCACGTCGCCGGACGGCATCCTCGGCCAGGAACACCCTCACCCGCGGGCATACGCGACCTTCCCCCGCATTCTCCGCAAGTACGTGCGCGAAGCACATCTGCTGACGTTGCCGGAAGCGATCCGCAAGTTCACCGCGTTGGCGGCCCAACGGGAACATCTCGTCGATCGCGGAGTGATCAAGCGCGGGATGTGGGCGGACCTGGTGGTTTTCGACCCGGACTCCGTGCGCGATGTCGCGACTTACGAGAAACCCAACCGGCTGTCGGTGGGGATGCAGTGGGTACTCGTGAACGGCGTTCCGGTGATTGCGGACGGCAAGATGACGGGTGCGACGCCTGGGCGGATCCTGTACGGTCCGGGGTACCGCGGCCCCCGGCCGGTGGGAATGCGTTAGGCATGCCGGCGAGCGTCGATCGAAATTTCATCTTGCAGCAGGGGTTCGACGAACCCGAGGCGGCCTCGTGTTCGCCGCTCGCCTCGGCGCTGCTCGTCCAACCGCGCGTCGTGGGTGTGATCGCTGTCGTCGCGGCGATGTCGCGATCGAGCGCGTTGTTCGCGGCGCTCGCGCTGATTCTCGTTTGGAGCGCGCTCCTGCCGCGATGGAATCCGTTCGATGCGCTGTATAACCGGCTCGCGGCGCGGCGTCCGGGATTTTACCGGCTCGCGCCGGCGCCCGCCCCACGCCGCTTCGCCCAGGGCTTGGCCGGCACGTTCGCCGCGGCCATTGCACTGGCACTCCGCGCCGGCGCAGCGCGAGCGGCGCTCGGCATCGAGATTGTTCTGTTTGTCGCGATCGCGGCGATTGCGTTAGGCCGGTTCTGCCTCGGCTCGTTCGTGTTCCAGCTCGTGCGCGGCCGGGTATCGTTCGCGCTCCGAACTCTGCCGTGGCGGCGCGGTTCCTGATCGGCCCGATCCGGTGAGCCTCGGTGCGGCAGCGGGCGCGCTGCTCGCGGCCGGCATCGCGGCGGCACTCGTGCCGGCGGGGCGCGCCGGACGGACGAGCCCGGCAGAGGCGCTGCGAGCCGAGTAGCGGTCGGTGTTCGGAAGTTCGGTGACGTAGAAAGGCGCGGAATGCACCGAACGAACTGCGTTGAGCTCATTTAGCGGGCAGTTCCCCGTGGTCCGTCCTTCGTTTGTTCGTTTCGTGCTTTCCTACCCGCGGTCCGCCCTTCGTTGTTCGTCATCCCGCGACGGGCGTGGCCGGCTCTGGGGACCACGAACAACGCATGACGGCCGACGGGTCTAAAAGCACGAAACGAACAACGAAGGACGGACCGAATCCGGCGCCAGGACTGAGCCTCGGGAGTGAGGTCAATCGCTTCGATGGACCGGAGATGCTCTCCATTCCTGCCGCGAGATGTTACGTCCCGCAATTCGGAACAAGACCACCACCGGTCGGAACCCCTGGGCGCCCAATGGCGATTAGGTTGCGGCATGGAGTCGATGCCCATTGCGTGCCGCCTGTCGGCGGACGAGTTGCGATGCGCGGCGACGGAGCTGTTGCCGGGGTTGATCCGGGATGCGCGTGCCGTCGCGCCCGCCCCGTCCGGCGTTCGCCTAACGCTCGACGCGGTCGACGGGATCGGCGCGCGGATCGCGGGTGTCATCGAACGCGAGCGCCGGTGCTGTCCGTTCCTCGATTTCGTCATCGAGATCCCCGCCGGCGGCGAGACGGTGACGGTCGTCGTGTCCGGACCTGAAGGCACGCGCGAGTTTCTCCGCACGATTGCTCCCGACGAGCGATTGTGATCCGTGAGTGGCTCGCGCCGTGGACCTCGGGCGCGCTACCTGGTGTAACGTGGGTTATGCCACTCGTCCGGAGGTTCGCAGTGCGTGTCGTTGCGTTCGTGTTCGTGCTCGGCGCCATGGTTGCGTGCTCGCAGTCCAGCACGTCGCCCGTTGAACCATCAGTTGCCGGTGTGTGGTCGCTCGACACGGCGTCCGTCGTGTCGCCGCAGACGATGAATTTGTCGCAGCACGACGAGGCCATCTCGGGTACGGGCTCGGCGATGGGCGTGGACGTGCCGATGCCGGTCGACATCAGTGGAAGGTTCAGCCCGCCCACCGCGGCGAGTCCGCCGCTCGTGTCCCTCATTTTCCAGTTCGAGAACGGGGGAGGGATCACGGGTCAGTTCACGGGCACGCTCACCCGGCCCAATCACATCGCGGGGTCGGTGATCTTTTACGGCATTACGCAGACGCCGCAGACCGCCAGGGCGTCGTACACAAAGCGGTAAACTTCTCCGTTAGACCCGCCGCGGCGCAGAGCGCAGGGTCTAACGCGACGCCCGCGAAGCGCGTATGATGGGTTGACTCACCTGGCGCTTCGAACCCGCGACCGTGATTATGGACGTCTGGCGCGGTGCTCTGACCCTCGCGAGGCATCCATGACATCCGCTGAGGTGACGGTCCGCTTCTCGGCGCACTTGTTGATCGGCAAAGCCGCGGCGGCGTTGCTGATCGGACTGGGATTCGGATTCGTCTTCCATTGGAGCAGCTTGCAGGACTACGACCGCGGCGTGCATCTGACGCTGAGCGACTACACCGCGGGTTTTGATTCGTATCGGTTGGGCCTCATGTCGCACTACTGGCCGATCTGGGGCGATCTACTCCTTCTCCTCGTGCTCGTTGCGATCTTCCTGGCTGTGTACGAAGGACTCTCCTATTTCTTCGCTTGGCTGCTCGGGGTAATGTCCCGTCCTCGCAGAGAGCCCGCACGTGCTCCGGATTTGATCGGCTAACGCTCGGCGCCGACTCGTGACGTTCCTCGTTCGCGACGCGAAGCCCCCCGATGCTGGTGCAATTGCCCAACTGTGCGCCGAATTTGCCGAATACCTTGCTGCGTTGGGCGAGCCAAAGCCGCGCTCGATCAGCGCCGACGAGGTCCTGCACGATGGATTCGGCGACCAACGCGCGTTTGCGGCGATCGTCGCCGAGTATGAGGGACGTGTCGTCGGCTATCTGCTGCACCACCCGGGCTATGACGTGGTGCGCGGTGGGCGCATCTGGATCATCATCGATCTCTTCGTGGCCGCGGAAGCGCGCCGCGCAGGCGTGGGTCGCGCACTCATGGAGCACGCGCGAGACGCCTGCCGCCGCTCGAGGAACCATGCGTTGGTGTGGGCCGTGCACGCGCGCAACCTGGCCGCGATTGCGTTTTACGAACGGCTCGGTGCAACATTCAGCGACGGTCTCCTCGTGATCTGGCCGGCCGACTAGCCGGCGGGACCATCCGTTTGGCTGCCTGTCGCAAACCCGCCAAGTCGTGGCCGACATCATGACCTACACGTTCCACTATCCGCGCAACGCAATCATGTTCAACTCGCCCGAGGGGCAGGACGCAGCGGTGCTTCGGCGCGCGGCACGCGAGTGGGCGGTCGGAAATTGGGTGCGGGGTGTGCTGCTGATCGTGGTCTTCTTCGCGTTTCTGGCGGGCACCATCCATCTCGCGACGCATCTGCACGGCTAACGCCTAACCGATCGCCAGCTGGACCGTGGCACCGGCAAGTCCCTCCGCCATCGCCGTCACTGTTACCGTTCCTCGCTCCGCCCCCGCCTGCACGATCGCGCAACACAACCCGTTGAACGCGCTCCGCACGGTATCCTTGTCGCTCTCGTGCGAGCTCGGGTCGCCGTTCCCAACGCCGACCAGCGCGGCCGGTCCGCTGACCGCGAAGGTCACGCGGTCCGACGCCGTGGGCATAGTCCGGCCCTGCGCGTCGACGATGCGCGCCGCGATCACCGACACGTCCATGCCGTCGGCGGTTAGGCGGGCGCGGTCCGCCTCGAGCGCCACAGCCGCCGGCGCGCCGACCGTCTCGCGGCGGGCCGTGAGCACGACGCGGCTGCCGCGGTAGCCGCGCGCCTCGAGCACACCCGGCGCAAACGGCACCTG
>JACZCV010094215.1_pt1 | contig 20573 bp, 16 predicted proteins | sample 8641841 | NCBI WGS metagenome assembly JACZCV01 (sample SAMN15324606, study PRJNA640507) | soil metagenome | isolation source: monocropping sugarcane control | place: China: Luxin town, Laibin City, Guangxi Province | collected 2019-07-25 | depth 10cm m
CGATTCGTACTTCGTTGAGCCGGGGAACGTTCGATGGCACGAAGCGCAGGATGAGACCCAACGTGCCCACTGCGGTTGCGATTCCCGCGGCACCGCCGATGAACGAGAGCAGCATGGACTCGGTCACCATCTGGCGCACCAAACGGCCGCGACTCGCACCCAGCGACAGCCGCAGCGCCATCTCGTGCTGTCGTCCCGAAACGCGCGCCAAGAGAAGATTGGCAATGTTCAACGATACGATGAACACGATCAGGATGACCGCACCCAGCAACACCAGGAGCATGGGCCGAACATTTCCCACCAACGTTTCTTGCAATGGTTGAATCTCGATTGTCCATTGCGCCTGCGGCGGGTAATCACCGGGAAACGCGTGGCGTAATTCGGCAGCCATGGTAGTAAGCCGCGCCTGAGCTTGCGTCAGCGTTAGGCCATGCTTCAGTCGGCCGATTGCATTTACGAGAACCCGGGTACCACGCATTGGCTTGGGAAAAGGGTCGCCGATGAATCCGCCGGCGCCAAACACCTCCACGTCGCCGGAAACCGTCGGTCCAGGATGGCGAAATCCGCGCGGCAGAACGCCAATAATCGTCATGGGATCGTTATCGAGTCGGAGCATACGGCCGACAATGTTCGGGTCGGCGCCGTAGGCGCGATGCCAAAGGCCATCGCTGATCACGACCTTATATGCGAAACCCGGCACAAAGTCCTGCGGACCAAACAACCGTCCGATTTGCGGGGTCACACCCAGCAGGGAAAAGTAGCTGAAACTGCCATTGACCCCCTCGACCCGTTCGGGCTGTCCGGCGCCAATCACATCCTCGCTACCCTCGAAGATCGGCGTGACATCGTCAAATACGGCTGCTCGCTTCTGCAGGTCCTCCAGTTCGGGCTCGGAAAACCGAACGTCCCGCAATCCCACGCCGGGCTCGTTGAAGAAGATGCGTACCAAACGATCGGGATCGCGGTAGGGCAGAGAGCGAAGTAACACGGCATCCACGATGCTGAAAATGGCCGTGTTCGCTCCCACGCCCAGAGCCAGCGTTAGGACAGCCACGATCGTGAGTGTGGGCTTCTTGACCAGCATGCGCAAACCGTAGCGCACATCTTGGCCAAGCTGCGACAGAAACTGTGTCATCCAAGTCTCCCGTCGTATCGGCATGTCCGTCACTCGGCTAACTCCACGCTGTGACGATGCTCGCTGGCGGGCAACGAATTCGGCGCCACACGCAGGATCTGGTGACTGACCCGCAAGAAAATGTCGATGTCGAGCGGTCGTTAAGTTGGAAGCACATGGCAACCGTGAATGCCGCCGTCGCGTCGGGCGTGGTGCGCGCTCCCTCGTCGGCTCGCCTTGGCTCACAGGTGCTGATCGCGATGGGAGTCGCGATCGGCTGCACGGTGCTGCTCACTCTCCTCATGACGGTGCAGCAGCGCGCTATGTCGGTGGGTGACCAAACGCCGCGCATCCCGATCGCGGGCGTCTTCGTGCGCGGGTTGATATTCTATTCACCCTGGGTGGTACTGGCTCCTGCGATCACCCTGCTCGGGTGGTATCAGCGTTTGGGCACCGGCAATCTGGCGTGGCGCGTACCCGTTTGGATCGTGGCCGTCGTCATCGCCTGCGTCGTGGACCCGGTGATCATGACGTCGTTGGCTCGACTGCTCGGCGTGCACTCGCCCGCGGGGGCGCCGTCTAACGCATCGTTTCTCTCTCAGGTGCGACTCCGATTCGGCCAGACGATCGCGCTCAATGCAGTCATGTTTCTGATCGCGGCGCTCCTGTATCACGCGCTCGTCTACTACGGCGCCTACCGCGATCGATCCCGGCGCGAAGCGGCGTTGGAGGTCGAGCTCGCCCGGTTCCGGCTGCACGTGTTGCAGCAGCAACTGCAGCCCCACTTTCTGTTCAATGCGCTGCACACGGTATCGGCGCTCATGGCCGAAGACGTCGTGTCCGCGCGCCGCGTCCTGGCGCAACTGGGCGACCTGCTGCGCACGGCGCTGGACCGGATGGACGAGCAGGACATCGCGCTCGAGCAGGAGATCGACTTTCTGCGCGGCTACGTCGACATTCAGAGCGCGCGCTTCGGCGACCGGTTGACCGTCGAGTGGGCGGTCGACGACAAGGCGCGCTCGATTCTGGTCCCGAATATGATCCTGCAGCCCTGTCTCGAGAATGCCATCCAGCACGGGATCGAGCCGCTCGAGGGCGGCGGCCGCGTCATCGTCGCCGCGCACGTCTCGGGCGCCTCGCTGCACATCGAGATTACCGACGACGGACAGGGCGCCGTGGGGGCGGTCCAGAACGGGCAGGCGGCCGGGCGTGGCTTGAGGAACGTTCGGGAGCGACTCGAGGCGCGGTACGGCGAGCGGCAATCGTTCGAAGCCGGTAACGTTCCCGGCGGAGGTTTTCGCGTGCGCATCGTCCTTCCGCGATGAGTCCGCGCTGCCGGGTGTTGGTCGTGGACGATGAAGCGCCGGCTAGGCGTCTGGCGCGATCGCTGTTGGCCGAGATGGACGAGGTCGAGGTCTTAGGCGAAGCGGCGAGCGGCCACGCGGCCGTCGACGCGATCCGGCAGCTCCGGCCCGACATCGTACTCCTCGACGTGCAGATGCCGGGCCTCGACGGTTTCGGTGTCGTCGCCGCCGTCGGTGCGCCGAGCATGCCCGCGGTGATCTTCGTGACGGCGTACGAGCGATATGCGCTGAGGGCGTTCGATGTGCACGCGGTCGACTATCTGCTCAAACCCTTTGACAACGCGCGGTTTCGAACGGCGATGGAACGAGCCATCGGCCGAGTCCGAAGCGGGCGATCGTCAGAGCTTTCGGGGCGTCTCGAGGCGCTGCTCAACCGGCTCGCGCGAGATCGTTCGGCAGACAGTATCGCCTTGAAGGTCGACGACCGGCACATACTGATCGACGCGGCCACGATCGACTGCATCGAGGTGTCCGACAAGTTCGTGATCGTGCAGACGGCCGAGCAGACGTATCGTGTGCGGGAAACGCTGAACAGGATCGAGCGAAGGCTGCCATCCGAGCAGTTTGTGCGGATCCATCGATCGGTGATCGTGAATATCAAGCGTGTGAAGGAGATCCAGCCGTGGTTTCAGGGTGACTACGTGCTGATCCTGAAGAACGGCAAGCGATTGATATCAGGTCGAGCCTATCGCGATGTCGTGCGGCGTTTCACCGCGCGGTCCGATTAGAGAGCGCGTCGAGGCAACGGATTCCGTGGTGCCTGGCGTGGCTGTCCCCCCTGCAAAAAGCACCTGCTCTTGCGATCCACCGTCGGCGTCTACAGATATCTGACTGAGGTCAGAGATCATGGCAGACCCCGCCATCGACCAAGTTCGCCGCTTCAACCGCGTCGTCGCCGAGCGCATCGGCGCGCTCGAGGATCATTTTCTCGGACGATCGCGCCCGCTCGGCGAGGCGCGTCTGCTCTGGGAGATCGGCCCCGGGGGCGCGGACGTGCGCGATCTGCGTGGGCGCCTCGGCCTCGACTCGGGATATGTGAGTAGACTTCTGCGAGAGCTCGAGCGCCAGCGACTGGTCACGATCCGCGCCCACTCTGGCGACGCGCGCGTCCGGCGCGCGGTTCTCACCAAGCGCGGCTTGTCGGAACGCCGCGAGCTCGACAAGCGCTCTGACGCCGTCGCCCTTCGCATGCTTGAGCCGCTCGGCTCGCGGCAACGACAGAAGTTCTTGTCGGCTTTGGCGGAGATCGAGCGGCTGCTGCAGGCGTCGATGGTGCGATTCGACGTGGAGGATCCAAGGACCGCAACGTCGCGATGGTGTTTGTCGCAGTACTTCGCCGAGTTGAATGAGCGATTCGATGCAGGGTTCGATCCGGCGAAAAGCCTCTACGCCGATACCCGGGTATTCTCGCGCCCGAGCGGCGCGTTCGTGGTCGCGCGAGTCAGAGGGCGGGCGATCGGCTGCGGCGCGGTCAAGTTCAAGGGAAAGCACCCGGCCGAGTTCAAGCGGATGTGGATCGCAAAAGAGTCGCGCGGGCTCGGACTCGGCAAACGTCTTCTGGAGGCGCTGGAGAATGAGGCGAGGAAAGCTGGGGCGGTGGCGACGCGCCTCGAGACGAATCGCACGCTCACGGAAGCGATCGCGATGTACCGTAAGGCCGGCTATGTCGAAATCGAACCGTTCAACGACGAGCTATACGCCCATCACTGGTTCGAGAAGCGGCTCCGTCGGACGGGCAAGTAACGGCAAACTGCCCGACACAGAGACGCAGAAAACTGCAATGCTATTGAAACGAGCTCGGGGCGTCGCGAGCGCGAGTGACGCCCCGAGGTCGTGCACAAGGGTGTTCTTTCCACGCAAAGCCTCGATCTCAATCTGCGCATCAAGCCGCCTCTCGTCGGTACGCGGGCATCGGCGGACACGATCAAGGCTCGTTACCGGCGGAGCGGATTCACCGATCTTTGTGGCGTTGTGCTCCGTTTCGCTGACTTGCTCGCGTTAGGCCTCGCGCGCGGCGAACACGAACGGCTAATACATCTCGCCCGCTTCTGGAACGGCGACGACTTGGTGCCGATCCTCGTACAGTACATGGCCGGGTCGATCGGTCACGACCGCTGCCACCGCGAGACCCTTCCGCTCAAGGAGTGTAGCCATCGCGCGGACCCGAGCAACATGGGCGCGTGCGGGGCGACGGAACCAACTGATCGCCCGCGCCCGACGACGCCGCGACCCAGTCGCACACGCCTGATCTCTCGCCGCCCGTTCGCGACGAGTTCCAGGAACATGGGCCGTCGTACTCTGGCTGGCTGATTTCCTACACGACAACGAAGAACGACTGCGGCGGGTCCACTAGCGACCGCGACGGGAAGTCGGCGAATCGCCTGCGGGAGTTGATGGGTCCTTTGGCGACATCGGCGACGGCGTCATGGTCCTGTATTCCCCACCTCCGGGGGGAGACGGATGAGAGCAGGTCTGTATTCGAGAGAGACGAACAGGGACGCGAGATGACCGGCGCTGGCGCGCGGGTCACTCATATCGCAGCGCCTGCATCGGATCCACTCGCGATGCCTTGAGCGCCGGCAGGAACCCCGCCGCGAACGCGACCAGCGCCAGCGCAACCGCCGCCGCCGCGATCACCACCGGATCGTATCCCTGGAGCCCGTACAGCAACGACTGCGCGGCCCGGCCGAGCCCCATCGCCGCGGCGATTCCGATCGCCCCGCCGATCAACGTCATCACGCCGACCTGACGCAGCACGAGCCCTTGCACCGAACCAGCGTTCGCGCCGAGCGCCATGCGCACGCCGATCTCACGCGTCCGCTGGGCGACCGAGTATGCGAGCACACCGTATAGACCGATCGCCGCGAGCAGCGTCGCCAGGAGCGCGAACGCCACGGTCAGGTCGCTGATCATGCGGTCGAGATACACGTTGTCGCGCACCTGCTGCGGCAGCGGCTCGAGCGCTTCGAGCGGCAGATTCGGATCGATGCGCTTCATCGCCGACCGGATCGCACCGATGCTCCGGGCCGTGGGCAACGCCGTGCGCACGTAGAACGTGTTCTCGCCTTCGAACTCCGACTGCGCCAACGGAAGGAAATAGACTGGCGGAATCTTGTCCTTCACCTGCGAGTACTTCGCATCCCTGGCCAGCCCTACGATCTCGATGTTTAAGGAATCATTATACACGGACATGTGCTTGCCGACGGCGTCGTGGCCAAGATTGAACTTTTTCGCGAACGCCTCGTTCACGATCGCGACCCTCGCGCCACCCATCCTGTCCCCTGCGGTGAAGTCGCGCCCCGCCAGGAGCGGCACGCCGAGCACGTGGAAATAGTTCGGACCCACGTTGCTGTAGCGCGAGCCATCATCGGAGTCGGGCAGCTTCCTGAATCCCTCGACCGACACGGTTCGGCCCCGGTTGTTGCCGCCGAGCAGCCGAACGGTGGACGAGGTGACCCCTCGCACGCCGGGAAGCGCCGCGATTGTCTGCTCGATGCGGTCGTACAGCGCGGCCGTACGGGTGCTGTCGTACCCGCTGCGCGCCGGCGAGATGCCGAACTGCACGACGTGCTCGATGTCGATGCCGAGATCGACACGGCTGATGTTCCGGAGACTCTTGATGAAGAGTCCCGCCCCGATCAGGAGCGCCATCGAGAGCGCGATCTGGACGGTGACGAGCGACGCGCGGAACCGCTGCGCGCCGCGATCGCCGGCGAGCTTCCCGGAGTTGTTGCGCAGCGCCGTCACCAGGTCGGGCCGCGTGCTCGAGAGCGCGGGTGCGAGCCCGAACAGAAGACCCGTCGCCAGCGAGACGACCGCGGTGAACACGAACGCCCGCGCGCTCAAGTGAAAGTCGTACGCGCGGGCAGCGTCGCTCGACAAGAGGGCGGTGATCCCGCCCAGCGTCCAGTACGCGATACCCACGCTCACGATACCGCCGAGCACCGCGAGCAGCACCGACTCGGCGAGGACCTGCGTGATGATCTGCCATCGCGTGGCGCCGAGCGAGAGCCGCACCGCCATCTCCGTGGTGCGGTTCGCGGCGCGCGCCAACAGCAGATTGGCGATGTTGGCGCAGGCGATCAGCAGCACGATGCCCGTGACGGCGAAGAGGAGCGTTAGCGGGAGGCGGGACGTCGTGATGGCGGAGCTCTGGCCTCTGCGCCCGTCGGTAAGCGTGATGACCTCGCCGCGGAATCGCGCCTCGGTCTCCGGGCCCATGCCTTTGATCCGTGGTGCCTCGACGTCGTTGATGATCGCGTGATACGTCGGGTTGAGCGACACGGCAGCGTGCTCCATCGTGGCGCCCGGCGCCAGGCGGCCGAACACGTAGACGAAGTGCTCGTCGCGATCGGTTTCGACGCCCTTCCATCCGTCGATCATGAGACCGGCCATGCTGATCGGGACGAACACGTCCGGCCGCACGCCCAGAGTCGTGCCGCTGAACCCGCGCTGGGCGACGCCGACGATCGTGAGTGATTGGCCATTCACGGTGATCTGTTTGCCGAGCACTGCCGGGTTGGCTCCGAGCGCGCTTTGCCAGAAGGCGTAGCTCAGCACCGCCACGTAGTTGCCCTCGATGGGCTGATCATCGGTCCGGGCAAACAGGCGCCCGAGCGCCGGCAGAATGCCGAGCACTGGGAAGTAGGATCCCGAGACCAGGATTCCATCGCCCCTGATCGGGGTTTGCCCGGCCATGGCGAGGCTGACGTTGAACGGCATGTGGCCGGCGATGCCGCTGAATGATGTCTTCGGCGCCGCCCGCTCGAGGTCGCGGAACATCGGGTAGTCGTAGGCCTCGTCGCAGTCCCCGGCCGTGCCGCAGTTGTAATACATCACTTGCGGGCCCGGACTGGCGAAGTTCACCAGCCGGTTGGGGTGCGAAACCGGCAGCGGCGCCAGCAGGATCTCGTTGAACAGGGAGTAGATCCCGGCGTTCGCGCCGATCCCCAGCCCGAGCGACAGGATGGCGACGATCGTCACGAACGGAGTTCTGAAGAGCGTGCGGAATGGGAGCTCGAGACGGCGCATGGCGAGTGAGTACCGAGGTGGTTGCCGGCGAACGATGGCGTCAATGAGACAGCCGCGTTGGCTCGAGGGTTGGTGGCAGCCTACCGTGCCATTCACAGCAACGAAGAAGGGCGGTGAGCTTATGATCAGCTATGGTTGCTGGCCCTTCACCTCTTTGAGGAACGGATGTCCCCACGTGTTTCAACCTGCTTTGCCGTAGCCCTCCTTGCGTGCGCCGCCCGGGTGACGTCCGTCCGCGCCCAACAGCCGTCGGCGGACGCCGCGCAATTCGTCGGAATCTGGCGGTTCGCGACCCATACGGCGAACAACTACACATTGAATTGCATGGCCGGTGCGCGGATCTCGAGGAGTTCGCACGCCCGATGATGGTTCCGGATCAGGTGCAGGAGGTACCGATCCTAGTTCGGATCGTGGATGGTACGAACTCGATGTCGCGTATGACGGGGGAGTGACCTCGGAGCCGTTGAGCGATCCTTTCTGGTACTGTCCAGGCGGTAGTAGCGGCCAAACCAGCGTGGGCCACAGCTATCGAGCGGCGCCGCGACGTCCCATTCGACGTCTACATGGTCTCATTGTTCGGGACGAGCGCTTATGGGCCACAGAAAGTGTTGGCATACCAGGACCTCAAGGCGCATGGGGTTGTTGTTGTCGACACCAGCTCCGTGACGGCGATCCAACTCGAAGCGGCTTTGCAGGCATTGAGCGTAGTGACGCAATTCGTGCCGCCCGACTCGCGCGCGACACATGCGCCACTTCATGCGATAGCAAACCCGAAATCAGACGCAGCAAAGAATCGCGCCTCGACCGAAGACGCCGGCTTGCTTCACGACTTGTCTCAAGCGAAGGTCTCGTGTGTTGATGCTCTGGGCTGCGGTCGCCTCCTTAAGACCACGGTGGTGCGCTCGAGTCGGGAAGGCGAAACCCAAAGGAAACCGGAACATTTCTTTGGCAACTCGTTAGAACTGAAAATGGTCATCGCTACGGCGATGGCCATTTTCAATCTCACGACCTAGCCCCGTTTTCATCGAGAGCCCGCATAACGCCTGGACCGATCGCCGTCTCAATCGTGGGACATCATCCTCGATCCTGCGGACGGTCGCCCCGTCAATGCCAAGGCGCTTGGCTACATGCTTCCTGGACCAGCCACTCGAGATCCGTTCGCGCTCCAAGAACTCTCCGCGTGTCCGGGCTTCCGGCAACGGATTGTACGTCAGGAACTTGATGAGCGTGGGACAGAATCGAAGTCCCGGGGATGTTCTACCGGCTTTCCAGTTCCGACGACTCTCGGCGTCCACGCCAAGGCGCATCGCCGCCTGTTTCTGCTGGAGGCCTAGGTCTAGCCAACGCTTGAGCAAGTGGTCGCCAATGTGGCGCAATTCGCGGGATAGCCTGGAATCGGCTTCGCGGCGGTCAGCTGCCACCGGTAGAAGGGCAACGAAACAGTGACGGTCCAGATGCCGCCACGAAGCTGTGCATGACAGGGCTGTTCGGCGGCGATTCGGTCTTCGCCATAAATAGGCGTCCAAATGGCCACGGCAATGCGTACCGCCGTCGCTGAATCGGGAACGAAGCCATTCGCGGGGATGTACGCGTGCGTCCGCGTGGCCTGAGCCAGGAGGATGATCGGTACCCCCACGAGGACGACGAGAAGTCGCTTCATTGGGATGTGGGTTGGCAGCCTAACGCTGGAGTTCAGCTGCGAAACGGACCTTAGGGAAAAACATGCTGCCGGCGCGGAGAATCGGCCCGTTTCGTCAGCTGCAACGATTCGTTGGGCAGCGGCCACGCGGGGACTAACCCGACGCGCCGCGACCGATCCCGCCTATGGCTCGAGGTTCCAGATGTCGACATGCCACCGCCAGCGACCCTCTTCCTGACGCCAGACGACGACGTATTTCGCAACCACCTGCTGCCCGCCGCCCACCGTGAGGGTGCCCCGGCCGAGCTCGTACGCGCCCTCGCCCAGCGGCTGGAGGTCAACGGTCTCCAGCGCCACCGCCGTGATGCCCAGCTGTGCCGCGGCCCCGGCCCAGAACTGCCCGGCCGCCTCCCGGCCGCGCACGGTCGTGGCTCCGGGCGGCATCACGTGGGCGTCTCGCGTGTAGACCTCCCGCGCCGCGCGGGCGGGGTCGCCGTGTGCGAACGCCGCCTCGAAACGCCGGTTCGTCTCGGCGATGCCAGCTTGTAGGTCCGGCGTGTACGCGACGCCGGTGGCCGTCGGTTCCGTGGTGCTCGACATGTGATCTCCCGGGTTGGAGGGGCACGGCTTGCGGGCCAACTCCCAAGCCGCAAACGTGGCTTCGCTAGACCGCGCTCGCAAGCGCCATCCCTCGCGTGGTGAGCCGTCGCTGCCCAACGTTCTAGCTCAGCTGCAGCCGAGCCAAATAGGAGCATTGCGCGCAGCGCAATGCAACTTCCATAGATCGGCTGTCAGTTGCAGCGTTCGTTAGACATCTGGTCGCGCGATGGATAGCCTCCGTGACTTAGCTGAAACGTGTTGCGGAATTCGCGGCGCACATCTGCGGAGCGCGCGGCAAGCGCTGTGCCTGCTCGCCTGACCTGGCCAAGCGTGTCACTCCATTGAACCGCTGAATCGCCGACGAACCAGAGACGCTCGACCGTCAATCGAATGACATGCCCTGACAAAGGGCGATCGTAGTGCACTTCTCGCCGGCTAAAGTAGCGGAGCGTATCGCCTCGCACGTAGTAACACTCCGTTGCGCGTCCGGTCTCGCCGGCATAAGTGGCGACAAGCTTTTGAAGAGAGCCGCCTATTCCATACAGGATTAGTTGGCCACCTTCAGTCGAAGCGTTGGGCAGATCGACAGCCGTTTGCCGCATTCGCGAGAGACCAGCGTCGACGGTTGTCGTCCAGCGCGAAATGCTGTCGGCGACCGCGAGCCGAGAGGATTGCGCGCTCAATGGACCGGTCGCACCAAGTAGCCCAAGTGCAGTGAGGAGTCGACTGATAGTGCGCGGCATAGATGCGCCTGGATGTCTAACGCCCAAGTTAGCTGCAAGCGAGTCAAATAAAGGCGCCGGGCGAAGACCGGCGCAATTCGAAGATCGCTTGTCAGGTCCAACGTTCGTTAGGCGGCGGGCGCGATGAACTCGAACGGCGCCTCCTGATCGGCGAGTGGAACCAATCTGCACGACCGCCGGGTGACATCGGGGCCCGCTTGGCGTCGGTCACTGGAACTTCCGCTTCCTAAACGCCGCAACGTCGGCGGCCGATAGCGAGAAGAACTCAGTGTCGCGAATTCGCTTCTCCGCGAATCGGCCGTGCCAGTACGCTTCGATGCCCTGCGGATCATCAGTCTCGATGCTGTGCACAAGGTCAGTCCGCTCGGGAAGATCGAGGCGGACTTCGCGGTGCCGGCGAGTAGGGGACGATGTTCGGCCGATCTTGTACCGTTTGCCTGACCGCATCATATAGACGTACCCCGCGACGGCAACAGCCGGAGCGGCGCCAGCGCGGCGCTTGCGGGCGCGGTCGACGACCACATTCTCCAAATGCGCCAACTCTGTCCGTTGCGCGCAGAACTCCGCGAGCCGAGTCATGAATGACGGGTCGGCCTCAAGGCGCCGCATGACCGTGACGGTCGGGATACCAAAATCATGACGCTTCGCGAGACGAAACTCCGCTTCAGTGGGCCAGCGTCCGAGGCTGGCAACGAGGGCTGCAATGGGCGGCACGGCTGCCCCAAGATCCAAAGGCGCCTGCGCGAACGCGTGGGCCTGAAGACCTGCCTCGTTCTTCGCCTCGTTCCACTTGGACCAGTGGACGCCGATGATCTGCTTCTCCTTGATCCCGGAGAGCGCGAGGAAGCGCCGAAGGCCGATGTTGCCGCCATCGGCCGCCGCGAAGTCTCGGATGAGTCGTAGGATTTCCGCTTTGGTCATGCAAATGTTGGTTGCCAACGCGCTAGCAACCTGCGGGCGAATCAAATAGGAGCCGAGCGAACCGAGGCGCAACCACAAATCGCCCGTCTGGTTCAGCGTTCGTTAGACAGCATCGCGAAATGGTGCATGCCGCCGACGGCCAAGTAGGAACCGACCTATGCGATACCCAATTCGACCAGCCGCACCAAGTTCATTGATAGTGTGTTGCTCGCTTTCCTCAAGAGCTGCCTCGGTCCAGTGATCTGCGCCCCATGTGACCCGCTCCTCGGCCCACCGTAGACCTGACGTGGGCCGCAGGCGTCTGCCAAGCACCGTTTCGGCTTTGAACAAAGCCGCTCATGGCGAGCGCGTGACGCCGCGTCTGTCCACTGGAATCCGGCGCGATGCAGCCTGGCATGCATGCCCTCGTGGACCAGCGTCAGCGCGACCTCCTCCGGCGCCGTGGCGTCTGCCAGGATGTAGTCGAACTGCAATAAGCAGATGCCGATCGCATCGTGACACTCGCCCAAGCCATGTGACGGGGCAACAAGAATCCGCGGAAAATCACGCTGCAATGCCAGGTACTTGCTCGGCGCGAACTTACGAACGAGGCTTAGCGCCTCGCTAAGACGCGAATCGATGCGCTCGCGTTCGCGACGATCGGCCAGGAAGACGCGGACTTCAAAGTCAGAGTGGTGAACGCGGCGACTGGCTCGAAAGGCCGTACGCACCAACCAACTTGACGGAGTTGCGCTACGCATGACGAGAACTCGTGGGTGCTGTCTAACGCACAAAGTTCAGCTGCAAAGGATTCAAATAAGAGTGCGGGCGAAGCCCGCACGCGTCAATAGCGATCCTTTGTCAGCTGCAACGTTCGTTAGGGAGCCCGGACGTATGGCTCTGCCCTAAGCACGCTGACCCGATCGCAGATGAACGATCCGGCCATCCCGATTGCCGATGACCAATCGACGCGATAACGGCGCCGTGCCCGTGAATCGTTTGCGCCCAAGACTTCATCGAAATCCTCCGCGCCGGCCGGGTGGATTCGAAGTTCACCGAGCACGTTCTGATTGTAGAGGCCCTCGAGGCGCAACGACCCGACGTTCTCGAATCTGAGTGTTGCTCGGGCCCGCTGGCGATCTTTGTAGTAGCCTCGCGCATCGACTTCGGGTGACATTTCGGCGATCTCGAAATCGATCTCGATCGACGGATTGTGGAGCTGCCCCGCGTCGATGCGAACCCGATGGATCTCGCCGTCGTGGAAATCAGGCCAATGGCCAAAGAGTTCGATAAGCGCGGCGGAATTCTCGATCTCGATCATTCGCGATGCATGTGGCTTCCTAACGCCTGAAGTTGAGCTGCGAGCGGGTCTCATAAATGCGAGCGCAGCGAGCATTCAATAGGCCGCTCGGCAGCTCCAACGTACGTTAGGCTGCGGGCGAGCAAGACTCAACAGGTAGGTGGCGGATCGGCGCGGGCGGCTGCGCCGAGGAGGCCGAAGATAGTGTCGTCAATCGCGGCGCGGCGCGTCGGGTCGAAGCGAATGGCAGCGAGCGGGACCTCTCCGATGAAAGATGCACCGGACGCTAGGGCAGCCCAGGATCCGGAATCGGTAGTGGCTGCGGGCCTCGAGGCGAGGCGGTACACGCGGTAGTGGTCTGGATAGTCGTCGATGCGCTCGTCGAACGGGCAGTCGAAGAAATAGGCGGCGCCGGCCCGCTCGGCGAGGAAGGACCGCGGAAGGTCGTAGAACTCGCGGTAGCGGATAGGAATCCACGACACGGCGCTATCCTTACCTCAGAAATGGTCGCGGCCTAACGCCCGAGCTCAGGTGCGGGCGAGTCAAATAAGAAGCGAATGCGCAGTATTCGCAAATCCCCAGATGGCCCGTCTGCGGCAGCGTACGTTAGGCTACAGTCACCACGCCGAATCGCTCGACGCGATCCACGTGACCGGACCCTGATCGCTCAAGTACTGGTGGACGTGCGTCGGCTGCTCTTCGGTGAGGGGTTCTAGGAGGTCAGCGACCTGGTCCCACGTACCGGCTCTCAGATCACAATAGAGGACTGCAGTGCGCGCGTCGGTTTCACCGAGACGGCACCCGCTGTCCGTTGCCGCAACGCGTGCAATGAGGCGTGTCGCAGGTCCGTCAGCGCTTCCGGGTGCTATGAGAATTGGGGCAGCGGTGGTGCCGGACAGGGTCCGCAGCTCCTGCATAAGCCGTGTCGCATCAGCCGGCGCAACATTGATCAGCACAAGAACGGAGCTAGCTACGGTGGAGTCCGATGTGAGCAACAGTTGCATCGGCTAGAAAGGTGTTGCAGCCTAACGCCCGAGTTAGCCTGCGGCCGAGTGAAATAGAAGCGCGAGCGCAGCTCGCGCAATCCACAGATCGGCCGTCAGGCTCAATGATCGTTAGGCTGAATGCGGACAGACGCGTGCCTGCGTCATTTAAGCAGGTGAAGAGCGTAGCTGAGCGCCTGCTGAAACAAACCGAATAAGATCCGCCCCTTCTCGGTATCCAGACTTAGCGTAATTCCGATGCTGATGAGCGTATTGAGCGCGACGCCTTGCCAGTCAAACTTGTCGAGTCGGTCGACCGATGAGGCCAAGCGCTCGAGTTGCTGTGCGACAACGGCTTGCTCAGCCGGAGGCGGCTCGAAAGTCTTGAACACCAGCACTTGAAACTGCTGAATTGCGACGCGAACCTGAGTTTTCTCGTCATCTGTGAACTGCTCGCCCGCGCGAGGTTGGCCCACTTGGCTAAGCATGGTGCGGGCCTCGTTGACTTGCGACCAGAGATCTGGTAACGCCTCATCCTCCAGGTGCGGGGCGACGTCGGTGGCGAGCCACTCGCGAAAAACGGCTACGACGGTCTCGAATGGCACGTACCCTTGGTCCGGCCGTACGTCGGTCCATGGATACCCGGCTGCGAATTCGACGAATAGGTAGTCGAACTCGTCGAAATGGCCGGTGGGATTCCGCACGACGAACGCTAGCTCGCTGTCCCTGACGCGTATTTCGAACCCCGGATGGGTCGCGATCGTCGTTGTTCTCGCCCGACTCGAAAACGGTCGGATCGATGCCTGACTTGAGGATCTCTTGGAATAGTGCGTTGGTGTAGCGCTTTAGCATGCGATGGAGATGTGTTTCAGCCTAACGCCCGAGCTAAGCTGCGGCCGAGTCACAACAAGAGCGGCAGCGAGCGCAGCGAGTCGCCGCAGTCCTTAGCATCGGCCGTCTGCTTCAGCGTTCGTTAGACAGCAGCGGCACATCAATCTCCCACGAACTTCAGGTAGAGGTGTATGCCGTCAGCGACGCGGCGGACGAACAACCGCAACGCGGCGGCGCGCTCCCGTTCGATGTCCGACATACCGGCCGAAGCGGCTTCGATCTCTGCCGCGAGAACCTCGGCCTGGCGCCGGTTGAAGATAGTGTCCCCATAGGGGTCAATGAAGGCCAGGCACTTCGAGTCCCGCGAAGCGTTGTTGCGGATGAGGCCGACGATCTGAACGTCGGCGAACCGCGCCTCCTTAGTGCCATGCTCGTCCTGGACGATCACGTCGATCATAGGAGTCGTGGGCTGCAGTCTAACGATGACACTATGCTGCCAGCCGTGCCTTACGCAGCACGCTTATCCTGCGAAGTTGGTCAAAAGGCCGCAAGTGCTCGCGACCTAAGAGGTGGCGGTGGAATTGCCGAAATAGCGATCTCGTTGCGTGCTAACGACTTCGACTCGAGGCAGACCGCTGCGTCCGTACTTATGCTGCGGAAGCCATGCAGCAGAACGAGCATGCGGATCGTGAAACGCCCGAGCGGTCCCGAAAACGGCATCACAGTCGGTCCGCCGGACTGCGAACGCCCAAGCCGCCACGATTCAGTACGTGCGTATAGCGCATCGTCATTTGCACGTTCGCGTGGCCAAGCAGCTCCTGCACGGTTCGGATGTCCGCGCCGGACTCCAGGAGGTGCGTTGCGAACGAGTGTCGAAGGCTGTGACACGTGGCGCGCTTCGCAATGTTGAGCGCGCGCACAGCCTCCTTGAACGCACGCTGAACCACGGTCGCGTGCAGGTGATGCCGCCGACGCGTTCCATTTGCATCCACGAACGTTCGCGTGGCGGGAAACAGGTACCACCAGCTCCACATCGCATCCGCCTTCGGATCCTTGCGGAGATACGAGTCTCCAATACCAGTCACCCGCACCTTCAGGCGGCGGTCGCTTTGAAACGATCGCAGGCCGTCTCGCAGGCGGCGCGCCATATATGGTCGCGCGACGTCCGCGAGCGGCGTGCGCCGATCCTTACCTCCCTTCCCTCGGCGCACCACGATCTCCCCACGATCGAGATCGATATCCTTGATGCGCAGAGACACGCACTCTGTAAGGCGAAGTCCACTTCCATACATCAAGAGCGCGCAGAGCTGCGCGTTGCCACGAAGCCGTCGCAGCACGGACTTCACCTCTCGTACCGATAGCACGACCGGCACGTATCGCGTCCGGCGCGCGGGCGTGACGCCATCCACCCGCGGGAGCGGAACTCTCAATACGCGCTGGTACAGAAAAACCAATGCGGCCAGCGCTTGGTTTTGCGTGCTCGCCGCGACGCGCCGGTCTACGGCGAGATGCGATAGAAAGGCTCGCACGGCGTCAACATCAAGCTCGCGCGGATGACGGCGCCCGTGAAACCGGATGTACGCCACGATCCAATGGCAGTACGCTGCCTCGGTGCGCGGGCTGCACCGCCGCTCGCGCATCGTACGGCGCACGATTTCCATGAAACGGAAGCGGCGGTCGGGATCGGGAGCCGCACCGAGATGGGATTCTGGAATGGGCGGTGGCGACATGCCGAACACGATGGCGCCACCACCGTCCGGCCTCGCATCAATTCATCGCCGAGCGAACCTCGGCGCTGCGCGCCTCACAAATTCACGTTCACTTGAGACAGCATCGCCGCAACCCGCGGGATGTCGGACCGGCGCGAGAGATCGAGCACCGGCGCGTCGGTCGGGATCACCGCGAACCGCATGCCCAACACCTCGACAGCGTACTGCACCGCGAGCGGCAACTCGAGCTCGCCGCGCGGCGAGGGCTGCACATCCCGGCACGCTTGGAAAAATTCCGATGTGACCCGCCACACGTTCATGCTCACCGGCATCGCGGCGTCGAACCGCGCGAACGACGCACCATCCGGTTTCTCGGTCACCCGCCGCAGCGTGCCATCGGGCCCAACATCCAGCAGCGCGTACGCCGCGATGCGCTCCGCCGGGATGTTGCCGTCGCGCACGAGTCCGTCGCGCGTGAATCCGATCGTGGCCGCGCCGTCTGTTAGGCGAAGCCGAGTGAGCGGCTCGACGGGATAGTAGTTGTCCGCGTTGAGCACGACGAACGGTTCACCCTGCGTGAACTCCCGCGCCGCGAGCACGGCGTCGGCCGTGCCGATGGGCGCCGATTGCACCGCGAACGTGATGCGCACGCGCTTCGGTGGGGCCGTCCGCGTGTAATACTCGCGGATCGCGTCGTGATCCGGCGCGACCACGAGGCACACGTCGGTGAAGCCGGCGTCGGCGAGCGCGGTCATCACATAATCGAGAAACGGCCGGCCGATCGGGATCATGGCCTTGACGCCGCTGTCCGCCGCCGCCGACTGCGCGGCGCCTAACGCAACGCCGTCGTCCGCCTCGCGCATCCGCGTGCCTAACCCGCGCGCGAGGATCACCGCCTTGGTGCACGGGCGCTCCGCCGCCTCGGCCGACGTCTGCACACCGGCCAGCTCCGGCCGGTCGGCGGACCAGATGCGCCGCACCACGCGCCACAGCACCGCGCCGCTCACCAGGAACGCCACGAGCCACACAGCGGATTGCGTTAGGCGGCCATACACCACGCTGCCGGTGCCGAAGAGCCCCGCGTACACGAAGACGACGCCCGCGGTCCAGCCGAGCATCATCTGCGGCAGGCTGTCGGGCGACGGGGGAATGTGCGAGGCCGCCCGAATGCGGTTCCACCCCGGTCCCGCCGGCCGCGTGAGCTCGTAGAAGCGGAGCAGCGTGGCGTCATCGGCCGGACGCGTGACCAGCGTGACGGCCACCCACACGACGGTGGTCACGGCCACCGTCGTGAGCAGCGGCACCGGGTCGGCCACCACCACGCCTAACTTTCGGGCCACGAAGAATGCGATCGATACGGCGAACGACGACACCATCGCCGCGATCTCGCTCCAGGCGTTGATGCGCCACCAATACCATCGCAGCAGATAGATGAGACCGGTGCCCGCCCCCACCGACAACAGCAACTGGAACGCCTCGCTCGCCGTCGACAGCAGCAGGGTGAATGAACCCGCCGCGATCATGAGGATCGCAGTGAGTGCGCGCGATGCCCACAGGTAATGCCGCTCGCTCTTTCCCGCGGCGACGAACCGCTGATAGAAATCGATGATCAGGTACGAGGAGCCCCAGTTGAGGTGGGTCTCCATCGTCGAGCGGTACGCGGCGAACAACGCGGCGATGATCAATCCCTTCATGCCCACGGGGAGCAGCGTGAGCATGGCCGGGTAGGCGAGGTCGTTGCCGATGAGCGCCGGGTCCACGTGCGGCATCGCCCGGTGGATGTCGCCCAACGTCGGGAACACGAGCATCGAGCACACCGCGACGATGATCCACGGCCACGGCCGCAATGCATAATTGGCCACGTTGAACCAGAGCGTAGCGCCCAACGCATGCCGCTCGTTGCGCGATGCGAGAATGCGTTGGGCGATGTAGCTGCCGCCGCCCGGCTCGGATCCCGGGTACCACACCGACCACCATTGCACGGTGAGCGGGATGATGAGCACGCTGAGCGTGAGCGACGTGTCGTGAAAATCCGGGAGCAGGTTGAGCGTGCGCGGGCTCACCTTGGTCAGCATTCCCGTTAGGCCGCCCACCTGCGGCTGCTGGAGTGCCACGACCGCCGCTGCGATCACGCCGATCATCGCCAGCGCGAACTGCACGAGATCGGTGGTGAGCACGCCCCACAAGCCGGAGATCGACGCGAAGAGCACGCACGCCGTACCGGCGATGAGCACGGTCTCGAGCCGGCCCCAGCCCAACATCACATTGGCGATCTTGATCGCGGCGAGCGTCACCGTCGACATGATCATGATGTTGAAGAAGAGCCCCAGGTACACGGCGCGGAATCCGCGCACGAGCGCCGCCGGCTTCCCCGCGTAGCGCAGCTCGTAGAACTCGAGATCCGTGAGGACGCCCGAGCGTCGCCACAGTTGGGCGTAGAAGAACACGGTGGCCATCCCCGTCAGCAGGAAGGCCCACCACACCCAGTTGTACGAGACGCCGTGCGAGCGCACGAAGTCGGTGACCAAGTTAGGCGTGTCGGTGCTGAACGTGGTGGCGACCATCGACGTGCCCACGAGCCACCACGGCGCCGATTGCCCCGATGCGAAGAACTCGGCCAGTCCAGACTGCGAACGCCGGATGTAGAAGAACGCCGGCAGATAGCAGAGCGCCAGACTAACGGCGACGATGATCCAGTCGAGCCCGGTCAGTCGCACGTCATGGTCTCATCGCGCGGTGCACTCCACGGTCATCACCTCGAGCGGCGCGAGGTGGAACGTGTGCTCGTCCCCGGCGCGCAGCACATCCGCGGAGCGCCCGCGGTGCTCTGCCCACGGACTCGCGGTCGCGAATTCCCGCGGCGCAGACTCCGGCAGCTCGAACGCGCGCGCCACATCGATCGCGATGTCCTGCGGCACGGTGCTCGGATTGCGCAGGGTGAGAATGCCCTTCCGCGGCGACCACGATGCCCAACCGTACGGCTCCAGGCGCTGCGGGTCGCCGCCCACCCAGTGCGTGTCGACCAGCGTCCCCGCGTTCGCCCGCGACCACTTGGCGCACTCGGCGATCGTGTCCCAGTCACGCGATGAGAGGAGCGCCGGCGTCACGTACATCTCCTGCAACTGCGTGCCCGTGCCGAAATAGCTGCGCACTTCAATCGGGAAATCGCCGCCGGGATCGGTCATCAGATTGTGCGCCTGCTTCGCGTAAATCATCCCGTGCAGCATCAGCGAATTCATCGGGAACAACGCGCCGGCACGCACCACGTGATCATAGGTGTCCGAATCACGGTACGTGATCCATCGCTGACGCGGTGATCCGACGCCGGCGAAGTCGTGATCGTCGCCGCCGCGCCAGATCGAATCCGCGTATCGCAGCCAGAACGGCGACGGATACGTCCCCGTCGTGAGATTCACGTAGAGGTCCGGCTCTTCCGCGCGCAGCTCGCCGATGAGGTGAATCGCTGCGTCGAAGTCGCTGTCGAACGGACTGCCGGGACTCGTGCTCGATGCATCGCCGGTGCCATCGATCTTGAATTGGTTGACACCGTAGCGGCGAATCATGTCGACGCACGTGTCGCGGAAGCGCTTGTAATACACAGGACCCGACAACGCGAAGCCATCGGCATTCGTCTCGAACCCCTGCTGCTTCCCGTAGGCGAGCCGTTCCTCGCGCGGCTTCCCGTAGCCGCCCCACGGCGAGAGCCACACACCGGGCGCGGCGCCGAAGCGATGCGTGGCTTGGGCGACCTTGGTGAATCCGTCGGGGAAGCCGGCGTTGAAGTGCCACAGCGTGGTCGGATCGTCCCAGCCGTCGTCGAACAGGAAGCTGTCGAGCGCCACGCCGCGGCGCTCGCGCAGCTCGATGCCTAACGCAGTGATGGCGCCCAACGCATCGGCTTCGCTGTAGCGGTTGAAGTAGCCGATGTCGTACCACGAGTTGTAGTGCAGGAACGTGCGGTACGGGTGCGCGCGCTCGCGCTCGACATACCTCAGGAACTCGCGCCGCAGCTGACCCGGGCGCGTGACGCCGACGACGCTGCTGAGCTCGAGCGTCGTCCCGGGACGGAGCGGCAGCGTCCGCGTGGCCCGGCAGCGCACCTCGTCGCCATCCACGACGTTGTCGGCGAGCGGATGCTCGAGCGCCACGTACGCGTTGCCGATCACCACCGGCGTGCCGCGCACCGTGCCCGGCACCATGGCGTTGGGCGCGTGCACGGCGAACATCGTCACGGACCGCAGCGGCACCTCGCCGCCTAACGCGCGGAGGGCGAGCTCCTGGCGCACGTACGCGCTGCCGTCGCGCAGCACTGCGCGCCACTCGGCTTCGATCCGGCCCGCGGCGTCGCGCAGGCGCACC
>JACZCV010074433.1_pt1 | contig 20475 bp, 24 predicted proteins | sample 8641841 | NCBI WGS metagenome assembly JACZCV01 (sample SAMN15324606, study PRJNA640507) | soil metagenome | isolation source: monocropping sugarcane control | place: China: Luxin town, Laibin City, Guangxi Province | collected 2019-07-25 | depth 10cm m
CGCACGCGGTAGCCGCGGATCTGCACGTCCTTCTCTTCCATGATGTTGAGCAGCCCGACCTGAATGCGCTCCGCAAGGTCGGGCAGCTCGTTGATGCCGAAGATGCCGCGGTTGGTGCGCGGCAGCAGGCCGTAGTGAATCGTCAGCTCGTCAGCGAGGTAACGGCCCTCGGCAACCTTGATCGGGTCGACCTCGCCGATGAGGTCCGCGATCGAGATGTCCGGCGTCGCGAGCTTCTCGCCATAACGGTCCTCGCGATGCAGCCACGCGATCTCCACCAAGTCGCCGTTGGTGGCCACGAGGTCGCGGCACCGCCGGCAGATCGGCGCATAGGGGTGGTCATTGATCTCGCAGCCGGCGACGACCGGCACGGTTTCGTCGAGCAGAGTGACCAGCGACCGCATGATGCGGCTCTTCGCCTGGCCCCGCTCGCCGAGGAGGATGACGTCGTGGCCCGAGATGATGGCGTTGGAAAGTTGGGGCAGGACCGTCTCGTCGTAGCCGACGATTCCGGCCAGCAGCGGCTCGCTTGAGCGGAGCCGGGTGATGAGGTTGCGCCGCATCTCCTGCTTGACGGATTCGTGGACGTGACCAGACGCGCGTAGCTCGGCGATGGTTCGAGGGGTTGCGGGGGGCATGCAACGCACTATAGAGAAGGTCCCGCAGCCCTATCCGCACTATCCGACTTTGGCCGGGTTGATATGCTCGGGCAGCGTTGACTGTGAGCATTCGCGCGCGTTACGAAGACGCGCACGACGAGGGCCGGCCGTTGGTTGGCGGCCATCGCGGTAACCCCGCCCATCACCCGGAGAACACGATGCGGTCGTTTCGCTCCGCCATCGAGGCGGGCTGCGACCTCATCGAGTGCGACGTGCACCTTTCGTCGGACGGCAGGCTGGTCGTCATCCACGACCACACGCTCGAGCGCACCACCAATGGCCAGGGCATGGTCCGCGATCACACCGCGGCCGAGCTGCGCAAGCTCGACGCCGGTGAGGGTGAGCACATCCCGCTGCTGCACGACGTGATCGAGCTGGCGCTCGGCAAGGTCGGCCTAGTCATCGAGATCAAGCAGCTGCCCGTCACCTATGGCGGTCTCGAGGAGAAGCTGGTCAACATGCTTCGCCAGCTGGGCGCGGTGCAGGAATGCGCGGTGGTGTCGTTTCACCATCCGGCCATCAAGAAGCTGCGCGAGATGGAGCCGCGGCTCCAACTTGGCCTGCTCGAAGGTGCGCGGCCGCTGGACCCGGCGCGGATGTTGAAGGAGGCGGGCGCCGATGTGTTCTCTCCCCATTGGGGCGCGATGGACCGCGGGCTCGTCGAGCAGGTGCATGCCGCCGGCGGCGCTGTCGGCGTCTGGACTGTGGACGACGAAGCCGGGGTCGCATGGTGCAAGTACTGCCGCCCGGACTCGGTGTTCACGAACCGGCCGGCGGAGGTAGGTCAGGCCCTCAGGTCGTAGGCGTAATACGCGCACTTTGCGCAAAACGTGCGGAATTTCGGGCTCGTATTGGCGCGTTTTGCACAAAAGAGGCGGAATCCGGGCCACCGTTACAACCGCAAGCCTCCGGTCGTTGCCTCAATTGAAGTGCGGGCTCATACCATGAACCGGCCGTGGCTGCCGACCGGCCCCCCTTCGAGGACGTATACCGCGACTACCTCGGTCGCATCTATGCCTACGTGCGGGCGCAGGTCGGCACCTCCGCGGACGCCGAGGACATCACCGCCCAGGTCTTCATGAACGCCTACCAGGCCTACGACCGGTTCGAACCGCGCAACCTGACTCCGGCCGCGTGGCTCTTCCGCATCGCGCGCAATGCGACGCTCGACCACTTCCGCGCCGGCACGCGCCGTGACCGGCTGCAGCGGACGATCGAGCACCAGCCCGAGGCTGAAGCCGACCCGGCATCCATGGCCGAGGAGCGAATCCAGTACCGCGCCCTGCTGGCCCACGTGGCGCGGCTTTCGGAGCGCCAGCGCGAGGCCATCTCGTTGCGGCACTCGGGGCTCAGCTTCGAAGAGGTTGGGCATCTAATGAACTGCACCGAGGACGCGGCGAAGATGCTGTATCACCGGGCCCTCAAGGCCATTCGCGACGCGGTTGCTGGAGAGGAATCGAAGGTTGAGTGACGAGAAAGACGACCTGGAGCTCGACGCTCTGCAGCGGCAGCTCGACGACGCCTTCGCCACGACGCGTCCGCGCCGGGATTTTGAGGACGAGCTCTGGCTGCGCATGCAGGCACAGCGACCAGCCACGTCGCGGCTGCGAGATGCGATCGCGGCCATGGTGGCGGGATTCCGCGAGGCGCCCGCCATTCCGCTGGGGGCCGTGGCCGTGCTGCTCATTGTCGTCATCGGAGTGAGCGTGCTTTCTTCGAGCGGCTTCCACCTTCCCAGCCCGAACTCAGCGGGCGGAGCAGCATCGAAGTACGCGCCGGCCGACCTCTCCGCCGGCGAGTTTGGCCGCCTGCCAACGCCACGTCTGGATCCGAATGCACCAGAGAAGAACGCACCCGTCGCGCTGGCGGCCGGGCCACAGCCGCCGTCATCGCTGGGGCCAACGACGGCCAACCTGTACTTCGGGCCGGCAAACCTACGGTGGACGGGGGAGTTGCTTCCGTTACCGCCTGCTCCCGTCTATCGATACAGCGAGCCAACTTCGACTGATGCAGATCAGTTCGCAGCTTCCCTCGGCGGGGCGCCAACCAATTCAAATGCTCCTGGTTACCTGGGCACCTATTCCGCTCAGGACTTCACCATCAGCGTTCTCGGTAGCGTGCCTCCGCTGCCGCGCGAGCCCAACTACGTGCTTACCCCGACAACTTCCATTGGGGGCTCTGGCCAGGATCCCCAGACCGTGGCGACGAATTTCCTCGACCGCTATAGCCTGGCTCCGACCTCGCCCAGCCCGGTGGTGGTCCAAAAGACGGGGGACGTAACCCGCGTCGTCTACCCGCGATCGTTCTCAATTGGAACACCAAGCGGAGCGGCGTTCGTGTTGGTCGACTGGAGCGGTGAGCGTTACGGCGTCGAAGTCGACGTGCGCGACGGGCAGATACGATCGGTCAGCGGCCCGCTTCCGCTGAGGCTCGACTCGGCCAACTACCGCTTGATCAGCAACGACCAGGCCGTTCAGCAAGCGCTGGCTCAGCCACCTGCAGCGTCGCAAGGCATCCAGCCGATGCCGACCGTCAATCTGAGGGACGTGCAGCTCGTGTACGCGCTGGCGATCTCCGGAGGGCAGGGTTTCTACGAGCCCGCGTATCTCTTTTCAGGGACCTTCCAGTACAACGGACAGACATACACGAAGAGAGTTCTCGTCCCGCTGGTGGACCCGTCTCAACGGAAGTAGTCCTGACGATCGGGCACTCGACCCGATCGCTGGATGACTTCATTGAGCTGCTGCAGGTGCATGGTGTCAAGCGGCTGATCGACGTGCGCACCGCGCCCGGCTCGCGGCGCATGCCGCACTTCTCGCGGTCATCACTGGAGGCGTCGCTGCCCGCTCATGGCATCGAATACCTCCACATGCCCGAGCTCGGCGGTCTGCGCAAGCCAAAACGCGATTCGGTCAACAGCGCCTGGCGCAACGACTCATTTCGCGGCTACGCCGACTACATGCAGACCGACGAGTTCTGGCACGCGATCGACGGCTTGCGCAAGCTGGCCGCATCCAAACGGACGGCGATCATGTGCGCCGAAGCCGTGCCCTGGCGGTGCCACCGCTCGCTCATCGCGGACGCCCTCACGGTGGAAGGAGTCGACGTCAGGCACATCACCGGCAAGGGCGAGCCATCCCCTCACCGCCTGACTCCGTTCGCTGATGTGGTCAACGGGCGCATCACCTATCCGGGGACCGATACACTCCCGCTTTAGAGAAGGAAGTGGGTAAGAAGCAGGTCCGCGCCCAGATGCGCAAGGTGAAGGCCCCGAAGCCGCCGGCTCACGGTGCGCTCAACCAGGGCACGACGCGCCGCCAGCGGGAGCGGTTCGTGGTAGCCGGAGGGTTGCTCCAGGGGTATGCGCCTGACTTCGTGGTCAGGCTGGGGTACATCGCGCTCGGCGTCGGGGTCGCCTGCCTGGTGATCGCGGCGATCCTGATCTTCGTCCTCCAGCCGATCTACGGCTGGGGTGTGGCGATTGCCGCGGGCGTTGCCTGGCTCGTGCCGATCGCCCTGCTCACGAGCTTCATCACGCCCGGCTTCCGCCTGGCACTCAAAGACCGGCGCGCCGAAGCGCGGCTCGTGCAGGGCCAGCTCGTCGGCGCCAGCACCGTCAGCAACTCGATGGGCCTTGGGCTCTTAATGCTGCAGACCCGCGGCGGCTCCGAGCAGTACCTCGTGCCGCCGGCGCGGCTCAAGCAGATCCCGGGCAACCAGGTCAACGTCGTCTTGACGGTCACCCCGTACCTGCGCCACGTGAGATCGGTCGGGATCATGGGCCAGCGGATGGTCGGTCGCGTCGAGCCGCCGATTCCGCCTGTGATGCGGCAGCTGCAGCGCCTGCCGGTCATCACGCCGATCGCGATCTCGGTGGCGGCCATCCTCGGTGACGACGTCGTGGCGGCTAGCCCAATTCCGAACGCGATCCTGCACACGGCGCTGGCGCTGCTCGTCGGTACCGCGCTGGCCGCCGCGGTCTACGGAGTTTCTACGCTGCTCCAGCGTCGGATGATGGCGGAGGCCCAGGCTCTGGTTCCGACGCGGTAGGAGTCGTCGCCGGCGGCTTCTTCTCGTCCGTGGGATGGGCGGCGGCCTTGAGTCCGGACTCGGGTACCAGGTCCTTCCGGTGCGGGTACAGGGCGATCAGAAGCAGGCTGAAGGCCAGACCAAAGAACACAGGTCCGATGTGAAAGGGCTCCCGCCAGACGAAGTAGGCGCCGGCTTCGAAGGCCAGCACCACGAGGCCGTAGAGGATCCCCGCCCGCACCCAGCCCACGTTCCCGGAGGGGTTGAACGCCGCGGCCATCAGGCCGATGCCAAGCACCGCCCCGGCCGCGGAGGTGTGGGTCCCGACCTCCTGGTCGAGCGGCAGGAGCGAGGTCGGCACCAGCGCCGCGGCCGCCCCGCCGACCAGCGCCATGCCCATCAGCAGCATCGCGATCGTCAGCAGAACTCGCCTCACTGGTGCATCACAGGCGGACTGTATAGGAAACGCCAGTAAACTCGAACCCATGGCTGACGAAGCTCACATCACACCCGAGGGGCTCGAGACGGTCCGCAAAGAGTACGCAGAGCTGACCGAGGTCTGGCGGCCGCAGATCGCGGCCAAGATCAAAGCCGCGCGCGAGCTCGGCGACCTGTCCGAGAACTTCGAATACCACGCGGCCAAAAACGAGCAGGGCATGAAAGAGGCCCGCATCAGGGAGCTCGAGGCGATCATCAAGAACCACGTGCTGATCGAGGATCAGCGGATCCCGGGCAAGGTCTCGATGGGCAGCACCGTGCGCTTCCGCGAGGAGGGCGAGGGCGAGGAGACGTACCGAATCGTCGGCCCGGCAGAGGCGGATCCGAAAGCCGGCCGCGTGAGCTACGAGTCGGCGCTCGGCAAGGCGATGCTTGGCCGCAAGGTCGGCGACGTGGTGGTGGTCAGCACCCCCAACGGTTCGTACCGGGTGCGTATCGAGGGTGTAGACTAGCCCAACGCCGATCGCGACCGGGGCCGGGCATCTCGCTCGGTTGCGCGCATGGATGGCCGACCACCGGCTGGACGGCGCCTTTATCACGCGGCCGATTTCGATCGCGTACCTCACCGGATTTCACAGCGAGCCGATGGAGCGGCTGATGGCGCTCGCGATCAGGCACGACGGCGCGACCCTCATCGTGCCCGCGCTCGAGCACGAGCACGCGGTCGACACGGTCGCCGATATCGGCGTCGTGTCCTGGAGCGATGGCGACGATCCGTACACGCTCGTGCATGAGGCGCTGACCGGCGTCGAGCGCGTCGCGGTCGAGAAGGACCACCTCACCGTCAGGGCATTCGAAGCCCTGCAGTTGCAGCACGTGGTCGACATCTCGCCCGAGGTGCGGACGATGCGCAGCAAGAAGACCGCTGCCGAGCTGGAGAGGCTTCGCCGCGCCGCGGAGATCACAGACCACGTCTATGAAGATGTCGTCCGTCGCATCCGGGTCGGGCAGTCAGAGCTGCACGTTGCGCAGTTGATCGCCTCCGCCATCAGCGCCGCGGGCGCGACGCAGGCGTTCGAGGCCTCGGTCCAGTTCGGTTCCAACTCGGCGATTCCTCACCACAAGCCCGCCGAGCGCGAGCTCGCTGCGGGCGACCTGGTGCTGCTCGATTTCGGCGCGGTCTACGGCGGCTACTGCGCGGACATCACGCGCGTCGCGGTGGTGGGCGAGCCCAGCGCGCAGCAGAAGGAGATCCACAACGTCGTCCTGACGTCGCACGACGCAGGGGTTGCAGCGGTGCGCGACGGCGCCACCGCGGGCGAGGTCGACGGCGCCGCCCGCAGAGTGATGGACGGGACGCAGTGGGGCGACAAGTTCATCCACCGCGTGGGCCACGGTCTCGGCCTCGAGGCACACGAAGACCCAAGCCTCGACCCAGGCTCGTCGAAGCAGCTGGTGGCCGGCATGGTTTGCACGATCGAACCGGGGATCTACGTGCCCGGATGGGGCGGCGTTCGTGTCGAGGACGACGTCGTCGTCGAGCACGACGGCTGCCGGCTGCTGACGACGTCGGACCGTTCACTGCATGTGATCGAGCCATGACGCCGACCGGCATGCGTCGCACCGCGCAGCGCTCGATGGTCTACGAGGCCATCGTCCAGCTCGGGGGCCACTGCACCGCCGACCAGATCACCGCCGAAGTACGGCGTTCGCGGCCGAGCTTTCCGCGGAGCACCGTCTATCGGGGATTGGAGGCGCTGACCGCGTCGGGCGCCATCTACGCCGCGCACCTGGGCGAGGGCGCCACGCATTACGAGCTGGCGAGCGGCGAGCATCATCACGCCGTCTGTCAGGTGTGCGGCGGCGTGATGCACATCGAGGAGGACCTGGTCGCGGCGCTCGAGGGCCACCTCGAGCAGGAGCACCGGTTCAAGCCTTCGCGCACGGAGGTGCTTGTCGTCGGCATCTGCGAGAGCTGCGCTAAGAAGCCGGGCGCGCGGTCATCGCGGCACCCGACTCTGGAGCACGTCCACCACTAAGCGCGACTGATCTCCGCGGCGGCGCTGATAGAGTTGCGCCGAGCCGGCCAGACCTACTTCATTAAGAGGACGCGATGGAGACCAAGATCATCGGCACTGTGCTGCCTGTGCTGGAGCTGAACATGCAGCCGGGGGACAGGGTCTTCGCTGAATCGGGCCAGCTCGGCTGGATGTCGATGGCGATCCAGATGCAGACGTCGACCAGCGCGGGCGGACAGCAGGGCGGGCTCTTCGGCGCGCTTGGGCGCGCGGTCGCGGGCGGCACGTTGTTCATGACGGAGTACAGCGCGGCCGGCGGTCCCGGCCTCCTCACGTTCGCCGCCAAGCTGCCGGGACAGATCCTGCCGCTGGAGATCTCCCCGAACGCCGGCTACATGGTCCATCGTCACGGCTTCATGTGCGCCACCCTTGGCGTTCAGTTCTCCATCGGCTTTCAGCAGCGCCTCGGCGCCGGCATCTTCGGCGGCACAGGTTTCCGGATGCAGCGCCTGCAGGGCCAAGGCCAGGCCTGGGTCGAGCTCAACGGCGAGGTCGTGACGTATGACCTCCAGCCCGGCAACACCGTTCGCGTCCATCCCGGACACGTCGGCATGTACCAGGAGAGCGTGCAGTTCAACATCACCACGGTCCCCGGCATCAAGAACGCGCTGTTCGGTGGCGACGGCATCTTCCTCGCGACACTGACCGGTCCTGGCCGCATCTGGCTGCAGTCGATGTCGATGCCGCACCTCGCGCACGCGATCGCGGAGTACTTGCCGCGGCCCGAGTCGTCCAGCGGCAGCCTGGTCGGCCAGCTCCTCCAGGGGAGCTAAGCCCGGGTGGATCCGAAGATCGTCGGCACGGTCATGCCAGTGCTCGAGCTGAACATGCAGCAGGGCGAGAAGGTGTTTGCCGAGTCAGGCCAGCTCAGCTGGATGTCGATGGCGGTGCAGATGCAGACGTCGACCACCGCCGGCGGCCAGCAGGGCGGGCTCTTTGGCGCGCTCGGCCGCGCGGTCGCGGGCGGGACGCTGTTCATGACCGAGTACACCGCAGCCGGGGGCCCAGGATTGCTCGCGTTCGCGGCCAAGCTGCCGGGCCAGATCCTGCCGCTGGAGATCGCGCCGGGCTACGGCTACATGGTCCACCGCCATGGCTTCATGTGCGGCACGCCGGGCATCCAGTTCTCGATCGGCTTCCAGCAGCGACTCGGCGCCGGCATCCTCGGCGGCACCGGCTTCCGCATGCAAAGGCTTGCGGGTCAGGGTCATGCCTGGGTCGAGCTCCATGGCGAGGTCGTGATGTATGACCTGCAGCCCGGCAACACCATTCGCGTGCACCCTGGCCACGTCGGCATGTACCAGGAGTCGGTGCAGTTCAACATCATGACCGTCCCCGGCATCAAGAACGCTTTCTTCGGCGGCGCGGGTATCTTTCTCGCCGCGCTGACCGGGCCAGGTCGCGTGTGGCTGCAGTCGATGACGATGCACCACCTGGCGCACGCCATCCAGGAGTACCTCCCCAGAGCCGGTTAAGCGCATTTGTCCGATCGCTGGCTGACGTTCGACTGTTTCGGCACATTGGTCGACTGGCGCCACGGGATCGCCACGACCGGTGAGCTGCTTTTTCCAGGGCGAGGCCAGGATTTTCTCGCCGCGTATATCGATCTCGAGGCTGAGGTCGAGGCCGATGGACCGTTTCGCAAATATCGCGAGGTCCTCGCCGAAACCACGCGGCGCATCGCGGCCAAGCTCGATCTGCAGCTGAAGCCCGACGACGCCACCGCGCTGTCGGCGACGATCCCTTACTGGCCGGTCTTTGCCGACGTCGGTCCGGCGCTCGGCGCGCTGCGGAACGATGGCTGGAAGCTGGCGTTGCTGACCAACTGCGACCGCGACCTGATCGCGCAGACGCGACAGCGGCTGCCGGTGCCATTCGCTGCCGTGGTAACCGCTGAAGATGTGTCGGCGTACAAGCCGAACCACGCGCACTTCGAGCGGTTCCGTACCGAGCGTGGCTCATCCGCGCACACGTGGATCCACGTGGCGCAGAGCTACTTCCACGACATCAAGCCCGCCCACGAGCTGGGCATACGGCGCATCTGGGTGAACCGCCTCGGGGAACAGGACGACCCATCGATCGCCGACGCGGTCATCTCCGGGCTGGCAGACCTGCCGGGCGCGTTAACCCGAATCGAGGCTTGACTCGCAGGCCGGACCGGCGCATAAATTCGTATCGAGCCGCTGATCACGGGAGCCCGGAGGGTGTGTCATGAGGGTGAACAGGTTTGTGTCCGCCACTTTGGCTGTAGCTGGCGTACTTGTGTTCTCGGCCGCGCCGGTGGCCGCCGGGCAGGCCTCGGATTGGAGCGTGGGCTACTACACACCGTCAGGCCGTGCGCTCTCCAACTCTTCTGCCTCTGCGCTCGCCGGCGGGGTGGCGACCTTCAATTTCACCAACCAGCCGAGCACCGCGCTGCTCGTGACAGACCACGGCGCGTTCAAGGGCACGCTGCTGGGCGACGACCGGGCCAAGACGATCACCGCAACGTTCACCGTGACTGGGGCAACGAGCGACTTCATCTACTTCGGCGAAGGCACGCCTGACAATCCGTGTGTCTTTCCGGCCAACGTGCGCCTCTTCTTCACCACCTCCAACGCGGGTGGCTTTGCCTTCACCGACTTCTGGTGGTCGGACACTGCCGCCGCTGTGCTCTCGAATGGGACGGTCACCCTCACCGCATCTGTGGCGCCGGTCGGATGGTCCGACTGGAACGGCCAACCGGCCGCCGCCAACGCCGACGCCTTCAACGCAGCCGCGTCGAACGTGACGGTCATCGGGTTTTCGTTTGGGGGTGGCTGCTTCTTCGAGAACGGTGTCGGCACCGCTGACGGGTCCGGCACTTTCAACGTGGAGAGTTTTTCAGTCAGCTGAAGTCGGAAAGGTCGACAGACGCGCGATAGACGCGCCGGGCCGGGCCGGACTGGATCAGGCGGCCTTCGGCGGTCCGGCGCACTGACAGGTTGCCACCCGGCATGACGACCGTGACGTCGTCGTCGACGAGGCCGGCGCGCATGCACGCCGCAGCCACCGCGCTGGCGCTCGTGCCGGACGCCAGCGTGTAGCCGGCGCCGCGCTCCCAGATCTCGATCCGCCCGCGCGCGCGGTCGAGGACCTCGACCAATTGCACGTTGGTGCGCTCGGGAAACATTTCGTGGCGTTCGAGGAGCGGCCCGAGTTCGAGGCAGCGCTCGCGGGTGACCGGCTCGCCGAACACGACGCAGTGGGGATTGCCAACTGAGACCAGCACAGCTTGCACGTCGCCCGCAGGCGTGTGCAGTTTCACCGGACCTTCCCCACGAAACGTCGGTGCTCCGATGTCGATTGCGCTCTGTACTTCCGCACCGTGGCGCGCGAGGATCGTCACCCGGTTGACCACGTCGGTGGTGCCCAGGTCGAAATGATCACCGGCCCCGTGCTCCAGCACCGCGTGCGCCGCGATGATGCGCAGCCCGTTGCCGCTCTTCTGCGCTTCCGAAGAATCGGGGTTGAAGATGCGCACCGCCATCGCGTGCGGATCGAAGGCGAGCAAGCCGTCGGATCCAAGGCCGCGGTTGCGGTCACAAATCACCGGCAGCAGCGGCACGATCGCGTCGAGCGGCGCGGGCATGTCCAGGACCAGGTAGTCGTTGCCCAGGGCCTGGTACTTGATGAGGTCGATTTCTTGCGACAAGGTCTCAATAGTGCGGGAATTGACTTAGCGCTTAGACGGTTTCGTAAAATTGCGCGCAACCCGATGCGGAGCCTCTTGCGCTTCCCGGCCCAGCGACTGATCCACTGCCCGGCCTGCTTCTGTAGCTAGTCCGGCGTTCGTTTCGCGCGCGCCCGCTATGTGGCGCGACCGTTTCGATCGCACCTCTTATCCGTTTCGACCAACCTCTTCGGCATAGCCATTTTCTGGAGGAAAGCAAATTGAGCTCACCGGCCACGGCGGCAAAGTCACTGGTCACCACCGAATGGATCGCTGACCACGCGAACGACAAGGGTCTCCGCCTCGTCGAGGTCGACGTCGACCCGACCAACTACGAAAAGGGACACATCGAAGGCGCGATCGGCTGGAACTGGAAGAGGCATCTGCAGGACCAGCTCGTCCGCGACATCGCCGGCAAGGACGCGCTCGCGGAGCTGCTCAGCGAGAGCGGCATCAATCCGGACACCAACATCGTCCTCTACGGCGACAACAACAACTGGTTCGCCGCGTACGCGTACTGGGCCCTGAAGTACTACGGCCACGACAAGGTCCAGCTCGTCGACGGCGGCCGCGTCAAGTGGGAGAAGGAAGGGCGGGCGTACAGCACGGAGGTTCCCAAGGTTGAGAGGTCGCACTACCACTTCCACGGCTCGCCGAAAGAGGACATCCGCGCCTACAAGGACCACGTGCAGTCGAAGATCGGCAAGGCTGCCCTGGTCGACGTTCGCTCGCCGAAGGAGTACTCGGGCGAGCTGCTGGCGCCTGAGAACCTTCCCCAGGAGGGTGCTCAGCGCGGCGGTCACATTCCGACCGCTGCCAGCATCCCGTGGGCGACGGCCGTAAACGCCGAGGACGGCACGTTCAAGTCGCTCGACGAGCTGAAGGAAATCTACGGCGGCAAGGGCGTGACCCCGGACAAAGAGGTCATCGCGTACTGCCGCATCGGCGAGCGGTCAGCGCACACCTGGTTCGTGCTGAAAGAGCTGCTCGGCTACCCCGACGTCCGCAACTACGACGGTTCGTGGACCGAGTGGGGCAGCTCGATCAGGGTCCCGATCGAGAAGTAGTAGGCATATGGCCGCCGCTCTTACGACAGTCGATCACTCCGCGCTGAAGGTGAACCAGACGGGCATCGTCGTCACGGTGCTCGTCGCGTTCATCGGCGGCCTGTTCTTGACGCCGCTTCTGTTCCTGATCCCGCTGCTCGCGATCGTGCTGCTGCTGGGCACGTTCGTGCCGCAGCTCGCGCTCTTCAAGCAGATCTACTTCCGGGCGCTCAAGCCGGCGGGCATCGTCAAGCCGAGGCCGGTGCAGGACCGGCCGGAGCCGCACAACTTCGCTCAGGGACTCGGCGGCATCTTCCTGGTAATCGCGTCCGTTCTGCTGCTGCCATTGCAGATCGCCGGCCTCGCGCTGGCGCTGCTGGTGGCGGTGCTGGCGTTCGTCAACCTGGCGTTCGGCTACTGCCTCGGGTGCCAGATCTACTACCAGCTTGGCAAGCGGGGCTTGATTCGGGCGTGAATCCACAGCTCTGGGCGCTGGCGGTGGCGGGCGTCGTCGTGCTCGCCGCCGTCGCCCTGGAGCGCGCGTGGTCGACTCGCGCTCGCCGATCCGCGCTGAGCGCGACGGGCTCGCCGGCCGCGGAACCTTACATCCTCTACTTCACCGGCGAGGGTTGCACTGTCTGCCGCACGCACCAGGAACCCGCGCTGGCGAAGCTCCCGTCGGTGCGCGTTGACAAGGTCGACGCCATCGCTGAGCGCGAGCTCGCTGAACGTTTCCGCGTATACACGCTGCCGACGACGGTCGTGATGTCATCCGGGGGCAACGCGCTGCACGTGAACTACGGCTACGCACCGGCGTCGAAGCTCGAGCGCCAGCTGGCCGAAGCGAGAACGGCGACCGCTTAAGCTGGGTCGGTGCGCCGGTCCGTTCTCATCGCTCTCGTCGCGCTGCTGGTTGCCGCGTGTGGCGGCAGCACGCAGGCGAGCAATTCGCAATCGGGAACGCTCACCATCGGCGCGATCTATCCGCTGAGTGGACCGCAGGCGCCTGGCGGCAAAGAAGAGCTCGGCGGCGTCGAGGCCGCGCTACAGGTCGCTCAGTCGCAGGCGCTGATTCAGCGCCGCGTTCAGCTCCAGATCATCAGCGCAGTCACTCCCGACGCGGCGAGCGCGGCGGTGGACACGCTTGTGTCGCACTACCACGTGCCCGCGATCCTCGGCACGTACGGCAGCACTCTGGCGGCGGCCGCGTCTGCTCGCGCCGAGAAGTTGCACACCATCTACTGGGAGACAGGCGCGGTCGCGGATCCGATCACTGCACAGCGGCGCTACGTTTTTCGCACCGTCGCCACCGGCAGCTCATTGGGTCGCATGGCCGTCACGTTCACCCACGCCGTGCTCATGCCTGCGAGCGGACTGACATCGCCGCGCGTGGTCGTGGTTCGGGTCAACGACATCTATGGCCGGTCGGTCGGCGGCGGCGAAGCCGCGCTGGCGCAACAGCTGGGCATCAACGTCGTTGATGTCATCGGCTACAACCCGAACGCGTTCGATGCGAACGCGCTGGCCGGCCGGATCGCTGCTGATCGTCCGGACTTTCTCTGGGATGTCAGCTATCTCGACGACGGCGTCGCGATCTGGAAGGCGATCCAGGCCGCGAAGATCCCGCTCAAGGCTGCGGTCGGAACCAGCTCCGCTTTCTGCATGCCCGACTTCGGCAAACGACTTGGCGCGGACGCGATCGGCGTCTACGCCGCCGACAAGCCGGACGCGACGATCAGCCAGGCGGCGCTGTCACCGGCCGGCCGCAAGTTGCTCGCCTCGGCGGAGACCGTTTATGAGCGCTACAACCACGCCGCGATGAGCATCCCCGCCGTCGCGGGCTTCGTCGGAGCGTGGACGCTGCTCCACGACGTGCTGCCGAATGTGAAAGGCGCGATGACTCCGGACTCGATTCGAACCGCAGCGCTGGCGGTGGACGTGCCGGTCGGGGACGAGATCAACGGCGGTGGCGTGAAGTTCGGCGGCGACGGCTCGCTGGACGAGGGCCAGAACACGCTCGCCGCGGCGGTCGTCGGCCAGTGGCAGGCGGTGCAGGACATGAGGGTCGTTTACCCGGCGGCGTACGCGACTGCGAAACCGCTCCTGACGCGACCCTGATCTCCCCACCTGACCACCCCAGCAGAGCTGGGGAGGAACAGGGCTCTAGGCCTCCAGGGACCTTTGCATCAGCGTGATGTCCATCCACCGGTCGAATTTGTTTGCCGCGTTGCGGATGGTGCCGACGCTCTCGAAGCCCAACGTCGCGTGCAGCCGCAGCCCCGAGCGGTTGTCGGTGGCGACGGTGGCGACGATCGTCCGGTAGCCGAGCCCCTGCGCCTGCTTGATGAGCTCGCTCAACAGGGCCTTGCCGATGCCCCGGCCGTGGTGAACCGGATCGACATAGACCAGGTCCTCGACCACGTCGATGCCGCGCTGCTTCCACGGAAACAGCCGCGCCCAGCCGATGACGCCGCTGTCGTCGGTGGCGACGATCAACCGGGAACGCCGGGCATGGGTCTCCCACCAGGCCGCCGCCTCCTCCGCGCTCAGCGGCTCGGAGTCGATCGTGGCGAACGTCTGGTTCACGGCCCAGTTGTAGATCCCGACGATCGCGCCGACGTCATCGTTGGTCGCCGGCCGGATCGTGAACGCTCGGCTGGTCTTGGTCTTGGCCACGCCCCAATTGTGATAGCTGCGGAAGACCGGGCGTCGAAGTTGCTAGGGTTGGCGACCGTGGCAACCACCGAGCACCGGCCTGCGATCAAGACCCAGCTGCCCGGACCGAAGGCCGCCGAGCTGATCGCCCGCGACGCGAAGGCCATGTCCCCGAGCTTCACCCGGACCTACCCGTTCGTGATGGACCACGGCGAGGGCTGCTGGGCGACAGACGTCGACGGCAACCGCTTCCTGGACTTCACGGCCGGCATCGCGGTCAACACGACAGGGCACTCGCACCCGCGAGTGGTCGAGGCCATCGAGACTCAGGCCAAGAAGTTCGTCCACATGTCCGGCACGGATTTCTACTACCGCCCGGAGATCGAGCTGGCGGAGCGCCTCGAAGCCAAGATCATCCCCGGCATCCCCGCGCGCGTCTTCTTCACCAACTCGGGCGCCGAGGCGATCGAAGGCGCGATGAAGCTCGCCCGTTACGCGACCGGACGGCCGAGCTTTGTGGCTTTTCTCGGCGCGTTCCACGGCCGCACCTTTGGCGCTCTTTCGCTCACCGCATCCAAGGCGAGCCAGCGCCGCCGCTTCGCGCCGCTGCTTGGTCCTGTATTCCACGCGCCGTTCCCGTCACCCGCGCGAGGCATCAGCACCGACGAGTCGATCGCGCGCATCGAGGAGCTCTTCGCCACGGTCGCTCCGCCCGAGAGCGTGGCCGCGGTGTTCGTCGAGCCGATCCAGGGAGAAGGCGGCTATCTCGTCCCGCCCGACGACTTCCTGCCCCGCCTGCGCGAGCTGACCCAGAAGCACGGCATCCTCCTGGTCGCCGACGAGGTGCAGTCCGGCATGGGACGCACCGGGCACCTGCTCGCGATCGAGCACTGGGGCGTCGAGCCGGACATCGTGTGCCTGGCCAAAGGCATTGCTTCTGGCCTGCCGCTCGGCGCATTCATCGCGCGCGCCGAGCAGATGAGCTGGCCGCCGGGGTCGCATGGCAGCACCTTCGGCGGCAATCCGATCGCGTGTGCCGCCGGCCTGGTCACGCTGGACCTGCTCGACGAAGGACTGATGGAGAACGCGGCCAAGGTCGGCGAGCAGCTGAAGGACGGCCTGCGCGAGATCGCGGTGAATCACAAGGAGATCACCGATGTGCGCGGGCTCGGCCTGATGCTGGCGATGGAATTCAAGACCGCCGATCAAGCGGCCGCGCTCGTGCAGAGCGCTTTCGAACGGGGCCTGCTGCTGTTGACCGCCGGCACGCGCGCGGTGCGCATCTGCCCGCCGCTGGTCATCGATCGCGATGAGGCGGCGACGGCGCTCGAGATCATCGCCGAATCGCTGACCTGACGTAGCGTATGGCACCCCCCCACATCGTGGGGAGGGCTCAGGGGTGGGGCGTGATCACTCCTGATTCGCGCCTAGAAGCGCATCGCCGGCGCTGATCATCAGTGCCGCCGCAACGCGGTCGTCCGACGCGACGTTGTCGTAGGTCCTCGCGCGCTGGTCGTCGATCACCTGCATCGCGGCCCTGATCTGGCCCGAGGCATCGACCTGAACGTGAAGGCCGCTGAAGAATGACGCGAGCTCAGGCGTCACGGCGTGGTTGAGGTTGTCGATCGCGTTCTGTTTGGTCTGGTCGTCGGCGGCGAACGCGTATCCGGCCAAACCCCCGTCCACGTCGGTCCACGTCATCCGCGCCTGGTCCGCCTCATTGGCGCCGTACGCCGAGCCGATGACCTTCGCGAGCGCATCCTTGCTATCGACCAGAGTCTGGTTGGCGCTGTTGGCTGTGTTGACGTCAAGTGGAGTGGTGACGAGGGTCATTAGCAGCGAATGCTCCTGGAGCAATGCATCCAACTGCGCGCGGAGCTTGGCGGCAGACGCGGTGACGTCGCCCGGATATTTGTCGGGAAATTTCCAGGCGATGGATTCGGCCACGGAGCCGCCCATGGCGATCGCTTTCGAATAGGCGTCGCGCAGGTCGGGATAGAACGCCGGCGCAGCCGCGTCGTCGATGAATTTCTGCGTCGAGCTCACTTCATCACCGAGCAGCTTGTTCGCCGTGCCGGTCGAGATGTTCAGCGTCGAGCTGAGCGTCTGCGCCATCTGCGGCACGTACTTGCTGCTCAGGTTTTGCATCGCCGCGCCGGACAGGTCTTTCTGCTGCGTGGTGGCCGCGACGATGTAGTCGACATAGAAGCTGTCGCCCAGCACCCTGGCCTGATGAAACGAAGTGCCGCGCGACTCGCCGGCCGCCTTGCTGAGCGCAGCCGTGAGATCGTCGGCGTTGATCGCGAGCAGCTCCGCGTAGGAAGCGAACTCATCCTTGTGTCCCCAGACGGCCGCGATCGCGAGCTTGCCCAACACGTAGGTGTGCTCGCCGTAGAGCAGCGTCACGCGCGCCCGAAGGTCGGCCGCCGGATAGTTGGCGGACGGAGGGCCGCTCGAAGGGTGGATGGGGAGGGCGATGGTGCCTGCGCAGCCGGCGAGGCACAGCACGCCGGCCGCGTAGGCGGCCAGCACCTTGAGCATCCAAACCATCCTACCGACGAGCTTTAACATCTCTCCCCTTGGCTGAGTGGCTTCTCTTTGACGGCTCGAGCCTGATCTTCCGGGCGTTCTACGGCGTGCCGCAGGTGTTCAAGGCGCCCGACGGCTTCTTGATCAACGCCGTGCGCGGAACCCTCGACCGCATGGCCAGCACCATCACCGAGCGGAAGCCAAGCCACGTGGCGCTGACGACGGATGAGGACTGGCGACCCGCCTGGCGCGTGAAGCTGATCCCGGGCTACAAGGCGCAGCGAGTCGCCGAGCCGGTGCCGCCGGCACTGATTCCGCAGATGCCGGTGATCTTCGCCGCGCTGACGGCCATCGGCGTCGACGTGGTCGGGTGCGAGGACTACGAGGCCGAGGACATCATCGCGTCGCTCATCCCGAAGGTCACGAAACCGATCGAGGTCTGGAGCGGCGACCGCGACCTCTTCAGCCAGGTGCGCGGCCAGGACGTCGTCGTCCTTTACCCGGAGAAGACCGGGCTCGCCGTGATCGACGAGACCGAGGTGAAGAAGCGCTACGGCATCCCGCCCGCGGCCTACTCGGATTTCGCGATGCTGCGGGGCGATCCCTCGGACGGCCTGCCCGGAGTCGCCGGCGTGGGCCCGAAGACGGCGGCGGACCTCATCCGGAAGCACCAGTCGGTGCAGGGCATGATCGACGCCGGCATCTTCAAACCCGCCGACGCCGCCTACCTCGCGAGCGCGCTGAAGGTGGTGCCGCCCGTGACCGACCTCGATCTGCCGGTGCCTGCAGGGAGGCGTAAGAAGTACCCCGCCGAGCCCGAGGTGGTGGAGGAGATCGCCAAGCGCTACGGCGTGGGTTCGTCGCTGCAGCGGCTGATAACGGCGATGAAGCTGATTACGAAATCCTGATCACCGTCTGTCATTGATCTGACGGCCTTCGGCCAGCGTATGTCTGGTTATGAGGCATGGATCCATGATTGGGGCGCATGGAAGTCGGGTTGTGCGAGTCCTGCGCGCATTCACGCCAGGTCCCGGGCGCGCGCGCGACGTTCTGGATGTGCGAGCGATCGCGCACCGACCCGTCCTTTCCCCGGTACCCGCGGCTGCCCGTGGTGAGATGCCGCGGCTACGAAGAGAAGCCGGCTAAGGCAGAGCCTCCACGCGCATGAGCGCGATCGGGTGGGCGATGCCGGGATCGAACGCCGACGTCAGGCTGTGGCTTTCCATCGACAGCTCGGCCAGCGCGCCACGATCGTTGACCGCGTAGAGCGTCGAGCCGTCTGGACTCAGCGCGAGGCTGCGCACGGTCCAGTCAGGCAGCGCCTGCCCGATGGGCGCGAGCGTGCCGGCGTCCAGCCAGACGACGCCTGTGGACCCGGCGATCACCAGCGTCCGGCTGTCGGCGCTGACAACAGCGCCCGCCGAATGGGTGGGTGATGGTGCGGACGTGTGAAAGACGTGCCCTGCCGTCAGGTTGCTCGCCAGGAACTCGACGACGACTCCCATCGCCGGGTTGCTGACGTAGAGGCGATTGCCGTCGGGGCTCAGCGCCAGCGACCAGTCCAGCGACTCCTGGCTGCCGTCTTCGTAACCCGTGCCTGGAAGGTCGAGGCACAGCGCGAACGGTCCATCGAGGCTCAGCGCGTGGATGAAAGCGCCCTTGTGGGCGCGGGCGTAGACGCTGAACAGCATCGAGCCGTCGCGAGCTGCCACTCCGGACAATCGCAGGCCGCTCATGGCCTCCCCGCCCTCGCTCTTGTCGACTATGAAGTTCGGGTCGAGGCTCGCGCTGACCAGGTTGTAGTCGCGCACGTGATACTGGCCGTCGCCGATCTTCTGGATCAGGTAGAGGCGCGCGCCGTCGTCGCTGATGGCGTCGAACTGGAAGTGGCCCGGCAGCTCGATGCGCATGGGCGGCTCGGCGAACGTCGTGTCGATCACGAGCAGGTGCGACGCACTGTCGAAACGCTGCAGCACCAGCCAGGCGCCATTCGGCGAGAGGCCGCCCGGGATCCCGGTGCTGGTCGCCGGCGGCAGCTGATAGTCGCCCGGCAGCGTCAGGCGCGTGATGGTGGTGCCGGTCTCTGGATCGATGTCCAGCAGGCTGCCCGCGCTGACGGTGTAGTAGTGATGCCAGTCAGGCGATGGTGTGCCGAGCGGAAGGTGTTGGTGCGCCGACTGCGAACGGGTGTCGATCAGCGCCACTTGTCGAGCAGCGGCCTCGTAGAGCCGGTATCCAGTCGCCTGTGTCACTTGCGGTGCGTGACCGCCGCACGCCGTTGCCACCAACGCCGCCGCCACAGCTGCGATTCGAACTTTCATCGGCTCCCATACACCGCGCACGAAGCCGCGGTTCCAGCTAGCTGATCGATGCCGCGATCTGCGTCGCCGTCGACTCATTCACGTTCGCCTCGATGCGCACGATCGTCCCTTCCTCGTCGACCACGAGCGTGTTGGTGGCGAGGCGCAGGGTGTCGAATCGAGGTTCGTTGTTGGCGTCGATGAACACGAATGCATGGGGCTGGCCGGCGATCCACCACCCGTCATGCCCATTGACGGACACGTCAGTGATCGTCGTGCCGGGCCCGATCGTCTTGCCAAAGAATTGCTCATTGACGCTGCCCCGAGCCTCGGTCACGAGCACGCCGACGCCCGTCTCACTGGCGGCGGCGATCCCGGGCCGCGGCGCGTAAACCAGTGACACCTCGCCCTGGAGCGGGCCCTCCGGCGGCATCAGCACGTAGACGGCGTCGGGCGTTCCCAGCCGGGCGGGGACCAGAACCTGCCAGCCAACCGCGTTCTGCGCGCCGGCGACTGTGGTCGGCGTGCCGAGACCCAGGTTCGAGCCCAGCGTTCCAGAGGGGAGCGGCGTCGGAGTGGGCAGCGCCGTCGTGTGGCGGATGTTGGTGTGCAGGTTCAGCCAGTCCGCGATTGCGGTGCGGGTCGGCGTATACGCGAGCAGCGTGGCGAGGATGACCAGCACGGCCACCGCGGCCAGCGCCCAGCGCGTGGGAGCGAGTCGCAGCGGCGGTCTCGTGCGCGCCGCCGCCGCACGTTGCGCAAAGGCAGGCCGCAGCTGCGGCGTCGCCGGCCACTTGATCCCGGCCGCCAGCGCAGCCAGCTGGTCTTCGAGGTCAGGCATCGGCGGTCTCCGCCATCTTTTGCCGCAGGCGATCGAGCGCCCGCGACAGCCTTGATTTCACGGTTCCTTCGGGTACGCCTAGCGCTGCCGCGGTCTCCTCGCCCGACAGCTCGAGCAGATACCGGCAGGTGATCACGAGCCGGTCATCGTCGCTGAGCCCGTTGATATGCGCCAGCAGGCGGCGATGCTCTTCAGCCGCCAGGGCCGGC
>JACZCV010014642.1_pt1 | contig 20100 bp, 20 predicted proteins | sample 8641841 | NCBI WGS metagenome assembly JACZCV01 (sample SAMN15324606, study PRJNA640507) | soil metagenome | isolation source: monocropping sugarcane control | place: China: Luxin town, Laibin City, Guangxi Province | collected 2019-07-25 | depth 10cm m
ACGAGCAGTCGCCCGACATCGCCCAGGGCGTCGACGTCGGCGGCGCCGGCGACTCGGGCATGATGTTCGGCTTCGCCTGCGACGAGACGCCCGAGCTGATGCCGCTGCCGATCAGCCTGGCCCACCGGCTGGCTCGCCGGCTCGCGGAGGTGCGGCGCACCAAGACGCTCAACTACCTGAGGCCGGACGGCAAGGTACAGGTCACGGTCCGTTACGGCGACGACGGCAAGCCTGAGGCCGTCGACAACGTCGTGATCTCCGCGCAACATCACGACGAGGTTGATACCGAGCAGCTGCGCGGCGACATATCGGAGCACGTGATCGACGCGGTGATTCCGGCGGAGCTGCGCAGTGATCGCACGCGCGCGTACATCAACCCGACCGGGCGATTCGTCATCGGCGGTCCGGCAGCCGACGCGGGCCTGACGGGTCGCAAGGTTATGGTCGACAGCTATGGCGCCTTTGCGCGCCACGGCGGTGGCTGCTTCTCGGGCAAGGACCCGACGAAGGTGGATCGCGCGGGCGCGTATGGCGCGCGATACGTGGCCAAGAACGTGGTCGCCGCGGGGCTCGCAAGCCGCTGCGAAGTGCAGCTCTCGTACGCCATCGGCGTGGCCAAACCGGTGGCGGTCCGCGTCGACACGTCCGGCACGGGCCGCGTGTCCGACGAGAAGATCGCGGCCGCGATCAACCGGCTGTTCGACCTGAGCCCGCTCGGGATCATCAAGGAGCTCAGCCTGCGACGTCCGCTGTACCGGCACACCGCGGTGTACGGACACTTCGGGCGCACAGACATCGACGCGCCATGGGAGTCGACCGGGCGCGCGGCGGAACTTGCCGAAGCAGTCGTGCCGAACGCGGCCAGGCAGTCTTGACGAAAACGATCGCGGTCATCCCCGCCGGCGGGGCAGGCACTCGCCTGTGGCCGCGATCGCGCCGGTCCAGCCCCAAGCACACGCTCCCGCTCGGGGACCGCGGCCGAACCCTGTTGCGCGACACCTACGACCGGCTTCGGCCACTTTCAAACGAGATTTACGTGGTCACCGAGGAGCGCCAGCGGGCGATTATCGCGGCGGCCCTGCCTGAGCTCGACGCCGGCCACCTGATCATCGAGCCGGTCGCCCGTGGCACGACCAACGCGTACGGGCTTGCGGCACTGACCATCGCCGAGCGGGAACCCGACGCAGTGATGGTCGCGATGGCGTCCGACCACGTAGTCCGAGGTCGGCCTCAGATCACTCGGGCGGTGAAACTTGCGATTCGCGCCGCGTCGACCACCGACAACCTTGTGCTCTTCGGCCTCAAGCCGACGTTTCCATCGACTGGGCTTGGTTACGTGCACGCGTCGCGTCGCGGACCGTTGGGTACTCGTCGGGTCGAGGGCTTCAAGGAGAAGCCCGACCTGCGCACCGCGAGGCGGTTTCTCAAGGAGGGCGGCTACTACTGGAATCTCGCCTGGTTCGCATGGCGTGTCGACGTGTTTGTCGGCCAGCTTTCCCAGCATGCGCCGCGGCACCTGGCCGGTTTGCGCAAAGTGGTCGCGGCCCGAAGGGCAGGTGACGAGGCCGCCGCAACAGATCTCTACCGGCGTCTGCCGAACGAGGTCATCGATCGCAGCGTGATGGAAAAGACCGACAGGCTCCTCCTCGTGCCGGCGACCTTTGAATGGGCCGACATCGGCAGCTGGGCGGAGCTGGCCGCCCGCATCCGGTCAGACGTCCGGGGCAACTCGGTCGAGGGCGAGTCGGTCCTGGTCGACACGCGCAACAGCGTGGTCCTAGGCGAGCGGCGCCTGATCGCGGCGATCGGACTTGACGACATGATCATCGTCGACACCGAAGACGCGATCCTCGTCTGTCCGCGCTCCCGGGCGCAGGACGTGAAGGCGGTCGTGGAGGCTCTCCGCCGCGCCGGCAAGACGCGCTACCTTTAGGGCCGTGCCGCTTCCGGAAATCAAGTTCGGAACTGACGGCTGGCGGGGGGTGATGGCGGACGACTTCACTTACGCGTCAGTGCGTCGTGTCGCGCAAGGAATCGCCGACTACATGCGATCGCGCGCGAAGGACCCATTGGCGGTGGTCGGCTACGACTGCCGTTTCGCCTCCGAAGAGTTCGCGCGCAACGTCGCCGACGTTTTCGCCGCCAACGGCGTGCGCAGCCTGATCTTCGACCGGCCCTCGCCGACGCAGGTCGCGTCGTGGACTGTGATCGACCGCAAGGCGACTGGCGGCGTGGCCATCACCGCCAGCCACAACCCGTACCTGTTCAACGGCGTCAAGTACAAGCCGGAGACCGGCAGCTCGGCGCCCACCGAGGTGATCAGAGACCTGGAGAAGCGAATCAACGCGCTCGGCGAGGTTGCGGCACCAGAGCGCGAGAAGGTTGAGTCGCTGGTGACCGTGTACGACCCGCGTGAGGCGTACTACAAGCAGGTTGGCAAGATCGTCGACCTCGACGAGGTTCGCAATGCGGGACTGAAGGTCGTGCACGAAACGATGTACGGCTCGGGCTTCGGTTACGTCAAGGAGCTGATCGGTGGGGGCAAGACGACCGTCACCGAGCTGCACGCCGACCGCAATCCCTTCTTTGGCGGCCATCCGCCTGAGCCGATTCCGCCGAACATCGACGACGCGATTGCGGTGATGAAGAAGGGCGGGAACGACCTGTGCATCCTCACCGACGGCGACGCGGATCGCGTCGGCATCATCGACGAGACCGGCCGGTTCATCAACCAGCTGCAGGTCTTCGCGCTCCTGGTGTTGCATCTGTTCGAAGTTCTGAAAATGAATGGACCGATCGTCAAGACCGTGAACATGACCGAGATGGTCGAGATCCTCGGCAAGCAGTTCCACGCCGACGTTTATGAGGTGCCAGTTGGTTTCAAGTGGGTGGCGCCGAAGATGATGGAGACCGACGCGGTCATCGGCGGTGAGGAGTCCGGCGGCTTTGGCATCCGCGGCCACATCCCGGAGCGCGATGGCATCCTCGTAGGACTGCTCTTCGCCGACATGATCGTGAAGCGCGGAAAGCCGCTGTCCGAGATCCTGAAGGACCTCGAAGCCCGCGTCGGACCGCATGCCTATGCACGGCACGACATTCATCTCAATCGAGACACCTACGACCGCGACCGCAAGCGCATCACCGAGCAGCTGGCCGAGCACCAGCCGAAGGAGATCGCCGGCGTGAAGGTCGTCCGAGTGCGCGACGACGACGGGTTCAAGTTCTACCTCGAGGACGGCAGCTGGGTGCTCTTCCGCACCAGCGGCACCGAGGCGTTGATCCGTATCTACGCCGAGGCCCGTGACCCCGAAGCGGTCCAGGCGCGGCTGACGGCGATCGAGGACATCGTCGGCCTGAAGGCCCCCGCCCATGCCTGACATGCCTGTCGTACATCGCGCCGAAGAGACGCTGGTGGAGAAGCCGTGGGGCTACGAGGTGCGGTGGGCGGTCACCGATCGCTATGTGGGCAAGATCCTGCACGTCCGAAAGGGCGAGGCGCTCTCGCTGCAGTATCACGAGCGCAAGGACGAGTGCCTGCTGGTGGTGCGCGGGTCTATCGAGATGGAGATGGGGGTCGAGGACGGGCAGCTGAAGACGACTCGCATGCAGGAGGGCGATTCGGTCCATTTGCCGGCGCTGACCAGGCATCGCATCACCGCCGTGAACGACGCTGACATCTACGAGGTCTCGACGCCGGAACTCGAGGACGTCGTGCGCCTGGAAGATCGTTACGGCAGGGCCGGCTCCTGACCCGGGCAGCTAGACTGCCTAGCCGATGAAGACCCCGCCCGGAGTTCGCGAGGCGCCGCTGCGCGCTGCCGCCGCCGCGCCGGCAGAAGGCGAGCGCGACCGCAGGTTCCTCGTCTTCGGCGGCGTCGTCCTGGTGGCCATCGCGCTCGGCTTCAAGTCCGAGCTCCTCGCGCAGAACCAGGTCTGGGCCGTCGGCCTCGGCCTCATCGTGCTGGCGGCGCCGGTGCTGCTCGGGTATCTGCGCAGCGCGGGCGAGCCGCCCGCGGTCGAGCACTACATCCCGGTCGTGCTCGGCGCGATCACTCTGGCCGGCCTCGCCATCCTGATCCCCGAACTGTGGAAGTTCGCCGCACTCACCGTGATGTTCGGCATCGGCTTCGTCGTCGCGGGCCGCCTCGACTACCTGCGCCTGCGCAACTCAGAGAAGCGCGGGCACATGGTCGTGCAGGAGGCGATCCTCATCCTGGTTCTCGCCGGCGCGTACCTGGTAGTCGTGACGCTGCCGTTCAACACGATCCTGAAGCTCCTCTGGATCCTGACGATCACCTTCCTGGCTTCGTACCGCAGCTTCCGGATCAACGGCACCGCCATCGCGCCGAGCCGCGCGTTCATCTTTGCCGTCTTCGTCGCCCAGGTGGTGACCTTCCTCGCGTGGGCGGTGACTGCGCTCGAGAGCTACCTCGTCCTCAACGAAGGCACCTTCGCGGTGATGCTGCTGTTCGCCTGGTACATCAACCGCGGATTGGTTCGCCACACGGTCGAGGACAGCTTCACGCGCAACGTGGTGTTCGAGTACGTCGCGTTCGCGGCGGTCCTGATCTACCTGTTCGTATCGAACTACAACGTCGGCCGCTAAGCCCGACTACATCCCCAGGTAGGCCTTCTGGACTTCTTCCGAAGCGAGCAGCTCCCGGCCGGTGCCCGTCTTGACGATCGAGCCCGTCTCGAGCACGTAGCCGCGATGCGCTACCTCGAGCGCTTTGTGCGCGTTCTGCTCTACCAGGAGCACGGTAGTTCCCTGCGAGTTGATCTCGCGGATGATGCTGAAGATCGTCTCCACGAGAATCGGCGCCAGGCCTAGCGACGGCTCGTCGAGCATCAGCACCTTCGGCCTCGCCATCAGGGCCCGGCCCATGGCCAGCATCTGCTGCTCACCACCTGACAGCGTGCCGGCGATCTGGGTGCGGCGTTCCTTCAAGCGCGGGAACAGCGTGTACACGCGCTCCATGTCGGAGGCGATGCCCGGCTTGTCGTTGCGCGAATAGGCGCCCATGACAAGGTTGTCCAGCACGGTCATGCGCGCGAAGAGGCGGCGGCCTTCCGGCGACTGGCAGATGCCGAGCTCCACGATCTTTGCCGGCCCGGTCTGGGTGATCTCGCGGCCGTCGAACCTGATCGACCCGCTCTGGGGATGCATCAGGCCTGAGATGGTGCGCAGCGTCGTCGTCTTGCCCGCTCCGTTGGAGCCGATCAGTGCCACGACCTCGCCCTTGTCGACCGAGATTGACATCTTCCGCAGCGCCTGGATGCGCCCGTAGAACGCGTCGATTCCCTGCAGCTCCAGCAGCGCCATTCTGCGTTTAGGCCGACTTGCCGAGATACGCTTCGATGACGCGGGGGTCGCTGCGGACCACTTCCGGTGAGCCTTCGGCGATCTTCTCGCCGTGGTCGAGCACCACGATTCGCTCGGAGATGCCCATCACGACCTTCATGTCGTGCTCGATCAGGAAGACAGTGATGCCGCGGTCGAGAATCTTCCGGACGAGGTTCATCAGCTCGACCTTCTCCTGAGGAGTGAAGCCCGCCGCGGGCTCGTCCAGGAGCAACAGCTTCGGTTCGGTGGCCAGCGCCCGAGCTATTTCCAGCCGCCGTTGCTGTCCGTAAGGCAGGTTGCGTGCGTACTGGTGCGCCTGGCGCGCGATGCCGACGAACTTGAGCAGGTCCATCGCCTCGTCGGTCACGCGCTGCTCCTCGCGACGTTCGGACGGCAGCTTGAAGAGGCCGTCCCACAACTTCGCGTGCATTCGGACGTGCCGGCCGACGCGGACGTTGTCGATGCACGACATGTAGTCGAAGAGCCGGATGTTCTGGAAAGTGCGCGCAATGCCGAGGCGCGCCACCTCGTGGGGCTTCGAGCCGGTGATGTCGCGACCGTCGAAGACCACGCGCCCGCTCGTGGGCTTGAAGAGGCCGGTGACGTTGTTGAACAGCGTGGTCTTGCCCGCGCCGTTGGGGCCGATCAGGGCGAAGATCTCGCCTTTCTTGATGTGCAGGCTCACGTCGTCGACCGCCACCAGACCGCCGAAGCGCTTGGTGACGTTCATCAGCTCGAGGATGCTGCCGTCGGTTGCTTCAGGCATCAGGCGTGCGCCTGCTCGAGAGCGGCCTCGTCCTCGCCGCCGGCGGAGTGCTTCAGCTCCTGCTCGCGAACGCGGCTTGGAAGGATGCCCTGCGGGCGCAGCAGCATCATGGTTACGAGAATGAGCCCGAATAAGAGAAGCGTCACGTTCTGGGTCTCATTGCCCAGACCCGGCCAGTCGCCGCTGCGGGCATTGAGATGGCCCAGCCCGACCGCGCTCGCGATCGACTCGACCGCGGGCGGCAGCGCCGGCAGGAGGTAGTGGAGGATCGTGTAGATCACGATTGCGCCGATGATCACGCCGGGGATGCTGCCCATGCCGCCCAGCACGATCATCACGAGCACCGTGATCGAGACGATGAAGAGGAAATCGTCAGGGCTCACGAGTCCGAAGCTCGCGCCGTAGTAAGCGCCGGCGAATCCGCTGAACGAGGCGCCGATCCCGAACGCGAGCAGCTTGGTCGTCACGGTGTTGATGCCCATCGCCGCGGCTGCCACCTCGTCCTCGCGGATCGCCATCCACGCCCTGCCCAGGCGCGAGCGGTAGAGGTTGTTGACGAGGATCACCGCCGCCACCACCAGGATGAAGATCAAGACGTAATAGGCGATTGGATCGAAGCTGAAATTGAACGGCGTCGTGATGGAGACGCTGTTGGCACCGGCCCATGGGCCGGTGATCCACCAGGGCAGGGTCGGCTGATCGATGCCGCCGATGGCGTTGATGCCGCCGGTCCACTGGTCGAGGTTGTAGAAGATGTTTGGGACGATCTCGCCGAACCCAAGCGTGACGATGGCGAGGTAGTCACCGCGCAGGCGCAGGGTCGGGAACCCGAGCACCGCGCCGAATGCCGCCGCGACCAACAGGCCGACGAACATCATCAGCCAGAAGGGCAGGTGGTATGCGTGGTGAGCGGGCGACGAAGCGAGCTGCTGCGACGCGAACAGGGCGTACGTGTACGCGCCGATTGCGAAAAAGGCTGCGTAGCCGAGGTCGAGCAGTCCGGCGAAACCGACCACCACGTTGAGACCGATCGCGAGCAGCACGTACGTGCCGGCGTGGCCGGCCAAGGAGATGGCGAAGGTGCTGCCGTCTGAGACGTACATGCTGGCGATTGGAAACACGAGGGCCACGACCAGCAGAACCGTGTACACGGCGGTGTCGCGGTCGCGTATGCGCTCGCGCAGGTGCAGGCGGCCGAGGAGCGAGCGCGGCCTCGGTGATGCGACGCGGTTGCTGCTCATTTCTCAGGCACGCGCATCCCGAGCAGTCCGGTCGGCCTGAACACCAGCACGCCGATCAGGATGGCGAAGATCACGACCTCGGTCCACTTCGAGCCGATGTAGTTGTCACTGAAGGCCTGCACCAGGCCGATCAGCAATCCACCGAGCGCGGCGCCCGGAATGTTGCCGATGCCGCCAAACACCGCGGCGGTGAATGCGATAAGGCCGGCGCGGAAGCCGAGGTGGTAGTCGAGGTTGTTGAAGTAGAGGCCGTAGATGATGCCGCCGGCGCCGGCAAGGACCGCTCCGATGAAGAAGGTGGCGGAGATCGTGCGGTTGATGTCGATGCCCATGAGTTGCGCGGCGTCTTGATCCTGCGCGGTGGCTCGCATCGCCTTGCCGAGCTTGCTGCGGTTGATGAACAAAGCGAGCAGCGTGACCAGGATGGCGGCTGCGACCACAACGAAAACGTCCTTGAACGTGAAGAAGACACCACCGATGTACCTCTGGTAGCCAGGGCCGTGGGGGAGAAGGTCGGGGAAGCCCACGGTGGCGGCGCCATGCCAGAGGTACATCACGCCCTCGACGATGAATGACATCCCGATGGCCGTGATCAGAGGCGCGACCCGCGGCGCATGCCTGAGGGGTCGGTATGCGATTCGCTCGATCGTGACGTTGATGCCGCCGATGAAGAGCATCACGACCGGGAACGCGATCGCGAGAGCGATCAGGTCGCCGACCGTAAAGGAGTCGGCGCTCACCGCGAAGAAGCCGAGCAGCGCCGAGCCGATCATCGCGCTCAGGGTGAAGATGTCGCCGTGCGCGAAGTTGATCAGCTCGATGATGCCGTACACCATCGTGTAGCCCAGCGCGACCAGGGCGTAGATCGCGCCATCGGCCACGCCGAAGTCCAGCACCTGGAAGAAAACCTGCGGACCCAGCACGGCCTGGGTGGCGAGCAGGACGATGGCCGTCGCGCAGAGGACGTAGAAACCGTAATCGGCGACGGTCATGCCGCCCAGGCGGAAAAGACGGAACCGATTCAGGACCGAGAGTGCGCCGTTGGCCGTTGCGCCCGCGTCCAGTGTCACCCTCCTGAAGCTAAAGGGTGAGGAGGCCCGGGATCGGGCCTCCTCGTTTTGACTATCGGGCTAGAAGCCTAAACGCTAGCCGTTGGTCTTGGCGAAGTCGAATTGTGTCTTCCAGACGAAGCACGCGTCCTTGGCGGTCTTGGAGCCGCACACGCCGGTCGACTTGGCGACCGCGTCGGCGCTGAGCGAGCCCTGGACCTGGTAGATGGACACGATCTTCAGGCTGGTGTCGCCGTTCTGGTCGAAGTCGTACGTGCCGACTACGCCCACGAAGCCCTTGGTCTTGGCCATCTCTGACCTGACCTGGTCGCGGGTCGGCGTGCCGCCGTTGGCGTCGTTGATCGCGCGCCCGATGGCGGCCATCAGCGCGTTCGCGGCGTCGTACGCCTGCATGGTGTAGCCGCCGAAGTCGTTCGGACCCGGGAAGGCCTTGCGGAACGCCTGGATCGTCGATGCGGCGCCGGGAACCTGCGTGGCGTCAGCGCCGGCTGACGTGGCGAGGATGCCCGGCTCGTTGCCGGTGGCCTGGTCGATGCAGTCGGTGGTCTCGATACCGTCACCACCACCGAAGGGCACGTCCCAGCCGAGCTGCTTCATCTGCGCCCGCGGGATGCAGATGTTCTGGTCGTCGGTGCCGCCCACGTAAACGGCGCCTGCGTTCAGGTTCTTGAAGGAAAGCAGGATCGACTTGAAGTCGCTGCCCTGCTGGTCCTTCTTGTATTCGGAGTGCTTGACGACCGTGCCGCCGAGCTGCTTGAACTCGGCTTCGAAAGCACCAGCGATACCGACACCGAACACCGTGCTGTCGTCGAGGATCGCGACGCTCTTGATGCTCAGGGTCTTGAAGTAGTAGTCGGCCATCGCCGGGCCCTGGTAGTCGTCAGTCGTGACGACGCGCCAGTAGTTGTTGGCGTTTCCGCCCCGCAGGTCCCCCGCGTGATAGCTGCACGGCGGCAGCGGCGGCTTCTGCTCCTTGGTCAAGCAGGGGTTCGTGTTCGACGGGCTGATCATCGTGAAATGCTGCGGAGCAGCGATCGGAATCTCAGCCTTGGCGACCGCGGAGTTGTACGGGCCGATCATGCCCAGGAACTTGCTGTCGCCCAGCATCTTCTGGACGTTCTCGACGCCCACGTCGGCGCTGTACGCGCCCTGGCTGCAGTCGTCGAAGCCCTGGAACTGGATCGTGTATCCGTTGACGCCGCCGGCCGCGTTCTTCTGGTTGACAGCGAACTGGATTCCGTTCTGGGTGGACTGCCCACCCACGGTACAGACAGGCAGGTCGGAGCCGATCTTGATAGTCCCCTTGGACCCGGCGGCTCCGCTCGAACTGCCACACGCGAAGGCGACAAGTGCCGCCGCTGTGAGGACGATCAGTCCTCTGGCTCGAACCATATGGTTCCCCCTTGTGTTTATTGGAGGCAAGACTGCCTGAATCTCCACGCCTCCCTCATCCGCCGTCCTCTTCCCAGCCAGGGCCGGGGCGAGAGTGCGCCGACGGCGAACGCGGCCACACGGGGGTGGCCGAACGGACACTCCGCCCGCAACTATTGACTTCGGAGCCCCTTCAAGTCAAGTCAAGTTCCGCACGCTTGCCGTTCGAGCCGCGCGAGATGCGTGCAGCCCTGTATCAATATGGCAGCGCGGCGGTGTAATCGATCGTCCCGGCCAGCGTCCAGGGTCCGCCCGGATCGTGGCGCGGTGACTGTTCGATCGAGATCACACGGTGAGTGGTGTCGCCGTTGGCGTCGAAGCCCAGGTTGCCGGTGGCGCCAGGCAGGTTGCTGGTCTCCGCGATCTTGGTGGTGACGTTGCCGCGAGGCGGCAGCGCGCCATGCCAGGCGTGGATCGCGCGATCGATGCCGCTGTAGACGACCGCTGCGGCGTCGTAGGCGATGACGGTATAGGCGCCGTAGTCCCCGCGATTCGGAAATGCCGCCTTGAACCCGTTGACCACCTGGTTGGCCGAGGCGGTCGCGGCGGGGTCGACCATGGGGACCGTGCCGTAGATGCCCGAGTAAGCGGATCCGGCGTCGCGTAAACACGTGGGGTCCTCGGCGATGCCGTCGCCGCCGGCAAACGGCACCACCGCGTTCGCACCGAATACGCTCGCCATCTGGGCGCGGATCGTGCAGCCGTGGTTGGCCGTGACCCCGCCGTAGTAGATCGCCTGCGCGCCGTTGGCCTTGGCCTGGCGCAGGAAGGCAGTCGGGTCGGCCGACGAGCCGAGGTCTAGCCGGGCGACCACGCTGCCTCCGAGCCTGGTGAAGCGCGCGGAGAAGCTGTCAGCGAGCGCCTGCCCGTACGCCTCGTGGTCGGAGATCACTCCGACCCGCAGCACCTGCAGTGAATTGAATAGGTAGTCGGCGGCGGCAGGACCCTGCAGCTGGTCGGTGGGAGCCAGGCGAAAGTAGTTGTTGATGCCGGTCGGCCGCAGATCGCTGGCAAAAAAGAGCCCGGCGTCCTTGCAGGTCACGGCGGTGTGGGAAGGCGTCAGGCCGGCGGGCAGGTACACGTCCTGGGTGAGGCACGGGCTGCTCGTGACCGGGCTCACCATCGCCAGCAGCGCGCGGTTCGCGACCGGGATCTCGTCTCGCGCGACGCTGGAGTCGAAGGGACCGATCATGGCCAGCACGCTGGGATCCGCCACGAACGCCCTGACGTTGTCAGCGCCCTTGGCCGGGTCAGGCATGCCGCCGGTCGTGTCGTCGCTGACGTCGAGCACGATGCTGTACCCGTCCAGCGCGGGATGCTGCTGGACGTAGTAGCGGATGCCGTTCAGAGCCGGCATCGCGGCGCGGGCCTCGGCGCCGCTGAGCGGCAGGTCGACGCCGATCTTGATCACCGGCGATGACGGCCCGCCCAAGACGCACGAGCTGACGAGCATCACGGCAGCGGTCAGGCCGGCCATCGCCCAGGGAACACGCACCCGCAGATTTTCGGCATAACGGCATGCCCGACGGCATGCTCACCGCTTTCCGGCAGTATCTATACTCGTCATCCCCCTCAGGCAAACGGCTACGTCCGCGCGCCGAGTGGGTACAACTGCGGGCCGCCAACTTCATCTAGGGAGCGAGTGTTGAAGACTGAGTCGACTGAGCACCTGAAGCCCCGGTCGCAGTACGCCGAGGACGCGGTGCAGCTCGCGATCGCGGGCAACTGGGACGAGGCGGTGAAGCTGAACCGCTTCATCATCGACAACCTCGGTCCGGACGAGGAGACGCAGAACCGGCTGGGCAAAGCGCTGTCGGAGCTGGGGAAGCTCAAGGAGGCCAAGGCGTCTTACGAGGCCGCGCTCAAGATCAATCCGCTCAACTCGATCGCCAAGCGCAACGCCGCGCGGATCAACGCGCTGCTGCACCAGAAGGAAGGCCTCAAAGTCGGCGGCGCGAAGGTCGACCTCAACCTCTTCGTCGAGGAGATGGGCAAGACCGTGATCACGACGCTCGACGGCGCGGCCAACGATCTCTGTTCCAAGGTCGCGGCCGGTGACGTGGCCGAGCTTCGCGTCGAAGGCGACGGCGTCGTCGCCGAGACATCTCGCGGAGTGCGCCTCGGGCTGCTCGAGGCCAAGCTCGCGCGCCGGCTCACGAAGTTCATGCACGGCGGCAACCGCTATCAGGCGGGGGTCACGTCATGCGAGGGCAACACCGTGAAGCTCATCGTCCGCGAGACCTACCAGGACCCGCGGTTCGCGGGCAAGCCCAGCTTTCCGATGCGCCGCAAGCGAGAGGTCGAGTTCCGGCCGTACACGAAGGAGAGCCTGCTCGCGCGCGAGGTCGAGGCTTTTGCGGAGGATGAGGAAGAATCGTCCTTGGTCGAGGCGCCTTCGGGCGACGACGTCGAAGAAGGCATGCACGAAGTCGAGGACGACGCGGAGCCGATGGACTTCTCCGAGGACGCTGACTCCGATGGCGACGATGACGAGGACGAAGACGAATGAGCGCTGACATGCGCGACGTGGCCGGCGCCCGGAGGTCTCTTCACCGAAGCTAGTCCTTCGTCTCCGGTCTCTGCTCAGCTAGGCGGCGTTCCGGGATTTCGCGACCTGCTGCCCGAGGAGGCCGAGGTCATCCGCGAGGCGCAGGAGTCGCTGCTCGCGGAGATGCGCCGCTGGGGTTACCGGCACGTCATCACGCCAATGGTCGAGAGCACCAACGTGCTCGAGCTCGGCATCGGCGCCGAGCAACGGCGACGCCTTTTCAAGTTCACCGATTCCGGTGGCGACGTCGTCGCGCTCGTGGGCGAGCGAACCGTGCCTGTCGCGCGGCTGGTGGCAGGCAAGCTGCGGTCGACCGCGCTGCCGGTCCGTCTGTCCTATGCGGGACCCGTGCTTTCGGCGGATGCGGCTCGTTTCCACCAGCGCCGCGAGACCTACCAGGTCGGGGCCGAGCTGGTGGGCGCACGGGGACCGATCGCCGATGCCGAGGTCATCGCGCTTGCGGCTCGCTGCCTTGAGGCCGCGGGGCTGCGCCGCTACCAGGTCGACGTCGGGCACGCCGAGTTTTTCCAGGGGATCATGGACGCGGTCAAGCTGCCCGACGCGGTCAAGGCGGGCGTGCGAGCGGCGCTGGCGGCTCGCGACTTCGTGGCTCTCGAAGAACTGCTGTCGCGCACGACGCTGCGTTCGGCGGAGCACGAGCTCCTGCTGAAATTCCCGGCGCTTCGCGGCGGCACCGAGATCCTCGACGCGGCTGCCGGGCTGGTGCGAAATCGCCGCTCGGAATGGGCGCTCAATGAGCTCGGTCGCGTGCGGCAGCTGCTCGAGGTCCATGGCCTCGGCGACATCGTGCGCCTCGACCTCGGCGCGATCCGCGACTTCGACTACTACACCGGCGTCATCTTCGAGGGCTACGGCCCCGATGTGGGCCGGCCGGTAGCGCAGGGCGGGCGCTATGACGGATTGCTGGCCAAGTTCGGCCGGCCCGCTGCGGCAACAGGATTCGTAGTTCAGCTCGACCTGGTGTGGGAGATGCTGCGGCGCGGCCCGCGGCCGCCGAGCGTGCCGCGCATCGATGCCGCGATCGCATGGACAGAGGCCGGATTCGAATCCGCTCTGCGCCTTGGCTCGACGCTGCGTCTGTTCGGAATGAACGCGGTCGTCGACACGCAAGTCCGGGACCACGACGACGCGCTCGTGTGGTGTCGCTCGGTCGGCGCCGCCAATCTCGTTCACTGCCGCAGCGGAGCCACAGTTACATGGACCGTTCCAGGCAAGCGATCGCGCAAGTTACCTCCGGAGCAGGTGGCGGGCAAGCTCGCCGCGGGAGGACGCTGATGCCATCGCGAAATGGGCGCGTCTCTATAGCGCTGCCCACCGGAGCGCTGCTGCCCGGCGCGCTGAAGCTGCTGGCGCGCGCGCGCCTGGCCCGCTTGAGCGCGCCTGAGCTGGGTCGGAAGTTGCTGGTCGAGCGGCCGGGGGTGCGCGTCGTGCTCGTTCGCCCCACCGACGTGCCGGCCTACGTAGATCACGGAGCAGTTGACCTCGGGGTCGTCGGCAAGGACATCCTGTGGGAGTCGGATGGGGCGCACTACGAGCTGGTCGACCTGGGCTTCGGCGCGTGCCAGCTGGTGCTGGCAGTGCCCGACGTGTCGAAGCTTGCGGGACCCGAGACATGGCCGCCGCTGCTGCGTGTGGCCACGAAATACCCGCGCACCACGACTTCGTGGTTCGACGCTCGCGGCCAGTCGGTCGAGGTGGTGGGCCTGCATGGGTCCGTCGAGCTGGCGCCGCAGGTCGGGCTGGTCGATGCGATCGTCGACCTCACCGCGACCGGCCGGACGCTGCGAGAGAACCGGCTGCGTGTCGCGAGCGTGCTGGGTTCGTCGACGGCGCGGCTCATCGCCAATCAGGCGAGCTTGAAGACACGCACCGACGCAGTGCAGAAGCTGGTGTCGCGGCTGCGCGAGGCGGTGAGCGGTGCCGGTTAGACGCTTCGACGCCGCGTCGTGGCTCGATTCGCCATGGTCGCGCCGCCGCCTTGACTTGGCTCGATTCGCCGAAGAGCGCGCGGCGGTGCAGGAGATATGCGCGCGAGTGGCCGCGGATGGTGACGCTGCGCTGCGCGAGTACGGCTTGAAGTTCGACGGCTGGGCGCCAGGCGCATCTGAGAGCTTCGAGGTGCGGGCCCCCGAGTTGGCGGCGGCCGCTGCACGCCTTGCAGGTCCTGACCGCGCCGCGCTGGAGTTCGCCGCCCAGCGCATAAGGGAATTTCACGCGGCCCAGGTCGCAGCGCCGGATGGCGGTAAGCCCGGGATGAAGCTGTTGACGCGGCCGGTGCGGCGCGCCGGTCTGTACGCGCCGGGCGGACGCGCCGCGTATCCGTCGACGGTGCTGATGACCGCGATCCCGGCACTGGTCGCCGGAGTTTCGGAAGTCGTGCTGGCCACGCCTCCGAGCGCCGACGGATCGGTGGCATCGCCAATCCTCGCCGCCGCCCACATCGCCGGCGTCGACCGGGTCTATCGCATCGGCGGTGCGCAGGCGGTGGCGGCGCTGGCGTATGGCACGGCATCGATTCCACGTGTTGACGTGGTTGCAGGCCCTGGCAACATCTACGTGACGCTCGCCAAGCGCGAGGTCTTCGGATCTGTCGGCGTCGACGGCATCGCCGGCCCGACCGAAGTCATGGTCGTTGCCGATGGCAACGCCCGCCCGGACTTCATCGCCGCCGACCTCGCGGCCCAGCTCGAGCACGATCCGCTGGCGTGGGGCGTCCTCATCACGGATTCAATCGCGCTCGCGGATCGCGTGGTGGACGAGCTCGAGAGCCTGGTCGGCGGCCTGGATCGGCAACAGGTGATCCGCGCCGCGAACTGCTGTGTCGTCGTCGCTGACGACATGACTCAGGCGATGCAGCTCGCCAACGACTTCGCGCCCGAGCACCTGCTGATCGTCGCCGACGACGCGGCAAGGCTCGCGTCACAGGTCGAGAACGCGGGCGCGGTGTTCGTCGGCCCGTACGCGACAGTGCCGCTCGGCGATTACGCGGCCGGGCCGAACCACACATTGCCGACGTCCGGCGCGGCTCGTTTCGCGTCGCCACTGGGAGTGCACACCTTCATGAAGCGGATGAGCGTGCTGAGCCTGAACCGGGGCGACCTCGAGATGCTGCGCGACGCCACGGTGCGGCTCGCGGCGATGGAGGGGCTCAGCGGCCACGCCCACGCGGTGGAGGTTCGACTTGAGTAGCAGGGTTCGCTCCGCGGAGGTGACGCGGAAGAGCAAGGAGACACAGCTGACCGCGCGAGTCGGTCTCGAAGGCACGGGTCGCGTCAAGGTCTCGACCGGGCTCCCTTTCCTCGACCACATGCTCGAGCAGGTGGCGCGTTACGCAGGCACCGACCTGACTCTGCGCGGGACGGGCGATGTGCACGTCGACCCGCACCACCTGGTCGAGGATGCCGGCATCGTGCTTGGGCAGGCATACGCGAAAGCGCTCGGCGAACGCGCCGGCATCGTGCGTTTTGGGTCGGCTTACGCGCCCCTCGACGAATCGCTGGCGCGTGTGGTCGTCGACCTCGGCAAGCGGCCGTACCTGTCCTACAACGTGGCGCTGCGCGGGCGCATCGGCAATCTCGAGTCAGAGGTGCTCGAGGAGTTCTGGAAGGCACTCTCGATTCACCTCGGGGCGACCATTCACGTCGACGTCATCCGCGGCCGCAACCGGCACCACGTCGCGGAGTCGACGTTCAAAGCCCTCGGCCTGGCGCTGCGGGAGGCCTTCGCCATTCGCGGCGGCGGGGTACCGTCATCCAAGGGTCTTTTGGGTTGATCGCCATCGTCGACTACGGTGTCGGCAACCTGCGCTCGGTGGAGCGCGCGCTCGTTCACGCCGGCGCGGAAGCGGTGATCACGTCCGACCTCGACACGCTCGAGCGCTCCGTCGGGCTGGTCCTGCCTGGCGTCGGCGCGTTTGGGGCGGCGCTGCAGAAGCTGTCGGTTGGAGGCCTCGGCCGCCGCGTGGTCGAGCTGGCCCGGGCGGGCAAGCCGCTGCTCGGTGTGTGCCTCGGCTATCAACTCCTGTTCGAAGAGTCGATTGAGGGCGGTCGCCACGAGGGGCTCGGGCTGCTCCCCGGTGGGGTGGTGGAAGTGACCGCGAGCGAGCACGTGCCAGTGATCGGTTGGTGTCGCGTCGCGCAGACAGGGCAATCGCGCCTCTGGTCGGGTGTCCAAGACGGTTCGTACTTCTACTTCGTCCACTCGTACGGCCCGGAGCGTGGCGATTTCGCGATCGGCTCGACCGGCCACGCGCCCGCCGCGGCATCGGAGCGCGGCAACGTGATGGGGACGCAGTTTCACCCGGAGAAGAGCGGCGCCGACGGCCTGCGGGTGTACGCGAACTTCGTCGCCATGTGCGTGGCGTGACCGCAAAGCGGATCATCCCGTGCCTCGACGTGGATGGCGGTCGCGTCGTCAAGGGCGTGCGGTTTCAGGAGCTGCGCGACGCCGGCGATCCCGCCGAGCTGGCCGCGCTCTACGACCGCGAGGGCGCTGACGAAGTGGTGTTTCTCGACATCACGGCGACGCACGAGGCTCGTCGCATCCTCCTGGAAGCTGTGGCGCGCACTGCCGACCAGGTCTTCATTCCGCTTACGGTCGGCGGCGGTGTGCGAAGCGTCGACGACGTAACCGAGCTGCTGACGCACGGCGCCGACAAGGTCACGTTGAACAGCGCCGCGCTTGCCGATCCACCGCTTGTCACGCGCTGCGCCGACATCTTCGGGTCGCAGTGCATGGTGCTGGCCATCGATGCTCGGCGGCGGACGGACGCCGGCGGGTGGGAGGTTTTCAGCCACGGCGGACGCCGCGCCACCGGTCGCGATCCGATCGAGTGGGCGGTGGAGGGCGAGAAGCTGGGGGCGGGGGAGATCCTGCTCACATCGATGGATCGCGATGGCACTCACGACGGATATGACCTCGACCTGCTGGCCGCGGTCAGCTCGGCGGTGCGGGTGCCGGTCGTGGCCTCCGGCGGGGCGGGCAGCGCCGCGCACATGTACGAAGCCCTGACAGAAGGTGGAGCAGAGGCCGCGCTCGCGGCGTCGATCTTTCATTTCGGCGAGGTTTCGATCGCCAGCGTCAAAGCAGAGCTGACGCGGCGTGGCCTGGAGGTGAGGACGTGAAGCCTGACTTTTCGAAAGGTCTGGTGCCGGCGGTCGTCCAGAACGCGGAAAGCGGTTTGGTGCTGATGTTGGCCTACATGGACGAAGAAGCCTGGGACCGCACTCAGGAGACAGGGCGCGCGTGGTTCCACTCGCGGACCCGCGGGTTGTGGGAGAAGGGGGCGACCTCGGGCAACGTGATGGAAGTCGTTGACCTCCGGTTGGACTGCGACCTCGACGCCGTGCTGCTGAAAGTGCGGCCGGCCGGGCCCGCGTGCCATACCGGCGCCGAGTCCTGTTTCTTCAATGAGGTGCCGGCCGCGTCCTAACGCATAGATCTGTATATTTATGCGTTCATGACAAGCCAGGTACGTGCCGGCGTCGCCGGGGCCAACGGCTATGCGGGGATGACCGTCGTGCATCTGCTCGCCAGGCACCCGAACGTTCGCCTCGAGCAGCTGAGCTCACGATCACTGGCGGGCCAGCCGCTGGCAGGGACGTTTCCATTGCTCGGCGTGGAGGGCGAGTTCCGCTCGGAGATCGACCCAGCAGGCCTCGACGTCATCTTCAGCTGCCTGCCTCACAACGTGGGCGCGTCGAAGGCAGGCGCGTGGCTGGAGGCGGGAGCGCGCGTCGTTGACATGTCGGCCGACTTTCGCCTGAAGGACGCGTCCCAGTACCCGACCTGGTACCGGCAGGACCATCCGGCGCCTGACCTGCTGCGGAAGGCTGTCTTCGGCCTGCCGGAGCTGCACGAGCAACAGCTGAAGAGGGCCGAGCTGATCGCCGTCCCCGGCTGCTATTCGACCGCCAGCATCCTGGCCATGGCGCCGGCGGTCTCAGCGGGCCTGGTCGGTTCGGACGTGATCGTTGACGCCAAGTCAGGAGTCAGCGGCGCCGGCCGCTCGCCGGGAATCGGCGTGCACTTCAGCGAGGTCAACGAGTCGCTCGGCGCGTACGCCATCGGCGGTCACCGCCATCTCCCGGAGGTCACGCAGGAGCTGGGAGCGCTCGGACACAACGGTCTTCGCGTCACGTTCGTACCGCACCTGGTGCCGATGACGCGCGGCATCTTGGCCACCTGCTACTTCGACATGAAAGGTTCGGTCGACGAGCTGCGCAGCGCGTACGACGAGTTCTACGCCGGCCAGCCCTTCACGCGCGTGGTGCCGCAGAGTCCGCCGACCAAGCTGACGAGCCACTCCAACTACTGCCTGGTCAACGTGAGCGCGCAGGGCTCGAAAGCCGTGGTCACAGCGGCACTGGACAACCTGGTCAAGGGCGCGTCGGGCCAGGGGGTCGAGTGCTTCAACATCGCTTTTGGCTTCGGCCGCACGACCGCCCTGGAGTCCGCGATCCAGTGGCCGTGACCTTCGCGCGAGGGTTCGCGGCAGGCACCGCTTCGTGCGGGATCAAGGCGTTCACGGCCGGCGCGACCGCGATTCCGTCGGGCCAGCAGAAGGACCTCTGCGTCGTCCAGTCAGACCGCGTGTGCGACACGGGCGGCGTGTTCACCACCAACAAGGTCAAGTCGGCATCGGTCGTGATCGATCATCTGCACCTGCAGCACAACCGCGTCCAGGCGCTGGTCGTGAATTCGGGCAACGCCAACGCATGCACCGGCGCTCAGGGATTCAAAGACGCGCTGCTGATGGCCAAGATCACGGCGGACCACCTCGACCTGGACCCGGACCAGGTGCTGGTCAGCTCCACCGGCGTGATCGGGCGCTACATGCCGATGGACGCGGTGAAGTCGGGGATCATCGATGCCTGCGCCGACCTGGATGCGGCGCATGGCATGGATGCGGCTCACGCGATCATGACCACCGATTCCAAGCCGAAGCTGGCGGAGCTGGAGCTGTACCTCGGCGTCCCGGTAAGGATCGGCGGCATGAGCAAGGGCTCGGGCATGATCCATCCGAACATGGCGACGATGCTGGCGTACATCACGACGGATGCCGCTGTCGAACCGGGGCTGATGGCGTCGCTGGTCAAACCGGTGGCTGACCGGAGCTTCAACCAGGTGACCGTCGACGGTGACAGCTCGACCAACGACACGTTCCTCATGCTGGCCAACGGCGCGGCCGGGAACGCGCCGATCGCTGCCGGCAGCGCCGAGGCCGAAAAGCTGCAGGCCGGACTTTTGAAGGTGGCGCAACAGCTGGCTCGAGCCATCGCTCGAGATGGGGAGGGCGCGACCAAGCTGATCACGGTGCGAATTGCTGGCGCGGCATCGCTCGACGACGCTCGGCTCGCGGCGCGCACAGTGGCTTCGTCGAGCCTTGTCAAGACCGCCATTCACGGCGGCGATCCCAACTGGGGCAGGATCGTCTGTGCGCTCGGCTACAGCGGCGCCGAGATGGCGATCGACCGCCTGCACCTGAGCATCGGCGGCCTGGTGGTTTTCGAACGCGGCGCCGGAGTCGCCGTCGACCTCGGTGCGGTGCGATCGACTTTCGAACAACCGGAGATTGAAGTGGTGGCCACGCTCGGCATGGGCAACGCCGAAGCCGAGGCGTGGGGTTGCGACCTATCGGAGGAGTACGTGCGCATCAACGCCGACTACACGACATGACG
>JACZCV010029523.1_pt1 | contig 19668 bp, 19 predicted proteins | sample 8641841 | NCBI WGS metagenome assembly JACZCV01 (sample SAMN15324606, study PRJNA640507) | soil metagenome | isolation source: monocropping sugarcane control | place: China: Luxin town, Laibin City, Guangxi Province | collected 2019-07-25 | depth 10cm m
CCTTGCCTTTGCCCTCGTCGCCCCACTGGCCGCCGACCAGGATGATGACCACGGGTTATTCGGTTCCCGGCTCCGGGCGCCTGATCTCCAGGTTGTAGAACCGGGTGTGGTCGCGGCGGAACTTGAGCTCGATCATGCCGGTGGGGCCATTGCGGTGCTTGGCCACTATGACTTCGGCGATGCCCGGCCTCTCATCCGATTTGTAGTACTCAGGCCTATAAAGGAACATGACAACGTCCGAGTCCTGCTCGATCGAGCCCGATTCGCGTAGGTCGCTCAGGATCGGTCGCTTGTCCGGCCGCTGCTCCGGGGCACGGCTCAGCTGAGAGATGGCGATCACTGGAATTCGCAGCTCGCGCGCAAGTCCTTTCAATGCACGCGAGATCGCCGAGACCTCCTGCACCCGATTGCCATCGTCCCCGCGCGACCGGCCGTGCATGAGCTGCAAGTAGTCGAGCAGGATCATGTCGATGTTGTGGCGCATCTTGGCCTGCCGCGCCTTCAGCTGCATCGTCAACTCGTCCATCACCGGCGTGTCATCTATGTAGATCTGCGCCTCGCCAAGCGGCCCGAGCGCATTTGACACGCGATCGAACTCGGCCTCACTCAGCAGGCCGCGATGCAGGCGCTGCGCGTCGATCTGAGCCTGTTCAGTGAGCAACCGCTCGGTCAGCTGTTCCTTGGACATCTCGAGGCTGAAGATGGCTATGGACTTCTTGGACTCCAGGGCCGCATGGAGAGCAACGTTGAGCACCCATGACGTTTTGCCCATGGCCGGGCGTCCCGCGACGATGATCAGGTCCGAGTCCTTGAAGCCCCCCGTCATGCGGTCGAGGTCGTGGAATCCCGAAGGGATGCCGATGACGCCCTGCCCGCTCTCCATCTGCAGCGAGATCCGCTCCATCGCCGGACCGAGCAGGTCATACAGCCGCGCCAGCTCGCGCTGGTCGCGGTCGTCGGCCACGCCGAACACGAGTGACTGGGCCTGGTTGATCGCGTCCTCGGCCTCGATCGAATCGTCGTAGCCGTAGCCCGCGATGTTGCCGCCGGCGGAGATCAACCGCCGCTTGTACGCCTTCTCCTTGACGATGCGGCCGTAGTACTCGATGTTCGCCGCGGTCGGGACCGCACCCTGCATCGAGGCCAGCTGCGCGCGGCCGCCGATGCGATCGAGGATCCCCATCTGCTGCAGCTGCGATGCGAGCGTGACGTTGTCGATGGGCTCACCCGCCGCAAAGAGATCCAGTGCCGCGCGATAGACCTGCCCGTTGTTCTCGCGATAGAAGTCCTCGGGGTGCAGGAACTGCAGCACCTTCGCGATCGACAGCGGGTCGAGGAGAATCGACCCCAGCACGGAAATCTCCGCGTCCAGGTCGTGAGGTGGCACCCTCCCGGGTGTCAGCGCGATGGTCGCCATCGGGGTCGGCTAGCGGTCCTGGGTGACGATCAGGTTGACGTGAGCGGTCACGTCACGGTGCAGCCGCAGTGGAACCTGGTGCTCGCCGAGCGTCTTGATCGGCTCCTTGATGTCGATCTTGTGCCGGTCGATGTCGACCCGGTGCTGCGCCTTGAGCGCAGTAGCGACGTCCTGGTTGGTGATGGAACCGAACGCCTTGTCCTCGCCCATCTTCAGGCGCACGACCACCGTCTTGTTGCCGATCTCGTCGGCGAGCGCCTGGGCATCGGTCTTGTCTTTGGCCTCTCGCTTGGCCACCGCCTCGCGCAGCCGCTTGCCCTCAGCCTCGACGCCCCGATGCGCGACCACCGCCAGCTTGCGTGGCAGCAGGTAATTGCGGCCGTACCCGTCGGCCACCTCCTTGATGTCGCCGGCCTTGCCGACGCTCTCGACGTCCTTGGTCAACATCACGCGCACTGGTCTAGCCCTCCGCTATCGATGAATATGAATCTTCGTAATCGCCGTCGTCGTTACCGCCTCGCAGGCGCACGCGGATGCGCTTGACCAGACGCTTGGTCCCATGCCGAACAGCCGCGCTCGTGTCGCGCATGTCGCGATCGAAAATGCTTTCCTTGGCGGCGAGCGCGGCCTCGTGCTCGTGCCGGATCTCCTCCGGGCACGCCTCGATGAACGTCTGCACCGCCAGGATGCCGAGCGCCAGCATGTCGAGCTCGCCCAGGACCGGCACCCAGGCCGGGAAGTCGATCGGGCTCACGATCACGCCCAGCGCGGCGAGCAGCACGACCTTGGGCGCGCGCGGCACCCGCTCGTCACGCAGCAGGCAATAGGCGAGCTTGCCGTGTCTCGGCACCTCGACCAGAAGCTGCATGGCACGCGAAAGCAGTGGCATCGGGGGCCGCAACAGCCTACCTCAACTCGCCTTAGGCGACCACCCCGGCTGTTAATGTCCTGCGCAGCCAAAGTAGGCAACATCACTTAGCCTTGCGGGCGTGAGTACGGCCGTGGCCGCAACAGGGCAAGCGCCTCCGCCAACCAGCGAGCGCGCCTTCGGCAACCTCAGGCACACCGCGCTGAGCGCCTTCTGGTTCGGCAACTTCTTCATGTGGCAGCCGCTGACCACGATCGTGATCCAGAACCAGATCGACCAGGTCGTCCCCAAGGCCAACCAGGGGACCGCGATCGGCGTGGCCGTGAGCGTCGGAGGCCTCTTCGCCATGACCATCCCGGTGATCGTGGGCGCGATCTCGGATCGCCTGACCACGCCATTCGGACGCCGGCGCCCGGTCATGATCGGCGCGACCCTCCTGACCTTGCCGGGCCTGCTGGTGCTCGCGACCGCGAACAACTATCCCCAGATCATCATCGGCTACGCCTGGGTCCAGTTCTTCTTCAACGCCGCCGGCGCCGCTTACGCCGGCATCATCCCCGACGTCGTCCCGGCCCAGGACTTCGGCCGCGCCAGCGGCTTCCTGGCCACGATGGTGCAGCTCGGAAGCGGCGCGGGGCTGTTCGCCAACACACTGATTGCCGGCTCGCACAAGGATCGCTGGATCTATCTCGCCTTCGCCGTGGTCATGGTCCTGTCGCTGGTCCCCACCTCACTGGCAGCGAAAGGCGAAGGCTCGAAACCCCTACCGCCGCGGCAGTCAGGGGTGCCGCTGGCCGCCGCCATCCATGAATTCTTCGAGCCTCTGCTCGGCGGCGACTTCATGTGGGTCATCCTCACGCGCTTCTTCGTGTCTGCCGGGATCACGGCCGTCGCCTATTACCTGAACAACTTCTTCCGCGACGTCACGGGTGTTTCCGACCCCGCCACGTTCACGTCCGAGTGGTTCCTCGTCGTGCTGCTGGTGGCAATCCCGTTTGGACTCGCAGGCGGATACTTCTCCGATCGCTGGAAGCGGCGAAAAGTCTTCGTCTTCACCAGCGGCGGCTTCCAGGCGTTCGTGGCGCTGGTCTTCGTCATCTTCTTCCCCACCGCTTTGCCCGTCGTGTTCGCGGCAGGCGCTGCGTACGGTGTCGGCTACGGCCTTTACTACGCCGTCGACTGGGCGCTGGCTTGCGACACGCTGCCCGACCGCTCCGGCAGCGCCGCCAAGGACATGGGACTGTTCCACGTCGCGTTGACCCTGCCGCAGTTCATCGTCCCGCTCTTCGCCGGGCCGGCACTCGACCATTTCAACGCCGTGTCACCCAACCTCGGCTACCGGGTGGTGTTCTCGAGCGCGATCGTGCTCCTCGCCATCGGCACGCTCTTTGTGAGTCGCATCCGCTCGGTCCGCTGAACGCCGGCGGGCGACCGCAATCAACGCCGCGACCCAGATCGCGGTGATTCCGACCACGCCGAACTCCGCCATCAGGCGCAGGACCACCAGATTGGAGTAGCCCGAGATCAGGAGTGTCTGGAACCAGTTGTGCCCGGGGCCGATCAGCATCCAGCCGGCGCCGACGAGACCGACCACGAGCCAGTCCCGACGCCGGATCGCCCAGTCGAGGAGCACGAGCATCGGCAGCAGCAGGAGCACCAGGTGCGTGCCCCACGAGTAGCTGGCGATGAGCGGCCCCGCGGCGACCATGGCCGCCGCCTCCAGCGCGCGCGCCGGCGGGTTCGGCGAAGGTCGCCGCAGCACCCAGAACGTCGCAACCAGGACCAGGATCGAGATCAGCAGCGTGATCACTCGGGCCGCCGGCGGCACGGCGGTCACCGTCAGGAAAGTGTTCGGATCGAGCAGCCGGGCGATCGTGCCACCGGGCGAATGGTTTTCGAACAGTCCGGTCCCGGCCGAGAGCACAGGCGCCACCTTGATCACGAAATCGGGCAGGTACTGAGGCACCGCGGCCAGCCACAGGGCCAGACCGGCCACCGCCGCGGCGATCAGCATCCGCCAGCGGCGTCCCCACAGGACCAGCAGGCCCAGCGGCGCCTGCAGCAGCTTGACCGCGACGCCGGCGCCGAGCGCAACTCCTCCCCACCACCTGTCACCGCTCACCCAACCCAGAAGCCAGACCCCGCCCAGGCCAAGCAGGACGAGGTTGATCTGGCCCTCGTCGATATTGGCGATGGTCGGCTCGAACGCGATGGTGACCAGGATCAACAGCAGCGGCATCTGCCAGCCCTGCAATCGCAGCGCGCGGAACGTGGTCGCTAGAAACACGACCAGCGACAGCTGCAACACGCCGAGCACGAGCAGCAATTGCACCGTCGCACTCGCGTGCAAGAGCGGTTGCAGCATCCAGGCCACCGGCAGCGGCGTCACGTATTGGGGACCGGCCACGGTCAGGCGCAGCGATCCTGTCAGGTCAAAGGGATTCTCGCCCGCCGCGATCCTGGCCGCGGCGCGCATGTAGTTGACGTTGAAGTCTTCGGGAAGAGCGCCCGAGGCGAGCGGCAGCACGAGCGTGCGCCACGCATACAGAGCGGCGATGGGAATGCCGGCGGCGATCAGCAGGACGCTTCGGAACCACGAATGATCGAGCGGCGAGCGCACGGCCGGGATTATGCCGGTCAGGCCTCGTACCTCGGTCCCCTTCCCCCTGATTTCCCACCCGCTCGCAAGACTCGCGGGAGGAGGTGCCAATCCCCTATTGAAAATAGTTGAGGCGGCGCCTGCTGCGGACACCGCCTCGACCGGTTCCATCGATAGCCACGCTTCTTGGTTTCCGCGCCGCTTTACGGCCGTTGCCTACTTTTGGAGGCCAACCTTTGCGTGAGCGATGGCTCCCGGTGTCGTGCGATACCCACGTTGCGACGACGGCCACAGCCTGTCAAGAGGTTTGTTTTCCCAGAGCGCAGAATGGGATACATGGCCGAGCTGAGCTACGTTCACGGCGCTTCCAACGTCCCGCTGGTCGGCGAGCCCATCTTTCAGAATCTCCGTCGCACCGCCACGCGCTTCGGCGACCGCGAGGCGCTGGTCGTGCCCCACCAGGGATTCCGTGCGACATACCGCGAGCTCGTCGAGCAGTGCGAGGAGATCGGCCGCGGACTCATGGCGCGCGGAGTCCAGAAAGGCGACCGCGTAGGCATCTGGTCGCCGAACCGCTACGAGTGGGTGCTCGTTCAGTACGCGACGGCGGCGATCGGAGCGATCCTCGTCAACATCAATCCGGCGTACCGGACCTCCGAGCTCGAATACGCCTTGAACCAGTCCGGCATCACGTTCCTCATCCTGGCCGCCGGCTTCCGGCAGGCCGACTACCGGGCCATGCTGGCCGAGGTCAAGGGCCGCTGCCCCGCATTGAAAGAGGCGCTCGTCCTCGAGGACGGATGGGACGCCCTGAAGCGTGACGCGAGCAAGACCAGCATCGAAGAGCTGCGCGAGCGCGAAGCCACGCTGCAGTTCGACGACCCGATCAACATCCAGTACACCTCAGGCACGACCGGATTCCCGAAGGGCGCGACCCTCACCCATCACAACATCCTCAACAACGCCTTCTTCATCGGCGAATCGCTGCGTTACACGGAGCAAGACCGCGTCTGCATTCCCGTGCCCTTCTATCACTGCTTCGGCATGGTCCTGGGCAACCTCGCGTGCACGACTCACGGTGCGGCGATGGTGATTCCAGGCGAGGCCTACGAACCGGTCGCGGTGATGGAGACCGTGCAGAAAGAAAAGTGCACGTCGCTGTATGGCGTGCCGACCATGTTCATCGGCGAGCTCGACCATCCGCGGTTCAAAGAATTCGACTTCAGCACGCTGCGCACCGGCATCATGGCCGGCTCGCCGTGTCCAGTCGAAGTCATGAAGAAAGTGCAGACGGTCATGCACATTCCCGAGATGACGATCGCTTACGGCATGACGGAGACGTCGCCGGTGTCGACGCAGTCCGCCACCGACGATCCGCTCGACAAGCGCGTGTCGACCGTCGGCCGCGTGCACCCGCACGTGGAGATCAAGATCGTCGACCCCGCCACCGGCGCGGTCGTGCCTCGCGGCACACCAGGCGAGCTGTGCAGCCGTGGCTACATGGTCATGCTCGGCTACTGGAACAACGAAGAAGCAACGCGGATCGCGATCGACGCCGCGCGCTGGATGCACACCGGTGACCTGGCCACGATGGACGATGACGGTTACATCAACATCGTCGGCCGCATCAAGGACATGATCATTCGCGGCGGCGAGAACATCTACCCACGCGAGGTGGAGGAGTTTCTCTACAGCCACCCGCAGGTCGCCGACGTGCAGGTCATCGGCGTGCCGTCGGAGAAATACGGCGAGGAAGTCATGGCGTGGGTCAAGCCACGAGAGGGTGCATCGCTCACCGGCGATGAGCTATCCGCATGGTGCAAGGGCAAGATCGCGACTTACAAGATCCCTCGCCACTGGAAGTTCGTCGACGGCTTCCCGATGACGGTCACCGGCAAGATCCAGAAGTTCAAGATGCGCGAGGTGGCGATCGAAGAGCTCGGACTGGAGAAGGCGGCGGGAGTCCGAACCGCCTAAGCTCTTCTCCCTCCCCCGCTTCGGGGAGGTAAGGAGGGGGTTCCGTGGCCGATCAACCGCCGCTCGAGGCAGCCCGCCTGGTGCATGGCTTTCGCGTCTATCAGATGGTGGCGGCGGCTTGCGAGCTGGCGATCCCGGACCTGCTGGCAGGCGGGCCGCGGTCGGCTCACGACCTGGCCGCCCTCACTGACGCGCACGAGGAGTCGCTGCGGCGCCTGCTGCGCGGGCTTGCCATCTGGGGTGTGGTCGAGCAACTGCCGGACGGCACTTTCGGCCGCACAGAGCTGGGTGATTGGTTCCGCTCGGACAGATCAGGGCTGCGGAGCATGGCGCTGAACCTGCAGAAAGAGGGCTACGCGGCCTGGGGTGACGTGCTGTATTCCGTGCGGACGGGGCAGCCTGCCTTCGATCACGTGTTTGGCAAGTCCCGTTGGGCCGCGATGGCGGAAAACCCGAACGACGCCGCCCGCTTCAACGCGCACATGGTGGAGACGGCCAAACGCGTCGCCGCCGGTTTCATCGAAAGCTACGACCTGGCCGGTGTCGCCACGGTCGTCGACGTCGGGGGCGGCAACGGCGGGCTGCTCGCGGCGGTGCTGGAGGCGAAGCCGGGAATGAAGGGAGTCCTGTTCGACCTGCCGGCCGGGGTCGCCGGCGCTAAAGAGCGGTTCGAGCACCTCGGCCTCGCCGACCGGCTGACGATCGTCGAGGGAAGCTTCTTCGAATCAGTCCCCGGCGAAGGCGACCTCTACCTGCTCAAGTCGATCATTCACGACTGGGACGACGAACACGCGGCCACGATCCTCAAGACCTGCCGTGCCGCCATGCAACCTTCAGCCAGGTTGGTGCTCGTCGAGCGTTTGCTGCCCGACCGCGTCGAAGCGACGCGCCAGGATGGCCTGGACGCGGTGATGCTGGACCTGCACATGATGGTGGTGCTCGGCGGTCGCGAACGAACGACAGAGGAATACCGCCGCTTGCTCGCGACGGCCGGGCTGAACCTGACCAGGACCGGACCCTCCGGCCCCGGTTGGGGAACCTTCGAGGCGGTGCCGGCCTAGCTAGCAGCCGGGGTGGTGACCGCCGTCGCGTACTCCCACGGGTCGAGGTCCGGGATCGCCAGCCCGTTGCGCATCATCGTCGTGGTCGTGTGCGTGCGGTGATCGTTGCCGTGGTGGATCGCCTGCGCGACGATCACCCAGGCGCCGATCTTCGAGCCGTCACGCATGTCGATCAGCGTCTCGAAATCGGGTCTGGAGTCCAGGTAGTCGAGCCAACTCTCGGCGGTGCGACGAAACTCCACCTGCAGGGGCTCGATCGCGCCCGCCTCAAGGGGCGGCTTGCGCCCGGTGCCTCGAAGCCGTGACAGGTAGGAGCGATCGGCCGAGATCATGTGGTCGAGAGTGTCCAGGATCGATCCGTAAGTCCCCGGCGCCGTCAGCGCGAGCTGCTCCGCCGAAAGCTGCATGCAATCGGCCAGGAGCTTTTCAGTTGCCCAGGCGTGGTGCCCGAAAGCACGCCGCAGGATGGCGTCGCGCCACTCAGGCCGGCCAGGTGACGCGTCCGCCCGCTCGACCTCCGTCGCCTCCGCGAATGACCAGAGGTCCAGCTCTGGCGGCTGGACGCCGTGGCGGCTGAGCAACGTGGCGATTTGATTCCGATGGTCGTCGCCGTGATGCACGAACTGCAGAAGACCCTTCCAGGACGTCATGTCCACCGTTCTGGTGCGGCCCTGAAACTGGTACACGGCCTCGGGATCCCGGTCGAAGTCCAACGCCCGCGGCCATTGCTCCGCCGACCACTGCATTACCGGCTGCAGGTTGTGCATCGTCAGGTCGGCCACTAGCTCGTCCGCGATGCGCTCGCCCGTGACCCAGGGCAGCATCACGGTTTCGCCGCTGACGATATGCGGCAGCGCGGCGTCGACTGGACCGAGCACATCGTCCCCTGACGCGCCGCTCAACACTTCCGCCGGCTGCCCGGCGCAGAACTCCACCAGGCGTTCGTTGGCCCATTGATTGCGTTCGAAGAGCGCGAGCATCGGATGCATCTCGACTACCTCAATGACTCGTAGGGGAACGCCGCCGCGAACGGCTCGTACAGCAGCAGCACCTGCTCGATCGGCAGCATGTCGCGCATGAAGATGCCGCCGGCCGCGACGCCGGCGGTGCCGACGATGCCGGAACCGTCGTGGGGCGCGGCCTGCTCCGCGAGGTCCTGGGCCGCGCGGAACGAGATCGTTCGGCCCGACGAATGCGCCGTGTCGATCGCAGCCTTCCAGGCCGCCGAGTAGAGCGCCGGCACGCCGCTGCCTTCGGGAGGGGTCGTCACCCCAGGCGAAGGTACCGCGGGCGTCGGCGTCGCCAGAGTCGGCGGCTTGGGCGGCTCTGTCAGCACCTTGGCGACGGCGATCACCTCGGTCTTCGCGTCGCCATCCAGCGAGGGCAGGTACTCCATGAACAGCTGAATCTGGCGGTCGATCGGCGCGGGCGGCTCGTATCCGGGGCCCGGCAGGATTGTCGCGAACGGGCGATAGTGGCCCGCGAACTCGCCCTGGCTCATCTGCTCGCGGACGAGGATCGCCAGGGCAACGACCTGGGCTGACTCGAGCGCGGCCGAGGCTTGAGCCTCGGGCAGGAGCTTGCTGATCGCGAGCTTGGTCTGGGCCACGCGGAACCCGCCCGTGAACGCATTCGCCATGGCCGGGTCGGCGCTCGACAGAAGCAGGTCAAGCCGCTCTTCGAGGGCCAGCGTGGACGAGCGCTGGCGCGAGAGGATGCGCGCGGCGGCGACCCATTCCCACTGGGTTTTGGTGAGGGTTTTGGTGGCGGCGGCGAGAAACTGTCCCGCCTCGGTGGCGCTCAGCTGATTGCTACCTGCTCCGGCAGCAGACCTTTGGCGCGCAGCTTGTCGATCGGATGGTACGCATCGACGATGCGCATCGTGCCGGAGGTGGAGCGGAGGACCATCGACTGCGTGTACGCGTAGACGTCCTCATAGCGCACGCCCTTCAGCAGCTCTCCCGAGGTGATGCCGGTGGCCGCGAAGAAGATGTCGTTGCCAGAGCAGAGATCGTCGAGGCAAAGCACCTTGTCCGGTTGGTGACCCTCCTTGACGGCCATTTCGCGCTCCTCTTTGTCGCGGAAGAAAAGACGCGCCTGCATGTCGCCGCCGATGGTCTTGATCGCGCAGGCCGCGAGCACTCCTTCGGTGGCGCCGCCCGAGCCCATCATGCAGTGGATCCCGAAGCGCGTCTCCAGCGCCGCTTCGAGCGCGCCCGCGACGTCGCCGGCGCTGATGAGCTTGATGCGCGCGCCGACCTCGCGGATGCGGCCGATGATGTCCTTGTTGCGGTCGCGGTCGAGCACCACGACCGTGAGCTCCTGCACGGGCAGACCCTCTGCCTTGGCGATGCGGCGCAGGTTCCATTCGACCGGCATCTCGAGGTCGATCACCCCGCGAGCGCGCCGGCCGACGACGAGCTTCTGCATGTAATGGGCATGGGTCGTGAACATCGAGCCGCGCTCGGCGAGCGCGACCACCGAGATGGCGCCAGGCAGGCCGCTGGCGGTCAGGCTCGTGCCTTCGATCGGGTCGACGGCAACGTCGACGTCCGGCTCCAGGCCGTTGCCGATCTGTTCGCCGAAGTAGAGCATCGGCGCCTCGTCTTTTTCGCCCTCGCCGATGACGACCGTGCCCCGCATGTCGACGTCGGCCAGGGCGTCGCGGATGGCCTCGACCGCGCGCCGGTCGGCGGCGTTCTTGTTGCCGCGACCCTGCAGCGGCGCGGCCGCCAGCGCCCCGGCTTCAGTGACGCGAAGAAGCTCGAGGGCGAGGTTGCGGCTGATCCCGCCCCTGACTTCAGACACAACCCGAAAAGGCTACCCGATGCCCCTTCGCCGGATGGGGAGCTTGTCCGCCTCGACCAGCAGATCTTTCTTGCTGGCCAGCCGGCGCTCGCCCTCCTTGCTGAGATAGACGCAGGTTCGCTCCAGCACGGCCGTCACCCGAACTTGCACGCCATTGAGCTGGGCATCGAAGCCCTCGGTGAGGATCTCGTCCTCTTCAAGGACGACCTCGCTGAGCCGGCGCTCGCCGCCAGGCCGGGGGCGCGGCGGCAGGTCGACCATGTTGCGCGCACTTCCGGGAGTGCGCTTGATAGTCAGCCTGGCCGACGCCGGCGGACCCGTGGGCGGACGGCGCCCCGGTGGCGGGGCACCACGCCGCGGCTTCGAAGCTCCCTCGGTCTTCTTTGGCCTCTTAGAAGAACTCACCCCAGAACTTCCTGACCTTGCCGATCGGGTTCGGCACGCTGGCGACCATCGGGATCGCAGGGCGCGTCGACTCCACGATCGACGTTTCGGGGCCGTCGGGGATGCCTTCCGGATGCACGCGAATGACGCCGTGGTGGACTCCGCCTTCCAGCACGACCAGGGCGCCAACTCGCGCGTCGCCTTCGAGCCGGCCGGTGGTCGCGATCTTGAGGCGGTTGATCGCGGTCACGTTGCCTTTCACGAAACCGGCGATGGTGACCTTGGCCGCTTTCAAGTCGGCCTCGACATGCGCCTCCGGGCCGATCAAAAGCTCGCCGTCACAGTCGACTCGACCGCTGAAAGTTCCCATCACGCTGCCGTTGCCGCGGATCTGCAGACGTCCGGACAGCGAGTCATCCTTCGCGATCACTGTGTTGACCGGCTCGACGCTTCGAATTTCACGATCGCCATTCACGGCAGGCGTTTCAACAGGCTGAACAGCTACATCAGTCATCTGGCTCCTCCCAAGCCCCACCCCATACGTTCGGCTTCCCAGCCGAGACTCTTCAAGCAGCATAGCGGCTGCTTTCCGGCCGGGCCATACCTCTTTGGCCGCCCCTAAATCTCGGGGTGGGCCTCCAGGTACGCGAGAACGGCATCCCGATCGGGCGGGATCTCGCCGTCCAGCACCAGCTCTGTCAGTCGCGCCTTGATCCGGCCGACCTCTGGGCTGGGCGGCAGGCCGCGCACCCGCATGATGTCATCGCCGTCAACCGGGGCTTCCATCCTGGTCGGCGATTCTCGCTGGACCGCCTCGAGGCGCCGGGCCAGCTCGTCCAGCTTCTCCTGGTCCGGATACGAGGATGCACCCAGGTCCGCACGCGCGAGGGCCATCAGCCGGCTTTGCAGATCGCCTGCATCGCGGGCGAGGCGGCGCACGGCGCCATCGGTCCATTCGGACTTGTAATAGACGGGACGCAGGTGCATACGCACGAGCGTCGCCACTTGCTGGATCTCACGCTGCGGAAAGCGCAGGCGCTCCAGCGCCGCGATCGCCATCGTGGCCCCGACTTCCTCGTGGCCTGGAAAGGCGCCTTCGGGGGTGGCCGTCCTCGGCTTGCCGACGTCGTGGAAGAGCGCGGCCAGCCGCAGGATGAGATCGGGGCCGGTCAGCTGCAGCGCCTCGAGCGTGTGCCCGTAGACGTCGTGGGTGTGGAAGCCGCCTTGAACGACGCCCTTGCAGGCGGCGACCTCGGGCAGCACCACCTCGAGCAACCCGCCACCGTCCAGCAGCTCGATGGCGCGGCTGGGGCGCTCGGAAAGCAGCATCTTCCGCAGCTCGTCCGCAACCCGCTCGGCTGAGATCACCGGATAGACGAGGCGGCCCTTCATCTCGCGCATCGCGGGCGGGATCTCGGGCGCCAGGTCGAAACCGAGCTGGGTCGCGAACCGGATCGCGCGGAGCATGCGCAGCGGGTCGTCGCTGAAGGTCTGCTCAGGCGCCAGCGGGGTGCGCAGGATTCGCGCCTCGAGGTCAGTGCGGCCGCTGCCGAGCGGATCCGTGACCTTGCCATCGAAATCCATCAGCAGCGTGTTGATGGTGAAGTCGCGCCGCTTGATGTCCTCCTCGAGCGTCGCCTGGCGCACAACCGGTTTCCGCGAATCCGGCGGATACGACTCCGCCCGCGCCGAGACGAACTCGACGATGTGGCCAGGCACTGCGACCTGGGCGGTGCCGAAGCGCTCGAAGATCACGGGAGGCGGAGCGCCGGCCAGCTCCGCGAACCGGCGAGCAAGGCTGGCCGACGACCCATCCGCCACCACCACGTCCGGGTTGGGGTGGGGCCGGCCCAGCAGCCGGTCGCGCACGTAGCCGCCGACGATCCACGCTTGCACCCCCGCGGACGCGGCGGCCTGCTTGAGCAGGCCTCGCAGCTCCCGGTCTGAGAGCCCTTCGACCGCTACTGGTTGATCCGGGCCCACTCGACGGCTCCCACCTGCCCGGCGCGGTCGCCCAGCCGGGCGCGCAGCAGGCGGGGCCGGCGGGCCGGCTTGATGAACGGGCTCGACTTCAGGGTGGCCAGCATCGTCGGCTGGACGAGGCCCCACGAACGCGTGACGCCGCCGCCCATGACGAACAGCTCAGGATCCACGGCGTTGGTCAGGCTGATCAGCGCGAGGCCCATGTAGCGCGCGGCGCGCTCGACCACCGCGCGGGCGTGGACGTCGCCATTGGCCGCGGCTTTGAACAGCTCGGAGGCCGGGTGGCCGGTCTCTCGCGCGAGGCTTGCGCCGCCGGCCATCGCCTCGAGGCAGCCGCGCTGGCCGCAGTTGTCGAGCGGTCCGTCGGGGTCGATGATCATGTGCCCGACCTCGCCCGCGGTGCCGTGCGCCCCCCGATGCAGGCGGCCGTCGATGATGAGACCGCCGCCGACTCCCGTCGACCAGGTGATGTAGACCATGTTGCGAGTGCCCTGCCCGGCGCCGCGATGGAACTCGCCGAGGCCGGCCATGTCCGCGTCGTTGGCGACGTGAACCTTGGCGCCGGTGGCCTTGCTCAGCAGCGCCGCGAGCGGGACGTTGTGCCAGCCCGGAAGGTTCGGCGGATTGACCAGCACTCCGCGCTTGATGTCGATCGGGCCCGGCGCGCCGATCGCGATGCTCGTGACCTTCTCGCGCTTGCGATTGCGCTCGATCTCCTCCGCCGCCCACTCGACCATGCGCTCCGGGGTGCGCAGCAGCGGGGTCTTGGTCTTGAAGCTCGCGATGAGCCGGCCATCCGAACGCGCGAGGGCCACGCGCACCTGGGTCCCTCCGAGGTCGATGCCTGCGAGCATTCCGGCGTTAGGTTAGCGGTCCACCTCAGTGCGAGTGCCGGCACTCGATGCGCCAGGAGGACTTTTGGAGTGCCAGTGCCGGCACTCGACCTAGGCCGTGAGCAGTTGCTGGCCGTGCAGGGCGGCCAGGATCTCCATCGGCGCCCGGGCCCGGTTGAAGGTGTAGAAGTGCAGGCCGGGCACGCCGACCTCAAGCAATTCGACGCACTGCTCGATGCAGTGGCTCACGCCCAGCGCCCTCACCGCGTCGTCGTCCTCCGCGGCGGCGATGGCCGCGGCCAGGTCGGGTGGAATCGTCGCGCCCGTCATCGAGGCCATGAACGCCAGCGATCGCCGGCTCGGCACCGGCATGAGCCCCGGCACGATCGGAACAGTGATGCCGGCCGCGCGCGCACGACTGACGAGGTCGAAGTAGTGGCGGTTTTCGAAGAAAAGCTGCGTGATCAGAAAGTCCGCGCCGGATTCGACCTTCAGCTGCATGTAGCGAAAGTCGTGTTCTCGGTCTGGGCTCTCGGGATGCTTCTCGGCGCTGCACGCCGCGCCGATGCCAAACCGATAGCCGGATCGCCGCAGAAAGCCAACGAGGTCGCTGCCGTGCAAGAACTGCGGATCCGCCGGCTCGAATGGCCGGCCGGGTCCGGGGGGGTCGCCCCGCAGCGCCAGCACGTTGGCAACGCCTTCGCGCTCCATCCAGTTGAGGATTCGCCGCGTCTCGTCGGTGGTGTTCGCACACGTGAGATGAGCCATCGCCTCGATGTGGTACTGCCGCTTGATCCGCGTGACGAGCTCGAGTGTTTTCTGGCCGGTGGCGCGCCGGTACGTGACCGACACCCAGTCTGGAGCGTGGCCCGCCAGCGCGGCGATCGTTTTCTCCACCACCGCCACTTCGTTCTCGTCCCGCGGTGCCATGAACTCGAACGACACCGTGGGGCGATCCCGTCTGAGCAGGTCGGCGATTCGCATTTAAGCGGTGAGCCTACCGCAAGACGCGGGCATCGCCGACCCGGCGCGTCACGTGTCTGGAGTCGAGGTGCTCGAGCAGCGCGAGCACCGGGCGCCGGCTCGCGCCCATGCGATCGCGCAGTTGAGCGACAGTGATCGAGCCCGAGCTCGCCACGATTTCTTTGACCAGGGCAACAGCTTCGTCGTAGGCGCTCTTCGTAAAAGCGACGTCATCGCTGACCCGCACGAGGTCGCCGCGGCGCTCCAGAGCACGCACCACCTCGCTGCCGGCGCCACTCTTCTGCATCGCCTCCGCGATAGATGGAGGCGCGAATGGAGTTCGTCCGAGCTCCTCGAGCAGCTTTGATCCGGCGCCGTCCGTCGCCTCTACGGCCACTTGATGATCCGGCAGCGCGATCTCCGGGCCGCGCTGCTCGATGACGGCATCGGCCACGAGCCCGGTGAGCGCCGCCCCAAACGCCGCGGGCGGGATGCCGGCCCGGCTGCGCAGCTCTTCGCGCGGCATTCCCGGCCGCAGCGGATGAGCGGCGTGATAGGTGGCCAGCTCCTCGCGGACGCGCGCCGCCAGCGCGTTCCAGGGCTCAGGCGCCCACAGCCATTCGCCGACCCGTTTCGCATCCAGCTCGTCAAAGTCGGTGACCGGCGCCAGCGTCGCTTTCATCAACGCCGAGATGGCGATGCCGTGCGCGTACTTGCGGAGCTCTTCCTGGGCGATGTTCCCCGCGACGCGGCGCTCGAGCGATTCGCGCACGGCCGCGTCATGTCGAGAGTGCTTCCGCGGCGAAACATCCGCGAACCTGCCACCGGCGAGAGTGGCCGACGGGCTCGGCTGCCGCAGGACGAAGCGATCGTCCGCTCGGGCGGCGATTGGCGCATCGAGGTAGAGCTGCAGCCAACCCTCCGCGCCCGGCAGGATCGCGTCGCCCTCCAGCGCGATGGCCCGGCAACCGACCTCAACCGTGCCGCTGTGGAGCGTGAGCTCCGCACCATGACGCAGCGGCCTCGGCGCGTCGCGCAGAACTCGCACCCGCGCGTCGACGCGTCGCGTCGTCGCCATCGTGTGCGGCCGCGCCAACACATCACCGCGCTTCATCTCGTTGCGGTCGATTCCGATCACGTTGGCCGCGACGCGGCCGCCTGGCAGCGCGACCTCGACCTGCCGGTTGTGCTGCTGCAGGCCGCGCACTCGGACGATGCGATCCCCCGGCACCAGCTCCAGCTCGTCCCCCACCGCGATCGATCCGTCGACCAGCGTGCCGGTGACCACCGTGCCGAAGCCGCTCATGGTGAACACGCGATCGATCGGCAGCCGCGGCCGGCCGATGTCGGCGCGCGCCTGGGTCTCCCCGAGCACATCGTCAAGCGCGGCGGTGAGGAAGTTGAGCCCAGTGGCGGTCACCGCCGACACCGGCACGATCCGCGCTGCCGCGAGCGATGTCCGTTCCAGTGCGGTCTTGACCTCGGCGGTCACCATCTCGAGCCACTCCTCGTCGACGAGGTCGAGCTTCGTCAGCGCCACGACGCCGTGCCTCACCTCGAGCAAATCGACGATCTCCAGGTGCTCGCGCGTCTGCGGCCGCACTCCTTCGTCGGCAGCGACAACGAGGATCACCGCGTCGAGCCCATGCACGCCCGCGAGCATGTTTCTGATGAAGCGGGCATGGCCCGGCACGTCGACGATTCCGATCTCGATTCCGCTTGGCATTTGCATGTGAGCGAAACCGAGGTCGATCGTCATGCCGCGCCGCTTTTCTTCTTCGAGGCGATCGGGGTCGATCCCGGTCAGCGCGTTGATGAGCGTGGACTTGCCGTGATCGATGTGACCAGCGGTCCCGACGACGAAGCTCATCGCTCGACCGACTTGAAGGCAACCTCGATCATGTCGATGAGCTCTTCGTCTTCGCCTTTGAGCACCGTGCGTGGGTCGATGCAGCAAGCTCCGTCTTCGATGCGCGCGATCACCGGCGTCTTGCCGTTGCGCAGCGCCTTGGCGATGCGTGAGGCGCGACCCTCGATGGCGAGCAGGACCGTCGGCAGGCCGTGCCCTGGGACGGAACCGCCGCCGACCGCCGATTCACCATCGATCAGGCGCACCTCGACGCCGCGCTCGAGCAACTTCACCGACCACATCGCCGCTCGCCGTCTGACATCCGCCGCCGGGGTGCGCAGCATGCGCTGCACCGGGATATCGTCGGCGTGACCCGCCAGTCGCTGCTTGACGGTGGCTTCGAGCGCCGCCAGCGTCATCTTGTCGATGCGCAGCGCGCGCGCTAGCGGGTGCTTCGCCATCTTGGCCACATGCTCGGTGCGGCCGAGGATGATCCCCGCCTGCGGTCCGCCGAAAAGCTTGTCCCCGGAAAAAGTGACGACGTCGCATCGCTGCACCGACTCGGCGACGGTCGGCTCGCCGCCAACCGGATCGATGGCGCCGCTGCCGAGGTCATCTATCAGCAGGACGCCGCGGCGGTGCGCGATGTCGGCCATCTGCTGCAAAGACACCGACTCGGTGAAGCCGCTCACCGTGTAGTTGGACGTGTGGACGCGCAGCAGCGCGGCCGTGCGCTCCGTGATCGCGTCATCGAAGTCGGCCGGATGAGTCCGGTTGGTGGTACCGACCTCTACCATCCGCGCGCCGGAAAGACGCATCACGTCGGGCATGCGAAACGAGCCGCCGATCTCGACCAGCTGGCCGCGCGAGACGATGACCTCGCGGCCCTTGCACAGCGCCGTCAGCGCGAGCAAAACCGCGGCGGCGTTGTTGTTGACCACGAGCGCCGCTTCGGCGCCGAAGAGCTGGATCATCGGCAATGCCAGCGTCGCCGCGCGCTCACCGCGCTTGCCCGAAGCCAGGTCGAGCTCCAGGTTGCTGTACGCGGCGGCGATGGCCAGCGCCTCCACGGCCGCCCTGGACAGCGGCGCGCGGCCGAGGTTGGTGTGCAGGATCACGCCGGTGGCGTTGATGACCCGCCGCAGGCCGGGAGCGGACTCCTCGCGAAGCCGGGCCTCGATGCGGTTCAGCCGCTCGCCGGCGTCGATGGCGCCGCCCTGGCGCTCGGCTTCAACCTGGCCTCGGATCGCCGCCAACACCCGCTCGCGCCCGAACTCAGTCGCGAGCGCGGCGTAGGCCGGCTCGTTGATGAGCGTGCCTACGGCAGGCAGGGAAACAGGCCGTTGAACCCTTTGATCGCGTACCCGCTGCATGACTGTCCAATTGAGATTAGGCTCGCGGGCGCATAGAACGGCGACATCACGAGCCCGAGCAGGTTGACGCCCTGGAAGAGCTGGAACAGGAAAACGATGGCGATGGCGCCGATCCAGATCTCTCGCCGCCGTGAATCGACGTTGAAGAAGAAGCGCGGATTGCGGTCGCGAAAGATCGCTTCGACGATCTCCCAGCCGTCCAGGCCGGGGATCGGCAGCAGCTGAAAGGCGAAGATCGAAAGGTTCAGGAACCAGATCGCGTAGATCACAAAGGCGGCGATCCCGCCTGGCGTCAGGCCGCCGATCGAGACCTCGACGGCGAAGAACAGCCGGATCACGCCGCCCAGCACCAGACCCACCAGTAAGTTCGCGGCCGGGCCGCCCAGCTGGTAGAGGACCTTCTGGCCGGTGGAGCTGATGCGGTTCGGCTGGACCGGCACCCGTTTGCCCCAGCCCACGAGCGCGACGAACACCGCGATCACGCCGAGCGGATCGAGGAAGCGGCGCGGCTTCCAGGTGAAGTAACCGAAGTAGCGCACCGAGCGATCGCCGAGCAGGTATGCGGCGGCCGCGTGTCCCATCTCGTGGACAGGGATGGCGATGAGAAACGCGGGCACGAGGGCGAGGACCGAGACGAGAAAAGCGAGTAGGCCGATCACGAAGTCATTCGATCGGGATCTTGTCGACCGGTCGCGGCTTGCGCCGGACGGAGCTGCGCCGCACGGTCCGCCGGCTCGATCCGACGCGCTCCGGCGGACCAGCGGTCACGCGGTGCTCGTAGATCAGCACCAGCGCGGTGATGAGCTCGCGCTGCGCGTTCAGCAGGTGCACCTGGGCACGAGGCGGGACCATGTCGGACAGCAGGTTGCCCACTCGTGTGGCCAGCTCGTTGATCAGCTCGATCGCGCGCTCGCCGTCGCGACTCACTTTTTCGCCTCCGCGCGCTTGGCGAAGCGCACGCGCAGCTTGCCGTCGTCGATGGCCGCGCCGGCGGTTTCGCGCGATGCCAGCACGCGCGGCAGCGTGATCTCGCGACGGTAGTTGCCAACAGTGACGTAGAGCTCGCCGTTGTGGCGGCTTAGATCCACGTCCGAGCGATCGAGAAACGGGACGTCGAGGGACAGCACGTAATCGGCTCCCACCTTTTCTATGCGTTGCGGGCTCGCGGTCACGAATCGGTCGGCCGGATCTCGTTCGCCATACGTGGCGATCGCCATCTGGTCGAGCATCTTCTCGCCGACCACCTCACTGTCGAAAAGCGGCACGTACAGGATGGGAATGCCCGCGAACGAGTCCTCCACCTCGGCCTGGTACCGGCGATGGATGCGCTGCCATTTCTTGAACAGCTCGTCCTGCACCTCGCCCGGCAGCATGCGATTCACGATCACAGCGTCGGTGACGTATCCGAATAGGCTCAGGTAGCTGAACGCGCGCTTGGCTTCCTTGACCACCATCTTTTCGAGATTGAGGACGATGCGCACCGTGGTGACAGCCGGATCCGTCAGCACCTTGCGCATGCCGTCGAGATCGAGGAGCAAGTCTTTCAACGACGC
>JACZCV010016378.1_pt1 | contig 19666 bp, 16 predicted proteins | sample 8641841 | NCBI WGS metagenome assembly JACZCV01 (sample SAMN15324606, study PRJNA640507) | soil metagenome | isolation source: monocropping sugarcane control | place: China: Luxin town, Laibin City, Guangxi Province | collected 2019-07-25 | depth 10cm m
GGCCGCCGCGAGCCGCGGCCCGGCGCCGCGCCCGCGCGCGCGCCCGCCTAACGCTACGCCGGCGGCAACGAGAACGATCGCCGCGCCGGCCAGGACCACCGCGAGTCTCCGCATGCGCACACCTCGCACCGAATACCCGGAAAACACGAAGAGGGTGCTGCACCGCACCCTCTTCCCCACGTCCCGACGTTCCGTCCTCTACTTCGACACCGTCCCCACGTGCGGACGGCCCGGCGCCAACCCGCCCATGCTCCGTGCCGTCACGTACGCGTACAGGTCGTGGATCTCCGTCGAATCGAGCAGCGTGCTCCACGTCGGCATGCCCTTGGGCGGGCGGCCGTTCCAGACGGTCGTGATGAAGCACGCCTTGTCCACGCCGCCCTCCGGGCCTAACGAATGACGGAGATTGGGCGCGATGTCGCTGCCCATCGCATCGGTGCCGTGGCACCGGTAGCAGTACACGTGAAACATCTTCCACCCTTCGTATTCCTGCTGAGACACCGCGAGCGGGTCGCCCCGATGATGGTTCGCCTCGTTCCAGACCGTCGCCGAGTCGTTAGGCTTGTCGCAGTAGGTCCCCGAGGCGACCGTCACCGTGTCGCCCGTCTTCGCCGCGGTCGCCGTCGACCCGGTGGGAGCCGCCGTCGAGGCGCGTGCCGATCCACCCGCGTCGTCCTTCGAGCACGCGAATGCGGTCACCGCAACCAGGCAGACGACACACAGACACAGGCCGGCGGCCCGACGGCTCACGTTGTTCCGGTGTTTCCTCGGAGAGTATTCGTTCGGCAGGTTCATTGATTCTGTTGTGCGTCGGCGTCGGGTTCGAGTGGTTTCAACCGACTTGAGGTGAATGATTGACCCGCGGCCACTCAGTGTTTGACCTCCACGGTCGGCACGTTGTAGGCGCGCAGAATCCCCTGAATCGTGTCCCGCTTCTGCGTCAGCAGCGAATCGAGCGTCGCCTTGAGCTCACGATCCGAATGGCGAACGCCAATGGCCACGTTGTACGCAAACAGCACACCGCTCGCGCTGTCCGAGTCCGGCAACGCCACGAGGCTCAGCGGCACCGACGATTCCTTGGCGAAGTATCCGGCGACCGGTCCCCACACCAACGCCACGTCGATCGTCCCCTTCGCGACCGCGTTCACGATGTCCTGCGGATGCGTATCCTCGTCGTAGAACAGGCTGAATCCGCGCACGTTCTTCGTCACGCCATGACTCGCGAGCGCCTGCGCGGGAGGCGTGTTCGTGTAATCGTCGCCGATCAGCCCAACGCCCACCTTCAGCGTCTTGAGTCGCGGATCGTCCAGCGACTGGATGTCCAGATGCCGGTCCGTGCGCGTCACGATGTAGTATGTCGACCGGTAGTACGGATCCGTGGTCGCCACCGGGTCGTACCCGGCCGGCACCCCCATCACCACGTCGCACTCACCCGCGCTCAGCGTGTTGCGCACGAAGCCGCGCCGGTGCGGCCACCACGTGTACACGACGGAATCGCCTAACGCACCAGCGATCACATCGGCGATCTTGTTCTCGAATCCCTGCGCCTTCTGGTCCGAGAACGGCATGTTCTCCGGATCGCCGCACACCCGGAGCATCTTGAAGTCCTTCCAGGCCTGCGTGACCGGAAAATCGGTGGGTTGCTCCGCGCGCTGGGGTTTGACCTTCTCTCCCTGCGCCCCCGCGCTCGACCAGATACCGGCACCCACGCCGAGCAGCGCGAGACAGACGCGACGAGCCCACGTGCGATACGAGTCCTGCATGGTGTCCTTCTTGCGAGAGTGTGACGACCACTGCCTAACGCGATCAACCCGGTGCCGGAGCACAGCGGCTCCGACACCGGGTTCGATCACTGCCTGCACGTCGCGGTCGCTTACGGCTTCGCAGCGCCCGGCAGCGAGAACACCGTCAACACACCACCCTGGTTCGAGTAGTGTCCGGCGTCGCCGAACGCGCCTAACGCGCCTAACCCAGCCGTCGGATCTTCCGCACCAATGCCCGCGGCCACGCCGATGCCGGCCCAGCCGCCGATGCCCGAGAGCACGGCGACATACTGCTTGTTGTCAGGACCGATGTACGTCATCGGGCTGCCAATGATTCCCGAAGGCGTCTTGAACTCCCACAGGAGCTTGCCGGTCTTGGCATCAACAGCCTTGAGCCAGCCTTCCATCGTCCCGTAGAAGACCACGCCGCCGGCGGTATTCATCGTGCCACCGTAGGCCGCCAAGTTCTCCTTGTCCTTCCACACGATCTTGCCCTTCATCGGATCCCACGCGATCACGGCGCCACGGTTGCCGCCGGGGCCCGGGAACATCCGCACGATAGCTCCCACGTAAGGCTGTCCGGCCGAGTACTTCACCTCGACGCCCTCGTAGTCCATGCAGATGTTGTTCGTCGGAACGAAGAAGTAGCCGGTCTCCGGATCATACGACGATGGCTGCTGATCCTTGAACCCGATCGCGGCCGGACAAATGCCGGTCGTGTTGCCCTTCGCGTTCGTCCGCTTCGTAGGATCCTCGACAGGACGACCCGTCGTCAGGTCGATGCTCTTCGCCCAGTTCACTGGGCCGTAGGGCTCGGCCACCAGGACCTTGCCGGTGGTGCGATCGAGCGTGTAGCCGAAGCCGTTGCGGTCGAAGTGCGCCAACAGCTTCTTGCCATCCTTGTCGAACAGCACCATCTCGTTGACGCCGTCATAGTCCCACGCATCGTGCGGCGTCATCTGGTAGACCCACTTCACCTCACCCGTCTGCGGATTGCGCGCCCAAATCGACATCGACCACTTGTTGTCGCCAGGACGCTGATCCGGATTCCACACGCCCGGATTTCCGCTGCCGTAGTAGAAGAGGTTCAGTTCGGGGTCGTACGAGTACCATCCCCACGTCGTACCGCCACCGCGCTGCCACTCGTCGCCCTGCCACGTCGACACGCCGAGATCGGTCCCCTGATCGGTCGGATACGGCGACTTCAGCGTGTTCGCCGTGATCATCACATCCTTGTCCGGCCCTGTGCTGTAGCCCCGCCACAGCTCCTTGCCGTCCACTGCGCTGAACGCCGTCACTCGGCCGCGAACGCCGAACTCGCCACCCGAGATACCGGTGATGACCGCATCGCCGACCACGAGTGGCGCGTTAGTCATCGTCTCGCCCTTCTTGTAGTCCGCGCTCTTCACGCGATAGACCTGTTTGCCGGTCTTCGCATCGAGAGCGAGGAGGTCGCCCGAGAGCAACTCGATGAACAGGCGATCGTACTTCGGACTGTACGCAAGACCGCGATTCACGACGTCGCAACACGCGATCGGAATCACGTCGGCCGGCTGTTCCGGAGTGAACTGCCAGATCTGCGGCGCACCGGGCTTCGTCAGATCCAGCGCGAACACTTTGTTCGGGAACGCCGAGTGCACGTACATCACGTTTCCAATGACAAGCGGATTACCTTCGTGCCCGCGAAGCACGCCGGTTGAGAACGTCCAGGCAACTTGTAGGTCCTTGACGTTTGCCGTGGTGATCTGCTTGAGCGGACTATGCCGCTGCAGATCGTACGTCCTCCCCGGCATGACCCACTGGCCCGGATTCTTGGAGGCCTCGATCAGCTGTTGCTGAGCGCTGGCGGCGGATGCACCAACGGCCAAGGCGCCTGCGAGGACCGCCCAAGAAGAGAAGCGGGTAAAGCGATTCATGATGCTGCCCCTTGTGGAGAGTGAGGATTGAGCATGACCGCGCATCCGCACGCTGTGCCTCCAGGCCTCGCGGTTGGGGCCGCACTGGGGCTAGTTCCGCTGGGGCAACAGCGGAACAGCGTGCCACGTCGAGGAGGACTTCGCTCGCTGCAGACCATCGCACCTCACTGTGCCGCGTGCTCTCGTGAAGTTGAAAACGGTCTTCTCTCGATTCGTGCGATCTATCTCGTCACGCCGCGCGCGTTCCTCGCGCGCTCACTCTCTGAATGGTCCCGGCGGCTCAGCGCCGCCGACTGCCGGATGAATCCGTCCCTCGCGTCAATGTGATGAGAACACTCGTATCATTACACCCATCCAACATATCCTGCACAGCGCTGAAGAAATCGGCAACCCCTTTTCAACACGTCTCTCGTTCTACGACCGATAGTGTCCACCGGATCTCCGGTGATGCGCCAGCTGTCCCCTCCCTTCGGGGGAGGAAGAAACTGAAGAGGCCTGGGAAGCGTGTCAAGCAGGCTCCGCCTGCTTACAAGCGCCGGCGTCAGCCCGCCACTGACCAAGCGCACAGATGACAACGCGGGCGGGCCCACTCGGACCCGCCCGCGCTCCTTGCGACTTCGTGTGATCCTAGAAGAACAGCATGAATCCCGTGGAGCCCTGATTCGACGTGTTCTGCGACCCGGAATATGCGGCCGCGCGCGCCCACGTGTACTCCAGCACCCAGCGGAGGGACTTGGTCCACTGATACGACAGGAGCACGTCCGCAGCACGATTGTACTTCACCAGAGCATCGTCGACGCCAAACTCCGCCCTGTCCGCGTCGCTCTCGTCGAGGTGGCTCTCGCCCCAGCTCCCGCCGATCGTCCAGTGCGTGCCGGGTTGGCTGTACTGCACCTGCGCTAGATAGCCCCACGACTTGCGCGATTGACCATTCACATCAATGGCACTGCCGTCCAGTTGCCCGAACATGAGCGTGGTCCCGATGCCGCTTCCATAATAGCCAGAGCCGACGATCGAGAACCCGTTCACGTCGATCTTCGCGCCCCCACCGACACCGGCCGAATTGATGCTCGAGTCGCTCGGCACCGACACGGCCGAAGCGCTCGTGTTCTGCCACGTGCCGTTCACCCACAGCATGATCTTGTTGGCGCTGCTCATCTGACCACTCGAGCTGGCTGTCCCCATGTTGCCGGTCCAGCTCAACTCTGCCTCGACGCGAGGCAGCCGCGTGCCCTGATACGATGCGTCAGACGCTTTGCCGCAGGCATCTGGGCCGCACACCACGCTCGGATCGAACAAGCCGATCGCGAACTGCGTCGGCCGGCCCGCCGGCGTGCTGTACGTGATCTGGGCGTTGAAGTTCGGATACACGTAGCCGAACCCGATGCGGCCTAACGTCGTACCGCCCGCGCCTAACGTACCGCCGCTGGCGCCCGTCCCGAACAGCGTCATGTCGGTCAGGATGTTCTGCCGCTGGAAGAGACCGAGCTCGCGCCCTGCGAGAATGGTTCCCCAGCTGCCGCCAAGAGTGAGGTACACTTCGCGCATGTCGATCTGCGCGCCGAAGTTGTCGTGCAGGCTGTTGCTGTTGATCTGCGGCGCGAATCCGAAGTGCACCTTGAGGTCCAGATCGCCTTCCTTGCCCGCGGCCTCGAAGTTCGCGAAGCCGGGCAGCAGTCCGGTGCGAATGCGGGTCACCCGTTCGGGGCCCACGAGACCGCCGTTGATCGGACCGAGCGCGGAATCCACGCTGCCATTCGTGTACACGAGAAACGCATTCACGTTACCCGTGAACGTAAACGACCATCCGTTACTCATCTGCATCGTGAGACCCTGTGCCTTGGCCGTGCTTACGCCGGCCAGCATCAGGGCGATACACCAGAGTGCGGATCGTTTCATAGCTGCTTCTCCCAGTCGAGTTTTGAGTGTTCAACCAAACCGCGAAGAGCTCGCATCCACGGAATAGCTGAATCGTCGACCTACCTTTTTTCAAAGGCCCCGCCGCTGCGGGCGAAGCGGCGCGAAGAGAAATACCTCTGTGGCCCCACCTCCCTAAGCGTTGAACATGATCGCAGTGCCGTCACCGGCTCACATCGCTACCGATCTCTGAATTGACGGTTGATCGTGATGAGCACGTCCACGATCGGAACGTCGCGATGGTCCACCCACCAGTAGAAATCGTCGATCTGTGCCGAGTACACCGACGGCGCATACGAAAAACGAAGCTGCTTCCCGTCCTTGAGCCGCGTGATCGCGCTGCTCGAGACCGCGCTGCTGTCGAGCGAGTCACCAGCCAATGCCGCGAGCGCGCGAGCCTGCTCCGCTCCCGCCCCCGCGATGAATCCACTCAGGTACGCGTCCTTCTCCTTCGGGCCGTACGCCGCCCAGTCGACGCCGGTCTTGAGCGCCGGATGCCGCGGCTGCGTCGCCGCCTGTCCACTCTCGCGACCCGCGGCGAATGCCCCCAGCACGCAGATCAGTCCGCCGGTTAGGCCAACCGCCGATCGTCGCATGAGATTGCCACTCCGCTCCCTGGCGCATACGCGCGAAACCGGCGCGGGTCGACAACGACTCGCCCACGCCGGCCCGCCTCACCTGATTACTTCGCTGATTTCGGCGCGCCGCCCGGGAGCGTGAACACCAGGACCGCATCGCCTAACGGATAGCCCATCTGGAAGTTTCCGCCGCACGCCACCGCAATGTACTGCTTGCCGTCCTGCATGTACGTCACTGGCGGCGCGTTGCACCCCGCCCCCGCCTGGAATGTCCAGAGCTTCTTGCCCGTCCGCGCGTCGAACGCGTTGAAATGCCCGTTGCCCTCGCCCACGAACACGAGATTCCCCGCGGTCGCCATCGCCCCGCCGATCATCGGCTGCTCGGTCTCCACCTGCCACGCGATCTTCCCCGTGTTCAGGTTCACCGCGCTGAACGTCCCGTACTGCCGCTCGCCGGGCACGGCCTTGAACGCCGAACCCAACCAGAGTTTCCCCTTCTCGAACGGCGCGCTGTGCGTGATGTAATGCATCGGCTGCTCGATGCCTAACACGTACATGTAGCCTAACGCCGGGTTCACGGCCGTCGTCGACCACTCCGATCCGCCGTTCGCCCCCGGCAGCATCCGCGTCCCCTCGGCCGTCGGCTGCGCGAACATGTTCTCGAGGCGGTTGAACGGCGCCGACTTCCGGATCAGCTTGCCCGTCGATGCGTTGAGCACGTAGACCCATGCCGTCTTGCCCGCCTGCGCGACCGCGGTCGTCCCGTCCTTGAGCTTCACCAGCACCGGCGGACTCACCGCGTCCAGATCCCACACGTCGTGCGGCACTTCCTGGTAGTACCATTTGATGCTGCCGTCGTTGGCATCGATGGCCATGATGCAGTCCGAGCACAGATTGTCGCCCGGCCGTACCGACCCATCGAGATCAGGAGAGGGATTCCCCACCGCAAAGAACAACATATGCGACGCGGGATCGTACGTCGGCGTCATCCACACGCCGCCACCGCCGCGCTGCCATGCATCGCCGTACTGCGCCATCGCCGTTTTTTCCGCGTCGATGTTGCGATGCAGGTTGTCGCCTTCGTTAGTCGTCGCCGTGAATTTCCCTTCCCACCCCTTGTCGAAAATCGTATACGCCGTCCACAACGGCTGTCCGTTAGACTTGTTGTAGGCGCGGACGAAGCCACGAATCCCGTATTCGCCGCCGGAGACGCCGACGATCACTTTGTCGCCGACGATGAGCGGCGCCATCGTCTCGCTGTAGCCGGCTTCGGGATCCTCGACCTGCACGTCCCACTGCACGGCGCCCGTCTTCGCATCGAGCGCGACCAGGTGCGCGTCGAGGGTCGCCATGTACACCGTCCCGCCGGAAATCGCCACGCCGCGGTTGTTCGGTCCGCAACAGTAAATCGGCGACGCAATGCTCTGCTTGTGCTCGTAGCGCCAGATCTCTTTCCCCGTCCGCGCGTTCACCGCCATCGCGGTGTTGTACGGCGTCGTGAGATACATCACGCCGTCGATCACGATCGGACTCGTCTCGAACGAGCCTAACCGCGAAATGCCGGTCTGGTACATCCACGCCATGTGCAGCGTGCCCACGTTCGCCGTGGTGATCTGCGCGAGCGGCGACCATCGCTGGTTCCAATAGTCGTGCCCGTACGTCACCCACGTGTTCCCGTTCTTGCGCGCGTCGAGCAGCATCTGGTCGGTCACGCTCGTAAACGCCGGCGTCGTGTCCGCTCTGGCCTTCGCCGACTCCACCTTCTCCTGCGCGGCGGCGCTTCCGACGCACAGCGCCACACCCGCGACGCCAACGAGCAGCCTGGGGATTCGCATGCACGGACCTCCACAGTGAGAAGATGAGCGCGACGTGCTTCCTGGCTACGCGTCCACCAATCCTCGTCCAACTCCAGCCAAGCGTCCCCAATTGCCAACCGCACAACGACACGAGGAACAGGGCGACCTACTCGAGGAAAGGTCCCGACGCGAAAGTGCAAACAGACGCTGTAAGGCGCGTGCGAAAACGTCAGCACCGCGCAACGCGACGCCAGGAGGGATGTCTCGACGACAAGAGCTCACACGGTACGCCATACGGTAGCCACCTGCGGCCAAACGCCGCGACTGGGGCCTAACCGGTCCGGAGCTCCCCTCGCCATCAGGGATCTCCCGCGGCGAAAAGATGCCGCGCTGAATGTAACGACAGCCCGGCGGCGACAATGTGATGTGATTCTTGGCAGATACGCAAGAGGCAATGACCCTCGCCGACTTGCGTAAGGCAGATCAACAGATGGCGACTCATCTGCCCCACGAAGACAATCTCCGGCCCCGAGCCGCCACGACACCACCCTATCCACGCAGTGCCGGCAGGCCGCGAAACCATGAGAGACCAGCTGCCGATTCAACGACATGCTAGCCGGCTACTGCGCGCATGAGGCATACGGCAGGCCCATCTCCAGCGCCATAATAACGTCAGCAATAAGCCTGGATCATGCCAGCTGGCTGAAGCGGCCGTTAGTCCGACACTCGTTCTATTAGATACGCCACCGGCGCCTTCAGTGACTCGGCGAAGACATACTTCCACCGCGCACTCGCACGAGTCGAGATCGGGCTCGTCCGCGTCGGCGACGTGAGTGGCGTGAGACCTAACGCTCGCGCGAGGATGGAAAGCCGGAGCATGTGAAACGGGTCGCTCACGAAGATCACACGCCGCCCCGGCAGCGCCGACATGATCGCGGCCACTGCGTGCACGGATTGGCTCGTCGTGAGCCCGTGCGTCTCCATCACGATCGCGGTGTCGGGGACACCGCGCTCGAGCAGGAAGCGACGACTCACTTGCGCTTCGCTCGTCGTGTCGCCGGCGCCGGTGCCGCCTGTCACGATCACGAATGGCGCAAGAGATCGCTGATACAATTCCAGCGCGTGGTCTAACCGGGCGCGAAGCACCGGCGACGGACGTCCCTCGTACTGGGCTGCGCCGAGCACGACGATCGCGTTCGCGGGTGCCGCCTGATCGCGCGCCCCCACGACGATCACCGCGATAACCATCGCGATCCACGCAAGCATCACGAGGATGACCGTCGCGCCGATCACGCGCATTCTCAGATGGGTCCGGCGCTTCATGGCGGCGAAGCTACACGCGAGCGACCGTGTGCGGAAAGAGCACGCACCGTCCCGCGTGGGCCGACCGCGTCAATCGGTGAGCGTCAGCAGCGAGAGCCAGAGGACGTCGAACGCAGCTCGCGGATTGAACTCGGGATCGAGGCCCATCGTCATGGCGAGTCCGTCCACGAAAGGCACGACCACATCGGCGAGCAATTGCGCGGGAATGCGCGGGCGCAGCGCCAGTAAGGCGAAGAGGCGCTCGATGGAGGCCGACGCCGCTTCGCGGCGTGCGAGATTCGCGGCGTGGATGGCTCGACGCACCAGCGGATTCCGCCACTGCGCCAACTCGAGGAGCACGCGCAGATGTCCGCGATCCAGTTCCGCTGTGAGCCACGCCCAGAGATCGTCGATCGCGTGGCGCGGCGTGGAGTTTTCGAGCGCCGCGCGTTCGCGCGACACGAGGTTCTGGCCCATCCACTCGACGACGCGCGCGAGCAGCGTGTCCTTGTCGTGAAAGTGGTAGTGGATGAGGCCCTTGCTCACTTCGGCCTCTTCTGCCACGTCGTGCATCGTGAGCGCCGCCGCGCCCGACGCCACGATGCACCGCACCGCGGCACGCAGAATCCGTTCGGCCGCCTCGAGACGCGGCCGGCGTTCGGCATTCGTCACTCTGATCTCTGACCCTTCAGCCGGCGACACGCGATTCTCCCGGCGACAGTCGCTGGAAGACGACCGTTAGCCGTTGTCCGTCCTGTGTCATCAGTGCGGGTTCCCATCCCCCGCGGCTTCGCTCGTTGAGAAGATCGGTCAATGCATCTTCGTCTTCTTGCGACCGCCGCGTAAGTCGTAGAATCACCGCCTGATATTCTTTCATGCGGCCGAAGATACTAGTTTGCCGCCCATGCACACCACCCCTGCGCCGGGCAATCTCACTGTCAGCCGCCATCCGCTCATCGAGCACAAACTGTCGATCGCGCGCGATCGCACGACGACCACCAAGCTGTTCAAGGAGCTCGTGGAGGAGATCGCGATGCTGATGGCGTACGAGGCGACGAGCGATCTTCCGCTCGAAGCTGTGGAGGTGAACACGCCGCTCGAGTCGATGCGCGGACGCCGTGTGAGCGGCAAGAAGCTCACACTCGTGCCGGTGCTGCGCGCGGGGCTCGGCATGGTGGAAGGGGTGTTGCGGTTGGTGCCGTCGGCGCGCGTGGGTCACATCGGAATGTATCGCGATCACGATACACTTGAACCCGTGGACTACTATTTCAAGGTGCCGGGCGATGTGGCGGAGCGGCACTTCTTCGTGCTCGATCCAATGTTGGCGACGGGAGGGAGTGCTGTCGCCGCGGTATCATCGCTCAAGCGCGCCGGAGCCACGCGCATTCGATTTCTCTGCATTGTTGCGGCGCCGGCCGGCGTCGAGCGTATGCAGCGCGCGCATCCTGATGTTCCGGTGTACGCGGCGGCGCTCGACCGCGAGCTCAACTCGCAGGGTTACATCTTACCGGGACTCGGCGACGCCGGCGATCGCATGTTCGGAACGCGCTGACGGCCGCGTTGGTGCAGCGGCCGCGCGTGCGCGATCACTCGAACCAATCGCGCGGGCAGCTCCGCTGTTGCCAGGCCGCGTCCAACACCCAGCGTTGGGCACCAGGGTCCATCACTTCCGACTCGACGCGATCGAACCACTCGTTGGCTAACGACAGATCGCCAACGCGCCGCCACAACTCGCCGACCAGATACGTGAGCACGGCGCGCTCTTCGCGTTCGGCGCCGTCGTAACTCGAGAGCGCGGCTTCGAACTGCCACGCGGCGTGACGGCGGAAGAAGCGCTCTGCTTCGACATCACCCTCGTCCACGCAGCACCACGCGGCGCGCAGATACAGATCAGCGATGCGACGCGGCTCTGCGCCTTGCCATGCTGCGACCTTGGCGGCGAATTCGTATTTCGCCGAACCGGGAATCGTGCCGCCTGCCTCGGGAAGTTTCGGCGCGAGCTCGTCCCACACGTGCTCACGCACGACCGGACTGACATCTGCTTCGTCGCTGAAGTCGCGCTCGCCACCCGCATATCCACATCGCGCACAGATGTGAATCAAGTAGGGCAACGGTTGGGCGCCCGCCGCCCGCTCGTGAAAGTCGGTCCGCTTGCCGCCGAACGAATTCGTCGACAGCACCGCGTGCGACGTGAAGCGGGTCTGGCAAATGGGGCACGTCAGATCGATTTGCTTCAGCGTGGTCATCCTCGGGCTCCTGCCTCCTCACGGCTGGATGTGAAGGAAAGTTGCGTGCCACGAGTGTGATTCCTCTTGTAGCACTTTCCAGTCGCCGGTATTTTGCCGCGTCCCCGACGACATCCGTCGTACTCGCCCAGTCCGGTTCCCTCCATAGGTGCCATGCTGATCGACTTGGTTCCTGATTTCTTAGCTGTTCTCGACAACAGTGATCCAGTCGCTGCCTACCACACCTACTTCAATGCCAATCGCCGAGTGTTAGAACCGTATTGGCACAACTACGTGCTCGATCCCGAGAGCGAACACTTCGCCGACGTCGTTCGAAACACCGTGCACGCCAGTCGGCACGACCTGTTGGGGATGTTGGAGCGCACCGACGTCTTGTCGCTCGCGCGAGACACCGTTTCCGCGTGCACCGCGTTGCTTGACATAGATGTTGACATGGACGTCGTGCTCATGGTTGGTGTCGGGGCCGCGAATGCCGGTGAGCTTGTCACCGATGGTAAGGGCATCGCAGTGATCTGCTTGGAACATTTCACTGCAGTTAGGAGCGAAGAAACGCACGGGCTAGGTTTGGATCCGGAGCTGATTCGTCCGTGGCTCGCCCATGAGATCGCGCACGTGGTTCGATACACGTCGCCGCACGGGCGCAGCGAGTTGCATCGATTGGTGCAGGCGGCGGGCGGCTACTACTCGTATTGGGATACGGCGCGGCGCGCGTCGCTGCGCGAGTTGCTCGTCAATGAGGGACTCGCCGTCGAGGCAGCGCGCGCAGTGAGCCCGGGGCACGCCGAATGGGAGTACTTCGGGTACGACCGTCGTCAATTCGCGCGCGTCCGCGATCTCGAGCAAGCGATCTCGTCGGACATTGCGGACGATCTCGACCGTGCGGCGCTCGGACTGCGTTTGCGATTTCTGGCCGATGGACTTCCCGCCGACGCGCGCACGATGCCCGGCGGCTACGTACTGCCCGAGCGGTCAGGCTACTACGTCGGCACTCGGATGGTGGAGCACGCGGTGTCGAGTCGCGGGCTGGCGTGGTGTCTGCGCGCCGACGCTTCCGAGATCCTCGCGGACGACGAGACGGCGGCGAGCGCCTGACAACGGAGCCGGTCCGCGCTCGCTTATTTGCCCACGCAGAACGTTCGGAAGACGCGATCCAACACGTCTTCGACGTCGATCACACCGATGAGGGATTCGAGCGCCGTCGCGGCCGCGCGCAGGTGCACGGCGGCGATGACGATGGGCACATCGTGCTCGCCATCCGACCACGCGTGCTGGAAGGCTGCCACCTCCTCACGCGCGAGCGCGATCGCGGCGCGATGGCGCTCGCGCGTGAGGAGGGGCGTGTCTCGCCATTCGTCTCCCACCTTGCCCTCGACCATCCGCTCGAGCCGCGCACGCAGCTCGGCGAGCCCGGCGCCGGTCACCGCGCTGACGACGACGGGCGCGCCGGCGCTCGATTCGTAACTCTGGGTTACTAAATCGCCGTTTGCCCCCGCCAGGTCGCCCTTCGTCCGCACCGGCAGCACCGGCGCCTCCGTCCGGGTGCCCGCCGCCGCCACCGCTTCGCCTAACGATGAGCCGCTGTCGCCGCACGCCAGCACCACGTCCGCCTCCGCCAGCGCCCGCGCCGTCATCGCCACGCCTAACTGTTCGATCGGATCCGCCGACTCCCGCAACCCCGCCGTGTCCACCAGCCGGACCGGCCAGGCGCCGAGGTCCACCACCGCCTCGATCGCATCGCGGGTCGTCCCCGCGATCGCCGTCACGATCGCCCGATCCCGTCCCACCAGGGCGTTGAACAGCGACGATTTGCCGACGTTAGGCGCACCCGCCAGCACCACCCGCGCGCCGCGCCGCACCACCTCGCCGGCCGTCGCGGTCCCGAGCAGCCGGTCCAGCGAGTCGACCACCCCCGACGTCGCCTCCACGACCCGGGCCGGATCGATCGGCCCGCTGTCTTCCTCCGGAAAGTCGATCTCGTAGGCGATCAGTGCTTCCACGCGCAGCACCGCCTCCCGCAGCTCCACCACGCGCCGCGACAACTGCCCCTCCAGTTGCGCCAGGGCCGCATCATGCATCACCTGCGACTCGGCGTCGATCAGATCGCCGATCGCTTCCGCCTGCAGCACGTCGAGCTTCCCCGCGGCCACCGCGCGCCGGGTGAACTCGCCGGGGAGGGCCAGCCGCGCGCCGGCGGCGAGCAGGGCGCCTAACGTACGCGCCGGCCCCACGCGGCCGCCGTGCACGCTCAATTCGACGAGATCGTCGCCGGTGTACGAGCGGGGCGCGCGATACGCCGTCACGACGGGCCGCTCGATGATGCGCCCCGTCGTCGGGTCCGTTAGGCGAGCACGGTACGACGCGCCGGGCGTGCTGCGCCACGGGTCGAGCAGCCGGCTCGCGATCTCGTGCGCCTTGGGACCGCTCACGCGCACCACCGCGAGCGCGCTCCGCCCGGGCGGCGTCGCCATCGCCGCGATCGTGTCCTCCGCGCCGGGCAGCATCGCGCTCACCACCTGCATCCCCCGGCTGCGCCGCGCATGGACGCTACGTGACCCTGGCGCTGGCCGCGGGCCCCGCCGACGTCGCCGGTACGCCCGCCTTCGCGCGCTCGCGCGCGATCAACCACTGCTGCGGCAGCGCCGCGAGATTCTGCACCGCGTAGTAGAGATTGAGTCCCGCCGCCAGCCGGTAGAACAGCACGCCCATGACTAACGGCATCGTGTACGCCATCATCTTCGCCTGCGAATTCTGCGGCGACGCGCGCAGGCCGATCCACGACAGCAGGAACATCGACACCGCCATCAGAATCGGCAGGATGTAGTACGGATCGCGCTGCGAGATGTCCGTCATCCACAGGAAGGACACGCCGCGGAACTCGATCGTATCCTGGAACACGAAGTAGAGCGCGTACAACACCGGCATCGGAATCAGCATCGGCACACAGCCCGCCAAGGGACTGAACGGACTCATCTCGTGCTCGCGGTAGAGCTTCATCATCTCCGCGTTGAGCTTCTCGGGCGCGTTCCGATACTTCTTCTGAATCACCTGCAGCTCGGGCTGGATCCGCTGCAGCTTGAGCTGCGCGCGCATCGCGCTCTGGTTCAACGGCCACAGGAGCAGCCGGATCGCGATGCCGAAGATCACCACCAGCCAGCCGTAGTTGATGCGCGAGACGTCGTGCGCCCACAGCAGCAGCCGCATGAGCAGCGTGATGAACGGCTGCACGATCGGCCGGAAGATCCACCCGTGCGGATTCACGTTCTGCATCTCGCGGCCTAACGCAAGCAGCCGGCGCCACTCCTGCGGCCCCATGTAGAGCGTGAAGGCGAACGACCCATCCTGCGGCAGCGGCTGGACGACGCGTCCCGTCGCCTGGATGGCGATCGTCTTCGCCGCGCGCGGAACGCCCTCGAACACCGCGCCGGCGAACGGCGAACGCGCGGTGTCCGCCATCATGGCCACCAGGAAGTACTTGTTCTTGCTCGCCACCCAGTTGAGCGGCCCGTTCTCGACGCGCGCCGCCGTCGAATCCAGCTTCGAGAAATCGATGCTCTCGGGATCGTCCCGCATCGTTTTCACGACGAAAGAGAGATGCCGCTCGTCCTCCACCGTGTCTGCTTCCGCCGATCGAAATCCCGACGGCAGCGACACGAGCAGCGCGCGCGGCGCCCTCGCGGCCGCACCGGCGGACCGCACCGACCCACGCACGCGAACGAGATAGCTGTCCGGCGAAAACGTGTACGTGATGAAGGCGGTGTCGCCGCCTAACGCTCCCCGAAAGGCGAGCACCGGCAGCCCGCCCGCGCCGCGCGCCGACGAGTCCACGCTGAACACCGTTCGGTCGAGCGACAGCGTGTCCCGCCCGTCGGTCACCACGGCGTACGACACCAGCGGCGAGGCGTCGCGCGCCAGCTCCACCTTGCCGTCGCCCTTCGTATACGCGCGAAACTCTTCCATGCGCGCACCGATCGGCGCAGCCCCGCGCGTGCTGAGTCGATACGTCGCGTTCGACGTGCGCACGACGATCGTGTCCCCGCGCCCCGCCACGAGTGGTGTGGTGTCTTTCGCCGGAGGCGCCGGCGACGACACCGCCGCCGCCGTCGTCGGTGGTGCAACGGCGCGGTGCGTGGTGTCCGCGACCGCCACCGAGTCTCCCGCCCCAGGCTGCGGTTTCTTCGGCGAGGGAAAGAGCAGCGATGTCACATACAACACGACAAGGGCTGCTATGAAGAAAATGAAAACTCGTTTTTCCATTTCAGATGGCAGCCGGCTCAGGGCACCGGGTCATAGCCGCCCACACAAAATGGGTGGCATCGCGCAAGCCTGCGGATGGTCAGCCAACTTCCGTGCAGCGCCCCGTGTCGCTCCAACGCTTCCACGGCGTACGCCGAACAGCTCGGCATGAATCGGCACGTCGATGGCAGCAGGGGCGACAGCGCGACCTGATAACCGCGCACCAGAAAAATCAGCACCCACCGCATCACTCGCGCTCCACTCCGGAGACCAGTCTATCTCCCATACGTGTCAGTTCGCGCCGAAGTTCGGCAAACGTGACACGATATGCTACGGCGCGCGCCCGAATGATGACATCCAGCGGGCCAATCCGCGGCAGAATCTCCAACCGCGCGATCTCTCGCAACCGCCGCTTCAGCCGGTTTCGCGCCACCGCTGACTCGGCGTACCTCGGCACGATGAACCCAACCCGCCCCAGCCCCAGCCCCCGCCCCCCCGAATGTCCAAGAGGGGAAGCGATCCACCGAAGCTCGAGGCTGTCGGTCCGGATACGCTTCCCCTCGCGCGTTACTCGCTCCATCTCCGCGCGCCGCGTCAATCGATGCGGGCGCGCGAACCGCCGACGCTCAGGCGCCCGCGTACTTCGACGGAAGCCGAACGGTCAACCGCTTCCGACCCTTCTTGCGACGCCGACTCAATACCTCACGCCCCCACCGCGTCGACATCCGCTCCAAAAATCCGTGCGTGCGAATCCGGCGCTTGTTCCGAGGACGATACGTTGGCTTGCCCATGTCCTTACTCCAATTCGTGTTCCATTCGCGGCAAACAGAACCTGAAACCTATCCACCACACAGGCACCGGTCAACGCCGACGTCGCTCGCCTCACGTCGCGAATCGCCCGACTCCTCTCCACTCAACTGTCGATTTTCGTCGGATTGACTTTTCCACACGCCGAATCTAGCTTCGCGTCCCCTTCCGAGTCGTATCCGGCATGACACTCACGGCAACAGAAACATGGACCCGCTTGCTCGACCGCGCACGCCTCGAGCTGGCCGGGCAAACGTACCGGACATGGCTGGAGCCGTCCGGAGCACTCGAGCTGGAAGGCGATACAATCGTCGTCGCCGCACCCGACCGTTTCGCCGCCGACTGGAATGAGTCCAAGCACGCACAGTATCTCGCCAGTCTGGCGCCACTAGCGTTAGGCCACCCGATCAACATCGTCTTCCGCGTCGACGAAGAGCGAAAGACGCGACCGCAGATGGACCTGTTCGTCGCGCCCCCGCCCGATCAGGCGCGTCAATCTACGCTCGGCGATGCGCCGGCCGCCGGCGTCCAACTCAGCACTCGCTACACTTTTCACAACTTCGTCATCGGCAAATCCAACGAGCTCGCCGCCGCCGCCGCTCAAGCAGTCGCCGCCGCTCCCGGCAAAGTCTACAATCCCCTCTTCATCTACGGCGATACCGGACTCGGCAAAACCCATTTGATGCAGGCGGTCGCCCACGAGATCATGCAGCGCGCTCCACAAACGCGCGTCTGCTTCGTCGGCACCGAACAATTCACCAACGAGCTCGTCGCCGCCATCCAAAAACGATCGACGCCGGAATTTCGGCGCCGCTATCGCGAAACGGATCTGCTCCTCCTCGACGACGTGCACTTCCTCAAGCGCACCGAAGCGACTCAGGAAGAGTTCTTCCACACATTCAACGCACTCTACGAGGCCGGCCGGCAAATCATCCTCACGAGCGATCGTCCTCCGTCCGAAATCCCGGGACTCGAGGCGCGCCTCGTCAGCCGCTTCCAATGGGGCATGGTCGCCGACATCGAGCAGCCCGACCTCGAGCACCGCATCGCGATCCTCCAGAACAAAGCGCGACTCGATCACCTCGAGCTCACCATCCCGGAAGACGTCATCCGCTTCATCGCGGAACACGTCCGCTCGAGCGTCCGCGAGCTCGAGGGCTCGCTCATCCGCCTGCTCGCCTACGCATCGCTCAAACACCGCGACGTCTCGGTGAGCCTCGCCCGCGAAGCACTTCGTGACAAATTGCGACTAAATGGCGAAGCCGCAGCCGACGAAAAGCACGCCCTGAGCGTGCTCTCCATTCAGCAGCTCGTCGCGCGCGAGTTCAGCGTCAACGTCGAAGGCCTGCGCTCCAAGAGCCGCACCAAGCAGCTCACCGTGCCGCGCCAGGTTGCCATGTTCCTCATCCGCGAATTCCTGGGCCTCCAACTCGTGGAGATCGGCAACGCATTCGGCGGACGCGATCACTCGACTGTCATCCACAGCCTCGAGCGCATCGAATCGCTCCTCACTCACGACGCGCCGTTCAGCGCTCGTGTGGAATCGCTGCGGAAAAGCCTCTCGGATCTTCACACATGATGTGCACGCCGTGGGAAATCGACGGTCTCTCCACATCGCCTCGCGCGTATTCCCACGATTCCGGGACGCCGACTTGGTTTCCCACAGCTTTCTCACTACGATAACTGCTGCGTACTCCATGCGTTCGCTTGCTTTCCCCATACTCCACAGCCCCTACTACTTCTACTACTCTTGATCCAACAGTAAAGAAGTAGAAGAACCAACACCGCGAGTTCTCGCTTTTCACTCCAAGCCCCCCCCCCGAGCATCCAGGGATCAGAGGATCCGAATGCGCTTCACTATCGCGCGCGAAAAGCTTCAGGACGGATTGTCGGCGGTGATTGCGACCGTACCGGCGAAAACCACGCTGCCGGTACTGTCGAACATTTTGCTCGAGACCAACGAGCGCGGAATTCGTTTGTCTGGTACGGACCTCGACATGGCCGTCTCCACCGAAGTGACCGCCGATGTCGAAAGCCAGGGCGCCATCACCGTCCCCGCCAAGAAGCTCGCCGAGATCGTTAGGGAGCTGCCGTCGGCACCGGTGCGAATCAGCGCGGTCGGAGAGCAGAAGATCACACTCGAGTGCGGACGCTCACGCTTCCGCCTACTCGGCTTGCCTCGCGATGAGTTCCCGACGTTTCCGGTCGTTCGATTCTCGGAAAGTTGGAGAATCAAGTCGGGCGAGCTGCAGAAGCTCATCGCGCACACCGCCTTCGCCGTCTCCACCGAGGAGAGTCGCCCGATTCTCAATGGCGTGCTGTGGGAGCTTCGTGGCGACCGGATGCGCATGGTGGCGACCAACGGTCACCGGCTCGCCAAAATCGATGTGCCAGTCGCCGGACAGAACGGTCGCTCGGAGGACTTGATCATTCCGCCCAAAGCACTCGAGCAGTTGCGACGCCTCTTCCCCGCTGAAGAAGATCTCGAGATCGCGCGCGGCGACAACCACCTCGGCTTCCGTTCGCCACTTACCGCGGTGTTCACGCGCCTCATCGAAGGGCCGTATCCGCCGTACGAGCAAGTGATCCCGCGCGACAACGATCGCATCGCGCTCGCCGACAAGAACGCGCTCTCGCAAGCGCTCAAGCGAATGTCAGTGGTCGCGTCCGATCAGACGCATCGGATCCGCATGTCGTTCAACGCGGGAATGGCGAAGTTCAGCGTGCAGACGCCGGACTTGGGCGAGGCGCAAGACGAGTTGCCCGTCACGTACGAAGGCGACGCGCTCGACATCGGCTTCAACGCGAGCTATCTGCTCGAGATCCTGCGCAACATGCCCACCGACGAAGTGCGCTTGACGTTCAAGGCACCGGAGAGAGCTGCGACCGTCGAGCCCGTCGGCTGGAATGACCCGGCACAGTACATGTGCCTCATCATGCCGCTGCGTCTCATCGACTAGCGCCTAACAACTCTTCACGGTTCGCTCGTGGTGACACGGTGATCGAGCATCGTCACCGTGTCGGCCACCTGTTGCTTGAACGGCCGCGTCGTCTGACGGCTCCGCGCGGTCGCCGCGCCATTGCCCCTCATCGTCGATGGCGCCCACA
>JACZCV010102328.1_pt1 | contig 19603 bp, 16 predicted proteins | sample 8641841 | NCBI WGS metagenome assembly JACZCV01 (sample SAMN15324606, study PRJNA640507) | soil metagenome | isolation source: monocropping sugarcane control | place: China: Luxin town, Laibin City, Guangxi Province | collected 2019-07-25 | depth 10cm m
CACGGCGCCCGGGGGTTGGGCGCGGGCCCGGCGGCGGCCGGCACCCGGCCCCCCCCCCCGGCAATCGGCGACCCGTCGGCGATGCGGGGCGTGTCGCCGGCATTGCTCTACCGCGTGATCTCGGCGGGTGTGTCCGGGACCGCGATGCCGGCGTGGGACCAGACGCTGACGCCCGAACAGCGATGGAACGTCGTCGGCTACGTGTTGTCGCTGCAGGGTGTGCGAACGGTGTGCGCCACGTGCGCCGCATCAGCCTCCCCATCGAGCGCGGTATTGGCGGCGTTGGACTCCGCCGTCGCGGCGGCGCGCGCGGGACGCGCATCCGACGCCCGCGAGCGGGCGGTGGACGCGTATCTCGCGTTCGAGCCCATGGAGACCGCCGCGCGCGCGAAGAGCCCGGGCCTGGTATCGGCCATGGAACGCCGATTCGCCGACTTCCGCACGCAGGTCGCCGCGGGGGACGTGCCTAACGCAACCCGCACGCGCGGGGCGATCGCGGCCACGCTCCCGGCGGTCTCGGGGCTCGCGGACCAGACGTCCGGCGCCTGGGAAGCGTTCCTGCAGTCGTTCGTGATCATCGTGCGCGAGGGATTCGAGGCGATCCTCGTGATCGGCGCGATCGTCGCGTTCCTCATCAAGACCGGCCATCGCGACCGGCTGCGCGCGGTGTGGTACGGCGCGGGCGTGGGTGTGGTCGCGAGCGCGGCGACCGCGGTGCTGCTCAAGACGGTGCTCGCGGCGGTGCCGGCGAGCCAGGATCTCATCGAAGGCGTGAGCATGCTGGTGGCCGTGGTCGTGCTCTTCTGGGTGAGCTACTGGCTCATCTCGAAGGTCGAAGCCGAGCATTGGCAGCACTTCATTCGCGAGAAGGTGACGTCGGCGCTGGCGTCGGGCGGAGCCACTGCGCTTGCCTTCGTCGCCTTTCTCGCCGTGTACCGCGAGGGCGCCGAGACGGCGCTCTTCTACCAGGCGCTGCTGGGCGAAGCGGGCCGCCGGGCGGGTCCCATTGCGTTAGGCATTGGCGGCGGTGCCGTGGTGTTGGCGGGGGTGTTCACCGCGTTTCACCGGTACGGTGTGAAGATTCCCCTGCGGCCGTTCTTCGCGATCACCAGCGGGCTGCTCTACGCGATGGCCTTCGTCTTCGCGGGCCGCGGCGTGGCGGAGCTGCAGGAAGTGAACGTGCTGCCCATCTCAGCCGTGCCCGGCCTACCGCGCATCGAAGCGTTAGGCATCTATCCCACGGTCGAGAGCCTGGGGCTGCAAGCGGTGCTCGTCGCGCTCCTCGCGGTGGCGCTGGTGTTGACCTTCAGGCCGCGCCGCGCGCCCGCGGTGCCATCCGCTTCAGCATCGTCTCGAGACGGTGCACGTACTCGTCGTACTGCACGTAAAAAGCGTGACGTTGCGAGGCGAGATACTTGATACCGCCGCTCAGATCCGGGCGCGCGCCGGTGCGCTGACGCTCGAACCACGCCGCGCGATCGAGGCCGTTCCGTTGGGCGACGATCACCGATGCGACGAGCGCGGCCTGCTTGCTGACGACCGGAAACAGCGAACCATCGGTCTCGAACAGGCCGATCACGTAGAGGCCGGGCTGGTCGGGAAACACGTTCAGGTAGAGTTGGGCGCCGCCACGGTCCGCCGAGAACACATCGGGGTCGAGGCACGCAATCCCCGATCGAAACCCTGTCGCAAAGATGATCACGTCTACCTCCGCCGAGGTCCCGTCGACGAACGTGACGCGCTGTCCATTCAGCTCGCGCACATCGGGCACGGCACGCACATCGCCGTGCGCAAGGTAATGGAGCAGCTGCGAGTTGACGATCGGATGGCTCTCCAGCACCTTGTGATCGGGCTTGGGGAGTTTGTAGCGCCGCAGGTCGCCGACGAGCACGCGCAGGAGCAGCGTTAGGAGCGGTTGGGCCAACCATGCCGGCAGGTGCGGGCCGCTGCGAAAGAACGCATCCGTCGGGACGCCGAATAGATGCTTGGGCAGAAAGTGGTAGCCGCGCCGGAAACTGATCAGCGTTTCTCGCGCGACGGTCGCGGCGTCGCACGCGATGTCGCATCCCGAGTTGCCGCCGCCCACGACGAGCACGCGCTTGCCGGCGAGCGATGCCGCGTACTTGTAGCGGCTCGAGTGGTACATCTCGCCGTCGAAGTGTCCGGGGTACGATGCGTCGACCGGATTCCAGTTGTTGCCCACCGCACAGACCACGCCGCGGTATCGGCGATGTTCGCCCGACGCGAGCTCGACATCCCATCCACCGTCGACCGGTGTCGCGCGTTTGACCGTGGCGTCGAAGGTGATGTGCGAGCGAATGCCGTCGTGGTCTGCGTACGCACGCAGATAGTCGAGGATGCGCGTGCGGGATGGATAGTCGGGATAGTCGGCGGGCATCGGAAAGTCATCGAACGCCGACTGGGTGCGCGACGAGATGAAGTGCGCACTGTCGTACATCGGGGTGCCCGGGTTCTGCATGTCCCAGATACCGCCGACATCGTGGTAGCGCTCGATGACATCGAAGGGGATGCCCGCGCGCTGGAATTCGTGCGCGGTGGCGAGGCCGGATGGGCCGGCGCCAATGATACAGTAACGGTCTTCCGTGTTGGGCACGATCCGTGACTCGGACATTTTGGACCGTGAGAATCTAGCGGTCTGCGTCGCGCGCGCGAGCGTCAGACTGCGAGACGGCCGAGTGCGCCGGCCCCCGAAAGTCATGCCGCGGTGCCACGCATCGGCATGGCTCGTGCTCCTTCTCTCCGCGTCGCTGTAGGGCGAGTGTGGTGGTGAGCGTGTTGAGAAGTATTCGTCGGGTGATTGTGATCGTGCTGGATGGGCTCCGGCCGGATGCCATTCAGACCTTGGGTCTGTCGCAGGTGGCGCGGCTCGCCGACCGCGGCGCGTCGACGTTGGAGGGAGCCACGGTTGCTCCGAGCGTCACGGCGGCGTGCATGGCCTCGCTCCTAACGGGCGTGCGGCCCGCCACGCACGGGGTGCAAAGCACGCGCTTTCACATTCCACGAAGTCGCGGACTCATGCGCCCGCTGCCGCGCGTGCTGGCGGAGGCCGGCTATCCATCATCGGGCTTCATGTGCCGAGTGCCGTGGCTCATGCGCGGAATCGCGCGCCGCATCGGCGGCCGCCTTGGCGTTGGCACGACCGGGTTTCATGGGACGCACGCCGACGACGTGCTCGCGGGTGCCGCGCGGACGCTGCGTGCCCAACGACACGGGCTCATCCTGCTGCATTGGCCGGATTGCGACGATGCGGGACACGATCACGGATGGATGTCCGAGGCCTACCAGCGGGCCGCACACGGTCTCGACGATGCACTCGGCCATCTCCTCGCGGAGGTGGATCTGACTCGGACGAGCGACACGATGGTCATCGCCATGGCGGACCACGGCGGGGGCGGCACGGTGGCGACCGACCACGACAGCGCGCATCCGTTAGACCGGACCATTCCGATCATGGTCGCGGGTGGCGGCATCGAACCGGGATCGCTCCGCGATGGTGCGCACCTGCTGGATGTGCCGCCGACGGTCCTGCGCGCGCTGCACGTGCCGGTGCCGCCCAGCTACGACGGCCGCCCGCTCATCGACGACGTCGAACCATCCGCGCTGGCCGGATGAGCTATACCGTTAGGCAGTGGTCACGCGCGGATGCGGTAGCCGGCCTTGCGGACGGTGAGGATGTGGTCGGGTGCCGCCGCGTTGCGCTCGAGTTTGCGCCGGAGCTCGGCGATGTGCGTGTCCACGGTGCGGCTCACGACCTCGGACGCGTAGCCCCACACCTCCTGCAGCAGCTCGTCGCGCGAGGCCAGCTTTCCGCGGCGGCGCAAGAGCGCAATGAGCAGCTCGTACTCCTTGGGCCTCAGCGACACCGGCTCGCCGCCGCGGTAGACGGTGCGCGTGGCGGTGTCGATCTCGATGTCGCCGAGCTGTTCACGCGGCGCCAGCGCGCTGCGGGCGGCGCGGGCGCCGTTGGCGGCGCGGCGCAGCAGGGCATCCACCCGAGCCAACAGCTCGAGCAAGCCGAACGGCTTGGTGACGTAGTCGTCAGCGCCTAACCGAAAGCCCAACACCTTGTCGGTCTCCTCTCCGCGCGCGCTGAGAATCAGCACGGGCGTCTCCGATCCGTCGGCGCGGAGCGCGCGCAGCACGCGGTATCCGTCGAGGCCGGGCAGCATGAGGTCGAGGATGATCACGTCGGGCGAGCCGGTGCGCGCGCGATCGAGGCCGGCGTTGCCGTCCGCGGCCAGCTCCACCTGGTAGCCTTCGATCTCGAGGTTGTTGCGCAGCCCCATGGCGAGGTTGCGGTTGTCCTCGATGACGAGGATGCGCGTCATCGGCGCACGGCGGCGACGGCGTGGTCCACGGGCGCGTCGCGGCCGGCGTCCTCGACGAGCGGGAACGCGACGCCGAAGCACGCGCCGCCGCCCTGGGGCGCGCTGTCGATCCACACGTCGCCGCGCTGCATCGCGGCCAGCTCGCGCACCACGTAGAGCCCGATGCCGCTCCCGGCGGCGGCCGAGTGCACATCGCGCTCGAGGCGCTGGAACGGCTGCCAGACGCGGTGCCGCTCGCCTAACGGAACGCCGGGGCCCTGGTCGCACACCATCAGCCGGGCGCGCCCGCCGAGCCGGTCCACCGTGACGGTGACCGTCTGGCCCGCGGGTCCGTACTTGATCGCGTTGTCGAGCAGGTTGAGCAGCATCTGCCGCACCGCGCTCCGGTCGACGCGCGCGACCACGTGTTCGTCGAGGTTCGTGCACAGCGTCGCGTCGCTCGCCGCGGCGAGGGGCCGCCACGCGTCGACGGTTTCGCGGACGCACGGCGCGAGCGGCATGGTCACGGGATTGAGGCGCGTCATGCGCCGCTCGCTGCGCGAGAACAGGAGCACGTTTTCGACGAGCTGCATCAACCGCCGCGCCTCCTGCACGATCACGTCGGTCGCGCCGATCCGCTCGGCCGCGCTGCGCACCCGGCCTAACCGAAGCGTCTCGGCGAAGAGGAGAATCTGCGCGAGCGGCGTGCGCAGCTCGTGCGACACGCTCGAGATGAAATCGGACCGCAGCCGCGCCAGCTCCTGCTCGCGGCGGAGCTGCAGCACCGCCAGGACCATCATCCCCGCCGTGAGGGCGAGGAGGCCGAGCAGCAGCGAGACCTTGGATTGCGGAATAGCGCCTAACGCAAGGCGCTCGACCGCGAGCGGGCGCAGCGTGGCGCGTGCCGTCAGCCCCCCGAAGGTCTCCTGCGATGCATCGGCCGTGAACGGCGTGAGGCTGCGCCGCCCCGATTGCCAGATGGTGTCGCCCGCCGGACCGAATACCGTGACCGAGACCAGCGAGTCGTTGGGCTCGCGCATCGCGAGCGTTCGCGGCAAGAGCGGATGGCGTCCCATCACGCCCGCGAATATGGGTGCACCGAGCGCGCTCGCGCACGTCGAGAATCCGAACGCGGCGATCGGCGCGCCGTGCACCGCGTACTTGACCCCATACGCCACGGCACGCTCGGCGTATCCGCGCCCAACGAGCACCGTGGCATACGACCAGTCCGGGCGGTACACCGTGCGCGCCTGCTGGTCCACCGTGGTTCGGACTGACGCTCGCTCCTGCGCCGACGGTGCGGCGCCCGCGGTGGTGAACGAGCCATCCCGAAAATCGAGGCGAAAGTACCAGCGCGAGGTATCGTCCCGCGTGTCGGCGCAGCGAAGCGCGGTACCGGCCGATGCCGCGAGAACCGACGGACCGGGGAGCGCATCGTACGGCGTGGCAGCGACACCCGCTGTCACGGGCGCCAGCGCCGCCGACAGCGTTGGGCCGACCGTGTCGGTCGCGTTGGCGAGCAGCTCCCACGCCGCGAACGTCGCGTAATCCCGTAGCGCGCGTTCGGCGGTCACGCGGTGCGAGCGCGCCGCATCGTGCGCCTCGTACGCGAGCACTGCCGCCAGCACGAACGTGAGGCCGAGCAGCGCGACGAGCAGAGACGCGCGCGACCGCCAGACGGCAGGCTGGCGCTCGAGTCCGGACTGTCGCCTACCAAACGAAAACGGCATCGGGGCTCCTCGAGGGCGTCGGACCATGCGACGCGACGCGAACCAATTGCAGGATGTACGACGCGCGGGGGTGCGGGAAGGGGAGCTCTGACTGAACTCTGACAGAGGCGCTGACGATGCGCTGACGCTCAAGACGCGGCCATGACGGCGCGAACGCAGCGCGTCGTCATCTTCGCGCAGGCACGCACCGGGATCCTGCTGGTTTCCTTCGCGCGAGGTCGTCCGAGATGAGTCTCCTGTCCAAGAAACCCCTTTCCGACTTGCTGGTGGAAGCCGAGTCGGGGACGCTGCGTCGATCGTTAGGCGCGTTCAGTCTCACGACCCTCGGCATCGGGGCGGTGATCGGCGCCGGGATCTTCGTCATCACGGGGACGGCCGCGGCCCAGTTCGCGGGCCCGGCGCTCGTCATCTCGATGCTCATTGCCGGCGTCGGCTGCGCGTTCGCGGGGCTCTGCTACGCGGAGTTCGCGAGCATGATTCCGGTGGCCGGGAGCGCCTATACGTACGCGTACGCGACGTTGGGCGAGATCTTCGCCTGGATCATCGGGTGGGACCTGATCCTCGAGTACGCGCTCGGCGCGTCGACCATCGCCGTGGGGTGGGCCGGCAACGTACAGAGCTTTCTGCAGGACTTCGGGTTGGGCATCCCCGCGCAGTGGGCCGGCCCGCCGGGATCGGTGGTCGTACTCCCGGGCGGCGCGACGGTGCACGGCGTGTTCAACGTGCCGGCGGCGCTCGTCGTGCTGGCGATCTCGGTACTGCTCATCGTCGGCATTCGCGAGTCGGCCGGGCTCAACACGCTGATCGTCGTGATCAAGGTGGTGGTGCTGCTGTTGTTCGTCGCGTTCGGCGCGGCGTACATCAACCGCGCGAACTGGCATCCCTTCATACCGCCTAACGCCGGTCACTTCGGCGAGTACGGCTGGAGCGGCGTGTTGCGCGGCGCCGGCGTGATTTTCTTCGCGTTCATCGGGTTCGACGCCGTGTCGACGGCGGCGCAGGAAGCGCGCAATCCGCAGCGCGACATGCCGATCGGCATCATGGTGTCGCTCGTCATCTGCACCATCCTGTACGTGGCGGTGGCGCTGGTGCTCACCGGCATCGTCAAGTACTCGCAGCTCAACGTGCCCGCGCCGATTGCGTTAGGCATCGACGCCACGGGCATCACGTGGCTCAAACCGATCGTCAAGCTGGGCGCGATCATGGGTCTCACCAGCACCATGCTCGTCATGCTGCTCGGCCAACCGCGCATCTTCTATTCGATGAGCCGCGATGGACTGCTGCCCCCGTTGTTGGGCAAGGTCCATCCGCGGTTCCGGACACCGTACGTCACGACGGCCATCACGGGCGTGGTCGTCGCGCTCGTCGCCGGACTGTTCCCGATTGCGGTGCTCACCCAGCTCACGGCAATGGGCACGCTGCTCGCGTTCGTGATGGTGTGTCTGGGCGTTCTCGTGCTGCGGCGCCGCCAGCCGGATCTCGCGCGTCCGTTCAAGACGCCGGGAATGCCGTGGGTCCCGATCTTGGGCGCGGTGATCTGCCTGGCGCAGATGATCGGCCTGCCGCTCGAGACGTGGGTGCGCCTCGTGATCTGGCTCGTCGTGGGCCTCGCGATCTACTTCTGGTACGGGAGACACCATGCCGAGCGCCTCCGCGAGGCGAGCTCGGCGTCGTCGGCGATGGCGGCGGACTGACCCGACAAACCAATCCCGGGTTGGCGCTGTCGAAGTTGGATAGCCGGTCCCGCGCCGGCCCATCTCAATCGCGCCAGCCCGGAGGCTTCGATGCGTCGCCAACTGTCCACCGCCATTGCTCTCGTCGCACTCGTGTGGGCGGTTCCGGCCGCACATGCCCAACATTCCGATCGCAACTGGCTCGAGCGCTGCCGCGAAGACGCGCAGGATGACGACCGGCCGCGCTACTGCGAGCAACGCACGATGGGTGTGCACGCAGCGGGCGGGACGATCACGGTGGATGGCGGCGAGAACGGCGGCGCGCGCGCGGCCGGTTGGGATCGCGACAGCATCGACATCATCGCGCACGTGCAGACTAACGCGCGGAGCGAGGCGGATGCGGAGGCGCTCGCGAAGTCCATCTCGATCACGGTATCGAACGGCAACATCCGCGCGGACGGGCCGGAATCGCATCGCGGCTCGTCGTGGTCGGTCTCGTTCGATGTCCTGGTGCCTCGTGCGTCGGACGTGTCGATTCAAGCGGTGAACGGACCGGTCGCCATCCAGTCCGTGCACGGACGGATCGAGCTGAACGCGGTGAATGGTCCGATGGACATCGACGATGCCGGCGGCGACGTGCATGGTCGCACGACGAACGGACCGCTGGCGGTCCACCTCACGGGCACATCGTGGGACGGGAAGGGCCTGGACGCCAGGACGACGAACGGGCCGGTGACCATCAGCATCCCGCGGTCGTACTCGGCGCACCTCGAGACGGGCACGTCCAACGGACCGATGTCGATCGGGTTCCCGATCACGGTCCAGGGCATGGTGAAGCGGCACCTGGAGACGGACCTGGGGTCGGGCGGACCGACGGTGCGCGCCGAGACGACCAACGGTCCGTTAGTCATCGAGCGCGCGGACTAACGGGCGCTACCGCGCGGTCAACGGCGTGCCGAGCGCTTCCTGGATCTTGCCGAGCAGGGTTGCCGTATCGAAGGGTTTCTGCAGCAGCCAGGTGTGCCGGGTGGTGATGCCGCGTCGGAGCAGCGCGTCGTCGGCGTAGCCCGACAAGTAGAGCACGCGCATGCCGGGTCGCGCGTCGGACAGTTTGTCGGCGAGCTCGCGTCCGTTCCACCCGGGCATCACGACGTCGGTTACGAGCAGGTGGATGTCGCCCGTGTGCGCGGCCGCTTCGGCCAGCGCGGCCTTGGCATCGCCCGCGGCGAGCACGTGATATCCGTGCGATTCGAGCACGCGCACGACGAGCGCGCGCACCGCGGCATCGTCTTCGACAAAGAGAATCGTCTCGTGTCCGCTCGTCGCGACGGCCGGCGTCGCCGATGCGTCCTGCTCGCTCTCGCCTTCCTTGATGCGCGGCAGGTACACGGTGAAGGTGCTGCCGACGCCCTCGGTGCTGGTGACCGTGATGTGTCCCGCGCTCTGCGACACGATGCCGTACACCGTGGAGAGCCCGAGACCGGTACCGCGGCCCTTCTCCTTCGTGGTGAAGAACGGCTCGTACAGATGCGCGAGCACCGCGTCGGACATCCCGTGGCCGCTGTCGGTGACGCGCAGCGTGGCGTATTCACCGGGCGGCACGGCGCCGTGCGCGTGGGCGAGCGGCGCCGCGAGCGTGGCGCCGCCGGTCTCGAGCGTGAGCTCGCCGCCCGACGGCATCGCGTCGCGCGCGTTGACGGCGAGGTTCATGACCACTTGGCCTAACTGACCGGGGTCGGCGCGCACCGTTTGCGGGTTGCTGTCGTGGCGAATCGTGAGATCGATGTCCTCGCCGATCATGCGCGCGAGCATGCGCTGCATGTCGTCGACCACGAAGTTGAGATCGAGGATCCGCGGCTGCAGGACCTGGCGGCGGCTGAACGCGAGGAGCTGGCCGGTGAGGGAGGCGGCGCGGCGCGCGGCCTTCTTGATCTCGAGGACGTCGGTCCGCCGGTCATCGCCCTCCTCGAACGCCGTGAGGAGAATCTCGCTGTAGCAGGTGATGGCGGTGAGCACGTTGTTGAAGTCGTGCGCCACGCCGCCCGCCAGGCGGCCGATGGCGTCCATCTTCCGCGACTGGTGCAGCTCTTCCTCGAGACGGCGTTGGGCGGTGAGGTCGCGCACGCTGTACGCGATCATGCCGGGCACGAACGCGGCCGACCGCACGTCGAGGACCTGCGTCGCGGCCCCCTGTTTGACCCGGTACTCTCCGTTCGGCAGGGCGCCGTGCCGCCGTCCGGGCGAGGCCGCCGGGTCCACATCCGGCAGGCCTAACGCATCGTGGACCGTGCGCGTGCGCAGCTCGTCGACGCTGCGGCCCGCGAGCCGGCACGCCGCCGGATTGGCTTCCACGATGTCGCCGTCCTCGGTGGCGATCAGCAGCGCGTCGCCCACGTGCTCGAAGATGCGGCGCAGCCGCTCCTGGCTCTCGTGCATTGCCGCTTCCGCGGTCTTCCGGCGCCAGCGCTCGGCTGCCCGATCGACGCTCTGCAGCAGAAACTCCGGCTGCACCGGCTTCACGAGGTAGTCGTAACTCTGCTCGCGGAGCGCGCGCACCGCGCTGTCGAGCGAGGCGTTGCCGGTGAGAATCACGACTTCCGTGAGCTGCGAGACCAGACGCAGATGCCCAACCAGCTCGAAGCCGTCCATGTCCGGCAGACGCAGATCGACTAACGCGACGGCCGGCGGGAGGTCCATGTGCGACGCAACTTCCAATCCCTTGAGCGCGGTCGCCGCGCCGAACGAGCGATAGCCGCGCAACGTCAGCAGGTCGCCGATGGTCCGCAGCATCTGGTCGTCGTCGTCGACGACCAGCACCGCGAGCGCGTCAGTCAGCGAAGATCTCATCGAGCAGTTCGAAAACGCGGTCGAGAGGGAAGGGCTTTTGCAGGACGGCGCGGATGAACTTGGGTGGCAGACTGCCGGTGGTTTGTTGGAGTGCGAGCGGATGGCCGCTGTACAAAATGAGTGCGACCGCCGGGCTCACGCTCTTGATGGCCAGTACGTTCTCGCGCGGTTCGAGACCATCGAGGCGGAGGTCCAGCATCACGGCACCCGGCAACTGGGCCTGGAGCAGCGTGAGCGCCTCGTCCAACGTGCCCGCTTGCAGCGTTCCATACCCGCGGGCGGCTACCAGGTCTGCGAGCGTGCGCAGGAAATCTGCGTCGTCATCCACAATGAGCACGCAGCGCGCGTCGGCAATCACGGCGTCGAGCATGTCCATCAAGCGTCCGATCTCCACCGGCTTCGGAAAGACGTGCAGCGCTCCATCCCGTTCGGCCTGCGCCAGCAGCTCGCTGGCCGCGTACGCGGTCATGAGTATGACGCGGAGGTCCGGTCGCAAGGCACGCATTTCGCGCAGGGCTTCGACGCCCGTTATGCCCGACATGCGCACGTCCATGAGGACGACCGCGTATTCGTTGACCCGGACCGCCGCCACGGCTTCCTCGCCGCTGTGCACACCGTCCGTCTCCCAGCCGCGCAGCGAGAGGATGTCGCGCAGCGTGCGCACCATCAGGCGATCGTCGTCGACGACGAGAATGCGGCGCTTGCTCATGCCGGCGCTCCGGCCATCGGCACGCGCACGGTGAGGGTGCTGCCCCGACCTGGTTCGCTCTCCACGGAAATTTCGCCGCCGTTGGCGGTGACTAACGACCGCGCGACGGACAAGCCTAACCCGAGCCCGCGCGCCTTGGTGGTGAACAGCGGCTCGAAAATGTGATCGAGGTTCTCGGGCGCGATGCCGCCGCCCGTATCCTGGACATCGAGCACGGCCATGCGATTGCCGTCGGCGCGCGCCCGCAGCGTGAGCGTCCCTTTGCTCTCACCGATGGCCTGTGCGCCGTTGCTGATGAGGTTGAGCACCACTTGACCTAACTGTACGCGATCGACGTACAGCAGCGGCACATCGGGTGGGACGTCGACGTTCACGGTGATGCCGGGATGGATCGCGATGCGCTTGAGCTGCTCGGCGAAGAGGTCGCGCGCGGCAACGGCCTCGCGCTGCGGCGCCTTCACGCGCGCCGAGTCGAGCAGGTCGCCCACGATGCGCTCGGCGAGCCCGATCTGCGTCCGCAAAATGCCGAGGTACTCGACCACCGTCGCCGGCGCGTTCTGCAGCACCAATCCGAGATAGTGCACGGCGTTGGTCATCACCCCGAGCGGGTTGCGCAGCTCGTGGCCCACGCCGCCCGCGAGCTGCCCCAAGAACGCCAGCTTCTCCGTGCGCACGAGCTCTTGTTGGGCGAGACTCAAGCGGTCCAACGCGCCGCGCAGCTCGGTTGTTCGTTCGGTCACGCGCTGCTCGAGATCGCGGCGGCCGTCTTCGATCTGCGCGGCCATCGAGTTGAACGATACCGCGAGCCGGCCCAACTCATCGTCGCGCACGGAGTTCACGCGGCGCGAGTAATCTCCGGCGGCGATGCCTTCCGACGCTTCGGTGAGATCGCCGAGCGGTCCCGTCAGGCGCCGGCTCAGGACCCACGCGACGCCCGCACCGAACACGAGAATGATCGCGGCAGTCAACACCAAACGGCCCATCAGCGTGTGCGCGGGCGCGAGTACAGAACTCATGGGTAGAGCGACCCACACAACCCAGGGCGCCGAACGCATGCGCATGAGCGATCCGAGCCGTCCGCCGTCCACGGTGTCGCGGACCAACGTCTGCGGACTGCGCGGATTGAAGGCCGGTCCTGTCACCGGATGCTCCAGGTCCGTCCACAGGGAATTGTCCTGGTCTCCCAACAGAAACACGGCGTTGGGGCCGATCAGGTCTTCGATCGCCTTCTGTGACTGCGCACTGCCGATAATGGAGTACTGGACGAGCGTACCCAGCGTGTCCGTGGCCCCGGCGTGCACGCGTGCAACGACATCGGCCCAGATCGAGTCACCGAGCGCGTGCAGGATGCTGACCTCCGCGTCCTTTCCGCCCGTCGGCGCGATGAGCGCTCCGTTGGGCGAGAAGCCGGTGGTGCCCAACACGCGTCGCCCCGAGGGATCGCGCAGCTCGGCGCCGACGGCTGTCGGCGAACGCGCCGCCAGGCGATGCAATTCCGCCAATGCCGCGGACTTGGTGCTGTCGTTAGGCGTGCGCAGAAAGGCGATCAGCGCGGGCGCCGCCGCCGCTTGGCGCGCCTCGGCCAGGCTCCGCTGTGTGGACGCATCGAGCATCGCGGCCAATTGTTGGGCGACCGCGCTCGTGCGCACCTCGGCCGCCCGCACGCTCGCCGTGCGTACCGCTTGGTACGTGAGCTCGGCGAACACAGTCATGACCGCGAGGAGCAGCGCACAGATGAGCAGCGGCAGTCTCCACTCGAGCGAGCGCCATCGCGGATGCGCGGGGGACTGCGTCGGCGCCGGGGGCGCGGTAATCGGTTGCGACATGATCCCAACGTGGCGGTGGTGGTGTGGGAGACGGTGCGCGGTCTGGACCCGCGCTGCCATGAGACGATTCCAATGTTCGGGCGGCTAACGCCTCATCGGCCCTGCGTTGGGCACTCCGTTAGCCGCGGCCGCGCGCGAGCGTGCTACACTGTGGCCGCGGCTATCGAATCGTCAAGTGGCTGTCGCGTAAATACCGGGGGCGCGTTCGCTCACCGTGCGGCGCGCGCTCATCCAGATCACTCCGGCCACCACCGCCGCGATCGCGATCAGTTGGGCCATCGTCAATACGCCGAAAAAGCGATCGTCTTTCGCGCGCAAGAACTCGATGCCAAAGCGCTCGATGCCGGCGAGCACCATGTACAGGCCGAACAACCATCCCTCCGCGTGCTTGTGGTCGCGCAGCCGCCAGAGGATGAGGAACATGATGAAGCCGAGCGCGATCTCGAACAGCTGCGTGGGATACACCGAGAGCACGGTGCTCGGCGTCGCGCCGGGTGGGATCGGCAGGTGAAACGTGGCGGCCATCTCGCCCGCGGTCGACGGCGGCGCACCTTGCGGGAAGCTGACAGCGAACACCGAATGCCACGGCCTGCCGTAGTCATCACCGACCGCCCAACACCCGGTTCTGCCCATCGCGTACGCGGCCGCGATGGCAATGCCGGCCACGTCGGCGATGCGTTGCACGCGCAGGTGCTTCAGCTTGATCACGAGCAGCACCGCCAGAATGCCGCCCGCGAGTCCGCCCCAATACACGAATCCGCCGCGGCTGAAGAGATCGCGTGGATCGCCGGTGAGGAAAAAGTAGTAGACCTTCGCGCCAATGAGGCCGCCGAACACAGCCGCGAATATCAGGTCGCTAATCGGCTCCGGGTCGTGACCGCGCCGCGCCAGCTCGCGTTGCGAGATGATCTGCGCGATGACGAACGCGAGCAGCACCGCAATCCCGAACCCGGTGAACGAGAACTTGCCGATCGAGTAGGCGAAGGGATGATGAACTGTCATGAGTCGAGCAATCCAGGTAGAGGCGCGGACGCGAGTGCGTCGAGCTCGAGCGGCGACCAGTCGCCGCGTTCGACATGGAAGACGCCGGCGCGGGCGATCATCGCGGCGTTGTCAGTCGCGAGCCGCGGGCTAGGAGCATAGACGACGGCGCCGCGCGGCGCCAGCCGGTCGCGCATGGCGGCCACGAGAGTTGCGTTGCACGCCACGCCGCCGCCCAACACGACGCGCGTGCGGCCGTACGCGTCGATCGCGCGCCGCGTCTTTTCGACCAGGGTGTCGATGAGCGCGTCCTGAAAACCGCGCGCGATGGCGACACGGTCGCGCTCGAGATCGTCACTCGCGCGGACCGCGTTCAACACCGCGGTCTTGAGTCCGCTGAAGGAGACGTCGTAGTAGTCCGGATCACCGGGCCGTTGGTCGGATCGCAACATGGGCCGTGTGAATCGAAATCGGTTGGGCTCGTGTCCGTGCGTGGTTGCGAGTCGCTCGATGTGCGGGCCCCCCGGATACGGAAGGCCAAGCAGCTTGGCCACCTTGTCGAAGGCCTCGCCGGCGGCATCGTCGCGCGTGGCGCCGAGCAGGCGGTAGCGACCCCAGTCCTCGACATCGAGCAGCATGGTGTGACCACCAGACACGAGCAGCGCCGTGAACGGCGGACGGGCATCCTGATACTCGAGTGCCGTCGCGAACAGGTGGCCCTCCATGTGGTGTACCCCGATCGCGCGAATGCGGTTCGCCCACGCGAGTGCCTTCCCGAATGTCGCACCCACGAGCAATGCACCCACGAGACCCGGCGCGTACGTGAACGCGATCGCATCGAGCGCAGAGGCGGTGGTGCCGGCGTCGGCGAGTGCGCGCTCGACGACGGGCACGATGGCCGTGAGATGCGCGCGCGACGCGAGCTCGGGCACGACGCCGCCGAAGATGCGGTGCGCGTCCTGCGAGAGAATGACTAACGAACGAAGCATCACGTCCTGTCCCGCACCTTCGACCACGGCCGCGGACGTCTCGTCGCACGACGTCTCGATGCCGAGCACGCGCATCACGGCGTGTGCGCGGGCGCGGCGAGAATGTGGAGGCGCACCTGCGGCGGTGAGACGCGCATGTGGAGACCTGCCGTGTCGATGGGCACCAACATGTCGCTGATGGTATCGTGTACCTCGATCTGGCGGCGCTCGGTGTAGACGGCGCTCAACTTGCGCACGGCCTCGCGCGACCCGCGCACGTCGACGCTGTCGGGCTCGACGTTAGGCGGACCCACCAGCCGCAGTCCGCTGTCCGCCGAGATCTCGACGGCCGAGCGGACGGGCACGCGTCGTGATTCGGTGATGCGGACACGGAGCGTCATCGCCGACGGCCGCACGTCGCGCACACGCGCGTCCACGTTGCTCGGCAGGTCCACGTCGCCGGGGCGAAGCGAGAGCGTAATGCGCGCGGCGGTGTCGGCATCGATCACGCGCCGCAGCACCGGCAGGGTGGTGTAGAGCTTGAGGAGGTCGCGGCCGCGGCCCACCACGAGGGCCTGCACCGGCGGTACGCTGTCCACGAGCGTGACGCTCGAGTCGTGGACCAGCGCGACGCGCACGTCGACCCATTCTTCGGTGGGCTCTTCCGCGCTCACCGCTAACCACAGCACGAGCGCGAAGAACACGGCCGCGAGCTTGAGCGGCAAGCGCGCCATCGCCATGGACTGGAGCCGCTGCTCGAGCGAACGCGCGCGTGCGCCTAACTGCTGCCGCTGGGACGTCGGCAGGGGCGCGGGCGACGAGGGCGGCGGCGCCATGTCAGCGTGCCGGTTCGTCGAGCAGCGTGGACACGAGCGCGCGGTTGGCGTCGGTGTTCCACAGCGTCGCCCCGATGATTTTCTTGCGGATCACGCCGTCGCGCCCGATCACGAACGTCTCCGGCACCCCCGTGGTCTGATACGTTCGCGCGATGGTGCCATCCGGGTCGTGGAGCACCTGGAACGTTAGGCCGTAGTGCTTCACGAAATCGCGAATCGCCTGCGTCTTCGTCGGATCGTCGATGCTCACGGCCACGATGTGCAGCCCGCGGTTCGCCATCTTCTGCTGCAGATCCTCGATGCTCGGCATCTCGACGCGGCACGGCACGCAGTACGTCGCCCAGATGTTGAGCAGCACCACTTCTCCGCGATACTGGTCCAGCGACACCGTGCGCGGCGTCGTGTCCAGCGTGACGGCGTGGAAGTCCGGCGCTTCGGATCCGGCCACGACCGCGCCCTCGCCGAACAGATGCGTGGCGCCGAACAGTGCGATGGCGACGACGGCGAGAAATCCGCCGACGAGACTCCATTGTTGACGTACGGTCATACCTGCTCCCGGCAGCGCTCTCTCAGCGCCGCGATTTCTGCCGCCGGATCGGCGGCGGCGAACACGGCGTGCCCGGCCACGAAGGTGTCCGCGCCGGCGCGCCAGACCTCCCGCACCGTGTCGCGGCTGATCCCGCCATCCACCTCGAGCACGGCCCCGCTCGATGACGTATCCAGCAGCATACGTGCGCGCCGTACCTTGTCGACGCTGGACTGAATGAACGACTGTCCGCCGAATCCTGGATTTACCGTCATGACGAGCAAGAGGTCCAGATCGGCCGCCGATTCCCGGACGGTCTCGAGCGACGTGCTCGGGTTGACGGCCACCCCGGCCAGGCAGCCGAGCTCCTTGATCCGGTTGATCTGACGATTGAGGTGCGGAGCGACCTCGACGTGCAGGGTGAGCGAGCTCGCTCCTGCCGCGGCGAAGTCATCGAAGTAGCGCTCGGGCTCGACCACCATGAGGTGGACATCGAGCGGCAGGTCGGTGATTCGGCGCACGGTTTCGATGACTTTGGCGCCGTACGTGAGGTTGGGCACGAACCGGCCGTCCATGACGTCGATGTGGATCCAGTCGGCGCCGCCTTGGGCGACGCGCTCCACCTCGTCGGCCAGGTGGGCGAAGTCGGCGGACAGAATGGACGGCGCGATACGGACGCTCATGGGTGCCGGCCGGCGATGGTGATGTCGATGTGGGCGCCGGCGTGGGCGGGGGAACCGGCCGCCGGCGTCTGCGAGATCACTGCGTTAGGCGGCAGGTTGCTCGCGCTGTCGTACGAGACCGTGCCCACCACGAAGCCCAGCTGCGTGAGCAGCGCGCGCGCGGCGTTCACGTCCTGGCCGGTGATGTCGGGGATGCTCACCGCGGCCGGGCCGGCGCTCACGGTGAAGCTCACCGGCGACGGTACCGGCACGCGCGCGCCGGCCGCGGGCGTGGTGGACAACACCTGGCCTAACGGAGCGTCGTTGTCGGACTGCGTCACGACGCCCACGTCGAGGCCGGCGTTCTCGAGCGTCTGCTGCGCCTGCTGGCGCGTGAGACCCACCAGACGCGGCACTTCGATGAGGCGCTGGCCGCGGCTCACGTCGAGGACCACCGTGAATCCCGCGGGCTGTTTGCCGCCCGGCAGCGGATTCTGCGCCAGCACGTTGCCCTGCGGCGCGGTGTTGTCGTAGCGCTGCTCGCCCCGTGCCGCCTTGAGGCCGGCCTTGGCGAGCATCGCCGTGGCGTCGGCGTACGGGATTCCGGTTACGTTAGGCACCGCGACGTCGGTGGCCGTGAGCGTCGACGGGAACACGAACAGCGCGACGATCACGTACGCGAGCAGAAATCCGGTCGTGCCGACGACGAGAAAGGGCAGCGGGCGCCGCGCCGCTCCGCGCCAGGTCATCCGCCCACCCGCCGCAATCGCGCCGCGAACGCGCCGTCCACGCCGTGCTTGTGCGGGAGCACGCGCAACCGACCGGCGTCGAGCACCGACGCCGGCACCACGCCGTCGGTCGGCGGCTCGAGGCGCCAGTCAGGATTCTCGGCCAGGAACCGTTCGACCTGCGCGTCGTTCTCTTCGGGCTCGAGCGTGCACGTGCTGTAGATGAGGAATCCGCCTGGGCGCACGACGGTCGCGGCAGCGCTCAGGATGCTGCGCTGCATCGCCGCCGTCACGGCGAGGTCGGACACTTTGAGCCGCCAGCGCGCATCGGGATGCCTGCGGAAGGTGCCAGTGCCCGTGCACGGTGCATCGACGAGCACCGCGTCCACCGGACCGATCGCGGGATGCCGAGCGTCGCCCACCATCGGGATCACGGTCGGTGCCTCGAGACGACGCAGGTTGGTCAATAACCGCTCGATGCGCGATTGCGAGCGATCCATCGCGATCACGTGATGCGCGTCGCGCGACAACTCGAGCGCCTTGCCTCCGGGCGACGCGCACAGATCGGCCACGACGCTGCCGGGCGGCACATCCGCGTAGCGCACCACGAGCGTGGACGCCGGGTCCTGCACGAAGAACAGGCCTTTTCGGAACGCGCCTAACTCGACCAGCGACACGCTGCTCGCGAGCTGGATGCTGTCGGCGACCAGCGGCGCGTCCTCGATGCGCACGCCGGCCGACTCGAGCGTTGCCTCGAGCTGCTCGCGCACGATGCCGAACGGACGCAGCACCGTCGCCGGCTCGCTGTTGTTGCAGTCGAGCAAGAGCTCGGTGTCGCGAGCGCCCCACCGCGCGACCCATCGCGCGACGAGCCAGCGCGGGTGCGAGTGCCTGAGCGCGAGTGCATCCACCGGATCGAGCACATGCGGCAGCGACAGCGCATCGCGCTCGCGCTCGAGCCGGCGCAGCACCGCGTTCGCCAGCTTGCTGGCACCGAGTCCGTGGCGCTGCTTCGCGAGCTCGACGGTTTGCGCGATGGCCGCGTATGCCGGCACGCTGCCCATGTACAGCAGCTGGTCGACGCCTAACCGAAGCAAGTCGATCAGGTCGGGGTCGAGCCGTGCAAGACCGCCGCGCACGCGCGCGTCGAGGTGCGCGTCGATGATCGAGCGACGGCGCAGCATCCCGTAGACGAGCTCCTGCGTCCACCGGCGGTCGCGCGCGTCGAGGCGCGGCGCGCGGCGCTCGAACGCAGGGTCGAGCAGCTCGCCCTGCCTCAAGTCCGCGCACAACTCGGCCGCGACCCGCCGCGATTCGGTGACCGCGCCGCCGCCAACCTCGTGCAACACGTGCGTGCCCTGCGCGCGCGACCCGGTCACTCCAGAAGTCCCTCCGCGGGAGACGACGGCACTGCTACTTCTCGACGCGGCATCCGTCCGGCGAGATACGCCAGGCGGCCCGCGTCGACCGCGCTGCGCATGGCGGTCGCCATCCGAACCGGATCGGACGCCGCCGCAAGCGCCGTGTTCATGAGGATGCCATCCACGCCCTGTTCCATCGTAAGGCAGGCGTCCGATGCCGTCCCCACACCGGCGTCGACGATCACCGGCACCGACAAGCGGTGCTTGATGGTGCGAATCGAGAACTCATTCAGCAAACCCAGCCCCGAGCCAATGGGCGACGCGAGCGGCATGACAGCGATGGCGCCCGCATCCTCGAGTCGGAGCGCGGTGACGAGGTCGTCATTCGAGTACGCCATCACCTTGAAGCCTTCGGCGGCCAGGGTGCG
>JACZCV010016261.1_pt1 | contig 19437 bp, 20 predicted proteins | sample 8641841 | NCBI WGS metagenome assembly JACZCV01 (sample SAMN15324606, study PRJNA640507) | soil metagenome | isolation source: monocropping sugarcane control | place: China: Luxin town, Laibin City, Guangxi Province | collected 2019-07-25 | depth 10cm m
CAGTTCCACACCCACCTCTACAGCAACTTTTACGTCTACCAGTACGCGACGGGTATCGCGGGCGCGCACCACCTGGCGCAGCGCGTGGCGGCGGGCATGCCTGGCGCGGCCGATGCCTACATCAAGTTCCTGAGGAGTGCCGGATCGATGTACCCGCTCGAGGGCCTGCGCATGGCCGGTGTAGACATGTCTTCGCCCGAGCCGGTGCAGGCGGCGTTTGCGACCCTGGCCGAGTACGTCGACCGGCTCGAAAAGCTCCTGCCTACTCCGGCTCGAGACTGAGTCGGTAGAGGTTCGACTCCAACAGCTGGAACCCGATCTTCGGGTACAGCTTGTTCGCAACCTGACGCCAGCGCGCCGACTGCAGCTCGACGATCTCCGCGCCTGCCTCGCGCGCGACCTCTATGCAGTGCTCCACCAGCTCCTTGCCTGCCCCGTTGCCGCGCGACTCTTCGTCGACGACAACGTCTTCGATTCGTGACTTGACATGCGCCGGCGTCGTGTAGACCAGCACCGTCGCTGTGCCGATGATCTTTTCGTCCTGGTCGTCGCGCGCGACCAGCAGCGTGGTCGCGGGATCGTTGATCACCCTGTCCAGCCGCTCCATCGTCAGCACTGGAAGGTCAGGGTTGAGCTGCGGTAGCAGCCGGCTCAACGCGTCGAGTAGGTCCTGCGTCGCGATAGTCGCGGGCTCGATGCGCATTGCCACAGACTAAGCGACCGGTGGAGCTGCACCTCTCTTCGCAACTCGTTCGCGGTGAGCCGATTGCATACGAGAAGGCCGTAACCGGCCGCTTCGAGAAGTTCCAGGTCGGCGACGCGTGGGGTCCGCCGTGGAGCACCACCTGGTTCCACGTGACCGGCCGCGTGCCCGAGGACTGGGCATGGCGGCAGGTGATAGCGGTCATCGACCTCGGCTTTCTCGGCCCGACGGGATTCACGTGCGAGGCGCTCGCATGGAAAGAGGGCAAGCCGTGGCGAGGCGTCGACCCCAACCACCGCTGGCTGCCAATCGATGGTGCCGAGGTCGACTTCTACCTGGAGGCCGCGGCGAACCCGATGGCGACGCTGTCCGGCGAGGAGCCGGCGCCTTCGATGTTGGCACTGCGCCAATCGCGCGAGCCGGCATTCGTTTTTCGCGAGGCGAAGCTCGAGCTGTGGGACGAGACGAGCCACCGGCCCGACACCCGCGCGCTGGAGCTGGGCCGGCACGTGGTCACCGCCGTCGGCCACGCGCACATCGACACCGCTTGGCTGTGGCCGCTGCGCGAAGGCAAGCGCAAGGCGTCGCGCAGCTGGTCGACGCAGCTCGCTCTGATGGACGCGCACGACGACTACGTCTTCGCGTGTTCGCAGCCCGCGCAGTACGCGTGGATCAAGGAGTCATACCCAGACCTGTACGCGCGGATCAAGGCGAAGGTCGAGGCCGGACAGTGGGAGCCGGTCGGTGCGATGTGGGTCGAGGCCGACTGCAACCTCCCCTCGGGCGAGGGCCTGGTGCGGCAGCTGCTGCACGGCAAGCGGTTCTTCATGCAGGAGTTCGGGGTCGAGACGCGAATCCTGTGGTTGCCAGATGTTTTCGGCTATCCAGGCAACCTGCCGCAGCTCATCAGGGAGTCCGGCTGCGACTACTTCCTGACCCAGAAGCTCTCGTGGAACGACACCAATAAGCCCGAGCACCACACGTTCTGGTGGGAGGGCATCGACGGCACGCGCGTCTTCACTCACTTTCCGCCGGCCGATACCTACAACGGCGACTTCACCGCCGACCAGGTAGAAGGCAGCGCGCGCGCATTCAAGGACGCTGCGTCGTCCAACCGATCGCTCTACCTGTTCGGCTATGGCGATGGCGGCGGCGGACCCACCGCGGGGATGATCGAGTCGGCGCACGCGCTCGGCGTGAAGCTCGGCAGTGCCACCGACTTCTTCGACCAGGCCGCCGGTGAGGCCACTGACCTCGCCGTCGTCGAAGGCGAGCTCTACTTCGAGTACCACCGCGGGACGTACACGACCCAGTCGCGTACGAAGCGCCTGAACCGAAGAGCCCAGCAAGCGCTCGTCGAGGCCGAGGCGTGGTCGGTCGCGGCGGGACGCGATCAACGCGCCGAGATGAACAGCCTATGGAAGGCGCTGCTGTTGAACCAGTTTCACGACATCCTTCCCGGCTCGAGCATCGATTGGGTCTACGAGGACGCGGAGCACGACCTCGCCGCGGTATTGCAGCGCGCCGAGGCCATCGCTCGCGACGCTGGCGCGATGGAGCCGGCCCACAGCGATTCGAGCGGATCGCTCGAGAACGAGCACCTCAAAGTCGTGCTCGGCGACGAAGGCACAGTCACGTCGATCTGGGACAAAGCGGCCGACCGCGAGGTGCTCAGCGCTCCCGGCAACGTGTTCGAGCTGCACGACGACAACCCGCGGAAGTGGGACGCCTGGGACATCGACGTCGAGCACCGCGACTCATTCGTGACGGCGGGCCGGAGATTCGGCAAGTCGACTGTGAAGCAGCGCATCTCCCTCCAAGGCAGAGTGCTGCGATTCGAGACCGATGTCGACTGGCACGAGCGCCACAAGATCCTGAAGGTCGCCTTTCCGGTCGACGTCCATGCTCGCGAGGCGACGTATGAAGTCCAGTTCGGACACGTGACGCGACCGACTCATTTCGACAACAGCCGCGCCGAGGCGATGTTCGAGGTGTGCGCGCAGCGCTGGGCGGACCTGAGCGATGAAATGTACGGCGTGGCCCTGCTCAACGACTGCAAGCACGGCTACGACATTCACGACGGAGTGATGCGGCTGTCGCTGTTGCGAGCGCCTACCCATCCCGACCCCAACGCCGACCAGGGCACGCATCGCTTCACTTACGCCCTGATGCCGCACGCCGGCGATTTTCGAGACGCGGGCGTGATCGAGGCTGCTGAGGACCTCAATCGAGTGTTCGGCATGCCGCCATCGCTCGTAACGATCGATACGCCCCAGGTGAGGCTTGCGACGATCAAGCGGGCCGAAGATTCGGACGCGGTGATCGTCCGGCTCTACGAGGCTTGGGGCCGGCCATGCCGAGCGCGCATCACGACGAGTCTGCCCGCACGCCGTGTCACGCTTTGTGACCTGCTCGAGCGAGAACGCTCGGAGTCGACGCTAGATCTCGACTTCCATCCCTTCCAGGTGGTCACGCTCAAGCTAGAAGCCTGATGAGCGCCGCGGTGGCCGCGCCCGCTGCGACGACGACCAGGAACGGCGCACGCAGCAATACGGCCACCGCCGCGACGGCCAGCGCCGCCGCTCGAGCGTCGAGAACCAGATGCCTGCCAGTCGAAAAGGTCGAGGTGGCGATGAGCGCCGCGAGCAAGGCGACCGGCAGCAGAGGCACGACCCGCTGGATGCGAGCGTCTTCGAGGATGCGCTTCGGCAGCGATAAGCCGGCCAACTTGAGGGCGTAGCACGCAGCGCTCGCCGCCAGGAGCGGTACCCAGGTCACCACGGCCGCAGCCCGGTCAGCGCCACCAGCATCGCGATCACCAGCAGTGGCACGCCCTGCGGCAGAAAGGGAAGCAAGACGAGGGCGATGACCGCGGCGGCAAGCGCGATCGCGATTGGCTCGCGAGAACGCAACCGCGGCGCCAGCAAGGCGAGAAACGCGGCCGGGGGTGCCGCGTCGAGGCCCAGCACTTTGGGGTCGGGCAGCGCCTGCGTGGCCAGGGCGCCGATCAGCGTGCCGAGGTTCCAGAGCGTGAACAGCGCGATTGCCGTCGACCAGTACGCATACCGGCTGTCGGGCGGCGTGTCGCGCGCGATCGCCATCGCGGTCGTTTCGTCGATGACGAAATGCGCCGCTCCGAATCGCTTCAGCCCTCGAGCCTGGAGGATGGCCGTGAGGCGCATTCCGTACAGAGCGTTCCTCGTGCCCAACAAGGCTGCGGTCGCCGCGCCCGCCCACGGGTTTCCACCCGAACCGATGACGCCGATCAACGCGAACTGCGACGCGCCGGTGAACATCAGTAGCGAGAGCACGCACGTCTGTAGAACCGATAGTCCCGACGTGACCGAGAGCGCGCCAAACGAAAGGGCGTAGGCGCCGGTCGCAACGGCGATGCCGAGGGCGTCCCGAAGGATCGCGGCCCTCACCCTACCCCTTTCCAAAGGGAGAGGGGATTTGCTGCTGCCTATTCCTGGGTCACGCGCGCGCCGCGGGCGCGGGCCACGAAGCGCTCGAACAGCCTGCTCGCCCATGGCAGGTCGGCCGCGAGCTCCTCGGGGTGGCACTGCACGGCCACGATCAGCCCGTCGTCCGACTCGACCCCTTCCACCGTACCGTCCTCACCGGCCGCGGTCTGGTGCAGGCCCGGCGCCAGCTCCTTGACCGCCTGGTGATGGAAGCTGTTGACCCTGAGCTGGTGCTTGCCGGCCGCATGGCCTAGCTCCGAGTCCGGGTCGACCTCGATGGCGTGCGCGAGGTGGCTGCGGCCGTGCTCGGCGACGTTGTGATCCTCGAGGTGCTGCACGAGGGAGCCGCCCATGGCGACGTTGATGACCTGCTGGCCGCGGCAGATACCCATCACCGGCAGCTCCCGCGCTCGGGCTTGCTCGAACATGCGCAGCTCGGTCTCGTCGAGCTCGCGGTCGATGGGGCCGACCTTCTCATGCTTCGGCTCGCCGTAGAGCTGCGGGTCGACGTCCCAGCCGCCAGGCAGTAGAAGCCCGTCGAGCTGAGCGGGCAATGTCGCGGTGCCGGCCGGCAGATCCACCGGGGTGGCGCCTGCGGTCTCGACCGCTCGACGGTACGAGTTGTAGTAGTCGTCGCCGCGGCGCGGACTGGTGGTGATGCCGATTTGCGGCCGGTGGCCTGCCATGACGAAATCGATCTTAGCCAGCAATCTGGAACGGCTGGGCGCGAGTGGCGTTATAAGAGCCACAGATGCCGAGGTCGAGGCTTGCCGGTCTCCTCGCAGTCGTGGTGCTGGCTGCCGCCGGCCTGGCCGGGCTCTGGCTGCAGGCGATCCAGCAGCCCGCGAATCATCCGCAGGTCGAAATGGCTTCGATCGCGGTGTCGCGTCTGAATGGCGGCGAGAGCCCCAGCACCGTGATCCCGGCCCAGCGCATCGACCTCGCGCAGTCGCAGGAGCCGTTCCTGATCGTGGTCGATCCTCAACGCACCGTGCTCGCCTCTTCGGCAAGCCTCGGCGGCGCCGTGGTGCTGCCGCCGCGGGGCGTTTTCGACAACGTGCAGGCGCACGGCGAGGAGCGCCTTACCTGGGCCCCGGCCGCCGGCGTGCGCTCGTGGATCGTGGTCGATTCGTTCCGCGGCGGATACGTCGTCGCGGGCCGGTCGCCAAGCGACGGCGAGCAAAGCGCCTACCTGCTCATCTTCTGGGGCGCCCTGGCGGCCCTGGGGCTGGCGGCGCTGAGCGGCGTGGGACTGCTGCTGACCCGCTAGAAAGCTCCGGAAATCTGGGCGCCGGCCCAGCCTCTTCCCCATTTTTACTAGACTGTTGGCGCCGTGGCCGGGGTGGGAGCGCGTGAGGAGTGGCTGAGCTTGCAGGAGGCGTCGGACCGCCTGCACGTCCACGCCGACACCCTCCGGCAATGGGCCGACCGCGGACGGATCAAGACCTACCGCACGCCCGGTGGCCACCGGCGCTTCAACGCCGGCGACGTCGAGGCGCTGTCGGCGCAGTCGTCACCGGAGCTCGGGCTGCTCCTCTACGCATCGGTCGGCCGGGCGCGCATGGCCGCGAGCGCCGGCGACCTGGCGGCGGAGCCGTGGTACTCGAGCTTCGACGAGGCCGCGAAGCAGAAGCAGCGAGAGCTCGGGCACGACCTGATGCGGCTGCTGATCGAGTACGCCTCACAGCCCGACCGGAAGCAGAACGTCACCGCGATCAAAGACCTCGGCGACCGCTACGCGGGCCTCGCCCGCTCGGTGGGTCTGTCGCTTGGTGATGCGATGCGCGCCTTCCATCTCTTCGAGACCGTGGTGAAGGCGAGCGTCGAACAGCTTTCGCTGGCTCAGGCCGGCGCGGATTCAGTCCTGGAACGCGAGGTCGGTTGGTTCCTCAACGAAGTTCTTATCGCGATGGTCGAGTCATTCGAGAAGGAGATCGTGTGAACGCGCTCAATGTCGTGCTGCCGCTCGCATCCAGTGTCTTGAGCCTCATCTTCGCCGCCCTGGTCTTCGAGCAGTGGCTGCAGAAACGCCACAGCTTTCAGCTGGTATGGTCGATCGGGCTGCTCTGGTACGGCATCAGCACTGGCGCCGAGTTCCTCGGCAGCGCATTTGGCTGGAACAGTGCGCTCTATCGCGTCTGGTATCTGATTGGAGCGTTCTACGTGCCGGCCTACCTGGGTGCGGGGACGGTCTACCTGCTGTCCAAAACGCGCTTTGGCTACTTCGCGGCGACCTCAGTCGCACTGGGTGGGCTCTTCTCGCTGGCGGCGACGGCGAAGTACCCCGGATCGTCGACCGGCGGGTACATCGCCCTCGCCGCTGCGCTGGTCGCCGCCGTCGCCATCGCGGCCACCACCGCGTTCCGACGCGAGATGCAGGGCCACGTCGCGATGGCCTTCCTCTTGGCCGGCACTGTCGTCGTAGCGGGGCTCGTCCTCACCGCGCACCTCAGCGGCGGCTACGTCGATCCCAAGACCCAGGTGCCGGTAGCCGGTGCCTTCCCCGGCTACCTGCGCGTCAGCAGCGTTCCGTTCAACGCCGGCGGCGGCCTCGCCCTGGTCTTCGGCGCCCTCTACTCCGCGTACATCTACATGCCCAAGCTCCGGGTCATGCAGGCCCGCTTCGCGGCGCTCGCGATCACGGTGAACTTCGTCGCCTCGCTGCCGGGGGCCGTGACCGCTCTGCTGCAAAACCGGCTCAACTCGCGTGTGCCGGCGACGATTCTCATCGCGGTCGGCGCGTTCGTGCCAGGAGTGACCAGCTCGCTAAATCGCTTCGGGATCACATGGAGCTACTACCTGGGCGAGTTCATCGGGATCGTGCTGATCTTCGCCGGATTCCTCGTCAGCGAGGAGGTCTTCCGGACGCTGCCCTTGCGCCTGGGGTTGCGGCAGAGCCGCGTCGAAACCTAGCGGCGGCGCCGGCTTGGCACCGGCTCGATACGATGTGAACACCGTGGCCACCGACGTCGTGAAGCCGCTGACGGCCGAGGAGATCACCGAGCTCTGCACGCGCCACACGCTCTACGACTGGTCGGCGCAGGCGGGGCTGAAACCGATGGCCGTGGCCGGCGCCAAGGGCGTGCGGTTCACCACCGTCGACGGCCGCCGGTTCATCGACTTCAACAGCCAGCTGATGTCGGTCAACGCCGGCCACGGGGATCGCCGGATCATCGAAGCGATCAAGGCGCAGGCGGACCGCCTGACCTACATCAGCCCGTTTCTGGCGACCGAGGCGCGCGCACGCCTGGGCCAGAAGCTGGCTCAGCTCCTGCCTGGCGACATCGAGAAGGTGTTCTTCACGCTTGGCGGCACCGACGCCAACGAAAACGCGATCAAGATGGCGCGAGCGGTCACCGGCCGGCCGAAGATCCTCGCCCGCTATCGCTCGTATCACGGCTCGACCGGGACGGCTGTCGCCGCCACCGGCGACCCTCGCCGTTGGCCCAACGAGTTCGCCGGCGGCGTCATCCACGTGCTCGATCCCTACCACGGCATCGAGCAGGGCTGGGACCAGTCCCAGCCTGCCCTGAGGCAGCTCGAGGAGACGATCCGGCTCGAAGGCCCGGAGACGATCGCCGGCTTTTTGCTCGAGCCGATCTCCGGCACCAACGGAATCCTCATCCCGCCCGACGGCTACCTGCAGGGCGTCCGCGAGCTGTGCGACCGCTACGGAATCCTGATGATCTGCGACGAGGTCATGACCGGGTTCGGCCGGACCGGACGGTGGTTCGCGGTCGATCACTGGGGCGTGGTTCCCGACCTCATCACCATGGCCAAGGGGCTGACGAGCAGCTACGTGCCGCTCGGCGCCGTCGGCATGCGCCGGCACATCGCGAAGTACTTCGACGACCACGTGTTCTACGGCGGCCTCACCTACAACAGCCACCCGCTCGCGTGCGCCGCGGCACTCGCCACCATCGCGGCATATGAAGAGGACGACATGGTGGGCAACTCGCATCGGCTCGGCAAGGTGCTCGCGCGCCGGCATCAGCGCCTGATGGAACGTCATCCGTGCGTCGGCGCCGTGCGATCGATCGGCCTGTTCGGGGCGATCGAGCTCGTGCGCAGCCGCAAGACGATGGAGCCGCTAGCGCCGTTCAACGGCACCTCGCCTGAGATGAAGGCCATCGGCCAGGCGCTTTTGGACGCAGGCCTTTTCACCTTCCTGCGCTGGAACACGATCATGACCAACCCGCCGCTGTGCATCACCGAGGCCGAGCTGGACGAAGGCTTCGAGATTCTCGACTCGGCCCTTGAGATCGGAGACCGCGCAGTCAGCTGACGCGGTTCGCGCTCTGCAGCTGGAAAAGCTGCGCGCGGGCCTGCGCCAGGTGCTGAAGTCGAACCCGTTCTGGCGGGCGCGGCTGAGCGAGGTGCGCGGCTGGGACGACTTCGAGCACCTACCCATGACCACCAAGAGCGAACTGCTCGCCGACCAGGCCGCCAGCCCGCCGTTCGGCACCAACCTCACGTATCCGCTGGAGGACTACACGCGGCTCCATCAGACCTCCGGCTCGAGCGGCGATCAGCCCCTGCGCTGGCTCGACACCCAGCAGTCGTGGGACTGGTGGCTGCGGATCTGGGCCGATCACGTGTACGAGGCCGCGGGGGTCACGGCGAGCGACCGCGTCTTCTTCGCGTTCTCGTTTGGGCCATTCATCGGCTTCTGGTCCGCCTTTGGCGGGGCGGAGCGCCTGGGCGCGCTCGCCATCTCGGGCGGGGCGATGACCACCGAACAGCGCGTCCGGAACATGCGCGACGTCGGCGCGACGGTGTTGCTGTCGACGCCCACCTACGCGCTGCGGATGGCGGATCGAGCCCAGGAGCTGAACCTGGACCTGGCGTCGTCAGACATCCGCCTGACCATCCACGCCGGCGAGCCCGGCGCCAGCATTCCCGCCACCCGCTCGGCCATCGAAGCCGCGTATCGGGCGAGCTCGTTCGACCACACCGGCATGACCGAGCTGGGTCCGACCGGGCACAGCTGCACGCAGCGGGACGGCATCCACCTCATCGAGTCGGAGTTCATCTTCGAGGTCGTCGACAAGAAAGGCCGGCCGGCGCTCGAGGGCGAGCTCGTCGCCACCAATCTCGGACGCTGGGGATCACCGCTGTTTCGCTATCGCACCGGCGACCACGTCCTGGTCTCGCGTGAAGCCTGCTCGTGCGGCAGCCCGTTCATGAAGATCGTCGGCGGCATCCGCGGCCGCACCGACGACATGTTCACAGTGCGCGGCGTCAACCTCTACCCGTCGCAGGTGGAGGACATCGTCCGCCGGCATGCGACGGTGCGTGAGTTCGTCATCGAGCGCCGGACGTTGGAGCATATGGACGAAGTCGTTCTCGTCGTGGAGTTGGGCGACACCGGCGCCACCACCGAGCGTCTCGAGGCCGACCTCAGGCAGGCGCTCGGCGTGCGCATCGGCTGCCGCGTGGTGCCGGCAGGGACGCTGCCTGCGAGCGAGCTGAAATCGAAGCGGATCATGCGGGTCGACACATAGTGCGAGTGCCGGCACTCGGGGCCAAAAACGCCGCGGCTCGAGTGCGAGTGCCGGCACTGGATCGCGTTCTTGACACTGCTCCGGGGCGTCGTCAGGATTGGCGACAACCAGATCGCCGACGACCGGCGATGGCCGCGTGCATTCGGGGAGGGTTGAGGATGGCCGGGTTCCCAGAGTCGCTCAACGCGGAGCTCACACGGCGAACTCTCTTGAAACTGGCGGGGATTGGCGCCGTGTCGATCGGGGCCGGGGGCTTCCTCGAGGCATGTGACATCGGGCTCAAGGGCAGTAGCGCCGGTTCTGCCGGCAAGCTCGTGATCGGTTACGTCAGCCCGCAGACGGGTCCACTGGCGGGCTTCGCCACCGGCGACAACTACGTCATCAACGGCGTGCGCAACTCCGGGCCATACAAGAACGGGTTCCAGGTCGGCGGGAAGCTGTACGACGTCGAGATCGTCGTCAAGGACACGCAGTCCGACCCCAACCGCGCTTCTCAGGTTGCCCGCGACCTGATCCTTTCCAACAACGCCGACATCGTCCTGGCCGCGTCGACACCCGAGGTCACCAACCCGGTGGCAGACGTATGCGAGGCCAACGGCGTGCCGTGCGTGTCGACGATCGTGCCGTGGGAGAGCTGGTATTTCGGCCGCGGCGCCAAGCCGGGCCAGGCTTTCAACTACACGACGATGTTCTTCTTCGGCCTGAATGAGTTCGCCGGCTGCTTCTTCCCGATGTGGGAGCGCATGGGCACTAACAAGCTCGTCGCCGAGCAGTACCCGAATGACGCGGACGGCAATGCCTTCCGCCAGAACTTCGAACCGCTGATCACGAAGGGCGGCTACAAGAACCTGGACGGTGGCGCGTTTGCCGACCTCACCACCGACTACACCTCGATGATCTCGAAGTTCAAGAGCAACGACGCGCAGATCTTCTCCAACTGCCCGCTGCCACCGGACTTCAACACGTTCTGGAAGCAGGCTGTTCAGCAGGGCTACAAGCCGAAGATCGCGACGGTGGCCAAGGTGCTGCTGTTCCCGGCCGACACCGTCGCTCTCGGCGACCTGGTGATCAACATCGCGACCGACTGCTGGTGGTCTCCGTATCACCCGTACACGTCGACCCTGAACGGCCAGACGGCAAAGCAGCTCGCCGACGGCTTCGAGGCGGCGACGGGGCAGCAGTGGCTCTCATCGCTGGGGTCCGTGCACTCGCTGTTCGAGATCGCGCACAAGGCGATCACCGGCGTCAACGACCCGCACAGCAAGAAGGACGTGGCGGCGCAGCTGAAGACGTTGAACTACACGGGCATCAGCGGGCCGCTCGACTGGACCAAAGGTCCGATGCCGGGCGTGGCGATCCAGCAGCCGGTGGGCGTGCAGTGGAAGAAGGGCACGAAGTATCCCTACGAGATGGTGGTTGTCGACAACTCGCTCAACAAGGACGTGCCCATCAACGGGGACCTGATCGCCCTCAACGCGTGACCGGAGTCGCGAGCGCGCTGCTCGAGCTGGATCGCATCTCGAAGCGATTCGGCAGCATCGTCGTTGCCGATGGACTGTCACTGGAGGTCCGCCCCGGCGATGCCATCGGCATCGTCGGCCCGAATGGCGCGGGCAAGAGCAGCCTTTTCTCGCTGATCAGCGGGGACCTTGACCCCAACGCGGGTGAGATTCGCTTCGATTCGCGGCCGCTCGCCGGGATCGACGCCGCGAATCGTTGCCGGTTTGGCATCGCACGCACCTACCAGGTGCCACGTTCCTTCGAGCACATGACCGTCTTCGAAAACGTGCTGGTGGCGTCGTTTCGCGGCGCCGGCCTGCGCGGACGGCGCGCCGGTGAGGCCGCCTGGCGCGTGCTCGATGAGACGCAGCTGCTTCCACTTGCTAACCGACCTGCGTCCCGCCTAGGGCTCATGCCTCGAAAGCGCCTCGAGCTCGCCCGCGCCCTCGCCACCGAGCCCAAGCTGCTGCTGCTCGATGAGGTCGCCGCGGGATTGACCGACCCAGAGGTCGCGCAGCTGGTCGACATCGTCGCCAGCGTCCGGGCGCGGGGGGTGGCGGTGATCTGGGTCGAGCACGTGGTCCGCGCCCTCCTCGGTTTGGTCGATCGACTCATCTGCCTGGCCGGAGGGAAGTTCATCGCCGACGGCGACCCGCACGACGTCCTCAACAGCGCAGCGGTGCGGCAGGTATTCCTCGGGACGAGCTATTGCGAGGCGACGGGAAGCTGAGCCAGCCGGCGTCCCCGCTGCTCGAGGTCAACGGGCTTCACGTCCGCTACGGCCAGCTCGAAGCGCTGAGCAACGTAAGCCTGCGGGTCAGTGCCGGCGAAACGATGGCCATCATCGGTGCTAACGGAGCCGGTAAGTCGACGCTCATGCGGACGATCGCCGGACTTCATCCGCCGGCCTCGGGGACCGTGGTGTTCGACGGGGCCGACATCACTGCGGCGCCCTCGCACAAGCGCGTCGCGATGGGACTGGTAATGGTCCCGGAGGGAAGGCGCCTGTTTCCGTCGCTCACGCTTCGGGAGAACCTGCAAACCGGGGCGGTCCGCGCTCGTCGCGGTCCATGGACCGTGTCGAGCCTGATCAAGCTCTTTCCATGGATGAAGGAGCGCCTCGACCGCACGACCGCCTACCTGTCCGGAGGTGAGCAGCAGGCGGTTGCCATCGGCCGCGCGCTCCTGGCCAACCCGCGACTGCTGATGCTCGATGAGCTCTCGCTTGGCCTGGCGCCGGTGGTCGCGCAGCAGATGTACGACCTGGTGCTGCAGCTTCGGCGCGAAGGCCTCGCAGTGCTGCTGGTGGAGCAGGACGTGACTCAGGCATTGCGCGTTTCGGATTACGCCCACTGCCTGCTCGAGGGCCGGATCCGGCTCAGCGGCAGTCCCCACGAGCTCCGGCCGGAGCAGGTCGAGGCCGCTTACTTCGGCGTCAGCCGGACCGGGTCCCGCTGATGGTCTGGGTCAGCGCGCTCGTGCAGGGGATTCTTCTCGGCGGCCTCTACGCGCTCTTCGCGTGCGGGCTCTCGCTGATGTTCGGCGTGATGCGCGTGATCAACCTGGCCCATGGTGACTTCGCCGTGCTCGCGGCCTACCTGGCGCTCGGGGTGATCGTCGCCCTGCACGTGCCCGTGCTCTGGACGGCTGTCGTGATCGCTCCGCTGTTCGCGATCGTCGGCTATCTCGTCCAGCGGTACATCATCCAGCGGAGCCTCCAGGTGGGCCCGCTCACGACGCTGCTGGTGACGTTCGGTCTGTCGGTCGTCATCCAGAACGCGCTGCTCACGTTCGTTTCAGCCGACAGCCGGTCACTGCCCTCCGGCATCCTCGCCTCGGGCGCCTTCCAGCTGAACGGGCAGCTGTCGATCAGCTACACGTCGGCCATCGTGTTCGCGGCCGCGGTCGCGTTGATCGTCGCGCTCCAGCTGTTTCTTTCGCGCACGTCACCTGGCCGCCAGATCCGTGCCGCCGCTGATGACCCCGAGGCTGCAGCCACGGTGGGCGTCAACGTGCGTCACATCTACGGCATCGCGGCCGCCCTCGCCTTTGCCACCGTTTCGCTCGCCGGCGTCGCGTTCGGGATGTACTCGTCCTTTGATCCGTCAGCCGGGCCGCAGCGCCTCATCTTCGCGTTCGAGGCAGTGGTCATCGGTGGGATGGGCTCCCTGTGGGGGACGCTCGCCGGCGGAATCATGCTCGGGGTTGCGCAGGTCCTCGGCGCGCAGGTCGACGCCGGTTTCGGCGTGCTCGCGGGCCACATCGTTTTTCTCGCGGTGCTCGTGTTCCGCCCCAGCGGTCTCTTCCCCGCGCGGTTCGCATGAGCGACGCAGCTCCGGCCACGACGTTTCGCATGAGCCGGGCTCGCCGGTCGACCGCGTGGTCGGCCGGGGCCGGAGTGCTGGTAGTCGTCGCGCTCGCGGGGCTGCCTTACCTCGTCTACGCGAACCTCACCGACCTGCTCGTGAACGTGTTCATCCTGCTGACCGTCGCCACCATGTGGAATCTGCTGGCGGGTTACGCCGGACTGATCTCGGTCGGCCAGCAGGCATACATCGGAGTCGGCGCATACGTCGTCCTCGTGCTCGGAGACAACGGCGTGTCGCCATACCTGGCTATTCCACTGGCGGCGCTGGGCGCCGCGGTCGTCGCGGTGCCCCTGTCCATCCCTCTGCTGCGCCTGCGCAACGAGTACTTCGCCATCGCAACGTGGGTCATGGCTGAAGCCATCAGGCTGATCGTGCTGCGGGTGCCCTCGCTGGGCGGAGGCACGGGGGCGACGCTGCAGGGTCTATCCGATCTGGATCCGTCGCTGCGTGATGCTCTGACCTACTGGGCGGCGCTCGCCCTGGTCGTGGTCGCGATCGTCGGGACCTACCTGCTGCTGCGCAGTCGCATCGGCATGGACCTGACCGCGATTCGGGACAACGAGGTCGGAGCGCGCAGCGTTGGGGTGCGCACCCTGTGGGCCAAGCGCCTGGTCTACGTGGTGGCTGCCGCGGGTGCCGGAGCGGCCGGCTCGCTGCTGATCATCAGCCAGCTCAACGTGCAGCCGGGCTCGATCTTCAGCGTGCAGTGGTCGGCCTACATGATCTTCGTGGCGTTGATCGGAGGCCTCGGCTCGATCGAGGGCCCGATCATCGGGACCCTGATCTTCTTCGCGCTCCAGCAGAGCCTCGCCGACAGAGGCGCCTGGTACCTGATCCTCCTGGGCGGCATCGCCGTGGTCTTCGCAATGTGGATCCCGCGAGGGATCTGGGGCTTCATCAGCTCGCGCTTCGACCTGCGGCTGTTCCCGGTCGGTTACTGGCTACACGTGCCCGCGGGCAAGGCACCTCCTCAAAAAGCCTGACCAACTCGTCGCCAGGATGGCCGGGCTTTGCCCGGCCATGACTTTGTCTTGCTGACGCCTACGCGTGGCCGGGCGTATCTCTCACTCAGATCTTCCGCTGCCGGAAGGTGAGCAGGGCCACGCAGTGGCCCGATGAGCGGAACCGTTTGGGGTTTCCGCTCATACAAAGTAGGAGGCCAGGCCTATGCGGCCCGGCCTCACGAGAGGGGAGGAAGGGTTTAAGGGAGGTTCGTGGTCATGGTGACGGCCACCGGCGCCACTATGACCGGGATAACCTCGGGCATCTCCAGCGAAACCTGGTTCCCGCTATCTCGCAGGCCGCCCTGGAAGATGCTCAGACGCCCACGACGCCCATCCCGCCAGCCCCTCGACCGCGGTGGTGCTGGGGTCTTGACGATAGGGTCGAGAGCCCGCGCCAGCTCCTGCTCGAGTTGCCTTTCGAAGCCGTCCATATGCATCAGTAACGCCTGCTACAAGTGGACTACTTAGAAGTACCTCAAATTCCCCGGACGGAACCCGGCTGGCTCCGGCTAGGCGGCCCTGGCTCGCTCCGCGGCGTCGGGCCCGTGGTCGAGGTCGTGCACGAACTTCACCATTCTCAACCGCAAGGGACCGGGCCTGAGCACTCGCACCGCCAGTCGCGCGAGCGGCACGAGCGGCACGCGCGCACTTGGCACGACGACGTAAACGGGTCTGCGCGCGTCCATGTATGTCAAGGAAACGCGCGCTCCTCCATGAGTATTTTTCGCGCGACTGTTGAGCAACAAATTTGTTGCTTCAGATACCTCGTTTGTGCGAGTCGCAGCGACATCCCCAGGACGTTCCTTTAGCGAAGGCGCTCACTTATGGGAAGCAACGTTCACATGCAGAGCGGATCGCGGGGGATGCTCAGCCGGTTCCTGGGCGGGAAGAGGCCAGTCGCCTTCGTACTGTCCGGCGGGTCCAGCCTCGGCTCGATCCAGGTCGGCATGCTCCAGGCTCTGTTCGAGGCGGGGATCAAGCCGGACCTGCTGGTCGGTACGTCGGTGGGCGCGGTCAACGCCGCGTGGATTGCGGGGTCGCCCGACCAGGCCGGCGTCGACAAGCTGAAGGAGATCTGGCTCGGTCTCCGGCGCGACGACGTCTTCCCGCTGGGCTGGGCGGCTGCAACCGGCCTTCTGGGCCGCAGCAATCACCTCGTTTCAAATGACGCGATGCGCTCGCTGCTCGAGCGGCATCTGCCCTATCGAAAGCTGGAGCAGGCCCTGGTGCCGGTGCACGTCGTGACCTCGGAGCTGAAGACTGGCCAATCAGTGATCCTCTCGAGCGGACCTGCAATACCCGCACTTCTGGCCAGCTGCGCGATCCCGGGCATCTTTCCGCCCGTCCCCATCGGGAAGCGCCAGCTGGTCGACGGCGGTGTCGCCAACCACACGCCGATCAACGCGGCGGTCAGGCTGGGCGCGAAGAGGATCTACGTCTTGCCGATCAGCTACCCGTGGCTCAACGAAGAGCCGGCGAACGCGCTGGGCATGGCACTGCAAGCGCTCGCCCGGATGGTCGCCCAGCGGCTGGACTCCGAGGTCGCGGCCTACCGGGACTTGGCCGAGATCGTGGTCATCCCGCCGCTGGCGGCCCTGGCGGTTTCACCAGCGGACTTCAGCCACGGCGCGGAGCTGATCGAGCGCGGCTACGAGTCGGCCCGTAAAGCCCTGGCTGCCGGCAGCGTCAAGGCTCAGACGGTGCTGCGACCGTCGACCGAAGCCTCCGCCGCCTGAACTGAAATCTGCCGGGCGCTCTGCTAGGTTGGCCGGGCTGTGCCCGGCCATGACTTGGTCTCAATCGCACCCATGCGTGGCTGGGCGTATCTCTAAGTCAGATCTTCCGCTGCCGGAAGGTGAGCAGGGCCGCGGAGCGGCCCGATGAGGGGAAACCGTTGGGGTTTCCGCTCATGAATTAGGCGCAGGGAGGCAGAGGGTCGTCCAGGTGGTGCAACTCCCGGAGCAGTGGCCGCTTCCGCTGCCAGACCAGCTCGATGAGGTCCTGGCGGCACGCCGATCGACCAGGCACCAGGCCCAGATCGCTCAGCTCAGTGCGCAGTGCCTTCGGGACTCGTGCGCCGACACGCACCGGCCGGGACAGCATGGAAAGCAACCGGTCCAGCTCACTCAGCTCGTAACGCCGAGCCCCCCAGGTCTGTCGTCCTCCCTGCTCCATCTCGCTGACCTCGTAAAGTCAAAGTTGGAGCGCCACTGAAGCAGCCAGTGGCGACCCCTCGCTACTCAGAACGCAGTGGTTGTCGGCAGTACCGGACAAGTCGACGACCCGGGCGTTTACGAATGTGAAGGAGCAGAGTAAAATCCCCTACACAGGGGAGGACGCCACTCAAATTTGGATACCGCCGAAAGGCCAGAATTCGACCTGCTGCAGGAGCTCCAGTCCGAGCGCAAGGAGCACCTCGCGGTTGACGTACTGCGTGTCATCTCCGCCAGCTTTGTCGGAGGCGCCACACCCGTCAGCTTTTATCGGTCATTGACAGCGAGCGTCGCCGAGCTGGTGGGCGCCGAGAGGGTGCTGTTCTGGCGCCTGAGCGCGGATCGCACGCTCAGCGCAATACCTGGCGCGCACGGCATCGACGATGAGTTCGTCGCCCGCCTGTACCCGGTCTCGTGCGACCCCGAAGGCACCGACGTGACAAGCCAGGTCGTCTTCCAGGACCTGATCTTTCGCGCGGCGCTGGCCGACAGCGATGTGTCGGTCCAGGACCGCCGCGTCCTGGACGTCTTGCAGGTCAGAAACGCGATCAGCGCGCCATGGCGAGCCGGCGACGACCGGCTCGGAGTGGTGGCCGCTTATGACTGCATCCACGAGGACGGGTTCAGCAGCGAGGACGCGTGGATTTTGCAGGTGGCGGGTCTCGCGGCAGGGCTGGTCTGGCAGCTGCAGCAGTCCGAGGCCAGGCTTGGCGAGACCGTCGAGCGTCTGCAGCGAGTCGATTCCGCGCGGCAGCTCTTGCTGCGAAATCTCTCCTCAGCGGTCGATCGGGCGAGCAGGCGATTTGCCACCGAGCTGCACGACGACGCTCTGCAGCAGCTGACCGCGGCGGAGATCCGGCTCGCCGGCCTCGCCGCTACGGCACCTGAGTCGACCAAAGGCGAAGTGGCACAAGTGCAATCGCTGCTGCAGGACGTCGAAGAAGCGCTGCGCAAGCTCCTCCAGAATGTGCGGCCTCCTTCGCTCGAGATACCCGGCGGCCTGCAGAAGACGATCCTTGACCGGCTGTCGCTGATGCGCACGCACAGCGGCATCGATCACGAAGTCGAGTTCACGCTGCCTGATGATCCGCCCTACGAAATCGTGTCGGTTTTGCACCGCCAGGTCGCCGAAGCACTGACCAACGCCGAGAAGCACGCCGAAGCGACGCGCGTGCGAGTCGAGATCAAGGCGGAGAATGGTGGCGTGTACGGCGCCGTCACCGACAACGGCAAGGGCTTCGTCGTCGCCGAGCGCGATCGCCTGCCCGGCCACCTTGGACTCCTCGCACTGGCGGAACGGCCTTTGCTCGCCGGCGGCTGGGGCAAGATCCGAAGCGAGCCGGGGGCGGGTACCATCGTGGAGTTCTGGGTACCGCTCCCATCGTGATGTCGACCGGCAAGCCGACCAGGGTTCTCATCGTCGAAGACCACCAGATAGTGGCGGACGGGCTGACAGCGCTTCTCAACACTCAGAAGGACATGACGGTGGTGGGACATGCCGGCTCGGTGGCGGAGTCGGCCGAGAAGGCTGCGGAGCTCACGCCGGACATCGTGCTTCTCGACTTCCGGCTCAACGACGGCACTGGAGCCGATGCGGCGGCCGCCATCCGGCGCGTGATGCCGCAGGCAAAGCACATCTTCCTGACGCGCGAAGACAGCGACGTCGCGCGGTTTGCGGCGCTCGAGTCCGGAGCGAGCGGCTTCATTCACAAGTCGAAGGCAGCGAACGAGGTCGTCCAGGCGATTCGTACCGTCGCCTCGGGCGGCAACCTGATCACGCCGAGCGCCGTGGCCTCGCTGCTCAACCGGCGGCGGCAGACCGACAGCCAGCGCGAGAGCCTGACCTCAAGGGAAAAGGAAGTCCTCCGGCTGATGGCTGACGGTGTGTCCAGCCGCGACATCGCGGGCCGGCTCGGGATCAGCTACGCCACGGTGCGCACGCACATCCGCAGCCTGGGCGCCAAGCTGGGCGTGCACTCCAAGGTGCAGGCGATCGTCAAAGCGCGAGAGCTTGCACTAATCGACTGAGGCGGAGGAGACCCTCACCCTGCCCTGCGCGCCAGGCGCGTGATGGACGCGTTACTCGCGCTCAATTTGTGCTCCCAAGGGAGAGGAGAGGCGTTTCTAGCTAGTTGCCCGCCAGGCGCCGCCGGCTGCCGCCGCCGCTGAGCTTGATCGAGGGACGTTTCTCCGCACCGCCCCAACGCCGGACCTCCTTGCGGTGGCGCTTGTCCTCATAGAGTGCCGCGTCCGCAGCCTGCACGAGGGCCTGCCAGTCCATCCCCTTGCGCCACGCGGCCACCCCGATGCTGACCTCGACCGACTGCGTCGAGCGCGCGCCGAGGTTGGTGGCCTGCATCGATGAGCGAAGCCGTCGTGCCACCTCACGAGCCTGCTCGAGGACCGTCTCCGGCATAGCCACGGCAAACTCATCGCCGCCGAGGCGACCGCAAACATCCGACGCGCGCATGACGCGCTGCAGCTCCTGCGCGACCAGGCGCAACGCTGCGTCGCCGGCGCCGTGTCCATGCCGGTCGTTGATCTTCTTCAGGTTGTCGACATCGAGCATCATCACGGTGATCTGGCGGTCGTGACGTTCGGCCAGCGCGACCTCACGCTCCATCACGCGCTCGAACTCGCGCCGGTTCGCGAGGCCGGTGAGATGGTCGGTGCGCGCTTC